>Ga0210409_10000039_pt1 | contig 307686 bp, 264 predicted proteins | sample IncBWH17MmetaG_FD_161649 | JGI IMG/M metagenome (GOLD analysis project Ga0210409, IMG submission 161649) | Forest soil microbial communities from Barre Woods Harvard Forest LTER site, Petersham, Massachusetts, United States - Inc-BW-H-17-M | ecosystem: Environmental > Terrestrial > Soil >...
AATCCACCCGCCGGTTGTCACCCAGCGTCAGCGTGGCTTTGTCCAGAATGCCTAGCAGCAACTGCCACAGCGCATCACTGGCTTTCTCGATTTCATCGAACAGCAGAAAACTGATCTTCAGTTTCTCAGTGTGATATTGGGCGAGCGCTTCCTGGGTGATCAGCGGATGCGTCTCGCGGTGCCCCAGATAGCCCGGCGGCGAGCCGATTAATTTCGCGATCTCATGCGAGTGCTGGAATTCCGCGCAGTCCACCTTGATCACCGCGCGCGGATCTCCGAACAGCACTTCCGCCGTAGCCTCCACCACGCGCGTCTTGCCCGCACCGGTCGGCCCCAGGAACAGCAGGTTGCCCACCGGACGGCCCGGCGAATTCAGCCCGGCTCGAAACACCTGGTACAGGTCCACCACCGCCTGTACCGCCTCGTCCTGCCCCACAATCTTCCGGCGCAGCCCTGCTTCGAAATCCCGCGACTCCACGCTGCGTTGGGTCGGGTCGAGTTGTAGTGCGCGCGCGCCCACGGTCTTGCTCCCCCTACCGGAACATTCTTCCGCTCTCCGGACTGCGTGGCCCTGACCGCTCGAATTGGTCCAGCTTAATGTCGAGCGTTGACCTCAGCAGCCGCAATTGCGTGACCAGTTCCCGGCTCGATTCGGGCCGATCTGCCACCAGCAACATGGGTGGCGATAGATCAGCCAGGTCCAGGTTAAGGTTTCTTAACGAGTGCATTAGGTTCTGCACATAGGGTGAACGAATGTCGAACAGTTCGATCCGGCTGTTCACTTGCTCCCGCAGGTGCGACCAGTCCAGATCGAGAAACGGGTGGTTTCGCGAAACCTTGCGAACCACGTCGTCGGTTATGCGCGGCCGTTCCCCCAACCGCGCTAAGTGAAGTTGTTGCACCCTTCCCTGGCGCCGCACGTTGTGCACCAGGAAGTAGGTGTTGCCTTTGCGCCGAACGAACGCCACAACTGCCTCCTTTTCGGGCGGGGCGCTGCTTTCAACTGTCCGCGTAGTGTACGGTTCGTCCACTACCCCGTCAATGGTACGATGCGCTTCTGTTTCCATGGTTGCTTCGAACTGATTATTAGTTTCGAGGCAATTCGTGGGGGGGCATCGGTGAAGCAAACACGGGCCTTGCAGCGCGGTACCCACGCGGTCTGACCAAACCGTCAAGCCAAGCTTCTCGCACACTTAGTTAGATGCCGGAAATTCCTCTAGCGTAGCCTCAAAGATTTGTGCCTGGTCTCCGGCATGCACGCCCTTCGCAACCACAATCGTGATAGAAAGGATGGTCCCGAACTGCCTGGGAGAGCCAAGAGTGTCCTGGGAAATGCTCTATCGCCTGGTCAAGAAAATCCCGCGCGGCCGCGTGGCTACCTACGGCCAGGTTGCCAAGCTCCTACGCTTTCCCGGTGGTGCCCGTGCCGCAGGCTACGCCATGGCGGCGACTCCGCGCGGAAAAGGGATCCCCTGGCAACGCGTTGTGGGCGCCGGCGGGCGATTGCTGATCCGCGAACCGTACGCAAGTTTGCAGCGGCGATTGCTTGCCAGTGAAGGCATTGAAGTAGGATCCCCGCGAATCGACATGAAGAGGTTCGGCTGGTCTCCCGTGAAGAAAAAGCTACGCACGCGAGAGAAATCAAGACGAGGGCGTTAGATTTCCAGCCGACCGGCCAGTGTGATATAGAGTGAACCCCTGAACAATTGAGGGACCATTTCGTGGGCGAGCCAATCATCCAGGTTGAAGGCCTGTACAAGAACTATGGCGCCGTCGCGGCTCTTCGCGGCGTCAGTTTTTCCGTGGAAGAAGGCGAAGTGTTCGGGCTGTTGGGCCCGAACGGCGCCGGCAAGACCACGACTGTCGAAATCCTCGAAGGTATGCGCACGCCGGATCGCGGGCTCGCTCGCGTCGGCGGCCTGGATCCGGAAAAAAGTGGAACACAATTCAAGGAAAGGATTGGCGCCGTTCTGCAATCCACTTCCCTGCCGGACAAACTCCGCGTAAAGGAAGCCATCGAACTGTTCTCACGGTTTTATCAACGCCGCGCCGACACTAACGAACTATTGCGGCGGTTCCAACTCGACGAGAAAAGCGACGCCTACTATAGCCAACTCTCCGGCGGACAGAAACAGCGCCTGGCTTTGGCCATGGCCTTAGTGAACGATCCGGACGTCATATTCCTAGATGAGCCAACCGCCGGTCTTGACCCGCAGGTCCGCCGGGAAATCTACGACAAAATCGAGCAGCTCCGCCGCGAAAAGAAAACCGTCTTGCTGACCACTCACTACATCGAAGAGGCCGAGCGCCTTTGCGACCGCGTGGCCATCGTCGATAACGGCCGAGTCATCGCTCAGGGCACGCCGCGCGAACTGAAACAGAAATCGGCTGGCCGGACGCGCATCGAGGTCCGCCTGGCCAAGCCCGTCTCGGACGGCTCGCTCGCAAGCCTCGACGCTGTGGCCGACTGCCGCGAATTCGAAGGAAATTACATCCTGCACTCCACGCATGCCCCGCAAACAATCGTCTCTCTGGTTAAGCGCCTGGAAGCTGAAAATAACGAATTGCAAAGCCTGGAAATGTTCACGCCGTCGCTCGAGGACGTGTTCATCGAGTTGACCGGCCGCAGGCTGAGGGACTGACGTGAAAGCGAACGCTTTGACCAACACCTTGACTCTCGCGAAGGTCCGGATTCTTCTGGCCATGCGCAACCGCACGTTTCTCTTCTTCAGCCTGGTCATGCCGCTGGTGTTCCTGTTTTTCTTTGCCCTCGTCTTCGGCAATCACCGCCCGGGAATGATTTCCTACATCCTGGGAGCCATCTTGACTCTTACGGTCATGGGCAGCTTTTGGGGTTTGAGCGTCCAGCTTGTTTCCTTCCGAGAACAGGGAATCCTTCGGCGCTTCCGGCTTGCTCCCGTTGGCGCAGGACCCATGCTCGCGTCCAGCATCCTCTCCAATTACATTTTGGTGATTCCCAGCGTGGTGATTGAAATTCTGGTCAGCCGATGGGCGTTTCATATGCAATCGTGGGCGAACCTGTGGGCCATCTTCCTGCTTGTCACTCTCGGCTCAACCGCATTTTCCGCCTTCGGACTGATCGTCGCCAGTGTGACCAACACCATGCAGGAAACGCAGGTGATCAACCAACTGATCTGGAGTGTATTTCTTTTCTTGTCCGGAACCACTGTCCCTTTGGCGGCATTTCCGGGTTGGATCCAGCGGGTCTCGCTTTTTCTGCCCTCAACCTACTTGGCCACCGGCCTGGAGTTCGCGGCTACGAATCAAGCCAGTGGCTCTGAAATTTTGACGGACGTTGTTGCGCTGGCCATTGGCATCCTGGTTTCGTTTGAAATTTCCCGGCAGCTTTTCCGTTGGGAGCCGGAATCGAAGGTTCCTGCACGCGCCAAGCTGTGGGTTCTCGCTGCGATGATTCCGTTTCTAGCCTTTGGGGCCTATGAAAATGCCGTCGGCACGCGGCTGGAGCGCGTTCATCACAATTTCATGCAGCTGACCAGCCACCCAGCTGCGCCTGACTCATCTTCAACGCGCTGAATTGGCTTGTGCACTGACTTGCAGAAATTGATAGGGTCCGATCCGTCGTTCGCAACATCCAATCGTCCGGAGGGATTCGCATGAATGTATTTCTAACCGGGGCCACCGGCTACATCGGTTCTTCTATCGCCGAAGCTCTGCAGGGTGCCGGCCACCAGGTGATCGGCTTGGCCAGATCTCGTGACTCCGCGGAGAAACTCGCTGGCAGCGGTATCGAGCCGCACCATGGGGACATGCGCGATCGCGCCTCGCTCGAATCCGCTATCAGCCGCGCCGAGGGCGCAATCCATGCGGCCTCGCCGAGCGACGCAACGTCGGCGGAACTGGACAACATTATGCTCGATTCCGTCTTCGCAAAATTGAAGGGGACGAGCAAGCCATTCATTTACACCAGCGGAGTCTGGGTGCTTGGCGATACGGCCGGTCGCATTGCAGATGAGACCTTCCCTCTCAATCCCGTTCCGCTGGTTGTCTGGCGAGCCGAGTGCGAAAAAAGGGTTCTCGCCGCAGCGGCAAGTGGCATCCGTGCGTCGATCGTTCGCCCGGCCATCGTTTATGGCCGGGGCGGCGGAATCCCCGGCTCCCTCGTGCAGTCGGGCCGGGACAAGGGAACTGTGGTGTTCGTTGGAGACGGCGAAAATCATTGGCCTGGCGTCCATGTGGCGGACCTCGCCAACTTATACGTGCTTGTCCTCGAACGCGCGGAAGGAGGATCACTCTTTCATGGCGCTCAAGGGGACGCGGCCAAGGTCCGCGATGTGGCCCTGGCCGCGAGCGAGGCCGCCGGAAAAGCGGGCTACGTCGCGCCCTGGCCGCTTGTGGAAGCGCGCAAGACCTTGGGCGCTTTCGCCGATGCCTTGGTGCTCGACCAAAAAATTTCCGCAGATAAAGCCAGAAAGATTCTGGGATGGGAACCGAAGCAAGCTTCATTCCTCGATGACGTGCGCAGCGGCTCCTACAAACTGTCTGCTGCAAGTTAGCTCGCACTCGCTGATAATTGCCGTCGCCATTACGGAGGCAGTCGATGAAGGCCATTCGCATTCATGAGTTGGGCGGACCCGCTGTCCTGCGCCTCGAAGAGGTGCCCGCTCCCTCCCCGGGCCCGGGGCAGGTCGTCGTCCGCATCGGCGCCGCGGGCGTTAACCCTGTGGACACCTACCTCCGCGCCGGCACCTACGCGCGAAAAGCGCAGCTGCCCTATACGCCTGGAACGGACGGCGCCGGCACGGTTGAATCAGTAGGTGAGGGCGTGAAGCGATTCGTGCCGGGCGACCGCGTGTACCTTGCAGGCAGCCTCAGCGGGAGTTACGCCGAAAAAGCGCTCTGCGAAGAGCCGAGCGTCTACCCGCTTCCTCCTCACGTTTCGTTCGCGCAAGGCGCGGCGATCTACGTCCCCTACACCACGGCCTATCGCGCCCTCTTCCACCGCGCTCACGCGCGTGCCGGTGAAACAGTCCTGGTCAATGGAGCCAGTGGCGGCGTGGGCGTTGCCGCCGTTCAACTCGCTCGCGCTGCCGGATTGCACGTCGTTGGTACGGCCAGCACTGCCAAAGGCCGGCGCATGGTTGCAGCCGAAGGCGCTCATGAAATCCTCGACCACAAAGCGCCAGGGCATTTCGAACGAGCGCTGGCCTCAACCGGAGGCCGCGGCTTCGATGTGATTCTGGAAATGCTTGCCAACGTCAATCTCGCCTCCGATTTGACCATCCTCGCTCTCCACGGTCGAGTCGTAGTGGTCGGCAGCCGCGGTCCCATCGAAATCAATCCCCGCGAAGCCATGATGCGCGACGCCGCCATACTGGGCATGACGATTTGGAATATTTCCCCCGCCGATACGGCCAGCATCCAGGCTGCCATCATCGCAGGCCTCGAAAACGAGACTCTCCGCCCGGTGGTCGGCCAGGAGATTCCTCTTTCGGAAGCTCCTCGAGCCCACGTTGCGGTCATGGAGCCGGGCTCTTACGGTAAGATCGTGCTCATCCCTTAATTCTTTTCAGGGGACTTTTTTCGCCAACTAGGGCGTCTTATCATCTTTCTTCAACTCTGATTCACATTAGGAGGACCCATGGAACGAACCGCATCGGCAGTTTGGAATGGAGGTCTCAAAGACGGCACGGGAACGATCTCGACCCAGAGCCGGATTCTCGCCGACACTCCCTACTCATTTGTCACCCGCTTTGAAAACGCCAAAGGCACGAACCCCGAGGAATTGATCGCTGCCGCGCATGCCGGCTGTTTCACCATGGCTCTCTCAGCGCAGCTCGGCACCATGAATTTCACGCCGCAGTCCCTGCGCACAACCGCGAAGCTCACTCTCGAAAAACTCGAAGCCGGCTGGACGATATCGAAGATCCACCTTGATGTCAGCGCCAGCGTCCCGGGCATTACCGCGACTGCGTTTGATTCCGCCGCATCCAGCGCCAAGACCAACTGCCCCGTTTCGCGCCTGTTGAAGGCGGAGATTACGATGACCGCGAAGCTCGAGCAAGCCGCATGATTTTTCCCGCCATCGCCGGGATTATTATCGTCCTGGGCGTTCTGTGGGAGGCATTTGAAACCATCATCCTCCCCCGGCGCGTGGCCCGCCGCTTTCGGCTCACACGTGTCTTTTACATTTCCACTTGGTTTCCCTGGAAGGCCATCGCCCGCAATTTTCACTCCTCCAAACGGCGCGAGACGTTTCTCAGCTTTTTTGGACCGCTCTCGCTCTTGATGCTTTTTGTCCTGTGGGCCGTGTCATTGATTTTCGGATTCGCGCTTCTCTACCACGGTGCCGCGCCTCAATCGGATCCCGTCCTGTCAACGTTTCGCACGGACTTGTATATGAGCGGGACCACATTTTTCACCCTCGGCTTGGGAGATGTCACTCCGCACACCCAGCTAGAGCGCGTCCTGGCAGTTTGCGAGAGCGGGATCGGCTTCGGCTTCCTCGCTCTGGTCATCAGCTACCTGCCGGTGATTTACCAGGCTTTCTCCCGCCGTGAAGTGAATATCGTCCTGCTTGACGCCCGCGGCGGTTCGCCACCGACAGCCGCGGAAATCCTGCGCCGTCACTCGGGTGAGGACGGGAAAAAGGCGCTTCAAGGTCTCCTCTCCGATTGGGAGCGCTGGTCCGCGGAAATTCTCGAAAGCCACGTCTCCTATCCTGTGGTCAGTTACTTTCGATCGCAGCACAGCAATGAATCGTGGCTCGCCGCTTTGACCGCGATTCTGGATGTTTCCGCGCTCCTCATCGCCGCAGCCGACAACGCCTGCACGCGCCAAGCGCGCCTCACCTTCGCCATGTGCCGGCACACGGTCGTAGATCTGTCGCAGGTGTTTTACAGAACGCCCGTCCACAGTGGTCACGACCGCCTGCCGCCCGCCGAAATGCTCCGCCTTCAGGCCGCCTTGCGCCAGGCCGGATTTCATTTCAAAGAAGGCGAAGCCACCGAATCAAAATTGAAGGAACTGCGCGACATGTACGAGCCATTTGTCCGCGCCCTTGCCAAGCACCTTTACCTTGACCTGCCTCCCTGGATTCTGGCCAAGGAAATTGTGGACAACTGGCGCACCAGCGCCTGGGGCCGCATCGCTGGCTCCGCGGGAGTCAGCCGGGTAGACGCGGTCGCCGATGAACACGATGACTGATGTTCAGAATTTGGCGGCACGCGTCCTGCTGGCGCGAATCCTTCCCTCTGCAGCCACATCAGATGGAGACGTAGATTTATGCCACGCCGATTCGAGCATCTGCAAAAGGCCGCGCGCGGCGAAGTTTCGCTGGCGCCCATTGCCGATCTGATTGGTTTTAAGCTGGCCTCGGTTCAGCGCGGCGAAGCCGTGCTTGAATTGCAGACCAACGGCAATCACGCCAATCCCATGGGCACTCTCCACGGCGGCGTCCTCTGCGACGTCGCCGACGCCGCCATGGGCATCGCCTTTGCATCCACTCTTGAAGACGACGAATCGTTCGCCACGCTTGAGCTCAAGATCAATTACCTGCGCCCGGTGTGGAAGGATAAATTGCGCGCCAAGGCAAAGGTCGTGAGCCGCGGCCGCACAGTTGGTATGGTGGAATGCGACATATTCAATTCAGCGGATGTTTTGGTGGCCCGCTCGTCGTCCACTTGCATCGTTCTCCGTGGCGACCAGGCCATGGGCCGCTGACACTTTTCCTCAACGCAATTCTCGCTGTCCGAATCGGGGAAGGCTCTTTCCCAATTTCGAACGCAATGTCCCTCCATATTGGCCTGCTTTCCGTGCAACATCTTGACAACAAACTTCTTACTCCCTGCTAACACGGACGCACTTCTGCTCGTCTGAATAAAAGGTGCAAGGGACGACAGCCACAGATTCCACCCCTTGCCACTCACGAGGCGCGCATGAATTCATTCCTGCAGGATCTCCGCTATGCCTATCGCATGCTGATCAAGACCCCCGGCTTTACAGTCGTCGCGGTCCTGACTCTGGCTCTCGGCATCGGCGCGAACATCGCCACGTTCAGCATCGTTGACGGCGTCCTGCTGCGGCCCCTGCCCTTCCCGCAACCGGGCCAGCTCGTTTCAGTTTTCGACGACCTGCGCGCTTCGAACACTGCAAACGTGGGCATGTCCGTTCCGCAATTTTGGGACTATCGCGATCGTGCCGGCATCTTCCAAAACGTCTCTGTCATCTGGCCGATTCCCGTTCTCCTCACGGGTGTTGACCAGCCCAAACGCATCGAGGTCCTCGCCACCAGCCCGGATTACTTCACCATGCTTGGCGTGCACGCGAAGATTGGCCGTGTTTATACACAAAAGGAAGATGTCCCCGGGTTCATAGAAGAAGTTGTGCTCAGCGATGGTTTCTGGCGCCGAGAATTTGGCGCTGACCCGAGTATTCTCGGCAAAAGCCTGCGCCTCGATGGCGATCTCTATCGAGTAATCGGTGTGATGCCAGCCAGCTTCCAACACCCTGGCAAAACTCTGGAGACGGAGGAGGACGCCTATATCGCCGCCGGATACAATGCTCTCCCATTCCCTGTTCCGCCACAGCGTTCCCTTCGCATGCTCCCCGGTGTCATGGCGCGCCTAAAGCCTGGATTGAGCGTCCACGAAGCACAAGCCCGGTTGGAAACTTTCGACGCGGGGCTCGCCCGAGATTATCCCGACGATTATCCGCCGGCAGCGGCTTGGGCTCCCCGGCTCGTTTCCATTCAAGCGGATTGGGTGGCCAGTGTTCGAGCTGAGTTGTACGTGCTGCTCGCCGCCGTCGGATTTGTTCTGCTAATCGCTTGCGTTAATCTCGCCAACCTGCTGCTTGCACGAGGCGCGAGCCGCCAACGCGAAGTCGCCATTCGCCTGGCGCTGGGCGCGGGACGCGGCCGCCTGATCTCCCAACTACTCACCGAGAGCGTGCTGCTCTCCATCGTCTCGGGCTGCGTCGCGCTCATCACCGTAGTGTGGCTGAAAAGCGCGCTCCTGAGGTTTGCGCCCGCGGATCTTCCGCGGGTCAATGAGGTCACCATCAGCGGCGGCGTCCTGCTCTTCGCTTTCGGCCTTTCGATTCTCACTGGCATTATGTTCGGACTGGCTCCCGCCCTCCAGGCCGCCAGCCCGAACCAAATCGCCAGCCTGCGCGAAGGAAGCCACGGCTCCGGCTCCAGCAAAGCCCAACTGCGCGTCTCCGGCGCACTGGTTGCTTCGGAGGTTGCCCTCTCGCTCGTTCTCTTGGTGGGCGCGGGACTGTTTCTTCGCAGCTTCTGGCAACTCCTTCAGGTCCAGCCGGGCTTCAACCCGCACCATGTTGTCACTGCTCAAATCTGGATGGGCATTCCCAACGACCCGAAAACCGATCCCTACCGCGAAGTCCCGAAGCGCGCCGCATTTCATCGTGAAGTTTTGCGTCGTGTCTCCACCCTGCCCGGTGTAGAAGAAGCTTCCATCGGCGGCGGTGGCAGTCTCCCACTCCTGCATACCAGAAACGCCTTCCCATTCACCATGGAAGGCCGTCCTGCGGATTCCGAACGAGCCCCCGTGGCCGAGTTCGCTGGTGTCACGCCCGGCCATTTTCGCGCCCTTCAAATTCCTATTCTTTCGGGAAGAAATTTCACCGACTCCGATGACGACAAAGCACTCCCCATCGCATTGATTGATCAGACTCTCGCTCGCCGGTTCTGGCTCGGCGAAGACCCCATCGGTAAACGCCTCAAGGCCGGACCCGTTCAGTCCACCAATCCCTGGCTGACTATCGTCGGCATCGTCGGCGACGTGAAATCCGATTCGCTCGACGCTCCCGGCGCGGCTCATATTTACCTCCCTCTCTTTCAGAGTCCTCCTTACAATGCGGTCGTATATCTGCGCACCGTCGGCGATCCCGGCTCACTCGGCGAATCGATCCGCCACGAAGTCCAGGCCGTGGACCCCAATATTCCCATCTACGCTGTCCGCTCCATGGAAGAGGTTGTCGCGCGCTCCATGGCGGAGCGCCGCTTCGCTCTTCAGATTCTCGCCTTCTTCGCCATCGTGGCTCTGTTGCTCGCCGCCATCGGCATCTACGGCGTGATGGCCTACACCTTCAGCCGCCGCACCCACGAAATCGGCATCCGCATGGCCCTCGGCGCCCAGCGCAAAGACATCATGCGTCTGGCCGTGGGCGAAGGCATGACTCTTGTCGCTATCGGCCTGGGCGTCGGCATCGTGGGTGCGTTGTTGCTCTCGCGCTATCTTCGCTTCATGCTCTATTCCGTCAAGCCCACGGACCCCTTGACGTTTCTAGCCATCGCCGCGCTGCTTGCGTTTGTCGCCCTGCTCGCCTGTCTCGTTCCGGCGCAGCGCGCGACGCAGGTGGACCCGCTGGTCGCTCTTCGCGAGGATTAGCACGCGAGCGCGTAAAATTCGGGATGCCAATTTGGTAGCGGTGCAATGCGCTCCCAATCCTTGCTCTCCTTGGGCGCAATTTTCCGTGTGTTATAATCCGGTTTGTGCAGTAGTCTTGTGGCTGTTTGGATTGCCGGGAGCGACTCGATGGCCTTTCCAAAAACCGAGAAGATTTGGCACAACGGTAAGTTCATCAACTGGGACGACGCCAAGCTTCACGTCCTTTCCCACGTCGTCAGTTACGGCTCGGCAGTCTTCGAAGGCATTCGCTGTTACAGCACCCCGCAAGGCCCCGCGATTTTTCGGCTTCGTGATCACACCCAGCGCCTCTTCAATTCCGCGCACATCTACCGGATGGAAATTCCCTTCACTCCGGATGAAATCTTTCAAGGCTGCCTGGACTTGATTCGCACCAATAAAATGGGCGCTTGCTATCTCCGCCCCGTGGTCCTGCGCGGCTATGGAGCGGCGGGAGTGAATCCGGAAGGTTGTCCCATTGAGGTTTATATCGCTTGCTGGGAATGGGAAAAGTATCTGGGCGACGAGGCGACGCGCACCGGCGTGGATGTCTGCGTCAGCACCTGGAACCGCCCGGCCCCCAATACGCTTCCGCAGATGGCCAAGTCTGCCGCGAACTACATGAACTCCCAGTTGATTCGGTTGGAAGCCAAGGTGAATGGCTATGCGGAAGGCATCGCGCTCGACGTGAATGGCCACGTCAGCGAAGGCTCCGGTGAAAACATCTTCCTGGTTCTCGACGGCACGCTCATTACTCCGCCGCTCGCCAACTCTCCGCTCCCGGGCATCACGCGCAACACGGTCATGGCCATTTGCCGCGACCTCGACATCCCAGTGGTCGAGCAGATCATTCCCCGCGAAATGCTCTACGTCGCCAATGAACTCTTTTTCTGCGGCACGGCCGTTGAAATCACTCCGATTCGTTCCGTGGATCGCATCAACGTCGGCGACGGCACGCGCGGCCCGCTCACCAAGCGCATCCAGGATGAGTTCTTCGCCATCACCTCAGGCAGCAAACCCGACCGCCACAGCTGGCTCGCCCCGGTCGGGGTACCCAGCGGCGCAGGCGTCCCCGTCCGCTAGCCGCTCCGCCGGCAGCTACCTCACCGTCAGATTCGCGAAGTAACCATGCGAATCGGAGCCTGTCCAAAGCGCAATCTGTCCGCGCGACTCGAACCGCCATAAGTCAGCGTCCCACATTCTTTGACTGCCCCTCGGTATTTCAGTAGAATCGCGCGCGAATCAACGCAATTTCGTCCGGCCACGCCACCAACAATTCCGCGGAGGTGAATCGTGTACAGCCTGTCTCAAAAACTTTTTGCCGAATTCATCGGCACGTTCACCTTGATTTTCATCGGTGTCGGCTCCATCTGCGCTGACCAGGCCCTGCGCGCCTCTGGTCAATCCGGCGCCGGCCTGCTCGCCATCGCCGCCGCCCACGGCCTGGCCATCGGCATCATGGTTTCAGCCGTCGGCCATATTTCCGGCGGACACCTGAATCCCGCCGTCACCATCGGTTTCTGGGTCACCAAGCGTCTCAGCACTGTCAACTCCCTGCTCTATTGGGCCGCTCAGCTCCTTGGCGCCGCTGCCGCTGCCTACCTCATCGTCGCCATCATCCCCGAGTCCGTCTGGCGTCCCGCCGGGCTCGGTACTCCCGATCTCGCTCCCGATTTCACCCGCATGCAGGGCATGGCTCTCGAAGCCATCACCACATTCCTTCTGGTCTTCGTCGTCTTCGCCACCGCCGCCGACGCCAAAGGCGCCTTCAGCAAAATCGCCGGCTTCGCGATCGGCTTCACTGTCACCATGGACATCCTTTTCGCTGGCCCCTTCACCGGCGCAGCGATGAACCCCGCCCGCGCTTTCGGCCCCGCCCTTGTCGGCCGCCATTGGGCCAATCATCTCGTGTACTGGGTCGGCCCTCTTTTAGGCGGCATTCTGGCCGGCGTAATTTACGATCGCCTCTACTTGCGCGATCAACCTCCCGCCTGACACGTCTCTTGATTCTTCGTCAGGGCACGGCTTCAGCCGCTGAGGGCCGGCTCATGAAGTTCTCACCAGCGCCTCCCGCCTGACGCCCCCACCTGTCCCAAAGGTCAGGTTGCCAGCCTAGAACGTACCCTGTCCGGCGTTCTTGCCTCCCCCATACCCGCATGCTAATTTTGCTAAAGCCTGGTTGGCTGGGAGCCATTTCGTGGCCATTAACATTGATGATTTGCTGCGTCGCGCCGTCGAAAGCCGCGCTTCCGACTTGCACCTCAAAGTCGGCAACCATCCCTACCTGCGTGTTGACGGTGTCCTGAGCGGCCTCACCGACGTCCCGCGCATCACGCCGGAAGAAATGCTCTCCATGGCTTTCAGCATGATGACCAACCGGCAGAAGCAGAAATTCAAGGAGACCGCCGAGCTCGACATGGCCTACGGTGTCGCCGGCCTCGGCCGCTTCCGCGTCAACGTTTTCCAACAGCGCGGCAACGTCGGCATGGTTCTCCGCGTCATTCCCACGAAAATCCGCACCATCGAAGAGCTCGAGCTTCCGCGCATCCTCACGCAAGTCTGCGAAGAGCAGCGCGGCATGGTCCTCTGCACCGGCACCACCGGTTCCGGTAAGTCCACCACTCTCGCGGCCATGATTGACCGCATCAACTCCCTGCGCCCCGAGCACATCATCACCATCGAGGACCCCATCGAATATCTGCACCGCGACAAGAAGGGCTTCATCAATCAGCGCGAAGTGGAAGTGGACACTTCCTCATTCTCCACCGCGCTCCGCGCCGCACTTCGTCAAGATCCCGACGTCATCCTCGTCGGCGAAATGCGCGACCTGGAAACCATTTCCACCGCCCTGCTCGCCGCCGAAACCGGCCACCTGGTGCTCTCGACCTTGCACACTCTCGACGCCACGGAAACCATCCAGCGCATCATCGCCGTGTTTCCTCCGCCCGAACAAAAACAAATTCGTCTGCAGCTCGCCTCCACGCTTAAAGCTGTCGTCAGCCAGCGCCTGGTGCGCAAAAGTGACGGGCAGGGCCGCGTCCCGGCCGTCGAAGTCATGATCTCCACCGGCTACATCCGCGATTGCATTATCAATCCGGACAAGACGCGCATGATCCGCGATGCCATCGCCGCCGGCACCAGCCAGTACGGCATGCAGACTTTCGACCAATCCATCTTCGATCTCTACTCGCGCAACCTCATCACTCTCGAAGAAGCTCTCATGCGCGCTTCCAACCCGGACGATTTCCGCCTGCGCGTCCAGGGCGTCCGTTCCTCCGCCGACCAGGCTCGCGAGGACATGGAACGCGCCATGACCGAATTCGAACGCCTCGGCCACCGTTAGCACGAGCCCGATGTGGAAACGAGTCGCCTGCGGAATTGCAGGTGCCCTCTCTCTTCTGCTCTCTCTGCTTTCCTTTCTCAATTTTTTCTACAACCTCGAGCCTGTGACCCGCAGCGTCCCCATCGACAACGAAACACGTTTTTCAATCGCCCTGTTCGCGGTTCTAACTATCTCTTTCTGCGTTTGCTCCGTCTGGCTGTGCAAAACAGCATCGAAGAAATATTGACTTCCTCTTGTCCTGCGCCCTGCGTCTTGATTTCTCTGAAATTTCATCCCGTTAACCTCTCGCCACTAGTCACTAGCCACTAGCCACTGTATGCTCTCCCCCGGTGCGCCCTAGCCCAGGTACGACTCACAAGCTCTCGACCGAGCAGCAGCTCTATCTCTCCGCCCAGCGCGCCCTGATGCGCCGCGCCCACTCCATACACGAAATGCACGAATACCTCGCCCGCCGCGCCGATGATGCATCGCAGATCCCTGGCGTCATCGCCCGCCTTCGCGAACTCCGTTACCTCGACGACGCTCGCTACGCCCTCAACTACGCGCAAAGCCGCGTCCACTCTCACCACGGACGATTCCGCATCTCCCGTGAACTCCGCGCCCGCGGCGTTCCCACCGAGCACATTGACGCCGCACTCACCTCCGTCTTCGCCGAAACCGACGAAGCTTCACTCGTCCGCGCTCGCCTCAAGCGCCGTCTCGCCCACGTTCGCCCGCCGCTCGACCGTCGCAAACTCGCTTCCCTCTACCGCAGCCTGCTCGCCGCCGGCTTCTCCGCCGACATCATCCGCGCCGAATTGAAAAACGTAACCACAGCCGATCTCCCCGACCTTGAGCCCACACCTCCCTCCGAATCATAGAAAGCTTCGAGCTATTTCATGAATGGTCTTACGTCAGGGCACGGCTTCAGCCGTGCCGATTAGCATCGAGAGATCAGGGGTTTTAACCCCTGAGGTGGCCGGATGTCCGCGAACGCGGAGCCCCAGCGGCGCAAACACGGTTTGTGTGCCCCGACGGATTTTGTCGGGGCGCGCCAGATCCCCTGTCCGCCTTCGAACACTTCTAAATTGAGATCGCCCCGAAAATTAACGTCCGGAAAAGAGATTTTTCTTCTCACCGCCCGTCTAAGCCGCTCAGGATCCCCCTGTGGCCGCGCACCGGGGTACATCGAATTTCTAAGGAGCACTGAAAATGAAGAATTTGTTGCTCGCCGCACTGGCGCTTGCATTGGTCGGGACCTTCGGAGCGAAGCGCGTCGCCGCGCAGTCCGCGCCTGTGGCACAGTCCGCCGCCCCGGCGGACACCACACCCTTCAGCTATGACATGAAGGGGCAATCCGTCCTGGATCTTGACGCCCAGAACAAGAAATTCATCAGCCTCGCCGAAGCCGTTCCCCAGGACAAATTCAACTGGCGGCCGTCCCCCGATTCCCGCTCCTTCGCCGAAGTCTTTCTCCACGTCGCCGGCGAGCGTTACCAAATTCTGGCCTTGGGGGGTGCCAAGCCTCCCGCCAGCTTCGACGGCAAGACCTATGAGAAATCCACCACCGACAAGGCCGCCATCATCGCCGAATTGAAAAAGACAGATGACTTCATGATGGCCACCGTCAACGCCATGACCAACGCGGATTTCGCCAAGCTTCTTCCCTCGCTCGGCCCGCAAGCCAACGCCGGCGACGTGATCTACATCCTGGTCGCCGATTGTCACGAGCATATGGGCCAGCTAGTCGCCTACGCTCGCGAGAATGGAATCGTTCCACCCTGGACCATCGCCGCAGAGAAAGCCGCCGCCGAGAAAAAAGCCAAGGAAGGACAAAAAGAAAAGCAGTAGAGGAATCTTCCAGCAGCAGCCCGCGAGCGGTGCCAAAATTGGCGGCCCGCTCGCGGACTTGGTAGCACAGGCTTCCCTGTGGTGAGCGGTGCCGAACCAAGCCTGTGTGGTGTTGTCTAACCTGCAACGAATGCCGACCGTCGGGCAACCGCGCCACCCAGCCCCTAAATCTCCTCTCCCAGCTCGCGAAGAAAAACAATCAGCCGGCTCACCGGCAGCGCGGTCACGAAATTGTAGCTTCCCGAAATCCGTTCCGCGAATTTCAACACCGCGTCGCTCTCAAACGCTCCGGCAAAACGCACCACATCGTATTTCCGCATGTATTCCTGAATCTCGCGTTCCACCAGTGGCCGAAATGAAATATTCGAGGCCTCTACCGTCGAAAGCATCTTCCGTCTCGGCCCATGAATCACCGCCAGCGAAGTCACAAACTGAAACGTGCTGCCGGAGAGCTCCCGCAAAAACCCTGCCGCTTCCTCCAAATCCCGTGGCTTCTCGAATATTCTCCCGTCTTTGGCCGCCACCACGTCGCCGGAGACCACGATGGCATCGGGACACTCACTCACAATCTTCCACGCCTTAGCCTCCGCCAGTTTCCGCGTCAGTTCAGCAGGATCCCTCTCCCGAATAGCCTTCTCATCAATGTTGCTCGGCCGCACTTCGTACTCAACTCCAAGCATGTCCATGGCCCGCTTCCGAAACGCCGATTCCGACGCCAGCACAATCCTCGTTGAAATTTCTCCCGATCAGAATTCCACATGTCTACAAGCGCCGTGACGCGACAGAAGTTAGCCCCGCGCGTAAGCGCGGGGTGCAAATTCTGGGACCCGAGCGCCGTAGGTGCGGCAGATCTTCCTTCGCCTCGTCCCCATTTTCAATTTTCCCGTTTCAATTTTCCATCCCGAGTACCATTGTGTTCGACGAAACTTCCTGCCACAATTCTCGCGCGATACGCGCGGGCAATTTCAGGTGGCCGGCCCAGACCGGCCGGGAAAGGAAAAAGAGGATTCCTAATCGTTACAACCCGCGATTAAAAGCTGATGTAAGTTATTGAAAACACTGGAGGGACGACCATTCTAATCGTTACAAATTCGAGGGGAGCGGAAAGCCAAATTCGTTACCCGGCAACTCCCAGGCCTGCCTCTCCAGCATTAAAAATTGCAATTTCTCGGACGCGACTGAGGGGCATGTGAAGAGCTCATTCACCGGCAACGAAATCCGCAAGACGTTCCTGAAATTCTTCGAGGAACGCGGACACCGCATCGTCCGCTCGAGCTCGCTGGTCCCGGCCAACGATCCCACCCTGCTCTTCACCAATGCCGGCATGAACCAGTTCAAGGATGTCTTCCTCGGCCTCGAACAGCGCGACTACCGCCGCGCCACCACTTGCCAGAAATGCGTTCGCGCCGGAGGCAAGCACAACGACCTGGAAAACGTCGGCTTCACCAACCGCCACCACACCTTCTTCGAAATGCTGGGCAATTTTTCCTTCGGCGACTATTTCAAAAAAGACGCCGTCGCCTTCGCCTGGGAGCTGATCACCTCGCCGAACTGGTTTTCTCTGCTGCTCGATAAACTCTACTTCACCGTTTTCGGAGGCGCGGAAATTGGCGGCCAAGCTCTCGAACCCGACGAAGAAGCAGCCAAGTTCTGGCTCGAAGTCGGCGCGCCCAAAGACCGCGTCATTCGCATCCCCGGCTTGAAAGAAAACTTCTGGGCCATGGGCGATACCGGCCCGTGCGGCCCATGCACCGAAATCTTCTATGACATGGGACCGGCCGCATCCGACCAGGGGCACACTGATTGCCAGTTCAGCTGCGATTGCGGCCGCTATGTGGAGATTTGGAATCTGGTCTTCATGCAGTTCAATCGCGACGCCTCCGGCGCGCTGAACGCGCTGCCCAAGCCGTCGGTTGATACCGGCGCGGGCCTCGAACGCCTCGCCGCGGTGTTGCAAGGAAAGATCAGCAATTACGACACGGACCTCTTCCAGCCGTTAATTCGTCGCGCTGAGGAGCTTACAGGGACCAAGTATGGTGCGGACCATGGTTCTGACGCCTCGCTCCGTATAATCGCAGATCACGCACGCGCCAGCACATTCCTGATTGTTGACGGTATCTTGCCCTCGAACGAAGGACGTGGCTATGTTTTGCGTAAGATCATGCGACGTGCTATTCGCAATGCGCGTCTCCTCGGACAGGATCGGCCAGTGGTCCTTTCTGAAATGGCGATCGCCCTCCAAAAAGAGATGGAGGAAGCCTATCCAGAATTGCGTGGTCCAGGTTTTGCAAACGTGCTCAGAACTGCTCACACTGAAGAGGAACGCTACGCGCGAATGCTGAAGGCAGCGGCACGAAAGCTGGATGAAGAAATCGAAAAGGCCGCAAGCCTCAGACCCGATATCAAGCTCGGCCACCGACATGACGGACGCCCAGAGATCATCGAGCATCCGATGGGCAAGCCCCTTGTCCTCTCAGGGGACGCAGTATTCAGACTCTACGACACATTCGGGCTTTCGCCTGACGTAGTCGAAGAAGAGGGGAAGGGTTGGTTCGACACCTCGCGTGAGGACGGCTTATGGCGGGGGTTCTTGATAGATCGTCGGGGCTTCAACCGCGCTATGGAAGAGCAGCGCGCCCGCGCCAAAGCTTCGTGGAAAGGCGCGCACAAAGAAGCCGCAAAGCCCGCGTACACCAAGCTCGCCGAAACCTATAAAACCGAGCCCGATTTTTACTTCGGCACTCGCACCAGCGACTGCCGCGTCGAAGCCATCGTCACCAAAGAAGGCTCGGTCAACGAAATCAAGAAAGGCGAAGAAGCGGAAATCGTTCTCGACCGTACCTCCATCTACTCCGAATCCGGAGGCCAGGTGGCGGACACCGGCGGGCTGTACGACAATTCCGAATCCGTCGAGGTCGCCGAAGTCCGCGGGGCCTACTATCCGGTCAGCGGCCTTGTCGCCCACCGCATCATCGCCAAAGAAGACTTGCACGTGGGCGACCGCGTCGCCACCGTTGCCGACGCCGCGCGCCGCACCCGCAACATGCGAAACCACACCGCCACGCACCTGATGCATGCCGCGCTTCGCAACATCCTGGGGACGCACGTGAAACAGGCCGGATCGCTGGTGGCGCCCGATCACCTGCGCTTCGATTTCTCGCACTTCGCTTCCGTCGATCCCAGTGAACTCACGGAAATCGAGCAGCAGGTCAACGACGAGATCCTCAAGGATCTCGAGATGCGCACCGACATCATGAACATTGACGATGCACTGGCTTCCGGCGCTCTGGCCTTTTTCGGCGACAAATATCCCGAGGCCAATGTTCGCGTGGTGACCATTCCAGACGCAGCTTCTCCCCGCGGCTTCTACAGCAAAGAGCTCTGTGGCGGCACTCACATCGGCCGCACCGGCGAAATCGGGGTCTTCAAGATTCTTGGCGAGGAATCTTCCTCTGCCGGCGTCCGCCGCATCGAAGCCATCTCCGGAGACCGGGCGCTCGCCGAATACCAGCGCGCCCTCTCGAGCCTGCGCGAAGCCGCTTCGCTCCTCAATGTGGGTGAGGCCGAAGTCGTCGCCGCCATCGAGCGCCAGTTGGACTCCGCAAAACTGCTCGAAAAGCAGGTGGAAGCCCTCAAGCGCAAGGCCGCTGGCTCCCTGACCGACGAGCTGATGGCCGGAATTCGCCCGGTAAAGGACATTCAAGTACTAGCGGCGAAAGTGACCGGATTTGACCGCGAATCCCTGCGTCAAATGGTGGATACCCTGCGCCAGAAAATGGGCTCCGGAGTGGTGGTTTTGTTCTCCACGGAAGACGGCAAAGTTGCTGTAATTACAGGGGTTACCAAGGACCTGACGGGTCGCGTCCATGCCGGGAAAATCATCAAGGAATTGGCTCCTTTGGTGGGTGGTTCCGGGGGCGGAAGGCCCGATTTGGCAGAGGCTGGCGGAAAAGACACATCGGGGATAGAAAGTGCCTTGCGTACTGTTTACCCGCTCATCGAGCGGTCGCTATAATTCCAGTTGCGCCAGAAACTTACGCAGGGAAGGGTGTCCTTCCGTGCGTAATTGTCCCGGTGCAGACGTGCATTTTGTTCGTTCAGTTTTGGTTTCGGAAGTGAAGCGTTCTGCCTTCCCCAAGGGCCCCGAGGACCTTGTAGGACGATGAAGAGGAACTGCATCGCCGTTGCGATCTTGGCGGCTGGGACGTGGCTGATCCTGGCCACGCCGTCCCGCGCCCAGATTGCATCTAGCGTAGATGGGAATGGAAAGCTCATCTTCGTGAACCAGGATAGCCCCGCACCCCGTCATGGGAGTACCATGAATGGCAATTCGGCGGCTCAGCTGCAATTCTACGGTTCAACGACCGAAGGATCAGCGACACCGCCGGACAGGCTCGAGCGGATCGTTCATGCGGTCGCCGAGCGCCATAAAATGGACCCCGCGCTGATTAAGGCCGTAATCAGCACGGAGTCGGGGTGGAATCCTCGAGCTACCTCCCGCAAGGGAGCCATGGGCTTGATGCAGTTGATTCCGGAGACGGCAAAACGCTATGGCGGCGGAAACCTGTACGACCCGGCGCAGAATGTGGAAGCCGGGACCATGTACCTGAAATCGTTGCTGGCGCGGTACAACGGCGATTTGACGAAGACGCTTGCAGCCTACAACGCCGGTGAACGCGCCGTGGACAACAATGGCGGCATGCCTCCCTATTGGGAGACACGCAGGTACGTGCAGAAGGTGACCACCGCATACTTCCGGCCCGGCTCGGGTCGCGACCCGTCGCTCTGGGAAACTCCGAAACCTCCAGTGCGAAAGGAAGTGGACTCGAAAGGCCGGGTAGTTTTTACGAACGAATGAAACGCATCGTATTTGTTCGAATCCAGTCCGCGAAAGCGTTTGCATTCATTTTTTGCGTGCTATTTTTGTCCCTGAATGCGCAGGCGCGCCCCGACAAAAAAGTAGACGCGCGCGAACAATTCTTGCGCGCCGTAAAGATGCGCACCTCGCTCGAAGGTACGCCGCAGAAGGATCGCTCGCTCCCAGATTACCGTCAGACAATTGCCGCCTATCACAAAGTCTATTTGATCAGCCCCCAGGCGGAAGAAGTGACGCCGTCGTTGATCGCCGAAGGTGAGCTGTATCAGGAAATGGGCCATCGCTTCGACCCCAAGTACTTTAAGTCAGCGACAGATACTTACAATTACCTCTTGAAGCAATACCCGGGCAGCAGATACCGCGCGGAGGCGTTGTTCTCCATCGGAAAGATTCAGAAGGAGAATCTTGATAAACCCGAGAATGCCGAAGTAACTTTCAAGGAGTTCCTCAAGCGATTTCCCCGCTCCGATAAAGCTGACGGTGCAAGAGAGGCAATAAAGGAAATCGCCGACGCGCGCGAGGACCAAAAGCAACAGTTAGCCGAAGCCAAGGCCGTGCAAGCAGCGCAGGCCGCGGCTGCTGCCGAAAAACACGTTCAGGAAAAGGATCCGATTCCTGCCATCAAGGGCTCAATCGCCGAGCAGCGCGAAGCCTCAGGACGCACGCCGCACGTGACAGACATTCGCACCTGGAATGCCCCGGACCACACGCGCGTCGTAGTGACGATTGAAGATACTATCAAGTTCGATGGGACGCGGATTGCCGCGCCTGACCGTATTTATTTCGATCTTTACAAGGCCAATCTCAGCCCCGTATTGGCGAAGAAAAACCTCACCGTGGAAAATGGATTGCTGAAATCCGTTCGCTTGGCCCAGAACAAACAGGGCGTGGTTCGGCTGGTTCTCGACGTGGACGGAGCCAGGGACTATTCCGCGTTTCTTCTCTCGAATCCGTACCGGTTGGTGATTGATGTTCAAGTGCCCGGGGTTTCGGCAAAAAATTCTGCGCCTGCTCCCACACCCAAATCTGAAGAGGCAAAATCGACTCCCAAGCCGGCTCAAAAACCGGCCGAGACCGTGACTGTCTCAGCAGAAGCGAGACCGAGCCAACCGGCAAAACCGGTCGCACCCGCTCCCACACCACGCCCGAAGGTGGATAATTCAAAAAATGCTCTCCTGCAACCGCCACCCGAGCCGAAACCGAACCACGATGGCCAACGTTCGCTGACTCGTGCTTTGGGGCTCAAAATCAGCCGCATCGTGATTGACCCCGGCCACGGCGGCCACGACACGGGCACCATCGGGCCTCACGGGCTGACAGAAAAAGATCTCTGCCTCGATATCGGTTTGCGTCTCGGCCGTTTGATCGAAGACAAATTGCCCGGCGCGGAAGTTATTTACACGCGCAAGGACGACACGTTTATCCCACTGGAGCAGCGCACCGGCATCGCCAATGACGCGAAAGCCGATTTGTTTATCTCCATTCACGCAAATTCAAGTCACGACCGCGCCGCCCGAGGCATCGAAACCTACTACCTGAACTTCGCGACTTCTGAGGAGTCCATGGAAGTGGCCGCGCGCGAAAACGCTCTTTCGCAAACGTCCCTTCACGACCTCCAGGACATCATCAAGAAAATCGCCCGCAACGAGAAAATCGAGGAGTCCAAAGAGCTGGCCGGCGAAATCCAGGATTCACTGACTCACCGCTTGCAGCTGGTCAGCCAGAACGAGAAGAATCGCGGAGTAAAGAAGGCGCCTTTCGTGGTTCTGATTGGCGCCAACATGCCGTCTGTCCTCACGGAGATTTCGTTCTTGAGCAATCCGAGCGACGAGAAACTACTTCGCAAAAATGACCAGCGCCAGCGCGTGGCCGATGGCCTCTACCGCGGCATCGCTGCCTATCTCGATAACCTCAATAGCCTGTCCTACGACAAGTCCTCGAAACTCGTCCCCGATAATCATGCGGGAGTAGCTTCCGGCGGGAACCCCAAGTAGAATTCTGGAGTCTAATAAAAGGTATCGATGCGCCTACGCGTTCTGCTCATTGCGATTTTTTGTCCGATATGCGCGACAGCCGCGTCTGCGCAGGGAATCCTTCCAGCTTCTTTCGCCGGATGGACTGGCAGCCTCCGCGCGGGGCTCACTCCTCCAGTCATCTACAACGGTGACAAGGTCGGCTCGATGTCGCCGAACCAGCAAGCTGCTGCGCTCAAGGAATACGGCTTTGTGGCGGGCGAAGAAGGCGGCTACGCGCGCGGCACGGACACAATGCAGGTGACGCTTTACAAGATGAAGGACCCGAGCGGCGCTTATGGTGAGTATTCTTACCTGCGCACTCAGGACATGCCGCGCGCCGGGCTCGCCGAGCACTCTTCGATGTCGCACGAGCGTGCGCTGGTACTCATCGGGAACCTGGTGCTCGAAATTCGTGGGCATGGGCTGCAGAAATTTTTGCCGGACATCAAGGCCCTCATTGCGGCAGTGACGCCGCGGGCCGAATTAGGACTGTTTCCGACACTCTCCGACCGCCTCCCCCGGCAGGGGTTCGTTGATCGTTCGGACCACTACGTCCTTGGCTCGGACGTGCTCGCTCAGTTTTTCCCTTTTGCCGAGGGGGACTGGCTCGGATTCTCGCAGGGGGCTGAGGCGGAACTTGCAAATTATCGCGTTTCAGGGCGCAACACCGTTCTCCTGATAGCGGACTTCCCTACTCCCCAAACGGCGCAGAAAAAATTGGTGGAGCTGCAACAGAAGTACAATGTGAACGGCAAGGCGTATGGCGGCTCAATGCCTTTATTCGCCCGACGCTCAATCACGCTGCTGGCAATCGTTCGCGGTGCGAATAATCAAGCAGAAGCGGACGTATTGCTGAACCAAGTCAGCTCCCCTGCCGAAGTCACTTGGAATGAGCCAAATTTCGAAGTCACGCAGCCCAATATCGGTACCATTATCGTTGGAACCATCATCGGCACAGGGCTGATTTGCATGTTTGCGCTGATTTCGGGCATCGCATTCGGGGGCTTCAGGCTGGTGGTGAAGCGATTCTTCCCCGACAAGGTGTTTGACCGCAGCAGCCAGATGCAAGTCCTACAATTGGGCCTCACCAGTAAGCCCATCAATGCAGAGGACTTCTACGGGCTTGGCGGCGCACCTCCCAAGTAGGGCTCAAAGGAGAAAATGTGCCTGAACTCAGGAAATCTTCCATACCTGATTGATTCAAATGCACTTATTCCAGAAGTGAAATTCGGCTTTCCTGCTTGACTCATTTCTGACCCTAAACTAGACTGCGCTCGAGGAAATAGTTCTCTGGCCATCCGCGCATTGGCCACAGAGCTTTCTCCCCTCGAAGGCCCGCCGCCAGGCGGGCCTTCTGTTTACAGCCTCAAGTTCAGTCAGTCTTGTCCCCAAGCCTCTTTATTAGAGACCCAGGCAGAGTAATGCAGGGGGGCGCTTTGGCGCCCAATCACTACTGCACGTTTGCTGTTGCGAGATTGGAGGAGGAGGCGAACTGCGACGCGCCAGCCGCCGGCATCAGGGCGCCGCTATTTGGATCAACCGTGAACACCTCGATCACGCCGGCATTCAGAAGGTACATCTGCCCTCCGACCGGATTCGGGAGAATGTCGGTGACATTCGATCCGGCAGCAAATGGACCTCCGGGTATGATGGTCAGCGCTCCCGTGGAGGAGTTGATGGAGTACCCCAGCACTCCTTCGGTGCCTGACCCTGTCACATAGAGGAACCTCCCCGTTGGATCAAGGGCCAACAGTTGCGGATTGAATGTGGGCACGGGCGTGACAAGGTTGCTTCCAACCGGCGATAGCGATCCGTCGGCACCGATTGCAAAGAACGAAATACTCTGATCGTTCGCCGTATACAGAAAGCTTCCACTCACTAGCATCGAGATGGGAAGATTCGCGGGAGTAATCGATACCAGGAAAGGAGAATTGGTGATCTGTAGCATCGGGTTCACCAAATCGATTGTGAAAATGAAAATCTCTCCGTCGGGATTGTCGGTGACATACAGAAACTTGCCAGTCGTGTCCACCGCCGTGAACAACGCGTTCGTGACGGTGAGCGGCGACCCAGGCGCTTCCGTGAGAACTCCCGAATTGGGGTCAATCAACAGGACGTGCACGAAATTTAGGGTCGAATCTGTAACGGTTATGAACCTCCCGGCAGGATCCGCCTGCATCTCTGCAATTTGTAGGACGTTACTCCCTGAAAGCGTCAAGTCCGTGCCCACAGGAGTCAGGGTAACGGGAGTCACATGGCCGATCGCAAAACCGCGGAGCGTTCCCGTCCTAATCCCCGCATTGGTGGCGACGCTGAGTACGTATAGAAAATTCTTGTTGGTTGCACTAACATTGGCCACAACAATCTGGCCAAGCCCGGCCGTCGCGGTCGTGCACATCAGGGAGAGATTCTTACCTCCTGTATTGATAGCCAAAGTGGTGATGGCCCCAGTGGATGCTTGGCCAAAGAGGACGTCTGCGGGGGTCAGCGTGCTGCTGCAGCCGTTGTTGCCGCCACCTCCACCCCCGCCGCCTCCGCTGTTCGTCGGGCAGACACCCGTGGTGGCAGCCTTAGGGGCGCGAAATAGGGGTTGCCGCTCCGTCGCGGCGGAACCGAACACGCAAGGTTTTTCCGCGCAATTGACCAGCGTTAGGGCCGCAATCACTATTGCGATAATTTGCAAAGCTATTCGATTCATGGCCATGGCTACTCCCGCCCCCTGTTCAACCCGCTGCAAGCATCTGGACCCGACCCATCTGCCCGATTCTAAAAGTATGGTCTTCTGGCTGACATCTACAACTCGCCAGTACTAGTTCCTTGCCCAAAGTGGCACTACGCCGGGCGCGCGGATGCAAAGCGTTCGATTTCAGGGGATACGCTGTACCGGAATGGGGCGTTCACCTAGAAATCTGCTTCCAACCTGAGGGCGTAACTGCGCGGGGGTGCCACGGCTGTCCCGGAAAACAACCCGGCGAAATTGATCAGGTTCAGACGATCGTTCAGGTTGTGCGCGTCCGCTTGTAACTGAAGGCGGCGGTTGTCCCGCTGCCAGATCTCGATTCCCGCTGAGAAATCGAGCGAAAGCGACGGCCGCACGCGGTTCCTGGAGAAGTTCACTCGATTTACAATCTCTGGTCCGAATTGAGTGATCGCAGCCTGAGGGGATCCGGTAAATTCCGTGGGTAGCCCACTGCCGTACTCTCCTCCGAACGCTGTCCACGCGCGACGGATGATCTGATACCGAAACCGCCCGCTGGCCGTATTGCGTTGGTCTTGAGTGACGGGAAATCTGCCTCTGTTGGTCAACGCGGTTGTGGCGTCGTCGCTGAGGAAAAGGCCGCCGGTGACTGGCGTACACCCGAAACCGACCATGTAGGAGTAGCTCAGATAACCACTGAATCCCTTCCATCGGGGCACTTCGATCTTCGCTTCGGCCCCGTAAATTTCTCCTTTGCGAAAGGAGATTGGAAAGCTGATGCCGGTATTCAGGAGCATATCGTCATCGGCCATATTGGAAAAGCCGCGCTGGTAGCCGTTCACGTCCAGCTTGAATTTTCCAAAGAATCCTTTGGTGACCCCGACTTCGTAAAGATTCCCGAACGACGGTTTGACAGGCAGGCGTAGCACATTGGGATTGAGAGACTCGACCGTGGGCGAACTGGCGAGCAGAATGTTTTCAAACGCCGGGGTCTGAAACACGCGGTCATACGACGCATGAATCACCGTGTCGGCGCCGGGCCAATACCACGCTACTCCCAGCCGCGGACTCACGGCATTCTTGATGACGATCAGTTGATAGTGGTCCCAGCGCAGCCCCGCACTCACCGTCCAATGGCCCAGACGGATCATGTCCTGGACAAATGCGGACTGTTCGAAGTCGTTTCTCTTGCCGAGTCCAGTTTGATTCTGGGGAGGAAATGAAAAATTGACCGGCGTCCCGGGATCAAATCGCGACGGGTCCGTTATCACGTAGCTGAATTGTTCTGTCAAAGCCGCAAAGTCAGCCTCGAATCCCGCCTTCCATTCATGCCGTCCATGATGAACAGCGACAGTTCCTTTGACGTAGCCTTCGCGGAAGCCGCGATCCTGTGCGGCAATGATGGGCGTGGCCGCCAGGTTGGAAATCAATCCGGCGGAAAGATCGCGCACCATCCCGCCCAACGTTCCCACCACATTCGGCGAGAAAATGTGCTGGTAGGAAGCCAGCCCCTGCGTCTCGTAATTATTGCGATCCTGCCGCTGCCCGGCAGCTCGCTGAACAAGCTCATTCGGCACCTGAAATCGAGCCTGTTCGTGGCGGATGATGAAGCCCACTCGGTCGGTCCCAGTGAGATCGCGTTCGTATCGGGCGCTGAAATTTCCCGTGGTGGCCGTGTTCGTGAAATTTTCGAGCACCGGCGGATCAAGGTACCGGTCGGTGAGACTGCCTGATGCGCTGACCCCCAGCGTGTTTTTCCCCCAGCCATACTGGCTCATAAAATAGCCGTCCGCGGTTCCGAAGCTTCCTCCGGAGACGACCGCTTTCCCATGAAACCCCGCGCGGTCGTCGCGCGCTGTGTTCACCTCCACCACGCCACCCAATTTGCGGCCGTACTCCGCGGGGAAATTTGCAGTGAGGATGGTCATGGAAGAAACGTCATCCGCATCGAGTTCCGGTGCAAATGCCGGCGACCGGTTGTCCGTGAGCGGAATTCCGTCCACGACGAACTGCGTTTGGTACTCCGAGCCGCGCGGATGCAGGACGCCGTTCGCCTCTAGCAGCCATCCCGGCTGCGAATTCACCAGTTCAATTACCGAGCGGCCCGGCGCGGAAATGACGCGGTGGTCAAGGGCCTCCTCGCCGATATGATTGGCGGCGCCGGTGCGGTGCGGATCAATGAGCGTTTCGTTTTCGTTGACCCGGACGGACGTGTTCAGGGGCGCCACGCTGAGCGTGACGCGAAATTCCTGCGGCACCACGGAGCGGATCTCCACGAGTTTCGTGAAATTCGCGAATCCTTGGTGCTGAACCTCCACGCGGTAAACCCCGAAAGACAGGCGCTTTGCGATTAGGTTGCCGTCGTCGTCCGTATAGAGCTTTTGCCGGTAGTGGTTCGCCTGGCTGACCAGCGCCACCACGCTTTTTACGCCCAGCCCCGAGGGATCCTGGACCGTCACGCGCAGCTCGCCGGTGCGGCTCTGCCCGGCGAGCGGGAACGCAGACAGCAGCCACACCGCTGCCGCGCACGCTCCCGTGGCCATTCGAATTCGATCGCCTTCCCAGGTCCTGGTCACTGACGCCGCCCTATAGCCGAACTCGGAGAATATTACCTGCAATCTGTCGCGATTAGAAAAATGGATGTCCATTGTTGTGAAGAAGTTGACCCGATTTTTGAATGGGTGCGTGTCGCGAATAGCCTTTTGTTCGCCTTTTGCTGTCTGTTCGCCGTTACAGGGGGTTGCTAGCGGGTTGGACCGAGACGGCATGACGGCTGGATGATATCATATCTATAACTAGTCGTCAACTAGGGAATTGAAGTGCGCCAATCCCAGAACGGGAATTAGGGCTTCTGCAGAGGAGCATGGGCTGCGCGTATCGTCCCCTCCTGGCGTACTGGGAACTTGCGGCCCCTGCCGGCCTACCAACCCGGAGGCTTGAAAATGAAATGGATGGAGCCGAGGGCGAGACTTGAACTCGCGACCTGCCGATTACGAATCGGCTGCTCTACCAACTGAGCTACCTCGGCCTTGTTTTGACTGTAACATCCGCCGGAAAAAGGTGTCAAACCGGCGGGAATCGAAGGATGTGGCTAGCGCGAAAGCGGATACATGGCCCACGCGAATCCCACGGCAATCAGGACGAACAAAATCAGTGAGCCAACGAAATACCTGATCCGCCCCGCAGCGCTTCGATGGGCCAGACACGCCAGCGCCAGGGAAGCCAGCGCCGCGAAGATCAGCAGCGCCGGGAAATGGCTGAGCGGTTTGGCGGCTATCCACATCTAGGGTCTCCGGCCCGTGGCAATTTCGTAGGCGTCGCACACGGCGATGAAATTCACCACGCCTGCGGCGGCAATAAACCGCGTGCCGTAATCGCCCGCGGCGCGCGACACATCCGATCCCGCAGCTTCGAAAAAGTGGGAAAGAAAATAGAACACGCCCGAGCCGGCATCGGCCAGAAACCCGAGCCTTTCGAAGAGGTCGCTTGAGTGCACCAGGAACACATTGCCGCGCAAAAGGTAGCCGGTAATTGCAAGCCCTCCCACCGCCAGGAAAAAAATCGTCGCCCGCCCCCACCGGCGCAGCAGCAGGTGCCCCATTCCAGGGACAAGCCATGCTGCAAGCACAGCTAGCAGACCCGGAAAACTTACTTTCCGTGAAGGTTCGGCCATCTCGATGTAGTCCGTCGTGTTATTCACATGTTGTCAGGCAAGCAGCGGGAGGATTTCATCTTGAATAGCGCCCGTGACGCGCGCCTCGCGTTCGCCCACGTAAACATTTACTTCCGTGCGCACACCGAACTCCGGCAGGTAAATTCCCGGCTCAATCGAAAAACAGGTACGCGGGATGATTTGGCGGTCGTCGCGCGTCTCCAGGCCGTCCATGTTCGCGCCGTTGCCGTGAATGTTCTGCCCGATACTATGGCCCAGCCGGTGTACGAAATATTTGCCGTAGCCGGCTTTGCGGATGATTCCGCGGGCCACGCCGTCCACTTCCCAGCCGTGAATGGCGCGGCCTTTGCTCACTGAGTCCTGAACAAATTTTACCGCGCCATCGCGCGCCTGCCTTGCGATTCGGAAAATTTTCGCGTACGAGTCGGGCACTCGGTCGCCCAGGTAGCCCATCCAGGTGATGTCGTAATACACGCTGCCAGGACGGTCGAACTTGGCCCACATGTCGAGCAGCAGTAAATCCCCGGCGCGGATGGGGCGCGAGCCCGTGGCCTTCGGCTCATAGTGCGGATCGCCATTGTTCGGCTGAACAGCCACGACGGTATCCTCGGGCGTCAGATGGTTGGCGCGAAATTGTTCCGTGATCCATTGCTGCAGCTCGTGTTCGTTGAGCGGCTTGCCCACTCGCACAAAATGTGCCGCGCGCGCAAAAGCCTCCTCCCGCACGCGATCAATAATTTTACCGGCCTCAAGGTGTGAATGGAGTTGCTCGGGCGTCCACCGCGCTTCGAACATCTGCACCAGATCGGCGGAACTGACTACGCGTTTCTTCAGTTTCCGGATCAGCTCGATGGTTCCGGCGTCCACCAGCCCGATGTAGGGAATGTTGTTTTCGGGCGAGTATTGCATGGCAATTTTCGTGCTGCCGGATAGAAGCTTGGCCAGATTCTTGTGCAATTCCTCCCACGCCGAGTACACATATTTTCGCCCTTCGAGGGAATCCAGGGCGCCAGCTTCGATTCGATGCACCAGCTTGCGCGGCTCTCCCTTCGCCGGGATGAAATAAAACCACCGCCGCGTTGCGAGTCCATTCGTGGAGAGATTCAGCAGGCTGGCAGCAATCGGGTCGCGGCGGTGATGGTCGAAGAAAAGCCACCCGTCGAGCTTGGAGGCGCGCAGTTCCGCCTGAATGGCTTTAATGTCCGGCATGGTCCGTTTTCCCCTCTGCTTTCACTGCCCCGCCAGCGCCAGAATTTGTGCGCGGGTTGCTCCCACAATCGAGATCCGCTTTGTGCGGCTTTTTTCGCCGGCGAGAATTCTAACAGCCGAAATCGGCACCTTCAAATGATTCGCCAGCAGCCGCCGCAGGGCTTCATTGGCGCGATCATCGACGGGCGGTGCCGTCAACCGCACCTTCAGGGCACCCTGATAATCCCCTTCGATAGCATCGCGGCTGGCCCGCGGCGTCACGCGCACCGCAAAGGCAACGCTGCCCTTGCTCTCGGTGATTTCGATCACGCCTGATTCCGTCGCTCGCCGAAAATCGCGCTACCAACCCGAACCTCGGTCGCACCTTCCTGTATGGCGACTTCGAAATCGTGGCTCATGCCCATGGATAGCACGGGCAGCCTCCGGCCCAGCCGAGGCTTCAGACTCTCGCGCAATTCGCGCAGGTTCTGGAAATACGGGTGCATGAGTTTGGAATCTTCATGGAAAGGAGGAATGGTCATTAAGCCGAGCAGATCAAGATTCTGAAGCGCAAGAGTGCTTTCGGCCAAATACGGCAACTCAGCTTCCGCTACACCACTTTTCGTCGCTTCCTCCCCCAGATGAACCTCAATCAGGATTGGCAGGCGCTTCCCTTCTTCTCCGGCGGCTGCATCCAATTTTTGCGCCAGTGACAGGCTGTCCACCGAATCCACGCGGTGAAAATCGTGCACAGCGCGCCGCGCTTTGTTACTTTGGAGATGGCCGATCAGGTGCCACGTCGCGTTCAGGTCGGCTAGATCCGGCCGCTTGCTTTCCCACTCCTGCACACGATTCTCCCCGAAGTGCCTCAAACCCGCCTCGAACGCAGTGCGAATCACCGCGGCCGGAAAGGTTTTCGATACCGCGACCAAAGTGATCTCGTCCGCGCGCCGCCCGGAACGTGCGGCAGCGCGCGCGATGCGTTCGCGAATATGCGCCAGATTTGCCGCAATCGCTGCTGTTTCCGTTTGCATCCACGCAATTCTAACATGCGCCCAGGGCCCGCCCGGAATTCGCAGATTTCTCCTTCCACAGGCCCCGAGTTGATTTATCCTGTGCCGCTTGCAATTTTCGTCCGGAGGCCCAAGTGGCTCGAAATCTTCGCCGCATCGCAATTGTATTGGTCTTCATTTCAACTTGGATCGCCGGAAGCGCGGCCTTTGCGCAGCAAATTCCCCCGGACACTTACCAGGAATTGCGCTGGCGGCTGGTGGGGCCTTTTCGCGGCGGGCGCACCCGGGCCGTTTGTGGACTACCAAGCCAGCCGAATGTCTTCTACATCGGCGCGGTAAATGGCGGCGTCTGGAAATCAGATGATTACGGCCGCACCTGGAACCCCATTTTTGATTCCCAACCAACCCAATCGATCGGCGCTATCGCCGTGGCACCGTCCGACCCCAACATCATTTACGTTGCAAGCGGCGAAGGGCTCCACCGCCCGGATCTTTCCGTCGGCGACGGCATTTATAAATCCACGGATGCGGGAATAACCTGGACGCATCTCGGTCTGCGCGATGGGCAGCAAATACCCGCCCTGGTTGTGGACCCGCGCGATTCCAATCGCTTGTTTGCCGCCGTGCTGGGCCATCCGTATGGCGCGAATGCGGAGCGCGGCATTTTCCGCTCGACCGATGGCGGCCAATCCTGGACCAAGGTTCTGTACCAAGACGATGCCACCGGTGGCTCTAACATTGAAATGGACCCATCGAATCCAAACGTGCTCTACGCTTCGCTGTGGGATTCGCGTTTGGGTCCGTGGGAGGACAAAAATATGTACACCGGCCCCAATAGCGGCCTGTTCAAATCTACCGATGGCGGCGACACTTGGCGGCCGATCATGAAAGGCCTTCCCGCAAACATCGTGCAGGTGAACACCGCCGTGGCCGCGAGCCAACCAAGCCGCGTATTCGCAGTCGTGGGCACAACAGAGCCGGGAGTTTACGCGTCCGGCAAAGGCTTGGGAGTTTTCCGTTCGGATGATGGCGGCGAGAATTGGACGCGCATCACGGAAGATGGCCGGCCTGCGTACCGCATTGGCGGAGGCGATTTGCCGGTTGTGCGCGTGGATCCGAAGAACCCGGATGTGGTTTACAGCGCAGGCATTGTCACCGTGCGTTCCACGGATGGCGGCAAGACTTGGACCAGCATCCGCGGCGCGCCGGGGGGCGACGACTACCAGAACTTGTGGATCAATCCGAACAATCCGAACATCATCCTGCTGGTCGCGGACCAGGGCGCGCTGGTCACCGTGAACGGCGGAAAAACCTGGAGCAGTTGGTACAACCAGCCAACCGCTCAGCTCTATCACGTCAGCGCTAGCAACACGTTTCCCTATTTTCTTTGCGCGGGACAACAAGAGAGCGGCTCACTCTGCATCTCAAGCCGCGGCAACGACGGCGAAATCACCGAGCGCGAATGGCATCCCGTCGCCGCCATCGAATATGCCTATGTGACGCCGGATCCGCTCGATCCAAATATCATTTACGGCGGAGGCAGAAGCGAGGTCTCAAAGTATCACTGGGATACCGGGCAGATTCAAGACGTGACTCCCATCCCGATCAAAGGAGAAAAATTCCGCGCCGTCCGCACCCAGCCGACCATGTTTTCACCGGTTGATCCGCACACGCTCTATTACACCACCAACTTTTTGTTCAAGACCACCGACGGCGGACAGAACTGGCAAATCATCAGTCCGGATCTGGCGCGCCCGCATCCCGGGATTCCGGCGAGCTTCGGCAAGCTGGCGGACAAGGACCCGCAGGCGGACAAGCCCCGTGGCGTAATCTACTCGCTCGCGCCGTCGTATCAGACAATCAACACGATTTGGGCCGGAACAGACGACGGGCTGATCTGGATCACGCGCGACGCCGGCAAGAATTGGAATGACATTACGCCGCTTGAATTGACAGCGTGGGGCAAGGTCACGCAGCTCGATGCTTCGCGCTTTGACGACGATACTGTCTACGCCTCCGTCAGCCGCTTTCGCATCGACGATCAGCGCCCCTACATCTACCGCACCCACGATGGCGGTAAGACTTGGCAGAAAATTACGAATGGCCTGTCGGATAACGCGCCGGTAGATACCGTGCGCGCGGATCCTGTCCGCAAAGGCCTGCTCTTTGCCGGCTCGGAGACCAGCGTGTGGGTTTCCTTCGACGACGGAGATCACTGGCAATCGCTGCAATTGAATTTGCCGCACACCTCCATGCGGGATCTGTGGATTCAAAATAGTGACCTGATTGTCGCCACGCACGGACGCTCCATCTGGATCCTCGACGACATCAATCCGCTGCGCCAAATCGACAAGGACACCGCCGGCAACTCCGTCGTCCTGTTCAAACCTGCGCCCGCCTATCGGGTTCGGCAAACCACCTACAGCGACACGCCCATTCCTCCGGATGAGCCTCTCGGGCAGAACCCGCCCGACGGCGCCGTCATTGATTACTACCTCGCGCAACCGGCCGGCGGCCCGGTGACCATCGAGATTCTCGATGGTCATGGTAAGCTGGTCCGCAAATACTCGAGCAACGACGCTCCAGAAGTGACGCAGGACGATCTCGCAAAGCAGCACATCCCGTTTTACTGGATTCGCATGGCGAAAAATCCCCCCGCAACGGCGGGGATGCACCGCTGGGTTTGGGACCTGCACTATCCCGCGCCGGTTTCAACACGGCATGAATTCCCGATTAACGCCGTTCCTGGTAATACGCCGCGAGTTCCTCAGGGACCGCGAGCTGTTCCCAGCGAATATACCGTGCGGCTGACGGCCAACGGCAAAACAACAACAGTTCCATTGACGCTCAATCGCGACCCGCGTGTGAAAGCGACGCTGGCGGACCTCCAGCAATTACTTAAGCTGCAAGCGCGGATTGACACGATGATGACGCGAAGCTCCGAAGCCATCATGCAGGCCCGTTCAATCCGCGAGCGGTTGGCAAAACTCACCACGCAGGCGAGCGAATCAACGGGCGATGCTGTGAAAGCCTTGGACAAGAAAATTGCCGCGCTTCTGGAGGGACCAGGAGAATCGACTGCGGCGGGCGCGGCGCAGAAAAACCTCAAGGACGTGAATGCTGACGTTTTCACGCTGTACACCGCCGCGGATCGTGCCGACGCCGCGCCTACACCTGCGCTCGAGAAAGCCGCGTCAGACACCGAAGCCGATCTTGCGCCATTGCTGAGAAGGTGGCACGAGCTTAAGTCTTCTGACCTGGCGGCGCTGAATCGCCAACTTGCGGGCGCGCACCTGGCAGAGATTCAAACGGGCGTGGATCCCCGGCTCGAAGAGGAAGCCTCGGAGGATTTGGAGTAATTGCTGCGGATTAATTCTAGTCAGGCGGCCGGGCCGGTTGGCACCAGCCGCCTGCTTCACATTATTTCAGCAGGAAATTCTCCAGAAACTCAATTTCAACGTAGGACTGGAAATCAACGTTTTGTTTCTTTTTGAAGCCGTGGCCTTCATCTTTGCCCATCAAGTACCACACCGGCGTGCCCTGCTTCTTCAGCGCCGCCACGATTTGATCTGACTCGCTGACCGGCACGCGCGGATCATTTTTCCCTGCCACCACCAGCATGGGCTTGCGGATTTTCTCTATGTTGTTCATTGGCGCGATTTTTTCCAGGAACTCGCGCATCTTCGGATCCCGCTCATCACCGTACTCGACGCGCCGCAGGTCCCGGCGGTAGGCTTCCGTGTGCTCCAGAAATGTCACCAGATTGGAAATCCCAACTACGTCGATAGAGCACCGAATGCGGTCGCTGTAAAACGTCGAGACCGCCAGCGTCATGTGGCCGCCATAACTACCGCCAAACACCGCCACCCGCCCGGCGTCCAGGTCCGGTCGAGAGCCGATCCAGTCCAGCAGGGCGTTGATATCCTTGTAGGTGTCCTCGCGCTTGAAGCCATTGTCGAGCAAAGAAAAGGTCTTACCGTATCCCGTCGAGCCGCGCACGTTAGGGAAAATCATGGCGATGCCCATCTCGTTCAGATAGTAATTCCAGCGGCCCAAAAATCCGGGATGCACTTGCGATTCCGGTCCACCGTGAATACCAATCGCCACCGGCCGTTTCCCGGTGAATTTCGCCGGCGGGCGGTACAGAAAGCCTGAAATCATCCTGCCGTCGAAGCTCTTCCAGCGCACCAGCTCCGCGCTGGGGAAATTGCCGGTATTGACCGCACTCTCGCTCTTTGTCCAGCGCTCCACCTTTCCTGTTCCCGTATCCAATGAATAGCAATCCGCCTGCGCTCCCGCGGACTCCATTACCAACCCCAGGTCGCGGCTGTTGCGATGCCACAGAATGTCGTCTACGGATCCCGGCGGTAGATCGGGCACGGCCTTTTCCTTGCCGGTCGCCGTGTCGAGCAGATGAATTTTCTGAACGCCATCTTCATTGCTGATGAACGCGATGGTCTTGCCGTCATGCGATAGATGAAACTTCTGCACGTCCCAGGAGATTTCGCCGGTCAGCACCTTCATGGTTTTATCGGCCAGGCTCAAATAAGCAAGCCGCTGAAATTCGGAGTCCTTGTCCGAGGTCAGATACACGCCTTTGCCGTCCTTGCTGAATTCCGCGCTGCCGTATGAGATTTTTTCCTTGGCATCCCGCGGCGTGAGGGCGCTCTTTTCACCTGTCGCCACGTTCACCAGCCAGAGGTACGATTCGTTGATGGAGATCCCTTCCTGCACCAGCATCCATTTGTCGTCCGGCGACCAGTCCAGCACGTCCCAACCCCCGCCGGAATTTTCCATCAACAGATGGTCGCTCTTGGGCTCGGCCGGGTTCATCACCCAAATATCCGTCTCTTTCCCGGTGCGCCGTGTCGAAACGTACGCCAGCTGGTCGCCGCTGGAGGACCATGCTCCCAGCAGGTTCCGTGATTCCCCGTCGGTCAACAGAGTAACGTCGCGGGTGGCCACGTCGTAGCGGTACAGCTGATACCACTCACCGCCGCCGACATCCTTCACAAACACAATGTAATCTCCGCCGCGTGGATGGAATCGCCCGCCGGCTAGCGCGTCCGCATAGAAGGTCAACTGCTCTCGTGCGCCGCCTGGCATCTTCACCATATGAAGTTGAGAAGTGTCACCAAAGCGCGTGGTAATCAACATTTCGCGGGCCTCGGGATGCCAATCGCGCAGCGTCGCCGCGCGGAAGTTGCCGTAGCGGGCGGCCGCCTCCGCGACTGTGACTGGAATGGGCGGCACGCCATCCACCACCAGGTTGTCCCCCGGTTTCACGTCCGGGGTCTGCGCCGGGAGCAGCGCGGTCATCAAAGCTACCAGTGCCAATACCATGATGAGTCGTCGCTTCATCTGAATCCTCTGCGGGGCTCCCTTGGCCGTTCGACTGGCCTCCAAAGGCGCGCTCTTTCTTATCTGAGTTTCTCGCTGCAAGCAAGCCATGGATGTAGGAGCCCGAGCTGCAATGATCCATTCCAGGCCGGCGGTCACTCAAGTCACTCATGGCTGCTTACTAGCCCTGCTCTGGTCTCGTCAATAAGTGGCCGTGGGCCCAGACGGAATGTGTCACGTTTGCATCAAGGCAGAGTCGTATCACGATATTCACCAGCGTCCCTCCCGCCATCTCTATGAATATGAACATGTTAAAATTAGGCGTAATAGGTGGAGTACGGCCGAGAGATTGCTGCACGTACTCATGGATCTTGTAGTAGCGGCGACCTTTGTTTAGCGTCCTGATCACAGCTGGATTCCGTTTCGCCCTCACATTTGCCACTGTCAGAGCGATCCGTAGCTGCGATGTACCTTGCTACAGGATGTTGGGCAGGCGTCCAAATGAGAGGACAATATGAAGAGAAAAGATTCCGGTTTTTCCTTGATTGAGTTGCTGATCGTCGTAGCGATCATCTTGATTATCGCGGCTATCGCCATTCCCAACCTGCTTCGCTCGCGTATGGCGGCTAACGAAGCCTCCGCGGTCGGTTCCATCCGCACCATGAACACGGCGGCGATTTCCTACAGCTCGACGTATGGTAACGGCTTCCCGTCGCTGCTCAGCCAGATCGGTACGACTGGCGCGGCTGCAGTAAGCTGTGACAACGCTGAATTGCTCGACAGCGTTCTGACCCTCGGATCCAAGAGCGGTTACACGTTCAAGGTTCTGGCAGGTAACGGTCTGGGCGCCAAGCCGGCGGGCTGCAGCAACGCAGGCAGCACCGACGGTTACGGTGTGGTGGGAACGCCCATCACGCTGGGCACCACGGGTCAGCGCAGCTTCTGCTCCGACGCCTCCGGTGTGATTCGTTTCGACGCCACCGGCGCGACGGCAGCGCTGGTGAACGCACTTTGCCCGGTTGCACTTGCTCCTTTGCAGTAATCTCAGATTCGGCGGATGAGGAGGAGGCCCGGCTTCCTCCTCTCCGGCTTTCTCGAATCCCGCACGGCGGTCCGGAAATCCTACACGCAGGCGCCAAAGCGCATCTTGCTCCACCCCTCTGCGAGATTCATTTGCCCCGCCGCGTCCGCGTTTGAAGCACTGACATTTTGTTGTGTTAGACTGGCGTCAATCCGATGGCTCGTCGTGGAAAACTGATTGCCCTCGAAGGAATCGACGGTTCCGGCAAAAGCACGCAGCTTGGTATGCTGGTCCGCTCTTTGCAGGAGCGCAATCTGCTTGTCTCCGAGTACAGCTTTCCCCGCTATGATCATTTTTTCGGCAAACAAGTGGCACGCTTTCTCAACGGCAAGTTCGGTCCGCTAGCCTCCATCGATCCGCATTTCTCCGCCCTGCTCTATGCTGGCGACCGCTGGCAGGCCAAGCCGGAAATCGAGGCAGACCTCCAGGCAGGGCGAATGGTGATCACTGACCGCTATGTGGGCTCGAATTTGGCGCACCAAACCGCGCGGATGACCCGCGCCTTTCGCAAGGATTTTCTGGCCTGGCTGAAAGAGTTGGAATATCAAGTCTATGGAATGCCGGCTGAGGATTTGGTCATTTACCTCCGCTCGCCCGTGGAGCTAGCCCACCGGCTGGCGGGCTCGAGACGGGACCGCGAATACACCAACATGGATCGCGATCTGGCGGAATCAGACCTGAAGCATCTCGAAGCTGCCTCCGAGGCTTATGACTACCTGGCGCTGCAGCCGAATTGGCTGCGCATCGAGTGTTACGACGGGGTGGAGCGCCATTTGCACACTCCAAAAGAAATTCATGACCAGGTAATCGCGGCCGTTGAAAAGCGCATCCTCTCAGCGCTGGAAGCCAGCGCCTAAAAACATGGGATTCTCCGAATTTGTCGGCAATGAACGCATTGTGGCCGCCCTGCGCGGGATGCTACATCGCGAGCGAGTGCCCAGCGCACTGCTCTTTACCGGCCCCAAGGGCATTGGGAAATACACGCTCGCACGGTTCTTCGCTCAAGCAGCCAATTGCGAGCGCCTGAAGGACGATTTCTGCGGCGCCTGCCCCACCTGTCTTCGCACCGCGCGTCTGAGCAATCCCACTCCGCTCATTGAAGCGGGCCTGTCGGAGCGCGGCGAAAGCGCCGACGCCGGAACGGTTGAGCAAACGCCCCTGATACTCGAGGGCTCGCCGGATGTCTGGCTGCTTGTGCCCGACCCAGTGCGGATCAAAACTCCGGTCGCTCGTCCCATGCTCCGCGTTGGCCAACTTCGCGCTGTGCGGCGTGCCGCCTACTTCAAACCCCAGGGCCGGCGCCGCATCTTCATACTCGGCGGCGCTGACACCATGCGCTGGACCGATGCCGACGTGTTCCTGAAGATTCTGGAGGAGCCTCCCGAATCCGCGACCATCATTCTGCTGGCCCCCACCCCCGGGTCGCTGTTGCAGACCATTCGTTCGCGATGCCTGCAATTTCATTTTGCCCCGGTCCCTGCCGTTCAAATTGAGGCGTTTCTGCAGGACCGCACCAAAGCCAAGCCCGCCGACAGAAAATTGGCTGCGCAGCTTTCCGGCGGCAGCCCGGGCCAGGCCCTGGCGCTCGATCTCGAGGAATCCGCGTGCTTGCGCCGCAGCCTGCTCCGGCTCATCGAGCAGGGTGTGAGCAGCGAAAAATTCGCCGTCATCTTCGCGGCTACCGCGCAGCTCGCCAAGCAGGAGAAGGAATCGTTTGAAAATTTGCTGCAGCTGTTTTATAGTCTGCTCACAGACCTACTCGAACTGTCCCAAGGCCCAGAGGGTAGTCTTCTTCGGAATCCGGATTTGCGGCGCGAGTTGGAGACCCTCAGCAGGAAAGTGGATTTGGAGTGGGTTCTGCGGGCCACGCATGGCATGGACCTCCTGGAAGGCCGATTGCGGCGTAATATTGGCCGTCAATTGGGCCTGGACGCATACGTCGCTTCGTTAGGGGATCTCGCCGGCTCCGAAGCGATTTGAAGTTTTTTTCCAAACATTTGCAACCGAACCACATCTTCAGTAGTCATAACAACTAGACATCTGGGGGAGCCGTTATGGTTAACCGAAAGTTATTCCGTCCCACCCTGACCGAGGTGAAGGAACAGTACGCGCCCCGGCCGGCCCAGCCGATGCCGCAGCAGGTCCCGCCCCAGCGGAAAAAACCTGCGCCGCCCGAGCAAACACACGCCGAGAATTTTTACTACGTGAAGCAGATGCAGGCGCGCACGCCTGTGGCCGTGGTGTTGAATGATGGCGAGGTGTTGCGCGGCACGGTCGAGTGGTATGACCGCGACTGCATCAAGCTGACGCGTTTTGGCAGCCCGAACCTTCTTGTGTACAAACACTGCATCAAGTATTTGTACAAGGAAGGCGAGGACGCTTCGCAGGGCGGCTCGAACGGCCAGTAGTCGCTGCTAACAGATGGAGATCTTTGTGGGTCGCGGTTTTAACCGCGACATAAGATTGCGGATAGGTACCGGCTTTAGCCGCTGAAGTTCCTCTTGAGTGGTTTCAGTAGCTTAACTGAGAACCCGGAACGAATTACTTCCGCCGCTTGCGATTGGCCCTGAACGGGCCGACGAAAAACGTCATCAGCGCCTTGGCCACCAGACGCTGCGTCTGGTCGCGTACATCGCAATCCACCACCGCGATGTGTCGGCCCAGCCGGACAACGCGCGCGTCCGCATCCACGATGCCGCCCTCTACTCCTTCTAGGTAGTTGATCTTCATCTCCACCGTCGCCACGCGCTTCCCTCTGGGCAGCGCCATGTAGGTCGCCAGTCCCCCCGCTGTATCCGCTAGTGCCGCAACTACGCCGCCATGCACCACCCGGTGCACCTGCAGGTGCCGTTCATCCACTCTCATGCGCAGCAGCACCCTCCCCGGCTCGGCCTCCTCCAACTCGAACCCGAATTGCTTGGCGGTATTGGTCGATTTCAGTCGCGCCTTTAGCTCCGCCACCGCGAGCTGCACTTGCGATTTGTTGATGCGTGCCATTTCAGTAAGCCGTCAACCCTCCGTCGAGTGGAAGCGCAGCGCCAGTCACCCAGGCGGATTCGTCGGACGCAAGATACAGGGCCATCTGCGCCACATCTTCGGGCTTCCCCATGCGGCCAAGGGGAATCTCCGCGCTGCGGCGCCGGCGTTCGGCCTCAGGGTCCGCTGCCTGCGCGATGGATTGCATGCCCAGCTCCGTCTCAATGATAGACGGGCATATGCAATTGACGCGGATCTTTTCGTGAGCATGGTCGAGCGCCATGGCACGGGTCAGGCCTATCACCCCGGCCTTTGCGGCTGAGTATGCGGCACGCTCCTTGCGCGAAACGAGGCCGAGGATGGAACCGATATTCACAATCGACCCGCCGCCAGACTTCCGCAGCGCCGGCAATACTGCCCGCGAGACCAGAAACGTCCCGGTCAAATTCGCCGCCAGCAAATGTTGCCAGTCCTCATCTGAGGTTTTATCCACCGTCGCAACCAGTACTGCTCCGGCGTTGTTCACCACGATGTCCAGGCGCCCGAATTGCTGCATTGTCGCAGCCACGGCCGATTCAACCGAGGACCGTTCCGTCACGTCACATTGCACAGCTAGAGCCTTGCCGCCGGCGGCTTCGATTTCATGCACCACCTCGTCCAGCGGGCCCTTTCGTCGGCTAGCGACAGCCACACATGCGCCTTCCGCGCCAAACGCCTGGGCGCAGGCCCGGCCGATTCCGGTGCCTCCTCCGGTGATCAGCGCCACTTTGCCTGAAAGTCGCGGCATCCGATGCCTCTCTGGCTCGTCTAATGAAGAACGAGAAAAACGCGAATCTAGCATTCGTACAGTACCAGCGCAAGGGCACTTCGAGCGGAGCTGAAGGGCATTTTGTCCCCGCTTGCTGACACCAACGGCGGATTGCTACAGTCGCATGAGGGCGTCATGAAGATCGGCATCACCTGCTATCCGACATATGGCGGCTCGGGCGTTGTGGCCACCGAGCTGGGCATCGAACTGGCTGCACGCGGGCATGAAGTCCATTTCATCAGCTATGCCATGCCCATCCGCCTCAGCTCATCCCACGAACGCATCTACTTCCACGAAGTGGAAGTGACCACCTACCCGCTCTTCGACCATCCGCCCTACACTCTGGCGCTGGCCACCAAGATGACCGAGGTCGCCGAGTCCGCTTCTCTCGACCTGCTGCACGTTCATTACGCGATTCCGCACTCCGTCAGCGCCCTGCTGGCTCGCATGATGGCTGAGCCGCGAAAGCTGCCCTTCATCACCACGCTGCACGGCACCGACATCACGCTGGTTGGCAGCGATCGCAGCTATCTCCCCATCACGCGCTTCTCCATCGAACAGAGCGACGGCGTCACAGCCATCTCCAATTATCTGCGGGATCGCACCGTCCGCGAATTCGACATCAAACGCCCCATCGAAGTGATCCCCAACTTCGTGAACTGCGACAACTACAAACGTGGCGACGACCCGGAATTGCGCCGCCAATGGGCGCCCAACGGCGAACCCATCCTGATGCATCTCTCCAACTTCCGGCCGGTAAAACGCATCACCGATGCGGTGGAAATCTTTGCCCTGGTGCGCCAGGAGATTCCCGCCAAACTCATTATGATCGGTGACGGCCCGGATCGTGGCGCCGCGGAATACATCGTCCGCACAAAGGGCCTCACGAAGGATGTCTGCTTCCTCGGAAAGCAGGATCAAGTGGACCACAAGCTCGGCCTCGCGGATTTGTTCCTGCTCCCGAGCGATGAAGAATCCTTCGGCCTCGCCGCGCTCGAAGCCATGGCCTGCGAAGTCCCGGTGATTGCCACGAACGTCGGCGGCCTTCCGGAAGTGGTGACCGACGGCGTGGACGGCTACTTGATTCCTCCGCGCGACGTGGCCACAGGCGCCCGGCGCGCGCTCGAGATTCTCTTGCTGCCGGATCGCGGCCGCACCATGGGGCAGCAGGCGCGCATCAACGCCCGCCGAAAGTATTGCTCGAATGATGTGATTCCGCAGTACGAGGCTTATTACGAGAAAGTCCTCAACTCCGCCGGTGCCGCGGCGCGCGCTTAATTTCGAATTTTCTGGAGACATTTCAGCGGTCAATAATTGGGATGGGCTTGAACGTGGAAATTACGGTGTTGATGTCTTCCTGTTTCACTTGCCCCGATGTGCCCGCAGCCACGGTGAAAATCATCCGGAATTGCCGGTCACGATCCTCGAAAATCCGCACCGCCACGGGCTTTCCGCTTGCGGGATCTCCAAACTGGAATCCGTGATTCTTGCCGAACTCGAAGGAATAAATTCCCGGCATGGCGTCGAACCCGAACGACAGCTTCCACAACAGCAGCACATTCATGCGCAGCGCGTCGCGGCTGGCGCCGAGCGGCGACAATTGCGAGGGCGCCGCCCCATACACCATTTCGTAGAGCTGCGAGTTGAATTCGATGGGATGGTCCGCGAAAACATTCGTGAATTTCTGATATTCCAGCGGGTTGGTTGATTTTAAATTGCGCATCGTGTCGATGGAAGTTTCTGGGTCAATCAACGCCACCACCTGCCCGCCATCAAATCGAATTTGCACGTGAATCACGAATGGCGTGATCTTGGCCGCGCCCCACGGCGAAACGAATTCATAATCGTACGCCTTTGCCAGCACGCCCTTGGCTTCCGCTGGCGACTTGCCCGTCGTCGCGAGCGGTTTGGGCACGTCGTCGAGCCACGGATTCGCCGATGTCCACTGTTTCCCCTCGATCCACACCAGCGTCTGCAGGCCGTAGCTGACGCAATAAATGGCCACCAGAATGACCACCACGGCGAGCAGGATGGCGTTGCGCGTGCTTTTCTTTTCTGCGTCTTCAGTCATTCTCCGGTTTGTCCTTGATAAAAGTGAGCGCCGACATTCTAGCCCCCGGCCCGCCTTTCCGCCTACGAATTCATCGTCACCCTCGCAGCCCGGAGTCTACCCCGACGTCTTTAGTCGGGGCGCCTCGGCGAATTGTCTCGGCCAGCCTCCGAAGTTTCTCTGCGTCCTCGGCGCCTCTGTCGCAGATCCCGAGCCCAGCCGAGGGGTGGTGAAAAGCCTCTGCCCGCCGCTGGCGCAGTCTCTGAAATTTCAAATTTCCAATTTGGAATTCGTCTTTGTCCCCAAAGCCGCCAAAAAGTTGCAGCCACAAATTTCTATTGACAATATAGTAACTCACATGATAGCATCGGCGCGGCATGATTGGTTACCACAACCCGGCAAAGCACTCCTTGGCTAATCGCTTTCGCCCCCCGCGCCAGGAAATTCTAATCGCAACACCCCAGAAACCAAAATCGCCGCAAACCCTTTCCGATCAACAACATGATTTTTTCTAATCGCAACAAAAGGACCCCCTCCCCCCCGGTACTAACTTATAACATTTCCTTCGCCTCTCCTTCGCGGGCGAAAGTGGCCATCCGACAAGGATGGCCATCCCGAAGCGAATCACAGCGAGGCACCTGCTTTGGGGTTTTGGCCATCCGACGAGCATCACCATCCCCGGTGGAGACGCTCACCCGCCGCATCGCAAGGAACAATCGAATCCCCGCTTGCGTACAGACAAGTCATGGAGGATCCGCATGGAAACCCTGTGGCTTGACCTGAAGCACGCCGCCCGCATGCTGGCGAAAAACCCCGCCTTCACAGCGGCAGCGGTTCTCTGCCTCATGCTGGGCATTGGCGCCACCACGTCCATCTTTAGCGTCGTCAATGCCGTCCTCCTGCGGCCGCTCCCCTACTCCCAGCCCGAGCGCCTGGTGCGCATCTACACCCAATTCCCCACTTTTCCGGGCGGCGGCCTGATGCGCTTCTGGACTTCCGGCCCCGAATATTTGGACCTCCGTCGGGATTTGAAATCCTGGAAGTCGCTGGACATCTGGGACACTGGCGGAGCCAACATTGCCGGAATCGCGCAGCCGGTGCGAATCACAGCAACGACGCTGAGCGGCGGATTGCTGAACAGCCTGGGCGTCTCGCCCTTAATGGGCCGCCTGATCACCTCCGCCGATGACGAGCACGGCGCGCCGCTGGTGGCGGATATTTCCTACGGCCTTTGGAAAAGCGCTTTCGGCGGCGACCCGCACATCGTGGGCCGCAATACCGTGCTCGACGGGCGGCAGTGCACCATTATCGGCGTTATGCCGCGCGGCTTCGATTTTCCGCCCGGTCAACTGGATGCGGCGCAGGTGTGGACACCGCTGCAAATTGATCCCGCCAATCCCGGCGGCCGCGGCTCGCACAATTACTATGTGCTGGCGCGGCTGAAGCCCGGCGTGACGGGGTCGCAGGCACAGTCCGAGCTAACTGCCTATGTGAAAGCGTCCGAAGAGGCGCATCCGCCGGGCCCGCGTCAGCACTATTTCAATCCCAAATTCCACACCCTGGTCAGTTATCCGCTGCAAGCCGAAGTTGTCAGCGGCGTGCGCCCCGCGCTGCTGATGTTGCTTGGGGCGGTCGCATTTGTGCTGTTGATCGCCTGCGTCAATGTCGCCAACCTGCTCCTCGCTCGCGCGGAGGCGCGACGGCGTGAGATCGCCATCCGCAGCGCACTCGGCGCGGATCTCTGGCGCCTGGCGCGGCAATTCATCACCGAAGGTCTGCTGCTCTCCTCGATTGGAGCTCTGCTCGGGCTGGTCCTGGCGTTTGCAGGCATGCGTTTGATTCAGGTGACCAACTCGGGAGCGATTCCACGTGCCGCCGAAATCGGCGTTGACGTGCGCGTGCTTCTGTTCACCACCGGCGCGGTGCTGCTCACCGGACTGCTCTTCGGTCTGGCGCCCATCCTCCCGCTGGCCCTGCAGAATCTCCAGAACTCGCTCAAGGACACCGTCGGTTCCACGACGCCGACGGCGGCAGCTCAGGGATTCCGCCGCGCGTTGGTTGCCGGTGAATTGGCGCTGGCACTGGTGCTGTTGATCGGGTGCGGGCTGATGGTGCGTGGATTCTGGAAGCTGCAACAGGTGCGCACCGGCGTGAACGCTGAAAACGTTCTGACCATGAGCGTGGCGCTGCCGGAGGCCGCTTATCCTAAGGACGAGCAGGTGGATGCGTTCTGGAACCGGCTGGAGGAAAGGATGGCGCAGTTGCCGGGCGTAGGCGCTTCGGCAGTGGCCTCCGGTTTGCCTCCGCTGCGCCGGCCGAATATGAACGACACGAAGATTGAGGGGTTCGTCCGGCGAGAAGGAGGTCCGGTCGACAATGTGGATTTCTATCAGGTCTCGGGCAACGCCTACTTCAAGGCCATGGGCATCCGGCTGATGGATGGGCGCCTTTTCGACGAGCGCGACGGCAAGGACGCGCCGCAGGTAGCCGTTATCAACCAGACCACGGCGCGCACCTTCTGGGGAAATGAGAGTCCCATCGGCCGGCGCGTCCAGCCGAGCGGTCTGACCGAGTGGTGCACGGTCATCGGCGTCGTCGAAGATGTGAAGAATGCCGGGATTGATAAACCCGCCGGGACGGAGATTTTCGTGCCCTACATGCAAAAGGTGGGGACGGGCACGCGTGAAGTCAGCCTGGTGCTGCGCACTCAGGGTGACCCGATTAAACTCGCCGGTGCGGTCCGCCGGGAACTGCAATTGCTCGACTCCAGCATTCCGGTCTCGCGAGTGCGAACCATGGATGAAGTACTGTACGAAGCGCAGTCGCGACCAAGGTTCCTGACGCGGCTGCTGGGAATGTTTTCCGGAGTGGCGCTGCTGATCGCCACGGTTGGAATCTACGGCGTGATTTCCTACACCGTGGCGCGGCGATCGAAAGAGTTCGGTCTGCGTATGGCCTTGGGAGCGCAGCCGACAAATATTTTGGGCTTGGTGATGAAGCAGGGGTTTTTGCTGACGGTCGCAGGAGCAGCGGTGGGATTCGCGGCGGCTTTGGGTTTGACTCGCTTGATGGCCAGTTTGCTGTTCATGATCGAGCCAACGGATTTGGGCACTTTTTCGAGTGTCTCGGCGTTGCTCGTCGCGGTAGCTTTATTCGCGTGCTACCTGCCGGCGCGGCGCGCGACGCAGGTGGATCCCATGAAGGCGCTGCGTTATGAGTAATTGCGGCGGATCCATAAAAGAAAGGCCGCTAGCTGGCGGCCGGCTCCGAGGTAACAAGTGCAGGAATTTCGATATGAATTTGGGTGCCCTGTCCCTCCTGGCTGCGAATGTCCATTTTGAATTGGTCGCCGTAGAGCAGTCGGAGCCGCTCGTGCACATTGCTGATGCCGATGCCGCCGCCGTAAACTTCCGCGAGACGATCGGAAGGAATTCCCAGCCCATTGTCACGAATCTCGATGAACAGGCGGCCGTCGCTGTGAGTCGTGCGGATATGAATCTGCCCGCCCTCCAGGCGCGGAGCCAGACCGTGCTTGATGGAATTTTCGACCATGGGTTGGAGCAACATGCTGGGAACGAAGGAGGCCATGGTCTCCGGGTCAATTTCCTTGAAAATTTGCAGCTTGTCGCGGCCGAAGCGGATGACTTCGATATCCAGATAGTCGTCAATGAATTCCAGTTCTTCGCGCAGCGGGACGAACGTTTCGTGTTTGCGCAGCAGCCTGCGCAGAATATTCGAAAGTTTCAGCACCACTCCGCGGGCCATGTCCGGATCAAAGCGGATGAGCGACGAGACGGTGTTCAGCGTGTTGAACAAGAAATGAGGATTGATCTGGCTGGTGAGCGCGTCCATGCGCGCCTTCAGCAACAACTGCTGGTTCTGCGCCAGGTTCATTTCCGTGCGAGTGTTGTTCCAGATCTTGATGGGCATGGCCACGCACATCATGGAGGAAAGCACCACCACAACGGTGTAGCCCCAGTTGGGCGGGTGAATGGCGAAGAGCCAGTTGGATGGAACCGCGGCGGCCAGTTTTATGTGCGCGTACTCCAGCACGGCGCAAGCAAACAGCGGCAGCATGGCCCAGTTGCCCTTGGCGTAGCGCACCAGCCGCCACAGCCACTGTGGAATGCCCAGAAAAAGGAATGGCCCGAAGTGCCAGATGTCCTCCTTTTCGGACATTACCTGGCGGACCACACCCGCCAGCAATCCCACCATGGCGGCCATCGGACTCGACAGCCATTCGTGATTTCCGAATGCCGGCAAGCTAATCAGCGAGCCGCCCAACAATCCGACGATTCTGCCGCCGATGAGGCCCATCAGGAACGAGCCTTCGAGCGTGAGATCGAAAAACCGGTAACCGACCAGGCGGAGCATCACGCCGATGGCCAGCGGCGGCGTCAGAAAAAGCAGCAGCATCACTTTCTGGTCCGAGTCGCGGTTTTCCGTGAACAGCAGATTGCGGAAATGACTGAAACGAACCAGCAATGCCGCCAGCGCCGCGGCCCAACACACCTTCAGGATCAGGATGAAGAACAGGTCGGTGACGCCGGTAAGTGTGCCCATGTTCTACGCCGCCCCCTGGGCGGCGCGCTCCTGACCGGGTACGTTAGCCGAACCCAACTGCGATGTAAACCTACCCGCGCGCGCGGTTGCGCACGGCGAGCCGCCCGGCGAACCCTGATATACTTCCTGATTCTGATGCCGCAAAAGAAAAAAACCGGCAAAGCCCGACTGGTCGCGCAGGCGCAATTGCCCACGCGCTTCGGCAAATTTCGCATCGTGGGCATCCAGGGGCGCCGCCCGGCGGACCAGGCCGTAGCCATCATCCACGGCAATCCGCGCCGCGCTCGCGCTCCGCTGGTCCGCGTTCATTCGCAGTGCCTCACTGGCGACGTGTTTACCTCCGAGCGCTGCGATTGCCGCGCGCAACTCGAATTCTCGTTGCATAAAATCGCCCAGGCGCCCGCCGGAATCGTGCTGTACCTTCCACAGGAGGGCCGCGGCATTGGGCTGCTCAATAAACTGAAGGCCTACGAGCTGCAGGACGGCGGGCTCGATACTGTTGAGGCCAACCGCCGCCTGGGATTTGCCGCCGATTCCCGCGACTACGAATTCGCGGCCCAGGCGCTGAAATCGCTGGGCTTGCGCTCCGTGCGCCTCCTTTCGAACAATCCCGACAAGGTGCAACAGCTTGAAAGCGGCGGCATCCGCGTGGTCGAGCGCGTCCCCTGCCGCCCGCGCACCAGCAATCATTCCCGCGCGTACCTGCGGACCAAGAAAAACAAGCTTGGCCATCTTCTCTCCGGGATTTAGAACCGCGAACTATCGAGGCACAAGTTGATGACCAAGGCGATCCAGCAATCGGTGCGGTTCGCAGCGTCACCGAAGCAATTGTTCGAGATGTACATGGATTCGAGGAAACATTCGGAAGCGACCGGAGGCAAGGCGAGGATTGAACGGAGGGTCGGCGGAAAATTCTCGGCGTGGAATGGGGCGCTGAGCGGGCGGAATCTAATGATTGTCCCGAACAAGATGCTTGCGCAGGCGTGGCGGTCGGTGCATTTCGAGGCTTCGGACCCGGATTCCATTCTCATACTGCAATTCCGGAAGGCAGGGAGCGGCTGCGTGGTGGAGTTGGTGCATGCGAATGTGGCCGCGCAGGACCACCAGGGCGTGCGCGGGGGCTGGCCGAAGTATTGCTGGCGGCCTTGGAAGAAGTATTTGGCGAGGAAGAAGCGCTAGGACAAAGGCACACAGGCAGCATTGCCTGTGCCACTGAAGGGTGGCCGCCGCACCCAGCGCCTGAAGCCGCGATTCATGGCTTCTCGCGACGGCACGACTGAGGTCGTGCCCTGACGATGGAGAGGGAAGAGGAACTTCAAGGGCTAAAGCCCTCATTGTTGGCCCCGTTTTCGACGGGGTTGAAGCTCCGCTCTTCCGTACCACGCTTTATGAGATGGCTTGTCCGGAAGACCTGGGAAAGTTGGCCTAACGAGGCAATCCCATCCGGTCTAGCAGGTCTGCAAACCTGGGATCATCATGCAGAGTCTTGAAAGCAGGAAGCCAGCGCAACAGTGTGATGGACTGGCCTTCCCTATCCTCATAGGACTTGGCGAGCCATTTGAAGGCATTCTCTTTGTCGCCCGCTCTGGCATAAGCACCGGCAACAGCGATGGCCGGAAAGTAAAGAGTGCCGGCTTGTTTCTGCTCCCTCAGCGTGGTCTCCAGACCTTTCTTCCAGTAACCCTGTGGTCCCTGAGACTGAAGTGCCTTGTGAAATTCGTTTGCTTCGGCAGCAGCTTCCTCGGCACTCTCGCCCGTCAATACTTCGGCTCTTTGCGTTTCCCGAATGGCTTCGTCAAATTGACCCATCTCGTCGAGAAGGCTGGCAAAAAAGAAATGTGCCAAAGGGAAGGACGGATCGAGGGCGATGGTGCGCTGGAATTGTTCCGCGGCCTTCTCATAGTCTCCGGCCCAGAGATAGGTGTTGCCCATGATGTTGTTCAGGGGCAGCGAGAGGGGGTCGAGCTGGAGGGCCTTCTTCATTTCAGCGATAGCTTCATCGTGGCGGCCCATGGGAGTGAGATAGGCACCGGCGTAATACAGGTGGGCATTGATGCAGTTGGGGTTGAGTTCGATGGCCTTCAAGAATTCCCGTTGAGCACCGGGAAAATCAAAATCGTAGTGCGACATCACCATTCCCAGGGCGGCATGGGCTTCCTCCAATCGCGGATCCAAAATGAGAGCCTTCGTCGCGGCCGCGCGGGCTTCCGGCGAGCTTTCTTTGGGGGCCAGGACTCCGAGAATGTTGCTGAAATTATAGGCATCGGCGAGTCCTGCATAAGCCAAGGCAAAGCTGGGATCTTTTTCGGCGGCGTCGCGGAACGAATCCATGCTCTTCTTCACGGCGGCAGGCGTCCGTTGATTCCAATAGAAGCGGCCCCTCAGGTAATCCTCGTATGCGTCTGGACGGCTGGTCGCCCGGGCGGTCAGACGGCTGCGCTGCTCCGGAGTCAGAGTTGCCCGCAGCTCGCCGGCAATGGCCTGTGCCACTTCGCCCTGCAAGGTGACGACGTCTTCCAATTTGCGTTCGTAGGTGCGCGCCCACATATGCTGGTCCGTTGGCGCATAAATGAGCTGGCTGGTGATGCGGACGCGGTTTCCGGAGCGCATGACGGTGCCCTCGACGATGGCGTCAACTCCAAGCTCGCGGGCGATCTCCGGCAGGGGCTTGCGCGTACCTTTGTAACGCATCACCGAAGTTCTGGAGATCACACGGAGCGACATAGCCTCCGCAAGGTCGGTGATTAGGACATCAGTCATGCCGTCTGAAAAAAATTCCTGGGACGGATCGCCGGTGAGGTTTTGCAGGGGCAATACTGCCAGTGAGTGAATCACGGGCACGCGGCCCGGACTTACGATGCGCCGGATGGAATCGCCCCAATTCCGTGCTGCCAGGGCCGCGGCGAGGACTGCGCAGGCAAGGGCGAGCACCAACCACCACCGATGGGGCCTGGACTCCGCAGTCGGCTTGGTTTCAAGGGGGGGCGCTTTCGCCACGGCAGCGGTGGTGGCCACCGGAGCGTTGCCGATTGAGGGCTTGGCCTCCTCTTCAGCGGCAGGCAAGACCTCGATGGGAGCCATAAACCGGTAGCCCTTTCCCGTGACGGTCTTGATGAAAGCCGGTGATTCGGCATCGTCCCTGAGGGCCAGGCGGATCTTGGAAATCGCAGTGTTGATGCTATTGTCGGTGTCCAAGAAGACGTCCTTACCCCACAAACGTTCCAGGATTTCTTCACGCGTCACCAGATCTCCGCGCCGGTCTACCAGCAAAAGCAGCAATTCCATGGGGATGCGCTCGAGTTTGATAGAGCGGCCGTTGCGGGCAAGCTCATAGCGGGAAACGTCCAGCTCAAAATCGCCGAACTTGAGATTCGCGGCACTCATGCTGGGATGACTTCGTTGCCATCATCATTAGGAAATAACGCCTGCAAGTCAAGTCCATCCAAGCGCCTACGGGTCAATGAAAAATTAAGGCGTGCTCAAGCACGCCTCCATTGTGCTTGCGTGGTGCTGCCACCACTATTCCGCATCGCCGGGTGCTTGTTGATCCATGATCCGGAAAAAAGAGGAGGAATTCCCGATGAAGAGATCAATTCTGTTCGCCGCGCTTGCATTGGCGGCTCTGTCAGTGGCGTTGCTCAGCCAACCGCAGTCCTCGAATGGAAACGAACGGCCTGCGGCCTCACCTCGTCACAATTGGGAGGAGGCCCTCTCTTGCAGTAACGAAAGACTGGAGGGAACGTACGCGATCAACATCGGCGGCACACGACCTGCCCCAGCTCCACCAAGCGGTACTCCTAACTACGTGCCCGGCACGATCGAGCAACTCATTGGTGTGGGCACACGGACTTTCGATGGCGACGGCAACTTCTCTCAAATCACCAATGAAAAGGGTTCCCTCAGCGGCATCCTTTTTCCGAACCGCGCCCTGCAGGGCACCTACACTGTCAATCCCGATTGCTCCGGCACCCTGGCACTTAACGTTCCGGGGCTTCCATTTGCCATCAAGTACGACTTCGCCGTTTCAAACCATGGCCGTGAATTCGACAGTATTGTGGCGTTCCCGCCGTCAGTCATGGTGACGACGAGCGGACGAAAGGTGCGCTAGCCGCCGCCGACGAAGTGGACGATTTCGAAGTTGTCATTCGGGGCGATGGCTGTCACCTGCCAGCGGGCGCGCGGCAGGATTTCGAGGTTGCGCTCGATGGCCACGCGTTCGCTGGGCATGCCAAGATGGCTTAGCAACTCGATGACGGTGAGCCCGTCCTGGACTTCCCGCCGCTCGCCATTGATGGTTACGGTCATGGCGTGCCTCCCGCCGACGGGGCTTTGGCGCGGGAACGCATGGTGAAGCGCAGCTCGCCCTGGCCTGCCTCAGAGCGGGCTTGAATTACCAGGACCAAATCACCCTTGCCGAGCGGCGGCAGCGGAAACTGAATCCTTGTCCGCCCGGTGTCATCGCACTTCCCTGAGTGGCGAACATCTTCCAGCGCGCCCTCGATAATGGCTTCGACCTCGGCTGCTGCTTCCGGGTTGTTATCGGCGCGGCGCGACACTTGAATATCGAGCGCGACATGTCCGCCGGACAACCAAGAGCCGGGGTTGAGGAGTTGCACTTCGACGCCGCTGGGGCGGCCGGCTCGGTCGGCTGCGGCGGCGAGCTCGGCGTCTAGCGCTCCGGAGCGAAGTTCGTCAATCACCGTGCGGTGCTGATTCTCGACCTTCTGGCGAAGCTCGTCTTCACTGAAAGCAGCCGGCGAATCCGGGCTGCTGTAGCTGGTAGAACGGCGGAGAAGGACGCGACCGTTCTGATACACGGCGGTGTCGATGGCTTTGTAGGTGGCTCCGCGGTCCTCCGTTTGCACGTGAAAGACCTGGTCGCCGACTCGAACGTCGGTATTGAAGCCGGAGCTCATTCGCCGACTAATCCCTGATCGGGGAACTGTTTAGAGTGACTCCGGTCGAATTCAAATGGCGTTGAGTTCATTTGACCGGGCACTCACGGGCCGTTATTATACCAGTCGAACGAAAATGACCAGCAATTACCTGGACAACTATGGGCCGTTGTTGCTGATGTTTATACTCTGTGCCGGACTTTCCGCTGCGATTTTGGTGTTGTCGGCGCTGGTGGGCAAGCACAAGCGGTCGCGCCTTAAGGACCAGGCCTACGAATGCGGGATTACGCCGACTGGTGATGCCAGCACGCCGATCAACGTGCAGTTCTACATGGTGGCTCTGGTGTTCATCCTGTTTGATATCGAAGCCATTTTTTTGTACCCGTGGGCGTTGATTTACCGCGATGGACTGAAAGTGTTCGGCTTTGTGGAGATGCTGCTCTACATTATAATCCTGCTGGCTGGTTACATATTCCTCTGGAAGAAGGGCGCGTTGGACTGGAACCGCTGATCGCCCTCCGGAATCGAACTCATTGTGGACCAGGAAGTTACAGAAAAGAATCCGACTATCCGCAAGCTGAAAGAGTGGGACGCCCAGGCTGTTGCAGAGGTGATTGAATTTCGCGGCGAGACGACCGTGGTGGTTCCCCGCGAGCATCTGCAGCGCGCAGCCGGATATCTGGCAGGTGAGCCTTCCTTGCGATTCTCTTTTCTTTCCGACATCACCACCGTGGACCGATTTCCGCTGGAGCCGCGGTTCGAGTTGAACTACCACCTGCTCTCGATGGACCGAAGCGAACGGCTGCGACTAAAGGTGCGGCTGAGCGGCAGCGATCCCACCATTCATTCGGTGACTTCCGTGTGGCCCACGGCCAATTGGCATGAGCGCGAAAATTTCGACCTGTTTGGAATCCGCTTCGAAGGCCACCCGGATCTCCGGCGCATCCTGATGCCGGATGATTGGGAGGGCCACCCCCTGCGCAAGGATTATCCCGTTGAAGGGTACCGCTGAGCGATGACCACGACGATTGAGACGCCCGCCGGCTCCGCGCAAACGATGGTCCTCAACATGGGACCGCAGCATCCGTCCACCCACGGTGTGCTGCGCGTGGTGTTGGAGCTGGACGGCGAAATCGTGCGAAAGGCTGAACCGGTCATTGGTTACCTGCACACCGGGATCGAGAAGAACTGCGAAGCGAAAACCTACTCGCAGGCGATCACGCTGACGGATCGTGTGGATTACCTGGCGCCGCTGTCGAACAACTTGTGCTACTGCCTGGCGGTTGAGAAGCTGCTGGGGTTGGAAGTGCCGAAGCGCGCTCAGTACATTCGCGTGCTGTTGACGGAATTGACGCGCATCGCCTCGCACCTGGTGTGGGTGGGAACCCATGCCATTGATTTGGGGGCCATGTCCGTCTTCCTGTATACGTTTCGCGAGCGCGAAGAAATCCTGAAGATTTTTGAGTACGTCTCCGGCCAGCGCATGATGACCAGTTTCTTCCGCATCGGCGGGCTGGCGCTGGAACCTCCTCCGGACTGGCTCGATCACGTGAGCAAAGAGATTGACTCACTTCCCGCCCATCTGGACGAATATGAAGACCTGCTGACGAACAATCGCATCTGGATGGGGCGCACCAAGGGCATCGGCATCATGAGCGCGGCGGACGCCATCGCCATGGGCGTCTCCGGCCCGCTGCTGCGCGCCAGCGGCGTGGCCTACGATGTGCGCAAAGCGTTCCCGTATTCGAGCTATGAGGAGTTTGATTTCAGCATCCAGACGCAAACTGCGGGCGATTGTTTTGCGCGATACCAGGTGCGCATGGCGGAAATCCGGGAGAGCATTAAGATCGTGCGCCAGGCCATGGGGAAAATTCCGGAGGAAGGAGCGTTCAGGGCCGTGGCGCCGGGAATCGTCGCGCCATCGCGCGAGGAGATGAAAGCTTCGATTGAAGGTCTTATCTATCATTTCAAGATCTTCACGGAAGGATTCGCGCCGCCTCCTGGTGAGGTTTATCAGGCCATTGAATCGCCGCGCGGCGAGCTGGGATTTTTCGTGGCCAGCGACGGGTCCGCGAATCCGTACCGGGTAAAAATTCGGGCCCCGTCGTTCATCAACCTGCAATGTCTGCCGAAACTGGTAGTGGATCGCTTGATCGCCGATGTGGTTGCCTGCATCGGCACCACCGATATCGTCCTGGGGGAAGTGGACCGCTAAGTTTTTCCGGCGAGTCTAAATCATGCAATTGCCAGCTTCACTCGAAGGGAAATTCACAGAACTGCTCGGGCGCTATCCGGTGAAGCGCTCGGCGCTGATTCCCATGATGATGTACGCCCAGGACCAGTTCGGGTTTTTGAGCGACGAGGTGCTGCAGGAGATTGCCAGCCGCGTGGGCCTGAACATGATTCAAGTGACCGAGACGCTGGCGTATTACTCGATGCTGCGCCGAAAACCCGCCGGGCGCTTCCACATCCAGGTGTGCACCAACATTTCCTGCATGTTGCGCGGCGGCAACGAGTTGTTTCAGCACGTGCAAAAGCGGCTGAACATCGGAAACAAGGAAGTTTCTCCGACGGGTACATTTTCGCTGGAAGAGGTGGAGTGCCTGGGCGCCTGCACCGGCGCCCCGGCGTTGCAGGTGAATTACGACTACTACGAGAATCTGGACCCGGACAAAGTAGACGAGCTGTTTGAGCAGTTGCAGGAGGGCCGCAAGCCGAAGCCGGTCCCGGTGACGTCCGGCGCTGTACATGAACGGGATCCGGCGGAGGTTCCGGTCATCAGCCGGCGCTTCGGGATCGAAAATTCTCACAAGATCGAAGTGTATTTGAAAAATGAGGGATACCAGGCGCTGGATAAAGCGCTGAAGCAGATGACTCCGGAGCAAATCGTCGAGGAGGTCAAGAAGTCGAATCTGCGCGGGCGCGGCGGCGCGGGCTTTCCTGCGGGCATGAAATGGAGCTTCGTCCCCAAGGACCCGGCCAGGCAGAAATACATTCTGGCCAACGGCGATGAGAGCGAGCCGGGCACTTGCAAGGATCGCCCGCTGCTGGAGCTGGACCCGCACCAATTGATCGAGGGCATGGTGATTGCGGGGCGCGCGGTGGGTGCGAACCGCGGGTACGTGTACATACGCGGCGAGTATCGCTACGTGATCGACATTGTCGAAGCGGCTATCGTCGAGGCCTATGCCGGTGGATATCTGGGCAAGAACATTCTTGGCTCGGGATTCGATTTTGACCTGGCGGCGCACACCGGCGCGGGCGCGTATGAGTGCGGAGAAGAATCGGCGCTGATGGAATCGCTCGAGGGCAAGCGCGGCTATCCGCGCATCCGGCCGCCCTTCCCTGCCGTGGTGGGCCTGTATGGCTGCCCCACGGTGATCAATAACGTGGAGACTCTGAGTTCAGTTCCCAGCGTGATTCTGCGCGGCGGGGATTGGTACGCGGGCCTCGGGACGCCGAAAAACGGCGGGACGCGGATGTACGCGATTTCGGGCCATGTAAACCGTCCGGGGATTTACGAGTTGCCGCTGGGCTTCAATTTGAAGCGCATGATCGAGGAAGTGGCCGGGGGCATGGCGGGCGGCAAAAAATTGAAAGCGGTGATTCCCGGCGGCAGTTCCTGCCCGCTGTTGAGCGCGGGTGAAATTGACATCGCGCTGGATTTTGATTCCGTGGCCAAGGCGGGGTCGATGCTCGGGTCCGGCGGAACCGTGGTGATCGACGAAGACACCTGCATGGTGGACGTGGCGCGGCGGATCATGCATTTCTACGCGCACGAATCCTGCGGCTGGTGCATCCCCTGCAGGGAAGGCACCACCTGGCTGAAAAAAATGCTGGACCGCTTTCACGAAGGCGGAGGGCGCGCCGAGGATATCCCGTTGATTGATGAGCTGTCGAAAAACATGCTGGGGCGGACGTTTTGCCCGCTGGGCGATGCCGCGGCCATGCCCACCATCAGCATCGTGAAAAAATGGCGCAACGAATTTGAAGATCATCTGCACGGGAAATGCGCCTACAAACCTGCGGAAATGATTGCCGGAGCCGATTGACGAAGCAATGGCGGAACAAAAACAAATCGGGTTCACGTTGAACGGAAAGAAAGTGACCGTTCCGGCGGGCACACTGGTGATCGAAGCGGCCAAGCGCGAAGGGATCGAAGTTCCTTCTTTCTGCTATTACCCGGGACTTTCTTTGCAGGCGGCCTGCCGCATGTGCCTGGTAGACGTGGAAAAGGCTCCCAAGCTGCAAACTGCGTGCACGCTCGTGGCAGTGGAAGGAATGGTGGTGAAGACGGATTCGCCGCAGGTGCACAAGGCGCGCAAGGACATGTTGGAGTTTCTGCTGTCGAATCATCCGCTCGATTGTCCGGTGTGCGATAAAGGCGGCGAGTGCGAATTGCAGGACATGACCTTCCGCTACGGCCTGGACCACAGCCGCTTCGCCGAAGAAAAATTGCACTATCCCGAGGAGAAATGGTCTCCACTGGTTTTTTACGACGCCCCACGCTGCATTCTTTGTTTCCGTTGCGTTCGCGTTTGCGACGAAGGCATGGACGTAAAAGCCCTGGGGGTCGGCGCGCGCGGCGTGCACTCCATCATCCTGCCCAACAAGCCCGGCGAGCTGGCCTGCGAAGAATGCGGCATGTGCATTGATATCTGCCCGGTCGGCGCGCTGACGAGCGGCACATACCGCTATCAGACGCGGCCGTGGGAGATGACGTACATCGGCAATCCGTGCACGCATTGCTCGAACGGGTGCAAGACGACGCTCAGTGTCCGCAATAATGCCATCCTGCGCGCCAATAATCGGGATCATTCCGGCATCAACGATGAGTTCCTGTGCGGCAAGGGCAGGTTCGGATTCGATTTCACGCATCACCCGGAGCGCATTCGCCAGCCGCTGGTGCGCCGCAACGGCAAGTTCGAACCAGCGAGTTGGGAAGATGCTCTGGAAGAGGTCGCCCGGCGGCTGAAACAGGTGCGCGACAAGCATGGCGCGTCCGCCATCGGTGTGATTGGGTCCAATCACACCACCAACGAAGAAAATTACCTGCTGAATCGCTTCACGCGCGCGTCGCTGGGCACCAACAACATCGATCATCACCGGACTGCAGATTTCACCGGCCTGGCAGCAGCGCTTGGTCCGAGAGCTAAAGATTCACTGGCGCGAATGGCGGATGTATATTCCGCGAGCGCGGTGCTGCTGATTGGCAATGACGTGACGCAGCAGAACCCGCTGGTGGCCTGGCAGATTCGTACCGGAGTGCGCCACCACGGGTTGCGGCTCTACGCCATCAACAGCAGCCCGAGCAATATTCACAGAAAGGCATCGATTGCTGTAGACGTGCCGAAAGGAACGGAGCGCGCTGCGACTCGCTGGCTGGCGAAGGGCGAGGGGCAATTCGAAGGCAGTACCACGGCGGATTTGGCATCCCTGAAAGCCGCGCTCGAAAAAGAATCAAATATCGTCATTTTGTTTGGTGCAGCGATTCAAGGCTCCGCTATTTTCGATCTGGTCGCGTTCGGTTCGCGCCTGGCGGGGCAGACGCGCTACATGCCTCTCGCCGACTACGCAAATTCGCGCGGTGCGGCGGAGATGGGAGTGCTTCCGGACCGCCTGCCCGGCTATGCCTCTGTCGCAGACGCTGGCGAACGCACGCGGTTTGCAAAGATGTGGGGAGCAGACCTTCCCGCTGCCCCGGGGCTGACGGCACGGGCGATGATGGATGCCGCTGTGTCCGGCAAACTAAAAGCGCTTTACGTTGTCGGCGCGAATCCGGTGAAAACCTTTGCTGTGGCGCAGCCCGACCGCCTGGCCGGCCTGGAACTCTTGATCGTGCAGGACATGTTTCTGACGGAAACGGCGCAGCGCGCGGATGTGATTTTGCCGGCGGCGTCGAGTTATGAAAAAGACGGCACAATGACCAACACCGCGGGCGAAGTGCAGATGACGCATCGAGCCATTGATCCGCAGGGCCCGCGCAGCGATTTCGATCTGATTCGCATCCTGTCGCATCAACTGGGGATGCTGGGAGTCGGCGCGCCCATCCGCCTGCGCACGGCAGAAGCGGCGCTCGAAGAAATTCGCCAGAATGTGCCGGGGTATGACTTCCCTGTTTCGGGTCTGCACGCCGGGAGCGCAGAGTTTGCGAGCGCCAGTTGCAAATCCATTGACCCGGCGCACGATGTTGCAGATGGAACCGTATTTTCTTCGCAGGACTTTCTGTTTTCGAGCGGGACCCTGGGACGTTACTGTTCCAAATTAACTTCGACGAACGAGGCCAAGGTTCAACCGTGGAGTTCATCGCCCAGCACCCAGTCCTGGTGGTATCGCTAGTCAAGATCGCCGTCCTGCTGGCGATATTGATGACGATCCTGGCGTACCTCAGCTGGTTTGAGCGCAAGATCATCGCGCACATCCAATCGCGCTGGGGGCCGTACTACGTCGGCGCGCACGGATTGCTGCAGCCGCTGGCCGACGGTGTGAAATTTCTTTTCAAAGAGGACTTAACGCCGCCGGCGGCGGACAAGATTCTGTATATCCTCGCGCCATTCCTGGCGCTGTCGTTGGCCATGACCACGCTGGCGCTGATTCCCTTTGGCCCCGCCACGGTTTCGATCCTGGGTCATGAAACGCATTTGGTGGTGGCCAACGTGGATATTGGCATCCTGTTGCTCTTTGCCATCACCTCGCTCGGCGTGTACGGGGTGGCGCTGGCGGGATGGTCCTCCAACAGCAAGTATTCGCTGCTGGGCGGGCTGCGCAGCTCGGCGCAAATGATCAGTTACGAAGTTTCGCTGACCATTTCGGTGGTGGGAGTGTTGCTGCTGGCCGGAACTTTCAATTTCAATGAACTGATCACCAGCCAGCAGGGATACTACCTGCATTTCATTCCGCGCTGGCGCATTGTGCCGCAATTCGTGGGATTCCTGTGCTATTTCACGGCGGCGATTGCGGAGACCAACCGCGCGCCGTTCGACCTGCCGGAAGGAGAGCAGGAACTGGTCGGGGGATTTCACACCGAGTATTCCAGTTTCAAGTTCGCCATGTTCTTCATGGCCGAGTACGCCAACATGGTCACGGTGTCGTGCCTGGCGACAATTCTTTTCCTCGGCGGATGGCTCTCGCCGTTTCCGGACCGCTGGACCTTCATGCATTATTTGCCGGGGGCGTCGCTAATCGCCCTGGCCGTCTATCTGGCCTACGACACGGCGATAAATTTGAGAGGAATCGCGCGGATGCAGTTTACAGTGGTGACGCTGCTCGCCGCCGGGTTGGGCTTGCTGTGCATGCTGCCGGCGGTGATGCCGGTGATTCAGGGGCCGTTCTGGTTCACCTTGAAGATGGGGTTCCTCTTGTTTTTCTACGTGTGGACTCGAAGCACACTGCCGCGGCTGCGCTATGACCAGCTCATGTCATTCGGATGGAAGCTGCTGCTGCCGGTATCGCTTTTGAATCTGGTGGTGACGGCGCTGTGCATCATTTTCCCTCTGCTGGTGAAACACGGATGAGCCTCCCGTTTATTCTTTTCTTCGCGCTGGCGGCTTTTGCCGTGGCCGGGGCAATCCTGTTGATTGTGGCGCGCGAGCCGATCCACAGCGCGCTTTCGTTGATCCTGGTGATGGTAGCGCTGGCCGCGCTGTACTTGTTGCTGGGAGCGGAATTCATCGCCGCCGTGCAGATCATCGTATACGCGGGCGCGATCATGGTGCTGTTCGTGTTCGTGATCATGATGCTGAACGCGGGCGAGGAAGAGCGCACCCATTGGAGCAAGGTCGCGAAGTTTGCCGGACTGCCGCTGGGAATCTTCCTGTTGCTGGAGCTGGCCCACTGGCTGGCGCGATCGGCCATCGGCGCGAGCATCGCCAACGGTTCGGAAGCGGCCAAGACGGCGGTTTCCACGCGAGCGCTTTCGGAAATGTTGTTCCAGAAATACCTGTTCCCCTTCGAGGCTACCTCGATTTTGATTTTGATCGCCATCCTGGGCGCGCTGGTCCTTGCCAGGAGGGACGAATGAGCGTGGTTCCGATTTCATATTACCTGGTCCTTAGCGCCATTTTGTTTGGCCTGGGCGTCATAGCGTTTGTAGTGAAGCACAACATCATCACAATTTTTATGGCTATCGAGCTGATGCTGAACGCGGTAAACCTGGCGTTCGTGGCGTTCGCGCGGGCGCACAACCAACTGGACGGCCTGGTGTTCGTATTCTTCGTCATCGTAGTGGCCGCGGCTGAAGCGGCCGTCGGACTCGCCATCGCCATCACCATTGCCCACAACCGCCAGTCGCTCAACATCGAGCGAATAAACCTTCTCAAGTTCTGATGCTCTTGCTCAATCATCTGTGGATCATTCTCGCGCTGCCTCTCACCGGGGCGGCCATCAACGGACTTTTCGGCAAGCGCTGGCCGAAGTCGGCGGTGAATTCGGTCGCGCTCGGGTCCGTTTCCCTGGCATTCCTCGCCGTTGCTGAGACGGTGCGCGAGTTCTGGCAGCTTTCGCCCAATCAAATTCCCTGGGCGAAGAATTATTTTCCGTGGATGACGGCGGGTTCGTTCCACGTGGATTTTTCGCTGCAAGTGGACCAGCTTTCGGTGGTGATGCTGCTGACCGTGTCGTTTGTCGGCATGCTGATTCATATTTATTCGACCGGCTACATGGAGCACGAGGGCGGTTACTACCGCTTCTTCAGCTACTTGAATTTGTTCATGTTCTTCATGCTGACGCTGGTGCTGGCGGCCAACATTGTGGTGATGTTTGTCGGTTGGGAAGGCGTGGGCCTGTGCAGCTACCTGCTGATCGGTTTCTGGTTCTTGAAGAAGTCGGCGGCGAATGCGGGGAAAAAAGCGTTCATCGTCACGCGCCTGGGCGATTTCGGATTCACGGTGGGAATCTTGCTGCTGTTCTGGACGTTTGGGTCCGTGGATTTTGGAGAGATTTTCAGCAAGGCGACGCAATACCCGGTGGGCACGGGCGTGATGACTTCCATCTGCCTGCTGCTCTTTACCGGCGCGATCGGGAAATCGGCGCAACTGCCGCTGTACGTCTGGCTGCCCGACGCCATGGAAGGCCCCACGCCGGTGAGCGCGCTGATTCACGCGGCCACTATGGTGACCGCCGGCGTGTACATGGTGGCGCGCATGAATCCGCTTTTCTCGCGCGCCCCCATCGCCATGTTCGCCGTGGCCATCGTGGGCACCATCACGGCTTTTTATGCCGCGACCATCGGGCTGGTGCAGACGGACATCAAGAAGGTTCTCGCCTATTCCACCGTCTCGCAGCTCGGCTACATGTTCCTCGGTTGCGGGGTGGGAGCATATACCGCGGGAATTTTTCATCTGATGACGCATGCGTTCTTCAAGGGCCTGCTGTTTCTAGCCGCCGGCAGCGTAATTCACGCCATGGGCGGAGACCAGGACATGCGCAATATGGGCGGCCTGCGGAAGAAAATTCCCGTCACTTACTGGACGATGTTCATCGCCACAATGGCCATCGCCGGACTGCCGCCATTCGCGGGGTTTTTCAGCAAAGACGAAATTCTGTTCAGCGCCTTTGCCGGACCCTACGCCAACACCGTGCTGTATGGGTTGGGGCTGACGGCTGCGTTGCTGACCTCCTTCTACATGTTCCGGCTCATATTCCTCACCTTTTTTGGCAGCCCGCGATACGACGAGCACATGGTTCACGTGCACGAATCGCCGAAGAACATGCTGGTGCCGTTGATCATCCTCGCGTTTCTATCGACCGTAGGCGGCTGGCTGGCGGCGCCAAAATTCTGGGGCGGCCTCGACTATTTCCATCATTTTCTCGAGCCCGTGTTTGCTTCGGCCGACAAGCTGGCGCCCGTGGTGGAGTTGAGCGTGGAAGGCGCGCATACGCTCGAGCTGCAGCTTTCCGGAATGGCTGTGGCCGTCGCGCTGATCGGATTGTTCGTGGCTTGGTGGTTCTACATTCGCAAGCCGGAGGCGCCGGAAAAGCTGGAGAGAAACCTGCACGGGCCGTACCGACTGCTGCTGAACAAATACTATATGGACGAGATTTATCTGGCGCTGATCGTCCGGCCGCTGCTGTGGATCTCGACCAATGTGCTGTGGCACGTGGTGGACGAGGGCTTGATTGACGGCACGGTGAACGGCGCGGCGCATGTGGCCAGCGCGACCGGCAAGGAATTGCGAAAACTGCAATCGGGCAACGCGCGCAGCTACGCCTCGTGGGTCGTCATTGGCGCCGTGGGCGTGACCGTGGTGCTGCTGGGAATCTGGATGCGGGTAGTGCGCTAGATGGATAGTCAGCCACATCTACTGACGGTCGTCACATTCCTGCCCATGCTGGGCGTGCCGGCGCTGCTGCTCTTGCGCTCGGACGACCACGCATGGATCCGCCGCGTGGCCCTGGCCGTTTCGCTCGCGGAATTCGCGATTTCGCTTTGGCTGCTGCCCGGATTTGTGGCCGTCAACCCAAACTACCAATTCGAAGAATTTCATGGGTGGGTCGGGCAGGCAATTCACTATCATTTGGGTGTTGACGGCATCAGTCTTTTCCTCGTGCTGCTCACAACATTCCTGACGCCCCTGGCAATCCTCGCCTCCTGGGAATCTATCCGCGAAAACGTGAAAGGATTTTTCATCGCGCTGCTTGTGATTGAGACGGCCATGATCGGCGTGTTCGTGTCGCTCGACCTGTTCCTGTTTTTCGTTTTCTGGGAACTCACACTCATCCCCATGTATTTCCTGATCGGCATCTGGGGGCACGAGCGGCGCATTTATGCGGCGGTGAAATTCATCCTGTACACCATGTTCGGTTCGATCCTGATGCTGGTGGCAATTTTGTGGCTGTATAACTTGACGGGAACGTTCGACCTGCCCGAAGTCCAAGCCAAGCTGCAAGCTGGAATCGTTGTGCTGCCGGCGCTGACGGAACTTCTGCTTTTCGGCGCCTTTTTCCTGGCGTTTGCGATCAAAGTGCCGCTGTTCCCGCTGCACACCTGGCTGCCCGACGCACACACGGAGGCGCCCACGGCCGGTTCGGTGATTCTGGCCGGGGTGATGCTGAAGCTCGGGACTTACGGGATTTTGCGATTTTGCCTGCCGCTGTTCCCTGACGCGGCGCACCGCATGGCGCCGTTGATTGGCGTGCTGGCGATTATCGGGATTGTGTACGGCGCGCTGGTTGCGACTGTGCAGCACGATTTGAAGCGCCTGGTCGCTTACACGTCGGTGAGCCACCTTGGGTTCGTGGTCTTGGGGCTGTTTGCCTTCAGCACCATTTCGATGGAGGGCGCGATTTACCAGATGCTGAATCACGGCGTCTCGACCGGCGCACTGTTCCTTGCCGTCGGGATGCTCTACGACCGGAGGCACACGCACGAGATCAAGGAATACGGCGGGCTGGCCACGCCGATGCCGGTACTGATGTCGTTTTTCCTGTTTGTGTGCCTGTCGTCGCTGGCGCTGCCGCTGCTGAATGGATTCATCGGTGAATTCCTGATTCTTATCGGAGTGTTTCAGCAGCACCATGCCTGGGGCGCGTGGGCCGCGTCCGGGGCGGTGCTGTCCGCGATCTATCTGCTGTGGGCTTACCAGCGTGTGGCGCTTGGTGAAATCACAGTCGAGAAGAACCGGACTCTGGCAGACGCATCCAGGCGCGAGCGCGTGATCCAGGGAACGCTGGCGGTGGTGATCCTGTTCATGGGCGTGGCTTCCCCGCTGTTCACGCGGCGCATGGAACCGACCACCAATGAAGTGCTGAAGCGCATCGAGCAGCGCATGCAGCGGCCTCAGAACGCAGACATGCCCGGGCACGCGCCGCTGCCGGCGCTGCGCGTCACCGGCGATCAAGCGGCGCATGGCGCTCCATCGGTTGAAATTTCAGACCAGCGGACGCCCCGGTGATGCAGATTCCCGCCGAGCAGATTTCGAATCTCTACCGGCTGGCGCCGGAAATTGTCCTTTGCTTTTTCGGCATCGTGGTGATGGTGCTCGACCCGTTCATCGGCGCGGCGAGCAAACGAAGCCTGACTTGGCTGACGCTTGTGGGCATTGTGCTGGCCCTCGCGGCTGTGCGCGTGGCGGCCGCGAATCCCGGGCTGGCCTACAGTGGCTTGATGCGCGTGGACGCATTCAGCATTTTCGTGCATGTGATTGTGATCGGCGCGGCGCTGCTGGCGACGCTGGGCTCCATCCAATACCTGGACGACGAGAACATTCAGCGCGGCGAATACTATGCGCTGGTGCTTTTTGCCACGGCGGGGATGGGAATTCTGGCCGGAGCTAACGAGCTGGTCACCGCGTTCATCGGCCTGGAGATGAGCTCGATTTCGACCTACATCCTGGCGGGATTCCGCAAGCGCGCGGTGAAATCGAACGAGGCGTCGCTGAAATATTTCATTCTCGGGTCGTTTGCGACGGCGTTTTTTCTCTACGGCATCGCCATGGTGTACGGCGCGACCGGGACGACGCGCATTGACCAGGTGCAGACTGTGTTGCAGGGCATGGGGCAGCTTCCGGCGCTGGTGATTTTGGGGCTGGGGCTGATTTTCGTGGGGCTGGGATTCAAGGTGGTTGTCGCGCCGTTCCAGATTTACGCGCCGGATGTGTATGAAGGCGCGCCCACGCCGGTCACCGCGCTGCTGGCTTCGGGGCCCAAAGCCGCTACGTTCGCGCTGCTGCTGCGCATTTTCTACGTGTCGTTCGGAGCCGCGAGCGGCATGTGGTTTTGGGTGGTGTGGGGCTCGGCGGTGCTGACCATGTGCATCGGGAATTTCGCGGCGCTGGTGCAGACCAACGTGAAACGCATGCTGGCGTATTCCTCGATCGCACACGCCGGGTACATCATGGTAGCGTTTGCCGCGTCCACGTACGTGGGAATCGCGGCGGTGCTGTTTTACCTGGCGGCATACGCGCTGATGAAGGTCGGCGCGTTCGTGGTGATCGCGCACCTGGGGCAGGCGGGCGAGAAGCGCCTCGAAATTCAAGATTATGCCGGGCTGGGGAACAAGCAGCCGGTGCTGGCAGTTTGCTTCTCGCTGTTTTTGCTTTCGCTGCTGGGACTCCCTGCCACGGGCGGCTTCCTCGGGAAATTTTTTGCCTTTCAGGCGGCGCTTGATTCGAAAATCGTGTGGCTGGTGGTGATCGCGGCAATCAACAGCGTGATTGGCGCGTATTACTACCTGCGCGTGATTGTGGCCATGTATTTCTGGGAGCCGTCGAAGGAGTATGTCCCCACACGCGTGGCGCCAGCCCTGACTGTGGCGCTGGTGCTGGCCGCTGCCGGAACGCTGTACCTGGGCCTGCTGCCTGCGCGAGTGCTGCTGCTGGCCAAGACTGCCGCCGAATCGCTTTCCCTCCGATAGGATCCAGAAACAACCGCACAAGAAAGCAGAGGGCGCCGAGGAATGCCTCTCGGCAATGTTGTGCGCGCCGGGAAGTGCCCTGGACGGGCGAAGGCGGAGCGAATGCAAACATGGCTATGTGTTGCGATTAGAAAAAGTGAAGTGGTGTGTTTTCAGGGGGTTGGCAGGAATTCTAATTTCGGGATGTTGCGAATAGAAATTGCCGAGGGCGGAGGCGGGAAGCCCGGGAGGGGCGAAGAGAGGGCGGAAGGACGGTGGCGGCGGGCTGGGACGGTGGTTCATGCCAAGCCGATGATATCATAGTAGTTACGATAATGCAAGAGGAAAAATAGGAAATTTCAAATTTCAGATTTGAAATTTCAAAGGGGCTGCGGGCAAAAGAAAAGGCCCGGAAGCGTGTTTTCGCGGGCTTCCGGGCCGGAATTCCAACCGTAGTGTTTACTTCACCTTGAGGAAGACGATGGCGAAGGTGTACAGGGCCATCGACTCAATCAGCACGAGCGCCAAAATCAGGGCAAAACGGATGGCTGCGGCTGCGCCGGGATTGCGTGCCAGGCCTTCGCAGGCCGCCGCAGTGGCCTTCGCCTGGGCGTATCCGCCGGCTGCCGATGCAATGGCCATGGCAAAGCCGGAAGTGATGGCGACCCAGTTGGTCTCGGCCGCCGCGGCGCCCTCGGCTGCGAATGCAGCAGGAGCGAGCAGGCTGATGGCGATGACCGCCAGCAGGAACAACGCGTACCTCTTCATGGTGTTCTCCTCGTTATGAAATTGCCGCCAGGAGGTGGCTCCCGTCATCCTCAAGCAGCCGGGATCACATTGGCGACGATGATGCCGGTATTAGTGCTCTTCAGCAACCGCTCCCGCGACGTAAATGACCGGGAGAATGGTGAAAACGAATGCCTGCAAGACGGCGACGAAAATATGAAGTCCGATAAAGATAATGGGGATTCCCAAAGGGAGAATGGCCGCTGCTTGACCCAATGCGCCGAGCTTACCCAGGTAGAAGTAGAGTTCAAGGAGCAGTCCCAGGAACAATACGTAAAGCATTTCGCTGACGAGCATATTGACCCACAGACGGACCGTGAGCGAGAGCAGCCTAGCAAGATTGCTCACTGTTTCAATCAAAAGCATAAGCAGGGCAATAATCAAATTGACCGGAAATGGCATCTGCATATCTGGACCGAGAAAATGCTTGCCGTGGCCAAGAACTCCATGCTTGGCGATTCCCGCCCAGTTGTAATAAACGAAGACAACGATCGCTAGGCCCAGAGGCACAGATTTTTCCGCGGTTGGAGATTCAAGTGAGGGGACCAAACTGATGAGATTGTTCATCAAGACAAAAATGCCGATGCTGCCGAGCATGGCGACGTACTTATCAGCACCGTGGCCGACGTTGTCTTCGAGCAGATCGCGCACACCGACGCCCATGGAATTGGTGAGGAGCGTTTCCATGCATTGCTGCGTGCCGCCAGGGCGATCCACGGAGATGCGCTTCTTGAGCCACAGGAAGAATATTGCGGCGAGCAGGAAAACCAGCAGCTCCATGGCCACGTGATTGGGGATGGGGTATTCGGGGTTGGAAGGCTTGATGTGCAGCGCGGCCAGCAGTGAGAGCGCCAGCTTGCCGAACAGGCGGTTCACCAGAACCGTAACCCAGATTGGATGCTCCATCCCTATCCCTTCAGGAACCGGCTCGCGGGTCCGGGCCGGCCCGGAGAAGCTGGCCGACCATTTCCATTAGAACCGCGGCGACCACCGCAAACAAGCCCGCAATAAAGCTCGCAGTGGGCAAACTAAAGCCACGCAGAATAACATAGGCGACAATGATCAGCAAAGCGTAGCGGCCGAGGAATTTCACGTACACCGAGGGCGGCACGTGCGGCTTCTCCGCACCTTCTTGCGCGGTCGAAAGCCGGCTGAGCGCCGCAATTCCCTGCTTCATCCAGCGGTAGTTAAGCCAGGAGAGCGCGGCGCCGGCAGCAATGCCCAAGGCAACCTTGCGGGACCAAGAAACCGCGGCGACCAGGGCGCCGGCCGCTCCGATCGCGAGGGTGAAGTACTCGATGCGGCGCTCGGCCGCGGCATAGAACGATTCATCCGCCGCCATTGTCCTTCTCTTGTTGTTTTTCGGCACGAAGCAGGCGCTTGAGGATGTCCCAGACGCCCGCAGCGAATCCCAATCCGCCTAGAACCAGAGTTAGCGCCGGCGAGGAATGAAATTTTTTGTCGAGAAACCAGCCCAGACCGCCGCCAATGACCGTGCCGCCAATCAGAATGAAGGGGAGCTCCATGGCGAGGGCCAGTTGATTGACGAAAGCGGTGGGGCGTTTTCGCGGGGTGGGAGGAGGCGAGGCCATGGGCAAACCCCGCTAGCGGCCGAGCGGCGCGAGGATTGAGTAGGTGGCCAGGCGCAGGAACTGCTCGGGGAACATGCCGGCGGCGAGGGTGACGATGACCATGGCGGTGAGCGCGAATTTCTGCGCCCACGTTGTTACCGGCAGGACCCGGTCGGTGGATTCGCGGACGAACATGGCGGCAACCATACGGAAATAGTAGTAGACCGCGGGAAGAATGTAGAGCACGGAGAGAACCGCCAGGATGTAGTGCTTGGTTTCGATTAGCCCCCAGAAGACCAGCAATTTGCCGACGAAGCCAGCGGTGGGCGGAATGCCCGCGAGCGAGAGCAGGAAAATCAGCATGAGCACGGCGGCGCCGGGATTGCGCTGCATCAGGCCGTTGAGGTCTTCCAGTTCGTCGCCAATGGCGCCTTTGTGGCGCAGCACGATGATGACGGCGAATGCGCCGGTGTTGAAGAAGGCGTACACGAACAGATAGAAGGCCATGGCTTGCAGCCCGCGGTGGTTGAGCGAGCCGTCGGGATTCACGGCGGCGACAAAACCGAGCAGGATGTAACCGACGTGGCCGATGGAGGAGTAGGACAGCAGGCGCTTCACATTCGATTGCGTCATGGCCGCGAGGTTGCCGACGGTGAGCGAAAGCACGGCGACGGCGGCGAGGAGCATGACCCAATCCATGCGCACGGGCCAAAAGATGGTGAGGAACAGGCGCAGCAGCAGAGCGAAGCTGGCGGCCTTGGAAGCCACGCTGACGTAGGCGGTGATGGAGGTGGGCGCGCCTTCGTACACGTCGGGCGCCCATTGGTGGAACGGGACGGCGGCGATTTTGAAGAACACGCCGGCGGCGACAGTGCCGAGGGCGAGAAAGATGAGCAGGTCGGCGCCGTGCGACTGCGCGTGGCGTTCCGCCAATTTTGCGGAAATTACATTGAGATTCGTCGAGCCCGCGAGGCCGTAGAGAATCGAGAATCCATAGGCGAGAATTCCGGAGCTGAATGCGCCCATCAGAACGTATTTCAAGGCGCCTTCGTTCGAGCGGCGGTCGCGTCGGAGGAATCCGGTGAGCACGTAGAAGCTGAGGGCCATAGTTTCTAGCGCGATAAACAGAACGACGAGATCGTTGCCGCAGGCAAGAAACATCATGCCCACGGTGGCAAAGAGCATCAGGGCGTAATACTCGCCGTGCTGTTCCTGTTCGATTTCCATGTAGCGTACGGAAAGCAGGATGGTGAGCGCCGTGGAAGCGAGGAACAGGAAACCGAAAAAGATGAAGAACGGGTCAATGACGATGGAGTTGTCGAAACCGCGCGTGGGCCCTACGGGTGCGGTGGCCATCGGCTTGATGACGTACAGGTAAGCGGCACTGAGGAGGACGCCGAGCATGGCCGGCAGCGAATTCCAGGCCTTCTGCCGCGAGCCGAGCATGAAATCCGAGAGCAGAACAGCGAGTCCCCACCCGGCCAACATCACCTCGGGAAAAATGAGCGCGAAATCGCGCTGCGATTGCTGAAAGACGGCGGCCCAGTCCATTTACTTCGCCTCGCTCGCCGCTGCACCCGGTGCTGGGACGGCGGGCACGGTGAGTGCCGCGGGAGGCGCCGAATAGTAAGTGGAAGCGGGATTGACACGCTCGACCAGGCGCCGCACTGGAACGTCCAGCACGCGGAACAGCGGCGCGGGGTAAATGCCGATCCAGAATGCCAGCGCGACGAGAGGAAGCAGGGTGGCGTATTCGCGGCCGTTCAGGTCAGGCAAATGTTCATTTGCAGGATTGGTGACACTGCCGAACATGACGCGCTGATAAAGCCACAGCAAATACGCGGCGCCGAGCACAACCCCGAGGACGCCCCAGGCGGCCCATTGCCAGCGGACTTCGAAGACGCCGCGGAGGATGGTGAACTCGCCGACGAAGCCGTTCAGTAGCGGCATGCCCAGAGAGCTGAGCGTGACAATCATGTACACGGCGGCGAAATTGGGCATGGGCGTGGAGAGCCCGCCGAATTCGGAAATCAGGCGGGTGTGGCGCCGCTCGTAGAGCACGCCGACAATCAAGAAGAGCGCGCCGGTGGAAATACCGTGATTGATCTGCTGGATGATGCTGCCGGAAAATCCCAGCGGAGTGAGGGCAAAAATTCCCAGGGTGCAGAAGCCCATGTGGCTGACCGAGGAATAGGCGATCAGTTTTTTCATGTCTTTCTGCATCATGCAGACGAGCGCGCCGTAAACGATGCCGATTAAGGAAATCGCGATCATGATGCCGCGATATTTGTTGGTGGCGTCCGGAAACATGGGCACGGAAAAGCGCAGGAAGCCGTACGTGCCCATTTTCAGTAGAACGCCGGCCAGGATGACGCTGCCGGCCGTGGGAGCTTCAGTGTGCGCGTCGGGGAGCCAGGTGTGGAACGGAAACATGGGCACTTTGATGGCGAAGGCGAAAAAGAATCCCCAGAAGAGCCACTTCTGAAGCTGGAAGGCGAACAGAGGCGTGGGCGATTCCAGAATGGCCTTGATGCTAAAGGTGTGCCCATAGAAATAAATCGCCAGGATGGCCAGCAGCATCACCACGGATCCGGCCAGGGTGTACAGGAAGAATTTGATTGCCGCGTAGAGGCGCCGCTCGCTGCCCCAGACGCCGATGAGGAAGTACATGGGAACGAGCATGACTTCCCAGAAGACGTAGAAGAGAACGAAATCGAGGGACATGAAGACGCCGAGCATGCCGGTCTGGAGCAGGAGGAAGAGAATGTAGTATTCCTTCTCGCGTTTTTGGATGGCGGACCAGGAGGAAAGAATGGAGATGGCGCCAAGGATGGTGGTGAGCATGACCATGAGGAAACCCAGGCCGTCGATGCCCAGGGTGTAGCGCGCGCCGATGGAAGGAATCCAGGCGTGGTCAACCACGAATTGAAATTGCGGGGCAGTGGCGCTGGAATTGAACTTCCAGACCAGCGGCAGCGAGACCAGCAAGCCGAGGAAAGCGAAAATGTTGCCCATCCAGCGGTGCGCGTTGGCGTTCTCGCGCTTGATGAACAGCATCAGGATGGCCCCGACCAGCGGGGTGAAGAGGATCGTGTTCAATATTTGGCTATCGGAGAATGGCATCCGTTCCCTCGCCTTCTAATTGCATGCAGCCCGGGGCATGCTCCGGCGATTCAAGCGTTCGATAGAGCGCATCAGCGCAGCACCGCGCGTTGAGCCAGGTGCAGGTAGTACGCCAGAAAACCGATCAGGCCGATGACGATCAGTAGCATGTAGTTCTGAACGTAGCCGGTCTGGAAAAATTTGGAGACGAATCCGAGCGCATACACCAGGAACGAACCGAGGCGCACTGAACCGTCCACGATCCAGGTATCCCACCACATGGAGACGCTCGAAACGAAACGCGTGAGCCAGCCGGCGCCGTTGACGCCCGCGCCGTCAACGATGGTGCGGTCGAACGCGCCGAGCGCCAGGCCCAGATCTTTGGCGCGATTGACGAACATGGCGTCGTAGAGTTCGTCCACATAGTATTTGTGGAAGACGAGATCGTAGAAGCCGTTGGCGGCCTTGGCGATTTTGTCCGGCAAATCGGTGCGCTTCAAATAAAGGAACCAGGCGAGGCCGATGCCTGCGAATGCGATGGCCACAGAAGCGCCCATGAGGATTAGTTCTTCGGCAGGTGCCGCCGGCGTGGTGGCTTCGAGGTCTTCCTTCAGTTCCTGGCGTGCCTCCTGCGAATGCAGCGGCCCCTCGGAGCCGACCAGCGGCACGCGGCGGAAGCTTCCGGTGTGCCGCTGCACATGCACGACGGGGTCGAGGAAGTGTTCGAAACGGCCGCCGATGCCGATCCAGCCGCCGATGATGGAGAGCACGGCGAGGATGATGAGCGGCACGGTCATCGAATTCGGCGATTCGTGAATGTGGTGCTCGACTTCGAGATCCACGCGCGACTGCCCGTGAAAAGTGAGGAACAGCAGGCGAAACATGTAGAAGGCGGTCATGCCCGCGGTGAGCCAGCCGATCAGCCAAAGAAGATGGCTGTGTTCGAAGGCGTGGCCGAGAATTTCATCCTTGCTGAAGAAGCCGGCGAGCGGAGGCAGTCCGGCAATCGCCAGTGTGGCCACAAACATCGTGAGATATGTTTTGCGAATTTTTCCCGAGAGCGCGCCCATTTTCTGCATGTCCTGTTCGCCGGACATGGCGTGGATGACGCTGCCGGCGGCAAGAAAGAGCAGGCCTTTGAAGAAGGCGTGAGTCATCAGGTGGAAGATTCCGGCCGCAAACGCGCCGACGCCGAGAGCGAGGAACATGTAGCCGAGTTGCGAAATGGTGGAGTAGGCGAGAACTTTCTTGATGTCGTTTTGCACCACGCCCATGGAGGCGGCGAAGAGAGCGGTGGCCGCGCCGATGACGGCAACTACGGCCATCGCCGTTGGCGCGAGCTGATAAATGTGGCTGGTGCGCGTGACCATGTAGACGCCGGCGGTGACCATCGTCGCAGCGTGGATGAGCGCGCTGACGGGCGTGGGGCCTTCCATAGCGTCGGGCAGCCAGACGTACAGCGGAATCTGCGCGGATTTTCCCGTGGCGCCGACAAAAAACAGTAGCGCGATGGCGGTGATGCGCGGGTCGCCGAGCGCGAAGTGGCCGGCGGCGAGCGCCGTTGGGATGTCCGCGAAACGAATCGTGCCGAGCAGCGCGGAGGTAAGCAAAATGCCGAGGAGAAATCCGGCGTCACCGATGCGGTTGACGATAAAGGCTTTTTTGCCGGCATCGGAAGCGGATTTCTTGTGGAAATAGAAACCGATGAGCAGGTAACTGCACGTGCCCACGCCTTCCCAGCCGACGAAGAGCAGCAGGAGATTATTGGCCAGGACCAGCATCAACATCGAAAACATGAAGAGATTCAGGTAGCCGAAGAAACGGTAGTAGCCGCCTTCGTGGGCCATGTAGCCGGTGGAGTACAGGTGAATGAGGAAACCCACGCCGGTGACGACGAGAATCATGACCGCGGAGAGCGGGTCAAGCTGGAATCCCCAATCGGCGACGAAATTGGCGATGCGGCCGTCGAGCATTTGATACGGGCCGGCGGGAATCCATGGGAAAAGAATTTTTGTGGCCAGGCGCTCGCCTGCGGGCAAGGCAGTAAGTTGAAAGAACGCGCCGAGTGAATACAGGAACGAGACGAACACGCTGCCGACGCACAGCAGGCTGACCATGTTGTTCTTCAGGCGGCGGCCAAAGAGCAGCATGACGGCCGCGGTGGCCGCCGGGAACAGCGGTATCAGCCAGATGTGATCAAGAAAATAGGGCTGCGCTGCGTTCAACTGTTGCTCCTTACCACTTCAGCAAGTCCATTTCGTCCGCGAGGACCGTTTCGCGATTGCGGAAGAAGGCCAGGATGATGCCGAGGCCGACGGCGGCTTCCGCGGCAGCGTCGGTAATGATGAAAATGGCGAATACCTGGCCGTTGATATCGCTCCAAAGGCGGGAGAATGCCACTAGATTGATGTTCACGGCGTTCAGAATGAGCTCGATAGACATCAGGATGATGATTACATTCCGGCGAGTGAGCACGCCGATGACGCCGATGGTGAAGAGCGCCAGGCTCAGCACCAGATAGTATTCCGCCGGGATCATCGTCGCGTTCAACACACCCTCCGCTTGGCCATCACAACGGCTCCGACCATGGCCACGAGCAGCAAAATGGAGGCAATCTCAAAAGGCAGCATGTAGTGCTGGAACAGGGCGTTGCCCACAGCCTCCGTATTTTTGAGCGGCATGGGCTGGCGGCTCGCCTGCGGCAGCAGGCCGCGTCCCGCCCAGAATGCAAAGGCCACTTGCGCCGCCAAAACCAAAGCCAAGGTGCCGGCAACAAATCGCTGGTGATTGAATTGCACCAAGCGCATGGCCACGTCGAGATTTACGAGCATGATGACGAAGACGAACAGCACCATGATCCCGCCAACATACAGAATGATCTGGACGACAAAGAGAAATTCCGCGCTGAGTATGAGGAAGATGCCGGCGGTAGCCAGCAGCGTAGTGATCAAGAAGACGGCGCCGTGAATGATGTTGCGGCGCGTGACCATGAGGATGGCGCCCGTGACCGCCAGGGCGGCGAAAAAGCCGAAGAGGAATTTGTCCGCGGTCATCTACTCACCACCTGCCGCCTGGATGGCGGTTTCGTGCTTTTCGTCATCGTAGGCCAGGAATAGAGCGACGCCGAGCATGATCAGCGTGGTGAGGATGGCAGACACCAGGGGGTGCTTCCATCCCCAGTTCTGCTGCACCAGAAGGGCGCTGCCTACAACGATGACGTTCACAAGTGCCAGCGGAATCAGAAAACGCCAGCCCAGGCGCATCAATTGGTCAAAGCGATAGCGGGGGAAAGTGAAGCGCACCCACAGGAAGGCGTACACGTAGGCGCCCACTTTTGCAAGAAACCAGAACGCGCCATGAATCCCGGCTTTCACCGGGTCGGGAGCAAACAGCGCCGCGGCCATCACCGCGGCCAGCAGCGCGCAAAGCCCGGCGACCATCAGCATGACCAGCTTTTGAATCTTTACCGGTTGCCGCGGCACAAGCTTCAGCGAATAGAGAGCGACAGCAAGCAACAGGAGTGAAGGAAGCGCGTCGAGCAACTCGACGGAAGTGCGCAGGAGATGCTGGTGTATGCTCGGGTACGGTCGCAGCCAGCCGCCCAGAAACAAAGTGGTGGCAATGGCGCCAACCACGACCATATTCGCGTACTCCGCCAGGAAATAGAGCGCCCAGCGGAAACCGCTGTACTCGGTCATGTATCCGGCAACGAGCTCGGATTCCGCTTCCGGCAAATCGAAGGGCGCGCGGTTGGTCTCCGCAATCGAGCCAACGAAATAAATGAAGAACCCGACGGGAACCACGGCGATAAACCACACTCCCTGGTCAGCCTGTGCCTGGACGATTTCCTTCATGGAGAGGGAGCCGGCGAGGAGCAGTGCGGATACCAGGCCGAGGCCCGCGGCGGTTTCGTAACTGACCAGCTGGGCAGCGCTGCGGAGAGCGCCGAGCAAAGAATAGTGGCTGTTCGAAGCCCATCCTCCCAGCACGATGCCGTAGATACCGAGCGAGCTGATGGCCAAAATAAAAAGCAGACCGACGTTGATGTCGGCAATCTGAAAGGCCGGGCCAATAGGAAGTGCGGCGAATGCCAGCAAGGCCATGGTCACGCTCATGACCGGCGCGACCCAGAAGAGGAACCAGTCGGCTTTCTCCGGGATGATGTCTTCCTTAAGCATGAGCTTGAAAGCATCGGCAAGAGGCTGAAGAAGCCCGTGCGGTCCCACGCGCATGGGGCCCAGGCGAGCCTGCATATCGGCCATGACTTTGCGTTCAAGGAGAACAATATAGCCGGCCATCAGCGGAAAAACGGCGACGATGATGACGCCGTACAGAACGGGGAGAACGAAGGGGAGAATCGTTTGGATAATGGAGTGGATCATCAGCGGTCCACTTCCCCGAGCACGATATCTATGGTGCCGATGATGGCGACGACATCGGCGACGAGCGAGCCTCGCGCCATTTTGTCGAAGGCCTGGAGATTGATGAACGAGGGCGGGCGGACGCGCACCCGATAGGGCTGCGTGGTGCCGTCGCTGACGATGTAGTAGCCCAGCTCGCCCTTGGGCGCTTCGATGGCGTGATAGACCTCTCCCGGCGGCGGCTTCAGCACTTTGCCCACTTTGGCCATGATCGGGCCGGAAGGAATATTCTCGATTGCCTGCAGACAAATTCGGCGCGACTGGCGCATCTCTTCCATGCGCACGACGTAACGATCATAAGTATCGCCGGTCGGGCGTGTGGGAATGTCGAATTCGTACTGGTCATACGCTGCGTAGGGCGCTGCTTTGCGGATGTCCCATTTTTTGCCGCTGGCGCGCAGCACCGGGCCGGTGACGCCCAGTGCAATGGCGTCTTCGGTGGAGAGGATGCCGATGCCCTTTGTGCGGCCGACCCAGATGCGATTTTCGGTGAGCAGGGTTTCGTACTCGTCCACTTTTCCAGCGAAGTCGTCGCAGAAGCGCTTCACATCGTGCTCGAAGCCGTCGTAGGTTTCGTACTGCAAGCCGCCGATGCGGAAGGCATGGGTGGTCAGGCGCGCGCCGCAATACTTCTCGAAAATCTTCAGAATTTCTTCGCGCTCACGGAAACAATAAAACACCGGAGTGAGGGCGCCAATATCGAGAGCATGTGTTCCCAGCCAGAGCAAGTGGCTGGCGATTCGTTGCAGCTCGGTAAGAATCGTGCGCACCACGCGGGCGCGCGGCGGCGCTTCCGCGGCCAGCAATTTTTCGACCGCCTCGCAATAGCCCAGGCCGTTTGAGACCGCGGCGACGTAGTCCATGCGGTCCACATAAGGCGCAAATTGCTGATAGCTGCGGTGCTCGGCAATTTTCTCGACCCCGCGGTGGAGGTAGCCGATGACGCATTCGGATTCCACCACGCGTTCGCCGTCGAGCTTCAATTTCACGCGCAGCACGCCGTGCGTGGAGGGGTGCTGCGGCCCCATGTTCAGGATGATTTCGTCGGCGCCTAGCACCGTGGTGGTAACTTCGGAGCTGCCGTTTGTGGGCTGGTCGGTCATTGACGGTGGCTATTGCCCGCTTTCGATGCCCAGGTTTTCGCGCACCCAGGCGGTGTCCTGTTTCAAGATGTCGTAATCCTTGCGCAAGGGAAATCCTTGCCATTCATCGGGCAGCAAGATGCGCTTCAAATTCGGGTGGCCTTCGAAAATGATGCCGAACATGTCGTAGCACTCGCGCTCGAGCCAGTTCGCTGCAGGCCAGATTTCCACGACGCTTGGGACCGGCTCGGTTTCACCGGCATGAGCCTTCAAGCGCAGCCGCTCGTTCTTCGGGAACGAATACAAATTCAAAATTATATCGAAGCGCTTCTCGCGCTTTGGCCAGTCCACGGCAGTCAGGTCGGCGAGCATGTCGAATTGTTCCGTGTCGTGGCAATGGCGGGAAATGTGGCGCAATTTATCCGCGGCGACCAGAATGATCGGTTGCTTGCGATCGAGCGTGGCTTCGCGAATGGCCTCGCCGAATTTTTCTTTCAACCTCTTGACCAGGTCATTTTCAAGCGGGATCGGCGCGAGGGGGTTCGGCTTGGGTGCGGCGGGTGCAGCCGGTTTGGGGGGTGCCGCGGCGGCCGGGGGCGCTGGCGGGACAGGTGCGCCTTCCGCCTTGCCTTCCAGCGGATTCGGGGTTGGTGCTTTCTCCGAAGGATCGTTGGCCATCAGTTCAATTGTCTCTTGTGGCCGGACGCGAGAGCACAGGTCTGGTCCATCCGGCCGCGAGCAGCCCGCCTTTTTAACACACCCGGAAAATCAACGTCAACGCATTAGGAAAGAAGACCTTCGGGCCCGCTCAGACCCAATCAAGCGCGCCTTTCCGGTAGAGCCACACGTATCCGACCAGCAGAATGCCCAGGAACACCAGCATGGTCAGCAAACCGTACACGCCTAACTGGTTGTACTTGATCGCCCAGGGAAAAAGAAAGATCGTTTCGACATCGAAGATGACGAACAGAATGGCCACGATGTAGAAGCGCACCGAATAACGGCCGCGCGCGGTCCCTTCCGGCGGGATGCCGCACTCGTACGGCTCCAATTTGGCCCCGGTTGCCCGCATATCCGGGCGGATGTATTTCATGATGACGAGCGTCGCCGCAGGAAAGGCTGCGGCAAGCACAGCGTAAATGAGAATCGGAATGTATTGGCTCGGCATCGGCGAATGAACGCGACATCCTAGCACACCGGTCAAGGGGCGGCCAATGCTGTCAGATTGCCTGGGGCAGTTCAAAGTCATGGTAGTTGTCCGGTCACCGCGTTAGTCAGGATTTAGGCGCTTAATTTGTCTCCCCTCGGAACTGTTTGCGATGTCCAGCCATTTAGGTTTGGGACGCAGTCGCCAAGCGAATATCAATACGACTTGCGCAGCGACCAATTGTCACGGCGGATTCACTACCCATTAACAAACGAGGCATACGTTGCCAACTCCAACTCAGATCGAATTGGAGGAATTGAAATGCGCTCTCGCACGATGCTGGCAGTTTCCCTGATATTGTCTGCGTGGCTAAGCTGCTGCACCGGTAGTGGAAGGAAACTGCAGTTGCCGCCTGGTACAGCAACCGCGAAGGGCTACACCCTGTCTGTTTTTATCAAAGCGCCTCTGTCCACAGAAAAGCCGGATTCCATTATTCAGGTAGGGACCACTCTTTTCATCGGGTACCAGAACGCGGGGGACGTGAAGGATGGTTCGGTGCCCGGCCTTACGAACGAAGTTGTGCAATATGATTTGACGAAATCTCCCCCGCAACTCATGAAAACGTTCATAGTTCCGGGGCACGTGGATGGCTTGATGGCCAAAACCAAGACCGAAATCTGGGCCATGGCGAACGAAGATGGAAACCCGATATTGACCATCATTAATCTTACGGACAGTTCCATGAAGAGCTATCAGCCGACTGTGCCTACTGCTCACGGCGGCGGCTTCGACGACATGCAGCTGATCAACGGCGTCGTATACGTTAGCGCTTCGAATCCCAGCAACCCGGGAACACCGCCACCTACGGTCGTTTCGCTCACGCTGAACGCCAATGGCACAACATTTGACGTTGCCCCGGTGCTCAACGGCGATGCAATGGCGGTGGATATTACGCCATCCGTTGGCGGCTCACCCAACCCGAATTTCAACATGTCGGTTCCGCTGGTGCTAACCGATCCGGATTCGGAAGCAACTGACCCTAACGGCAATCTTGTCCTTGATAGCCAGGCAGACGCAAAACTGATCTTCATTAAGAGTCCCGGCCCGGCACAAAGCGTCAGCATGTTGTCACTAACACTCTTTAATGACAAGGACGGTCCTTCTCTCCCGGTCGATGACACTCGTTTTGTTCCCGCTGCTCCCGGCCCCACCGGCCAATTGTTCATGCTGTTTACCGATGCGAGCAACACAACGTATCGGCTAGATGCACAGTACACAGTGGGTGATGCGTATAGCTGCGGCCAAAACCAAGTAATGAGATTGGACTTGACGACCGGCCATCTGACGCCCGTCGCCGTCGGTCTCGGTAATCCGGCCGCACTGCAGGATCCACACGGAATGGTGTTCATTACCATGTAGCCACCGACCGGGGAACTTGAAAACGTTCAGTGCATCTCCGAGGTGAACGAAAAGTGAGGCGGCAGAATTGCCGTTTTATGGTGCTCGGCCTGCCCGCAGTCGTACTACTCCTGGCGAGCATGGCAGTGACTCCCCTCCGGAGCTCTGCGAATTCTCTGAGCACTGGCGTGATCGCTATGTTCCCGAGACAGGTGGGCGAGTTCGCCTACGCTGATCTGAAGGCGGCGCGAAAGTATTCCTGGTTCCCGCAGCTCCGCGAGCAACTGCTTCCCCCGCAACTTCGTCAATTCGAACGGTTTCTTTCCGCCGCCGGGGTGGACCCGAGCACGCATGTCGAGGAGCTGGCCTGGGGCGAATTGCCCTTGTCGACGTCGGTTGGGGAGGAAGCAGTCGGCGTCGCGCTCGGGTGGTTCGACGCGTCATCGATCGAAGAGCGATTCAAGCAACAGAAGCTGCCTCGAGTTGACTACCGGGGCTACCATCTCTACGCCAATGGAATCAGGAGCGACTCGAGCGACATTTTTTTCACGTTCATGGATTCCAGCACGGCGGCGTTCGGCCCACGGCCAACGCTCGAGAAACTCGTGGACGTCCGCTTGGGCACCAGTGAGAGCTTGCTCACGAACGATACGCTGTTTCCGTTAATCAGCGAGGCGAATGGCAGCGGTGGGTTCTGGGCCGTTCTCGACAAGAACAATACACACTTCGCAATGCAACAGCTAGTTCCACAAGCCAGCCAGTTTCGGCAGGCGGCCACAATCATCAACCGGATGCACGCCATGGTGATCATTGTGGACGCCGGAAGTGGCCTTGACGCGCGGTTCCTAGCAGTCTGCGATTCTGTGGACGATGCCAATCTTCTGGGAGTCGCGCTACAGGCAGGGGTGATGTACCGGCGTTACCAGGATGCGCAAACACATCCTGCGTTGGCGCAGGTGCTCGATAACATTCGGGTTACACCCAGCGGAGATAGGCTTACTGTGGAGGTGCCGGTGAGCGAGGACCAACTCGGCGCACTTATCACGAGCAAGCAATTTGCGAACAAGATGTAGAAGGGAGCAGAAAAATGTGGCTGTGGAGTCGAGGCGTGTTTGACTCTTCGGCTTCCAACAGAACTACCGGCTGCGCATAACGCTGACTTTACGAGTGCACCGACACAAACTTCGTGATGAACCAATGGTCAAATGAACCGCTAATGGCTTTGGGAACTGACCCCGACTGGCGGCCGCTGTTCCATCCGCAATTGACCCACGGCTGGGAACTTACGACGGCGACTGGTTGCGAGACCTATTCGTGGCGGGCGCCGTGGAGGACGTCAACGGCGTGGGGGAGGAGTTCGGCGATAGCGTCGAGCGATTCGAGGGCGCCCTTGGGGCTGCCGGGTAAATTGATGATGATGGTTTTATTGCGGATGGCGGCGACGGCGCGGGAGAGCAGGGCGCGCTCCGTTTTCTTGATGCCTTCGGCGCGCATGTGTTCGGCAAATCCGGGGATAAGTCTCTCGGCGACTGCGATGGTGGCTTCCGGGGTCACATCGCGCGGCCCGACACCCGTACCGCCGGTGGTGAGAATGGCATCGGCATCGTTGGACGCAGCGGTGCGCAATAGCAATTCTTCGATGGCTTCGCGATCGTCGGCCAGCACGCTGGTGGAGACAATCCTCCAACCGAGTTCGCGACAGCGAGTCACGACGGCAGGCCCGGAGCGGTCTTCGTATTTTCCGGCGGCAACCGAATCGCTGATAGTAATGACGGAAATGCGCATAGAAAGGATCGCGGGGAGTTATTTCTCCGCGGGGGCACCCTCTTCCGATTCCGCGCCGTCGCGAGACTGTTCGTCCATCAGGCGCAGGGCTTCCATGAGCAGCCCGGTGGTGGTGCGGGATATGGTCGAACGGGTGGGGGAGGAATTGAAATCAATCTCGAATTCGCCGTCCGGCCAACGCACCACTTGATAGACCACCGCTTCGCCTTCGGATTTGCCCAGCTTCGCGTCGGTACACTGCCCGGAGGAAAAGAACAGTTCGCCGGTCTCGTCACCGCGCCGGATGGTCAGGCGGCAGGATTTCTGGCCCATTTCGAGCGACTGCATCAAGTCCAGGATGCTCATTTCCTCCAGGCGGCCCTGGATCACGCCGGGCCGCACGGCGCGATTCTGCATTTTCTCGAGATGCAGACGATCCACGACTTTTTTCGTGCGGCGGACGAGATCCTTCACAAAAAACGGTTTGGGGAAGAATTCTTCGACGCCTTCGACCATGGGGCGCAGTTTTTCCTCGATGTCGCTGCGGCTGGCAAGAAAGATGAAGGGAATCTGCTTGGTCTGCTGGCGGGCGCGCAGCTTTTCGTAGAGTTGGCGGCCATCGAGCCCGGGCATGCGGTAGTCGCACACCACCAAGTCAGGGGGATCGTCGACGATTTTAAGCAGGGCGTCGGCACCGTCGGCGGCGGCGCGCGCGTCGCAGTGAGGGGAGAGGCCTTTCATGAGCAGGTCGAGGACCAGCGCGTTGTCGTCCACAACGAGCACCTTGACGTCCTTGATGGGCGTCATCGCCTGGCTCGCTTTCCTTGACGCAGGTACACCCCGCTGCGCCCGCCGGATTTTTTCACCAGACGCAAATCGGTGATCTCCATGCCGCGCTCAATCGCCTTGCACATATCATAAATCGTAAGGGCAGCCACAGACGCCGCAACCAGCGCCTCCATTTCCACACCCGTAGGTCCAGTGGCTGTCGCCTCAGCGGTGAGCTCAATTCCATTCTGGCACAGCTTGGCGCGCACATCTACGTGCGTCAAGGCGATGGGGTGACAAAGCGGAATCAGCTCGGCGGTGCGCTTGGCGGCGGTGATTCCAGCAATTCTGGCGATTTCGAGGGGGTTCCCTTTGCGCGATTTCAAGCGGCGGACGGCTGCCACGGTCGAGCGCTTCATGCGCACGAAGGCCTGGGCCACGGCGACCCGCGTGGTGGAGGGTTTGGCGGAAACGTCCACCATCCGTACGCGGCCTTTGCTGTCGTAGTGAGATAGCTTCTTCATGGCCTCTGCAAACTAGAAAAGACCGCGGCGGAGCAAAACATCCACCCAATCGCCGGGCGCGAGCTTCAATTTCGCCTCGTGGATCACCAAAAAGCAATTGCTGCGGACCACCGCGCCGATGTCTCCCGAGCCCTCCCAGTGAAGCAGCGCAACAGTCGGCTCACCACTGGGCCAGGCGACGCGAGCCGGCAAGAAGTGCGTGAGCGCGGCGCGCTGTTCGATGGGATGCTGGAGCTTGGCGCGGAAAAATGGCAGGGGTTGCGGCTTGTGGCCGCTCAGTAACTCGATGGCCGGAACGACAAGCAGCTCGAAAGTGACCATGGTCGAGACGGGGTTTCCCGGCAGCCCGAATACCGGCTTGTTCTTGCAACGGCCAAAGACAGCGGGCTTGCCGGGGCGAATGGCCAGGGCATCGAAATAGAATTCCGCACCCAGCTCGCGCAGGACTTGTTCAACCAGGTCGTACTTCCCTGCCGACACGCCGCCGGTGAGCACGAGTAAATCTGATTCCAGGCCGCGCTCGATGAGCATGCGAAGCTGGCCCACTTCGTCGGGCGCGTTTCCGAGCAACACCGGTGCGCCGCCAGCCAAAGTTACCTGGGCGGCGAGCGAGATGCTGTTGCTGTTGCGGATCTGGAATGGCCCAGGAATCTGATCCACGACAACTACTTCATCGCCGGTGGAAAGGATGGCCACGCGCGGCCGTCGGCTGACCATTATTTTCGAGCGGCCCACCTGGGCGGCCATGGCCAGCTCGGCGTAGCCGAGCCGCGTGCCGCGCGTGAGGACCACTTCGCCGGCGCGAGTCTCACTTCCCGCGAGAACGAAATTGTGATGCGCCTGGGCGGAATGTTCGAAGGTGACCATGTCGCCGTCCGTGCGCGTTTGCTCAACCATGACAACCGTGTCGGCGCCTTTGGGGACGGCCGCGCCGGTCATGATCGGCACGCAAGTCCCCGGCTCGACGGTGCCTTCAAACGGCACGCCTGCGCGACTTTCGCCAATCAGGCGCAGCCTGGCGCCGCGTTGCACGGCGTCTGCGGCGCGCAGCGCGAATCCATCGCGAGTGGAACGGTTGAACGGAGGATAGTTGCGGTCCGCGGGTATGTTTTCGGCCAGGAATCTGCCCAGCGCCTGCGCGGGGTCCTGGGCGTAGACGATTGATTCCGGCTGCGGATGGCACAGATGGGCGCGGACGGTATCGATGACTTTTGCGCGCGCCGCTTCGTAGGAAAGCATGGCGGCTTACAACCAGGAAGCGAGCTTGGTGCCGCGCGGGACGATGGTGGCGTCGCGCTCCGGACCGGTGGAGATCATGCCGATTTCCACCTGGAGCTTGTCGGAGATGAAGCTTAGATAGTCGCGGGCTGCGACGGGAAGATCTTTTACATCGCGAATTCCGGGCGTCGGTTTTCGCCAGCCTGGCAGGGTGTGATATTCGGGTTCCACTTGCGCAAGTGTTTCGACGTCCGGGGGCAATTCGGTTAGCCGCCGGCCCTTGTATTTGTAGCCCCGGCACACTTTGATATCCGGCTGGGCGTCGAAGACATCGAGCTTGGTGACCACGAGCGAATCGATGCCATTCAGCATTTTCGCAAAACGCAGGACTTCCAGGTCCAGCCAGCCGCAGCGCCGCGGGCGGCCGGTGACGGCGCCGAATTCATTTCCACGTTGCCGGACTTCGTTAGCGTCGAGGTCGGGCATTTCCGTTGGAAAAGGGCCCGCGCCGACGCGAGTGGTGTAGGCCTTGGTGACGCCGACGACTCCTGTGAGGCGAGTAGGCGCGACGCCGAGGCCGGTGGCGACGCCGCCCGAGGTTGCGTTTGAGGAAGTGACGAACGGGTAGGTTCCGTGATCGATGTCGAGCATGGTGCCCTGCGCGCCTTCGAAGAGCACCGGTTCGCCATTGTCGAGCGCGCGATTGAGAAGCACGGCGGTGTCCGCCACCAATCCGCGAATGTGCGCGACGAGTTCGAGATACTGCTCGAAGATTCCCGCGGTTTCGAGCGGATGGCCGAAGGTGGCGCGGCTGATGGCGTCCTTTTCTTTGATCACGCGCTCGAGTTTCTCCCGGAAGCGGTCGGCGTCGAGCAGATCGCACACGCGAATGCCGCGGCGAGCCATCTTGTCTTCGTAGGTGGGGCCAATGCCGCGGGAGGTGGTGCCAATCTTGGCGGCTCCGAGCGCGGCTTCGGAGGCTTTGTCCATTTCGCGGTGGTAAGGAAAAATGACGTGCGCGCGATTGCTGAGGAAGAGCCGGCCGCGCACTTCGATGCCGGACTTGCGCAGATTTTCGAGCTCGCCGACGAGGGCGGCTGGATCGACCACGGTTCCCGCGCCGATGACGGCTTTCTTTTCCGGCCGAAGGATGCCACTGGGAATCAATTGCAGCACGTAGCGATGGCCGTTGAAGATTACGGTGTGCCCGGCGTTGTGGCCGCCGGCGTAGCGCGCGACGTAGTCGAAGGATGATGCGAGGTAGTCGACGACCTTGCCCTTGCCCTCGTCGCCCCACTGCGCGCCGACCACGACCACTGCCTTTGTCGCAGATTTCTCCATGCGCTCCGCCGCTCCGCGTCTTTGCGGGCCGCACAATCCCCCGACATTTTGGTGCGTGAATCAGGACAGGAGGGCTGACGCGGCAAACACCGACAAAAGATGGTACGCCGCGCAAGGTTGCAACGCAAGCGCAGCAGTTCAGTGGATTTGGTTGGCGCGGAAGCAGTCGGGACCGTGGTCGTTGACCATGCCGGTGGCTTGCATGAAGGCGTAGCAGATAGTGGAGCCCACGAAGCGGAAGCCGCGGTGCTTCAAATCCTTGCTCATGGCGTCGGACTCGGCGGTTTTCGCGGGGACCTTTTGCGCGCGGCTCCAGTCAAGTTTCTTCGGCTTGCCCCCGACGAACTGCCAGATGTAGCGGTCGAAGCTGCCAAATTCCTCTTGCACGCGCAGGAAGGCTTGGGCATTGGAAATCGCCGCGGCAATCTTCAGGCGGTTGCGGACGATTCCCGGATCGCGCAGGAGTTGGCGCACTTTCGGTTTTCCGCAACGCGCGACTTTCTCGGCGTTGAAGTGGTCGAATGCGCGGCGGTAGTTTTCGCGCTTGTTGAGAATTATTTCCCAGCTTAGGCCGGCCTGCGCACCTTCGAGAATCAGAAATTCGAATAGGGCGCCATCGTCGTGCAGCGGCACGCCCCACTCCTCGTCGTGGTAGGCGATCATGAGCGGGCTTTTGGCCCAGCTACAGCGGCGAATTTCATTCACGCTGATCTCGATTTCGATTCGCCGCGTGAGCCCTCAAGCATGCGGAACAGAGGCAATCGGCATACTGCGCGCGCAATTTTCCGGCGGTCTCGAGGTCCAGCTTGACTTCCTCACACCAGCAGCCGTGCTGCGGCGCGCCGCAATCGAACGTTGCGCCGCACGCTTCGCATCGCTTGCGTGTCGGGGCACACCCATCGCCCTGCGTGCGCACGGCCTTCTGGATCGTGCGCCGGCTTCCGGTTGTCATCGAATTCCGCCCGGGATTCGCGCCTAGGAAAGGTGGCGCTCGAGAACTTCCACGATGTGGTCTTTGGGATGAGCACCAACTATCTGGTCGGCTACCTGGCCATTTTTGAAGATTAGCAAAGTGGGAATGCCACGGATCTGGTACTTCCCCGCGGCGTTAATGTTCTCATCCACGTTGAGTTTCACCACTTTCAGTTTGCCGGCGTTTTCCCGCGCGATTTCTTCCACCGTCGGTGAAAGCATGTGGCACGGCCGGCACCAATCGGCCCAGAAGTCCACCATCACGGGCTGGGTCTTGCTCGCTTCGATGACGTCGGTTTGAAAGTTTGTGTCGTTAACTGCTTGAACGTTATCTGCCATTGTTTTCCCTTGTTGCGCGGTTCCCGAAGATTTCCAGGATTCATGCGCTAACGTTTAGATGTTCCAGACGCCCGAGGGATTCTAGTCCTCTTAGCCGCCTCATACAACGTGACATACGCGGCAGCTGAGGCTTTCCACGAAAAATCCTTGGCCATTCCGTTGGTTTGCAGCGCGTGCCAGGCCTTGGGGTCCTTGTAGGCTTTCAATGCCGCCTTCATAGAGCTCAGCAAGGCTTTTCCAGTGTAGTCCTCGAACTTGAATCCAGTGCCTTGCAAGGATTTGGGCTCGAAATTCTGGATGGTGTCATCCAGGCCGCCGGTCGAGCGCACAATCGGTACCGTGCCGTAGCGCAGGCTGTAAATCTGGTTCAAGCCGCAAGGTTCATAGCGCGAGGGCATCAGGAACATGTCCGCGCCGGCTTCGATCTTGTGCGCTAGGGCATTGTCGAAGCCCACTTTTACACCCACACGCGACGGATACCTTTCCGCCAGCGCCTTGAACAGAGTTTCGTATTCCGGCTGTCCGGTGCCGAGAACCACCAGCGCAAGATTTTCCTTCATCAGGTCGGCGGCGACTTCGGCAATCAGATCGAAACCCTTTTGGTCGGCGAACCGGGAAATAATGCCGATCAGCGGCCGGTCCATATTTTCAGCAGGGAGCTTGAATTGCGCGAGCAGATCTTTTTTGCAGGCCTTCTTCCCTTCCAGATTGTGCGCCGAATAGTTCTGGGCGATTAATTTGTCGGCATCCGGGCTCCACACGGCGTAATCCACGCCGTTCAGGATGCCAACGAGATTTTCCGAGCGAAGGCGGATGACGCCTTCAAGGCCCAGGCCGTATTCCGGCGTCTGGATTTCCTTGGCATAGCGGCGGCTGACGGTGGTCAAGTAGTCGGAATACATTAGGCCGCCCTTGAGGAAATTCACCTTGCCGTAGTATTCCAGCGCGTCCATGGTAAACAAATTGTCGGGCAAGCCGATTTTGCGCATGGCCGTCTGTGGGAACAAACCCTGGTAGCCGAGATTGTGAATTGTGAAAACCACCGGGAGGGTGCGCACCACGGGATCGGTTGAGTGCTGCGTGCGCAACAGGACGGGGACCAGAGCCGATTGCCAGTCGTGGCAATGAATGACGTCGGGAAGCCACACGCGCTTGGTGAATTCGATGGCCGCGCGGGAAAATTCGGCGAAGCGCTCGGCGTTGTCCGGATAGTCGCCGGTCTTATCGCCGTAGAGCGCCTCGCGATCGAAATATTCGGGGTCGTCCACGAAAAAGTAGCGCACGCCCTCGACGGATTGGCCTTCGGCGAGCGTGGGAAAGCGCAGCTTATCGCCCTGCGGGATGGTGACGCTGAAGATGATGGTAGAAGTGATTTTGTTCCCGCGGTAGCGCGGAAGGAGCACGGCTACTTCATGCCCCATCTCCACGAGCGCTTTCGGCAGCGCTTCCACCACGTCTGCCAAGCCGCCGGTTTTTGAGTACGGTAATCCTTCAGAGGAAATGAACAGGATTTTCATGGGCCCTCAGTCGAAACAAAAACGGTAACGGAACACCACGGCTTCGTCAAGCCGCGCCTGCGCGCGATTTCCATCTGGAATTGTTACACTCTGCGGCGACATGGCGCGACAGAGGATGGGGCAGCACTTTCTGGGAGACCTGGGCTGGCGGAAACGCATCCTGGAATCGCTGCCTGCGGCGGCCGAAGAGACGTGGATTGAAATCGGAGCCGGCCATGGCGAGATGACGGAATTGCTGGCGCGCCCCGCGCGCCGCGTGATTGCCGTGGAGGCGGATCCGCCGCTGGCACAGGCCTTGCGCGATAAAATTGCAGCGCACCCGAAGGATTGGCCCGGAGTGGAGATTGTTTCCGGCGATGTGCTGTCACTCGACCTGGGAAAAATCGCGGGGGGGGCGTTTCGCGTGTACGGGAATCTTCCTTACTACATTACGTCACCAGTCCTTCAGCAACTATTCCGCTACTCAAATCAGCTCCAATCGATTCACATCGTCATCCAGCACGAAGTGGCACTGCGCATCGCAGCGCTTCCCGGACGCCGCACGTACGGTTTCCTCTCCGCACTCTGCCAGTTTTACAGCCGGCCGGAAATTGGATTTCGAATTCCGCCGGGCGCGTTTCGGCCACCTCCGAAAGTCACGTCGGCGCTGGTGCACATGGGGCTGCCGGGAGAGCGCGCCACGCTGGGGATTGCGGACGAAAAGGAATTTATCGAATTCATCGGCACCTGCTTCGGCCAGAAACGCAAGACGCTGCGCAACAACTTGCGTTCGAGCGCGTCTGACGAGCGAATTCGCGCGGCGCTTGCCGAATCCGGGCTCAGACCGGATGCGCGCGCCGAGCAGCTTTCGTTAGAGCAGTTTGCTTCCTTATTTGAAAGTCTGCGATAACACAACCGATCAGATGAGATCAAGCCATTTCATAAATCTGACGCGGCATACAAGCAAGCTCCTCAGGGGCTGAAGCCCAACGTATTTAGACCGCAGAATGTCGGAGCTAAAGCTCCGACTCCCTAAAAGCCATTTGCATGATTACTTCATTTCAAATGAAACTTGGCGAGAGAAACTAAATGAGCTGCTAGGGTTCGAGGACGGACTGAAGGCGGTCGGGAAAGTCGGTCATAATGCCATCCACACCGGCAGCAATCAGTTTGCGCATATCTTCGGCCTCGTTCACTGTCCAGGTAGCCACGTGCAAATCGGCGCGGTGCGCTTCGTCCACAAACTCCCGAGTCACAGTTGAGAATTTCGGGCACAGTTGCCTGGCGCCCACTTCGAGGGCCTTTTTCGTGGCTTCCTTATCCTCTGCGTCGAGCAACAGGCCGGTCATCACCGAAGCATCCAGCTTCCGGACGCTCTCGATGGTGGAGGCGTCGAAGGAAATTACGATCGTGCGCGCGGCGTCCTGTTCTTTCCGTAAAGCCCCTACCAGCGCGTGATGCATGCCCCAGGCGGAGTCGTACTTCACTTCGAGGTAGAAGACCACGTCATGCTTGCGGGAGAATTCCAGAATTTCTTCGAGCGTGGGAATGCGCTGCCCCATGTAGGAGCGGTCGTACCACAGGCCGTTGTCCAGGCGGCGAAGCTCGTGGAGAGTGAAATCGTGAACATTGCCGCGGCCGTTGGTGGTGCGCTCCAGCGTGGCATCGTGGATGGCTACGAAGTGCGCGTCGCGGGTCAAATGGAGATCCGTCTCGATGAAAGGCGCGCCGAGTTGAACGGCTCGCTCGAATGCGGCCATGGTGTTTTCGGGCGTGTGGCCGGACGCGCCGCGGTGCGCTATCACCCAGGGTCTGCGCATGTTCGCCGCTATCCTAGCAGATTCCCCCGGCGTGATTGCCCTTCCGCTGCCGGCGCGGTGCCGGATTGCCAACCACGCTCCGCACGCAAATCCGCGCGGGCGATGACTAGCTCGATGAAGCGGTCCGTCCCTAACATGCAAACCCTTGCCCACTAGGGAAAAAGAAGTTGCTTGCGAGCGGGAAATAGGCTCAAACGAGCAGGGCGAGTCTAAGTAGTGACCGTTTCATCGCGGTTCACCAGGCAGTATCTTGTTTCCTATCAGCAAGATATCTGTGCCGTCGCGGCACTGCGGAGCTACTCCCTTTGGTAGCCGGATTGCCACACTGCACCTTGCCGCTCAGAGGCGCACTTGGGACGCGGCAGACAATCTTTGTCACTGGTGGTATACACCACGGACCAAGGCATGTCTGCCCGCGAGGAATAGTCATCCATGGCCAGCACGCACGCACATGCGCAGCATAAATCCCGTCCCATCATCGCGGAGAATTCTGCGCCTGCGGGCTTTGACACGGAGCGCTGACGTGAAACGCTTGTTAGCAAGTTCACAAGGAGACACAGCACCAATGGCAGTAAGGAGCAGCAAAGTAATTCAGGCGATGTTGAAACGGTTAGCGGAAGAAGAACTGCAGGAGAAGCGAGAGAGAGCCGAGGGATCTGTCGGCACAACGAGGCCGCTGCACACGCGGGCGGCTGAGGCCTGAGGGTGTGATTCGACGGCAGCGGCCCTGACTTGGGAGGGGGACTGTGGCGCTGTTCGTTGTGGCAGTGGTGGGATTGGTGGTAGCGCAAACGTGGATGGACTGGCGCGACACACGAAAAGACTGGGTGATTCCGGAGTGGGCCAAGGGTGTGGCGCTCGCGGGTTTGGTGGCCGTTTCGCTCACCGCCGCGACTTCGTTCGCCTCCGTGTGGATTCAGGATTCGGCGGGCCAGATGGCCAGTGCGTTCGGATCGGGGCTTTTCTGGCCGCAGCTGGGTTTCCTGCTGTGTGCCATGGGCATCATCATCGCCACGCTGCGCAAAAAACGGTTGCGCTTGATGCTCATCCTGACGGCGCTGCTGACGTTCGCCTTCTGGCTGGGCATGACCCTGTCTTCGTAAAGCGGAAGGCTGCCGGGCCGATGCAGCCCATGATGGTGCTATCGCGCCGGCCGGGGCCGGCGAGGCGGCGTTAACCAGCACATGATTGCAGCCCGGTTTCATTCGTAGTACTGTCCGGCCATGCCCCAACCCATCAGAGGGAAGTCCCATCGGCAGGGCATCAAGAGTCGGAAAAGGAGAGGTAGGAACATGGCATCCCCGGCGGACGCAAAACTGACGAATGCATCCGGAAAAGAGCAGGAAGGCGCGAACGTCGACAAGATCCGCGACATATTGTTCGGGTCGCAGATGCGCGACTATGAGAAGCGCTTCGTGCGGCTGGAAGACAACGTCAACAAAGCGGTGGACCACCTTCGCGAAGATATGATCAAGCGCTTCGACACGCTCAGCGGCTTCGTGCAGCAGGAAGTGGACTCGCTTTCGCAGCGGCTGAAGGTCGAGAAGGGTGAGCGCACCGACGCCGTCAAGGAAGTTACGCGTGAATTGAAAGACGCCGCCAAGATGCTGGAAAAGAAACTCGGCCAGCTCGAAGAAGCCTTTGCCGACGGACAAAGCGAACTCCGCGCCAAGGTGCTGGAGCACTCGAAAGCGGTGATGAGCGAGATCGAAAAGCTGCGGCGGGAAGCGGCCGCCTCGCTCGACCGTGAAGTGGGAATTTTGCGCAACGACAAAACCGACCGCGCTGCGTTGGCCGATCTTTTCGAGGAATTTTCGCTGCGCCTGAAGAACGATCTCGAATTGCCGGAGAAATAACGCCGGCCGGAGATCCTGTGTTCCTCGCGGGAATCTCACAATGCCCCCGAGGACAAACTTAACCTTCTACCATGCCTGAGCAAGGTCAACGCCGCGCACCGGAACAGCCGCCTGCCGAGAAACCCTCCGGCGACCAGCACGCCCTGGAAGAACTCCGCCACCTGATTGTCGCGCCGGAACAGGAGGGATTGCAGGAGATCCGCGAGCGCCTGGACAACATGGAGCGCCGCGCCGAGGACGTCAGCTCCGTCGTTGCCGAAGCGATTCAGATGCGCCGCGATCAGGGAGACGATGCGGCGCTGGCCGAAGCCCTGGCTCCCACAATACAGGAAACGTTGCGCGAATCCGTCCGCAGGGATCCCCAAGTTCTTGCCGACGCTCTCTTCCCCGTGATGGGTCCGGCGATCCGCAAGTCCATCAGCGAGACGCTGCGCTCCATGCTTGAGTCGTTCAATCAGGCGCTGGAGCACAGCCTTTCGGTGCAGGGACTTCGCTGGCGCATCGAAGCATTCCGCACCGGCAAGTCGTTTGCGGAAATCGTGATGATGCACAGCCTGCTTTACCGAGTGGAGCAGGTTTTTCTGATTCATCGCGAGACGGGATTGGTGCTGAACCACTTGGTCGCGCCGACCACTGCGACGCAGGATGCCGACCTCGTTGCCGGCATGCTCTCCGCCATCCAGCAATTTGCGCGCGACTCGTTCCATGCCGGGCAGGAAGAATCTCTGGCGCAAATGGATTTTCAGGAACTGGAGATTTGGCTGGAAGCGAGTCCCGACGCCGTTCTGGCAACCGCCATTCGCGGACATGCGCCGTCGGAATACCGGCTGGCGATGAAGGAAGCGTTGGAAAAAATCCAGCAACAGTACGGCTCGGCGCTCGCTCACTTCCAGGGCGATACCGGGCCGCTCCGCGGCGCGGCGGAGCAATTGAATTCGCTCCTGGAAGCGCGCTTCCGGCAGAAGGCGGAGTCCCAGCGGCGGCCGCGTGCGGCGATCGCTGCCGGCATCGTGGTTTTTGCGATTGTCGCGGGATGGATTGGTTACTCCAGCTACTTGCTGTGGGAATGGTCGCGCTTCCTTAAAGCTCTGCGCCAGCAATCCGGCATCGTCATCTTGTCGCAGGAAAAAATCGGCGGGCGCTTTCATGTTCGCGCCTTGGTCGATCCGCTGGCTGCCGATCCGGCGAAACTTCTCACCGAGGCGGGCTTTGATCCCAGTAAGACCGACCTCGAATTGGTGCCCTACTATTCGGTGGAAGATGCCATCGTAGAGAAGCGCGCCAATTCCATCCTTCATCCTCCCCCAGGCGTGAAGCTGAAGCAGAAAGATGGCGTACTGAGCGCTGCGGGCGTGGCCTCGCCCAAATGGATCGCCATGTTCCGCGAACGGGCGCCCTGGATTGCCGGTGTCCGAGCCGTGCATACCTCGCACCTGGAGAACAGCGAGGTAGTGGAAATCACGCGGCTCCAGAAGGACCTCGAAGCCGTGATCCTGACCTCCCCGCTCGGACGGCCCGAGCTCGAATCCGGCCAGAGCGCCGCGCTGACTCGCGCCGAGGAAGACGTCCGCGGAATTCTCCTGCATGCCGAGCAGGCCCCGGGAACGCTGACCATCAACCTGGTCGGACACACCGACTCGACCGGTGTTGAGACTGCCAACCTCCCGCTGAGCCGGCAGCGCGCCGAAAATATTTTTGTGATTCTGCGCCGCAGCGGCATCAAATCCGCGAGCCTGCGCGCACAGGGAGTGGCCACCTCGGAACCAGTCCGCACCGAGGACACTGAAGAAGGCCGCCGCTACAACCGCAGCGTCACTTTCAAAGTCGCATTTTCTCCCGCCGCTCCTGTAGACTAACCCGCGATTCCCATGCTCTCGAAGAAGGTCTGCATGCTCGGCTCGTCCTCCGTGGGCAAAACCAGCCTAGTGCGCCGATTCGTCGAAAGCATCTACTCCGATCAATATCTGACCACCATCGGAATCAAGATCGAGAAGAAGGTCGTCCACGCCGCGGGACAAGACGTGACCCTGATGTTGTGGGACATTCACGGCGAGGACATTTTCCAGAAGGTTCAAATTTCCTACCTGCGCGGCATGTCCGGCTATCTGCTGGTAGCCGATGGCACGCGCAAGCACACCTTGGACGAAGCGCTGGCCTTTGCGAATCGGACCGCTGAAACAGTGGGCAAGGTCCCAGCGGTGCTGGCGTTGAACAAGTGCGACCTGGCGGGTCAGTGGGAAATCGAGCCGGATCGCGAAGCCAAGCTGGCCGCCGAAGGTTGGGCCACGCTGCGCACCAGCGCGAAGACGGGTGAATCCGTCGAGCAGGTGTTCCTGCAACTGGCGCAAGCGATGCTGAAAAAATAGATGCCCGAGAACTCCATTTTCGCCTCCTTTCTCTCCGACCAGGGCTACGCGCTGTTCGAATACGCGGGCCAGGGCGCTTTCCGCGCTGCCGGCAATTTCCCCGACTGGTGCAGAAAATTGTGGGGCCTGCCCGCCGGGCGTGAAAATACGCTGCGCTTGGCGGAGCAGTCCCCTTTCCTCGAAAATTTTCTCGTGGATGCCGAGAGCTTCTGGAATTCGAAACGGAAGGGCGCGGCGAATTCTCCGGTGTGGATCGAGCGTGATTTGGAAAATAAGGAAACGCCGCTGGAAGCCTGGGCCCTGCGACTGGAAGGAAAGAAAGTCCTGATTATTCGCAATCTCTCCGGCACCTATGCGGAGCGCCAGCAGTTGTTTCAGACCGCCCGCGATTCCCTGCTCGAGCACGACCGGCTGCTTCACGAAGTACAAAAGAAAGAAATCCTGCTGCACTGCATCATTCACGATCTGTCCCAGCCGCTCAACGCCATGCGCGGCTGCTTCAACATTCTCGCCGAGGAAAATCTTCCCGGTGAACAGCTCCGCATGGTGGAAACCGGCCAGCGTGAATCGGTCCGCCAGGAGCAGATGATTCGCGGCATCCTTCAAGCATTTTCCGCCGATCTCGCCACGCAGCAGGCACCGTCGACTGATGTTCCCGACGCGCCGGACCTGGCCGCTTGCGCGCAACACATCGTCGAGCAGATGTCCCCCGCTTACCAGGAACGCGGCATTCGCCTGCAACTCGACCCGCGCCTGGATCTCTCTCGCGACTGGAAGGTTGCCGGGGACGCGCCGCGCATTGAACGCATTTTCGGCAACCTGTTGGAAAATGCGCTGCGGTACACTCCCAAAGGCGCGGGAGTCACCGTCGGCGTCGAAGACAAAGTTCACTGCCTGCTCGCGTTTGTTGACGACGAGGGCCCCGGGCTGCCAAAAGACGCCACGCCCGACCGACTGTTCGCTCTCTTTGCAAAAGGAAAGGACCGCCCGGGCAAAGCAGGGCTGGGACTGTATTTCTGCAAGATCACCGTCGAGCGCTGGGGCGGAAACATCGGCGCCGAAAATCGTCCGGGCGGTGGCTCGCGGTTTTGGTTTAAAATCCCCCGCGCCATGAAGACCCAGCAAAATCGCGGCGGTGAGAAGGCGGCCTCTCCCGCCAAGGCACCGGAACCGCCTCCCCCCACTCCCTTCAAAATCGGCAAAGCCGCCAAAAAATTGCGAATTCTGGTGGCCGAGGACACGGACGTAAATCGCGAGCTGGTGACCGAAATTCTCAACAAGCGCGGCCATTCCGTTGTCGCCGTCACAGACGGCAAGCAAGCTCTGGCTGCACTCGCCAAGCAGCGCTTCGACGTGGTGCTGATGGACGAGCAGATGCCCGGGATGGACGGCCTGGAAGCCACGCGTGCCATTCGCGATTTGGAACGCTCCTCCGGCAAGCATCAATTCATCCTCAGCGTCACCGGCAACGTGGCTGCGGAAGACCAGCGGCGCCGCATCGAAGCCGGCATGGACGGCTTCCTGACGAAGCCGTTCGACATGCAGGTGCTGTTCCGCACCATCGAGTCTGGCCCGGCCGCCGCACCATCGCCGGCCGCTGCATCCGTGCCAATGGCTGCGGCCACAGCAAGCGTCGCGGATTCTCTTCGGCGCGCCTCAGGAGGAAATGAGAAGCTGGCTTGCTCGCTGGTGGAATCTTTTCTCGCTGACGCTCCGAAAAAAATAACGGACATCCGCCGCGCCGTAGCGCAGAAAAGTGCCGCCAAGCTGGCTAGCGCCGCGCATGCCCTGAAGGGAGCGGCGGCAATTTTCGGCGCGCCCGGCGTGGTTGCCGCCGCGCGCAATCTGGAAGCCATGGGCAAGGCCGGCACCGTGCGCGACGCTGAAAAAGAATTTCGCGCCCTCGAGGAAGAGTCCGCGCGCTTAAGGGCTGATCTTCTCGCGCTTGCGCCTGCATCGAAATCCGCTGCTGCAAAATCCTCTCGCAAGCCCAAAAAATAACAATTCCTTCGCACTCTCAAAGGACTGACGGAGTTTCGCGTCTTGGCCCAATTCAGCCGTGCTACACTCCCGCGCTGCTCGTCCAAGGAGGTTCTCATGCGCGCACGACTTCTCATCTTCGTCGGGTTTCTGCTGCTGTTCACGCCCACGGCTTCTGTTCGATCCGCCGGCGACCACGCCAAGGACAGAGCCTACATCCGGCAGTCCGAGTCGGACTGGGCAGAGTCCACCGTCACGAATGACGTGAGCGTTCTTGAACGCATCCTCGCCGATGATTTCGTCGGCGTGGAAATTGACGGCAGCCATTACACCAAACCAGATGCCATCAAGGATTACCGCACGCACCCTTCTGATTTCGTCTCCAATCATCTCAACGAAGTGGAGGTTCGTTTTTTCGGCGACGCCGCCGTGGCGCAGGGTAGCGAAAGCTGGAAAAAGAATGATGGCACCGCGGGAAAATATGTGTGGACCGACACGTGGATCAGGCGTGGCGGCAAATGGCAGGTGGTAGCCGCGGAAGATCTGGTGCCGCTGGCTGCGCCAAGCGCTCGCCCCTAATATGCGCTTGGATGCCCGCGTGGCTCGCGGCGAGTCAGGCCAAACGGGAACAGAGAAAGGACGTTCATGAAACTCAATCACATCCATCTGCGCGTACGTGACCTCCCGGGCGCGCTGGCCTGGCTCGACAAAGTGTGGGGCGTGCAGCCCTCCTTTCAAAGTGAGCAACTCGCTTCGGTGACCGTGGAGCCCATCATTCTGATCCTGGAGAAGGCCGAACAGGAAACCGATACCATCGTCGGATTTGAGAGCGAGGATTGCGACCGCGACTTCCAGCAACTGGTCTCCAGAGGCGCCACCGCCGATTCCGGCCCCGCCAACATGCCCTGGGGCGCCCGAACCGTGTACATCAACGGACCCGGCCGGCTGAAATTTGAGCTGGAAGGCCCGGTCAAATAGCCCCTCACTGCGAACCACGCAATTTGAATCTGAAATGGAGGATGCTGCATGGCCGCAATCTTCGCCCCGCCCGATCTCTCCTCCCGGCCGCTCGGCCTGACCGTTGAGCGCGACATGACGGCATCCACTTCCGCTCTTTATCGCGCATGGACCGAGCAATTCGACCGCTGGTTCGCAGCTCACGGCACAGTGCTGATGAAGCCCGAGGTCAACACCGCGTTCTTCTTCGAAACGCAATTCGAAGGTCAGCGCCATCCTCACTATGGGCGGTTCCTGCGCCTGGAGCGCGATCGCCTGGTGGAAATGACCTGGGTGACCGGCACCCCGGGAACGAGCGGCGCCGAGACGGTGGTAACCGTCGAACTCACGCCGCAAGCCGGCGGCACGCGCCTGCGCCTGACTCACGCCGGGTTCCTCGACGAGGCAGCGCGGCTCCGTCACGAGCAAGCCTGGCGCGTCGTCCTCGCCCATCTCGACCAGCGCATCAGCTCCCCGTCGTGAAGCGCCAGGAGCCGGCCATGCAGCCATTCTCGAACCTGAGAGCAAGGCTGGCTCAGGGAATTCGTGCAGACATGTTAGCCCAGTCTTCGCCGGGGATAACTTAGGTGCCACCCCCCGGGGGGCGTCTTTTTGTTGCGATTAGAAAGTACCGCCGTCGTTTGTTTTGTTGGGGTTACGGGGAATCCGGTTTCCCCTTGTGTTGCGATTAGAAGTGTGGGTTTTGGACCATGGGGTAACCAAGATGACACCCTCCCGGGGGGTGTCTTTTTGTACCGGGTAGAAATCGCCTCCGTCCTTTGTTTTGTTGGGGTTACGGCGATTCCGGTTTGCGTGTGCGTACCGGGTAGCCGCCTTCGCGCGCAAATGTTCTTGCGCTTCGGCGGCCAGGGAAATTTAGTGCCCCGTGGCGAGTGGTTGATGACTTGTAACCCCCTCGGGAGGCTCCAGGTGGCCAGGCTCACCCCCGCATTCCCATTTTGGCACTGCTCCCTTGGGTTCGACTGGCGTCCCGCAAACCCATCCGGGTCCGATTTCAAGACTCCGGTGGAGTCCACGGTTCGGCTGCGCTCACCACAGGTCGGACTCCAGAAACCGGAGATGCACAAGGCGCACATCCGAAAATCCTCCGCAGGTAACATGGCACAGACGTGCCTGAAAATCTACTGGCCATTGGTACAGGTTTTGCGGCGCGAGCAGTCAACTGGCCTTTTCGAAGATTGGTGTCGAAGGATTGAAACGAATCCAAAGCAGCCATACGCGGCCAGGATAAGGCGCGGTGCCCCTAGCGGCTAATTTGTCCGGTTATCCGGACGGTCTCAATGGGTCGATGCAACGCTAGCTCGAAGTCTGCTTGCAGTGGTCTGTAAAGCTAGAATCGTACGCAAGAGTAGCTTCGATCGGAAACACTACCCTGGTTGGGTTCTGATTGAGTTCAGCGCGGCTGATCGGTTCTGCTGTGGAAGTATTGTCGGGTCAACCGATTAGATGGTGTTGCAACGACCGGTTGAGCTCGCGCGACTTATCGGGAGTTGACTCACTTCGGCGACAACGAATACCTAAAGGAACTGTCTGAATATTTCGTGGTGGTCATAGCAGGTCTCGGAAAACATTTTTACAGGCAGTGCGCATCACTCAAGAGTGACGGCCTCGCCATGTTGGGAAAATTTCTGCGAAACCAATTTCCTACGTTTGGTCTTACAACCTGCCTTGATGCCTCTCCAGGGCTTCCAACGCCCTTCTACCCGGGTGGCATGTCGTGGGCGTCGAACTCAGCAATCTCTTCTTCCCAGGCATAACCTGGAGATTGCAGCAACCGAACACAGCGATTCCAGCGAAGTATGGCGTCGTCGTTGCCAGTAGGACGAATCTTCTCGGCCTCCCCGAAACACTTGAGCGCACGTTCGAACAGAGGCAGCACAGTGTGAGGCGGCTGGCCAGCTTGAAGCTGCGCCTTTGCGCGGCGTTCATAGATGATTCCCGTGTAATAAAGCTGTTCGTAGTGATCGCGCAGCCCTTTGAAGATTTCTTCCACTTCGTGTTGGCGATCCGACGAGCGACCGGCGAATTGATCCGTCATGCTAAGGCCGAGCAAACGCAGCGCGAGCTGATGCTGCGGGTCGATCGCCAGGATATCACGGCAAATCGATTCGGCTTCTTCCGGCTCGTTGAGGTAGCGGTAAAGCTCCACTTTGGCGGTTGCCTCGGCGATTCCCGCATTCGAAATTGACTTCAGCTTGTATTCCATGGTGCCTCCCTTCGAGCCTCTCACGCGCCCTGGCCGGCGGCTCAAGCCGGCTTTGCGCCCCGAATCTTGCGGATCAACTTCAATAGTGGATCGTAGAACTCGTCCACGACGCGTTCCTTCAACGGGATAATGGCATTGTCGGTGATATGGATGTCTTCGGGACAGACTTCAGTGCAACACTTGGTGATGTTACACAGCCCGATGCCTAACTGGTTTTTCAGCAATCGCATGCGGGAGGTACCGTCGAGCGGATGCATTTCGAGGGCGGCAACCCGAACGAAGAAACGGGGGCCACCAAACTGCTCCAGCTTGGCGTGGTCTCGGAGGACGTGGCAGACGTTCTGGCAAAGGAAGCACTCGATGCACTTGCGGAATTCCTGCACACGGTCCACGTCGCGTTGGTCCATCTTCCACGTGACGTCTGGCCGGGGCTGAAATGGCGGGATTTTCCGGTTCACTTCGTAATTCCAGGAGACGTCGGTGACAAGATCTTTGATCAGCGGAAAGGCTTTCATGGGGAAGATTGTGATGGGCCGATCGAGAGGGAGCGAATCCATGCGTGTCTTGCAGGTGAGCCTGGGCCGGCCATTCACCTCAGCGGAACACGATCCGCATTTCCCTGCCTTGCAATTCCAGCGCACGGCGAGGTCGGGAGCTTGGTGGGATTGAATCGAATGCAGCGCATCGAGCACAACCATGCCGGGAACAAGGGGAACCTGAAAATCAGCGGGCTTGCCGCTCTCGCGGTCGCCGCGGAACACCCGCAAGGTTGCTTCCGTCATTTCGAGTCTCCTGCAATCATTACTAATTTTCCGCCAAGAGCTGCCTCAATTCGTCCGGCATGTCTCGTACCGGCTTTTCGAGCAGCTCCATCGTATCGCCCTTCCGGACGATGACAATATTTTTGCGTCCCCATTCCTCGTCCAGCTTGGGGTAATCCAAGCGGCTGTGAGCTCCGCGACTTTCGCGACGGGCGAGAGCGGCGTGCGTGCACGCTTCGGAAGCCGTCAGCATGCACTGGATGTCGCGCGAGAGGTGCCATCCCGGATTGAAGAGGCGCGAGCCTTCGACATGCGTGCGCGCGGCCCGTGCCTTCAGTTTTTCGATTTCCTTCAAAGCACTCCGAAGGTCCGCCTCGGTGCGATAGATGCCGACGAGTGTTTGCATCACGTTTTGCAGGTCGTGATGAATTTGGTGAGGGGTCTCGCCGTCTGCACGGTCAAACGGCGCGAGCAACTCCCGCTCGGCCTGTTCAACTTGGGCGGCATCGATCACAAGGGTTCCCACCTTTTTACTGTGCTGCGCAGCCGCTAACCCCGCGCGGCACCCAAAAACCAGCAAATCCGAGAGCGAATTGCCACCCAGCCGATTTGCACCGTGCAGGCCCGCCGCTGCTTCGCCTGCGGCAAAAAGCCCTGGAACAGATGACTGCGCCGTCTCTGCGTCCACGCGAATGCCACCCATGACATAGTGGCAGGTGGGTCCGACTTCCATGGGTCCTTTGGTGATGTCCACGTCCGCGAGCTCGAGAAACTGGTGGTACATGCTCGGCAGCTTCCGCTTCACATACTCGGCGGGTTTGTGCGAGATGTCCAAGAACGCACCACCGTGCTCTGTACCACGGCCTTCACGCACCTCGGTGTAAATCGCCCGTGCAACGACGTCACGCGTGGAAAGCTCCATTTTCTTGGGGTCGTATCTCTCCATGAATCTCTCACCGTTCTTGTTGCGCAGTGTTCCGCCTTCACCGCGCACCGCTTCGGTGACAAGAATCCCCTGCACGCCCGGCGGCCAGACCATGCCAGTCGGATGGAACTGCACAAATTCCATGTCCATCAACTCGGCTCCCGCGTCGTAAGCGAGCGCCATGCCGTCGCCGGTGTATTCCCAGGAGTTCGACGTGATCTTCCAGGCCTTGCCAATGCCGCCTGTAGCGATAATGATCGAGTTCGCCTTGAAAACAACGAAGCGGCCTTGTTCGCGCCAGTAGGCGAAAGCGCCGGCTATTCGGTCCCCGTACTTGAGCAGCCGCGTGACCGTACACTCCATGTACACGTCGATTCCCTGATGCACGCCACGGTCCTGCAATGTGCGGATCATCTCGAGGCCCGTGCGGTCGCCGACATGGCAGAGGCGTTTGAACGTGTGGCCGCCGAAGGCACGTTGCAAGATTTCGCCGCTCTCGGTGCGATCGAAGAGCGCGCCCCACTGCTCGAGTTCGCGCACGCGGTCAGGCGCTTCCAGCGCGTGGAGTTGGGCCATGCGCCAGTTGTTGAGCAGTTTGCCGCCGCGCATGGTGTCCCGGAAGTGCGTGCGCCAGTCGTCCGCTTTGTCCACGTTGGACATCGCCGCAGCAATGCCGCCTTCGGCCATCACCGTGTGCGCCTTGCCAAGGAGCGACTTGCAGACCACGCCAACGCGCGCGCCCTGCGCGAGAGCCTCGATCGCAGCGCGCAGCCCGGCACCGCCCGCGCCAATTATCAGGACGTCGTGCTCGTGGGTTTCGTATTTGGTGATCACAGCAGCCGGATGTCCTTGAGGAAGCCTACTGACAGCAGACGGACATAAAGGTCGGTGAGGCCGACCGAAAACAAGCTCAGCCAGGCCCACAGCATGTGGCGCTCATTCAAGGTGCTCACCCAGCGCCACGCCGCGTGGCGCGGCGGGCCGAACGTAGCGCAAGAAAAGCAATCGAGCTTTCCTCCCGCGAAATGGCGCAGGGAGTGGCAGGAGAATGTGTACGTCGTAAGCAGAAGGATGTTCACAAGCATCACGAGCGAGCCGACGCCGATTCCGAATCCGTCCGGGAAAAAGAATGCGCGCACGGCGTCGTACCATAAGAAGCAGAGGAACAGCAGAGCGAGGTAGAAAAAGTAGCGGTGGGCGTTTTGAATGATGAACGGAAACGCGGTTTCGCCGCTGTATGGGCGCGCGCTTCGTTCGCTCACGGCACAAGCCGGCGGGTCGAGGAAAAAGGCTCGGTAATACGCCTTGCGGTAGTAGTAGCAGGTAGCGCGAAACCCGAGTGGGCCGCCGAGAATTAAGATTGCGGGGGAAAATGGCCACCAGTGGTGGTGAGGGTCAATTAGCGGAGAATAGAACGGGGAGAGATATGGCCCCCATTCGTAGAATTTCCCTTCGAACGCACGGAGTGTAGCATAAACGCCAAATGCGCCCAGCACCGCGATTACGGGCAGGATTTCAACCCACCAAGTATCCTGCCGCTGCGTACGGCCGAAGCGGTTTACGCTGCCAGCTGCCGATGATTCTGACATGGGTTCACCGTCCTACGCGGCATAGAGTAGTCAGGAAATCACCTTTTGCAAATGAGAATTTTTCGAATGGCCGCGAAGACCTAGGGGGTTTCCAGCCCGAGGTTTGGCCCGGTCAAAGTTCTTAGGGGCTTTTCAGAGATCGCGGCAGCTAACTGACGCACTCCAAATAGAGCATACCTGCCATAGTTCGGAAGAATTGCATCGGAAGGACTCTGCTGCGGAGGCGCAAAGGGCGGTCGGCACAGATCTTAGGTTTGCATTCGGAAGGCGATGGCTGTACTTCGAAAAGTGTCAGGCCTGCACGACCCGTAACTCCTGATTAACGCAGCGCTTACCGGACAAGGGCCGCGACTGCAAACTGACTCACTGCCTGTTTCATCCCTGTCTTGACTTTCGCTTTTTCTTCGCCTATAGTTGGCGGCGGTAGAGGTAACGGGAAGGCGGGCGAGGCTGCGGCCCCATTGCCGTTCAGGGTTTTTCCTTCGGGATGGACCCGGCTCTCACGGACTGCGCTTCGCCCGCCCGAGTTTTGTTGTACGGCACAGGCAAGAGCACAGGCAGGAGTGCCTGTGCCACTGCCCGAGTTTTGTTGCGTGTAGTCAGCTGCTTTTGGCTGTGAGCTTGTCTGTGCAGTTTTCTAGGCACAAGCAAGATCACAGGCTGAAGCCTGTGCTACAAAACACGCTCGAGTTCCGTTGCGCTTGGTACGGCCGCTTTTGGCTGCGAGCTTGTCTGTGCCATTTTCGAGGCAAAGGCAAGAGCACAGGCAAGAGTGCCTGTGCCACCTCTGCCCTCCCGTTCCCTGCCACAAGGACTACCCCGAGGATTACCATGTGCCAACGATCCGCTGTCCCCGTTGCCCGCACCGCCGCTGATTCCCTTTCGCCTTATGCTGCGTCGGGGAATGCTTCGCAACACATGCCCTGGAGGCTGCCGGAAACCGGGCTGGCGGTGTTTCATGGGCATCCGGATGTGCCGCGGCTGTTCCATTATTTTTTGCCGCGGCTGGTGATGCAGGGCCAGCCGGTGCTGTGCCTCGACGGCGCCAACCGATTCGATCCATTGCTGCTGGCGCGGTTTGCGCGGGAACGGGAAGTGGAGCCCGGGATCTTCAACCAGCGCGTGCGCGTGTCGCGGGCGTTCACTTGCTTTCAATTGACGGAGCTGCTGGCGCGGGCGCCGCAGTGGCTGGAAAAATTTGCCGCGCGGGTGCTGGTGGTGACGGCGCTGCCGGATTTGTATTTCGATGAAGACGTGCGCGAGCGCGAAGCCGCGGCTTCGTTCCGGCGGGCGCTCGAGGCATTGCGCGTTCTGCGGCCGTTGCCGCTGTCCGTCGCGGTGTTCACCGACGCGACATCGTTTGAGACGCCGCGGAAAAATTTTTTCGCGCAGCTCGTCGCGCAGGCCGACCAGGTTTCCCGCTTCGCCGTCAAGGAGGGCGGCAAGCTGGCGCTGGTGGGCGAGAAATTCGCGCCGCCGGTGCTGCGCGCGCTGGCGTAAAGGAAAATTCCATGGGCCGCACCGTTCCCACATTCGTGCAGTTGATTCACGATGCCGCGGCGCGCTGGACGAAATTCCGCCGCGCGCTGCGCCGCGAGGACCAGCCGTTCTTCGACCGCCTGTTTCATCGCGCGCGTTTTTACACCCAGGCAGCCACCTACCAGTGCCACGACAATCCCATGGAAGCCATCCTGCTTTCGATTGCGCTGGACCAGGAAAAGCGCGTGGACGCGCTGGAGCGCGCCCTGCAGATCAAACACGAGGAACTCCATGAAACTCCACGGCTGGATCTTCGACCTCTATCCATCACCGCAGGGGATGAAGCTGTGGCTGATCGAAGCGAACCGGAAACGCCACCTACTGATTGACCGCTTCGCTCCATCGTTCTATGCGGCCGGGTCGCGCGAACAATTGCGCCATCTGCAGTCGGCGATGGCCACGCGCGGGCGCGGCGCCGCCTGCCGCTTCGCCGAGCGGCAGGATATTTGGGAGCGCGATCCCGTGGAAGTGCTGGAAATTTGCGTGGCGCGGCCGAGCGATTATTCGGCGTGGTCGCGCTGGGTGCATCGCTTCGATTCCCGGCTGCGGCTGTACAACAGCGACTTGATGCTGGCTTCGATGTATTGCTGGGAGCGGCGCATCTTTCCGCTGGCGCAGGTGGAAATCGAAGCGGATGAAGAAAACCGCGTGCAGTCCATCGCCTGCTGCGACGACGAATGGGCGCTGGATTACGATGCTCCGCCATTCGAGATCATGCAGGTGCGCCTGGGCGGACTTTCTTGCATTGATCCCGCGCACGGCCGGCGCTCGGCGCTGGAAGTGGAGGTGGACGGGCGCTCCTACGAGCTCGACGAATCCGGCGAGCCCGCCGCGGCGGCTCTGAAGCATCTGCTGAAGCAGTACGATCCCGACCTGATTCTGACCGACTGGGGCGATTCGGCGATTCTGCCGCGCGTCCGCCAGCAGGCAAAACATCTGCGGCTGGCGCTGCCTCTGAACCGCGATGCGGAGGCGCGCATACAGGAGAGCCACGCGCGGAGTTACATGAGCTACGGGCGCATCCTGTTCAAAAACAGCGCCACCACGCTGTTTGGCCGCTTGCATGTGGATACGCAGAATTCATTTATCGCCGACAAATGCGAGCTGGCCGGATTGTGGGAGCTGGTGCGCGTGACCAAATTGCCGGTGCAGTATGCCGCGCGCACCACTACCGGCACGGGCATTTCCTACATGCAGATGGAGCTGGCCTACCGCGACGGCATCCTGATCCCCGAGCAGAAAGCCGAGCCGGAAGATCCGAAATCGCCGGATGAATTGCTGGCCGCCGATCGCGGCGGGCTGGTGTTCATTCCCCGGCTGGGATTTTTTTCCAACGTCGCGGAGCTGGATTTCGTCAGCGAATATCCCAACATCATGGCGCGTTTCAATGTTTCGCCGGAAACGGTGAATTGCCCGTGCTGCCCGGAAACTCCGCTGGTGCCCGAGCTGGGCTATCGCGTTTGCCAGCGGCGGCGCGGAATCACCAGCCGCGTGGTGGAGCGGTTGATCGCCAAGCGCGCGGAATGGAAGCGGCGCATGCGCGCGGCGCCGGTTCTCTCCGGCAATCGCAACCAGCGCTACAAACTGGAGCGCGATGCATTGAAGTGGCTGCTGGTGTGCTGCTTCGGCTACACCGGCTACAAGAACGCGCGCTTCGGGAAAATCGAGGCGCACGAAGCCATCAACGCCTATGCGCGCGAGACGCTGCTCGTCGCCAAGGAACTTGCCGAATCCCACGGCTTCGAACTGATTCACGCGCTGGTGGATTCTCTATACGTGCACAAAGCGGGGGCCACGCGCGAGGACTACGAAGAGCTGGCCCGCGAAATTGCCCGGAGCACGCGCTTGCCGCTGGATATCGAAGCCGTGTATCGCTACGCCGTTTTTCTCCCTTCCAAACAATTCGAGGAAATTCCCGTGCCCAACCGTTTCTTTGCCGTCAGCGAAGACGGCGGCTTGAAAGTGCGCGGACTGGAATCGCGCCGCCACGATACGCCGCCGCTGGTCGCGCGCATGCAGCGCGAGGTGCTCGCGCTGCTGGCCGAAGCGCACGATTACGACGGCTATTGCCAGCGCCTGAAAGAAGCTGCGCGGCTGGTGGCGCGTTACCAGGACCGCCTAGCCAACGGCGAAATTCCCGTGGAGGATTTGATCGTCAGCAAACGGCTGACGCGCGCGCCGCGTGAGTACAGCAAGGCCAGCCACACCGCCGTGGCCGCGCAGCAACTGCTGGGCCGCGGCGTGCGGCTGCGTCCCGGGCAGACCGTCGAGTACATCATCACCGCCGCCGGATCGCCGGTGCCCAACGAGCGCGTGCGCGCTTTTGCCGCCTGGGAGGGTTTTCACGGCTACGATCGTGAAACATATCGCGCGATGCTGCAGGAGGCCTTTGCTCCTTTCCTCGCCATCGCGCCGCAAACCGGCCTGCGATTGCCCGCGGCTGAAACTGCCGTTCCGGCTGACTAACGTGAAACCCGCCACGCGCGCAGGCTTGCTGACCGGGCGGCGAAGCGCGATACTCGATGGCATGAAGCGCGACGTTCGCTGGCTCGGCGCAACGGTTCTGCTCGCATTCACTGGTGCGGCTGCGATGCAGGGCGTGGCCCGCGCCGACGAGCTGAAATTGAAAGACGGCTCCCGGATTGTCGGCACTATCGTCGGGTTCGAAGAAAATTCGTTCAAGGTGAGGACCGGCTACGGCTACGCCGTGGTGCAGAAGGACCAGGTCACCACCATTACCATGTCGGACGCGGCGGCGAGGCCGGAAGCGGAAAAAAAGCCCGAGCCAGCGGCTGAGAAGTCTGCGCCGCCCGCGAAACCTGCAAAAACGGAAACCGCAGCTGCTCCGGCCCCGACACCGGCTCCGGTTGCGCCGAAACCGGCGGCACCGGCAGAGCCCACAGTCAGTTCGGCTGCTGCAGCGCCACCGCCTTCGAAATGGCCTAAGCCTGAGGCTGCGAGCACTGTCCCTGCGGCGGCACCCGCGGTCGCGCCGGCAGCGCCCGCAGCAATAGCCGCGAAGACAGCGCCTTCCAGCGCTGTCGCTTCACCGACACCTGCAAATTCCACGGCTGCGACGACTGCGTCACCTGCGCCGACACCTGCGGCTCCCGTGAGCCCGGCCAATGCTCCAAAGGCTGCCGCGACCACAACGGCCGCGAAGTCTCCTGTCCCTTCACCCGCTCCTGCTGCGGTGCCGGCAAAACCTGCTGGACCCCCACCGGTGCGTGAAGAAGTGACCGGAAATCTGTACGTCAACGAAACCTACGGCTTCCGCATGTTCAAGCCGCCCGGCTGGGATTTGATCGCGGGAGCGCGCGCCATCATGCCCGGTGCGCTTGCGGCTCTGGGGACGTCGGACGAGAGAACCTACTTGATGATTGGGCTCGCGCCCGCGGGCGAGTCACTGGGCGACGGCATTGATCAGGCGGAGCAGCGGCTGCGCGAAGCGATGGCCAGCTTCCGCCTGACAGAACAGAAACGCATGATGGTTTCCGGGGTTTCGTCCATCGCGCACCGCTTCCGCGGCACGGTGGATGCGCACGACTGGTCCGGCGTGGTCGTGTTTGTCCCGCTGGGCGCGAAAGTTTACACGATTTTCGGGATGACCTACGCGGACAGCGACCTGGTGCAGATTCAGGAGAATGTGATCAACCGCGCGATTACAAGCCTGCAGTTCACCAAGAATTAAGCCGCGGCAATTCTAAAATTTCGTGACATCGCTGAAATGGAAGTTGCGGACCTTCATGGCCGGCACCACCATCTCAAACGATTCCTCGCCGGCCGAGCGCACCGCGGGGCCGAGCATCTCCACGTTTGAGAGCATTTCGAGCATGCTCTGGTTGAAGCGGAAATTGCGGATGCCGCCGGCCACTTTTCCGTTTTCCACCAGGAACGTTCCGTCGCGCGTCATGCCGGTCAGGATTTTTTCGTAGGGATCAACTTCGCGGATGTACCACAGGCGCGTCACCAGGATGCCGCGCTCGGTGGAGCGGATCATGTCGTCGACGGATTTATCGCCGCCGCCGAAAACCAGATTCATGGGCGCTTCGCCGAACTCATTGGGCAGAGCAAAGCCGTGGCCGGTGGGCTTGGCCTTCATTTTTTTCGCGGTGGCGCGCGAATAGACCAGATTTTTTGGCACGCCGCGATCCACCAGCAGGACTTTCTGCCGCGGCACTCCTTCCCCGTCATAGGGCGCGCCGGTTTGTAATGGGTGGTACACGTCGTCCCACACGCTGATATTGTCGCCAAAGATTTTCTTGCCCATGCGGTCGTTCAGGCAGGAGCGCTTGTCCAGGACCGCGGTGCCGGAAAAATCGTAAAAGAGAAAACCGACGAGATCGAGCACAGCGGAAGGCTCGAGAATCGCGGTGTAATGCCCTGGCGCGACTTCGCGGGGAGAGCGCGATTCAGCGGACTTGCGGCTGGCCGTGGTTGCGAGCGCGTCGGGATGGATATCGCCAATATCCGGCGAGCCAGCTTTGGCCCAGCCGGAGGAATCCGCTTCCAGAACGGTGATCGAGAATTCCGCGTCGGTTTCTTCGTGGCGGGCCGAGAGGCCCTTCGAATTTGCCAGCAGGGATCGCGTTTCGCCGGTGGAAAAAATTCCCGCCGCGGTTTGTTTCTTCTGGTCGGCCATGCGGCAGACGCGGGTGACGGCGCGAGCGCGGTCTTCGGCCGTGGCTCGAACCGTGGCGGCATAAAAGCGCGCCGCCCGCTGATATTTCTGGCGGCCGAGCATGGGCAGGAGGTCTGGATTTTCCGGCTGATTTTTGGCTAAACGCACGGCTACAGCGGCGGTATGGCGCAACGAATCTTCGTCCGTCTTGTTGGTTGTCGCGCGCGCGGTGTGGCCGTCCACCACCGCGCGGATGGAAATGTGCAGGGTGTGTTCGGCGACGTGCTGGTGGATCGCATTGTTGGCGAAGCGGGTGAGCGCGTCGATGGTGTGGCTGATTTCGACTTCTGTTTCATCGGCTTCACTGAGCTTCAAAATTCGGGCGGCGATATGTTCGAGGTCCGCGAGGCTGAGGCGTGAGGAATCCTTGACGCGTGCAGGGTGCGAGCCACCGCGTTGCGACGCCGATTTTTTCGAGGCGCGAGCTCTCATTTGGAGAAGGCCACTCCTACGCGGATATTGCGAAAGCGCGAGGGCGCCGCGCCATGCCCGGTTCCCATGGTCTGCATGGGCTGGCCCTTGCCGCAATTGGGCGTGCCCCACAGCGTCCAGTAATCGCGCGAACAGATGGCGTCGCAACTGTTCCAGAATTCCGTGGTGATGCCGCCGTAGCTGGGGTTCTTGATCATGCGCGTCTTCTTGCCGTTTTTGATTTCCCAGCCGATTTCCGTGGAGAATTGAAACAGGTAGCGGCGGTCGTCAATGGACCAGGAGCGGTTGGTCTCCATCAGAATTCCGTCGTCGGTGTCGGCAATCAAGTCCTCAAATCTCCATGTCCCGGGATTCAGGCTCACGTTGGTCATGCGGATAATCGGCAGGCGGTTCCAGCACTCCGTGCGCATGGTGCCGCTCGAGCGCGTTTCACCAATAGCCGAGGCCGTCTCGCGGTTGCTCAAGTAGCCGGTGAAAAGCCCGTTGGTGATAATCGGCGTACACTGGGCCGGGACGCCTTCGTCGTCGTAACCGAACGTGCCCAGTCCGGGGCCGTGCTCCAGCCGCGCGTCGGCAACGACATTCACGATTTCCGAGCCGTACTTCAGCTTGCGCAGCTTGTCCACGGTCAGGAAACTCATGCCCGCAAAATTCGCTTCCTGCCCGAGCACGCGGTCGAGTTCGATGGGATGTCCGATGGATTCGTGAATCTGCAGGCTCAATTGCGAGGCGCCGAGAATTATCGTGCGCGAGCCCTCAGGACACTGCGCCGCGGAATGCAGGGCCACGGCTTCTTCGCCGACGCGTTGAGCGTTGCCGGCCAGGTCCATGGACTCGATCAGCTCGTACCCCTGGAGCATGTGCTGGCCGCCGAAACTGTTTGGATAGGAGCGCTTCTGGATTTCTTCCTTGGCAAACGAGGTGGCCACGATGCCCGCGCCCGACTGCATTTTTACTTGTGAAATCAGCGAGCCGGTGCTGGAGGCAAACAGTTGGTCAATGCGGCGGAAGGTCATGGCGCCTTCGGCCAGCGTGACGCCCTTGACGCGCAGCATTTCCTTGTCGGCGGCCAGCAGGAGGTCAATCTGGCGCTCGACGGGAATGCGGAAGGGGTCTTTCAGGAAGGGATTCTGCCAGGTGTCCACGTGGACGGCTTCGGGCGCGAGCGCGACGTCCTCGCGCTTGGCCAGCGCCGAGGCTTTCGCAATCGCGACGGCTTCGGCGGCGCAGGCCTGAATGCCTTCGCGCGTGAGCCGGTCGGTGGATGCAAAGCCCCAGGCGCCGGAGGCGACCACGCGGATGCCGATTCCCAGTGTCTCCGATTCCACCAGGGTGCCGACCTCGGCATTCTTGCTGGAGATATCGCGCTGGCGAATGTCCATCACGCGCACGTCCGAGTACGACGCGCCGCGGAGTTTGGCGGTCTCGATTGCCCAGTTGGCCCAGTCTTGCATCATTAATCCGACTCGATTCTCCGTCGCGCCGTGCATCTCAAGCCGCAACTTCCGGGTTTTGCTGCTTTGCGCGACCCTTGAAATTTGTATCGATTAGAAATTTATCTGCCCTTTCTTTTCAACGACTTACGCAATTTCTAATTTCGGGCTGTAACGATTAGAAATCTCCTTTCCGCGCCGAGCATTCTGGCTGCGTCAACACGGACAAAACAATCCCACACTTTAGTGCAGAAGCAGTGCGCGAGGCAAGCAAATGACATCGGATGGGGAAGAGTCGTTGCTGAATGGGCGAGAGCGGTAGTCATCTAATTCGAGGACAGTTTTGCTGCAAGGCAAGCGAGGGTACAATGCGCTCGGCTGAATGCAGCAACTCGGAGGCTGGAATGAAGAAGATGGCAATGGCATGCATTGGGGTGGCGGGAGCTCTGCTGGCGTTGGCGGTGGGCCATGCCCGGCCTGCGCGGCATGTGAGCGCAGCGGACAAAGCCGGGGAGAAACCTGGAATCGTCCTGGTGGCGCACGGTGGGGCGGGCAGTTATGCGAATGTGTCCGCCGAGTTTATCGAGACGCGACGGGCGGTGATGATTGAGGCCATCCGCAAGGGCTACAAGATTCTTGCGAGCGGCGGAACGGGCCTGGATGCAGTGGAGGCGACGATTCGCGTGATGGAAGATTCCGGGCGGTTTGATGCCGGGCGCGGCGCCTACTACACGCGCGAGGGCGTGCCGGAGCTGGACGCAGCCATCATGGACGGGCGGACACTCGCAGCCGGCTCCATCGCCTCGGTGAAACACATTGCGAATCCGATTCAAGTCGCGCGCATGGTGATGGAAAAAACGCCGCACGTGCTGCTGGTCAGCTCGGGCGCCGAGGAATTTGCAAAGTCGCAAGGCATCGAGCTGGTTTCGCCCCTTTACTTCTACAACGAGCACGAATGGCAGCGATATGAGAAGGCCCGCGCGGCGGCGCAGAAAAAGAGTTCCGCGATTGTGCGCGAGGACGAACACGGAACGGTGGGCGTGGTGGCGCTCGACCAAGCTGGAAATCTGGCGGCGGGAACGTCCACCGGCGGAACTTCGATGAAAATGCCCGGGCGCGTGGGCGATTCGCCCATCATCGGCGCGGGGACGTATGCGAACAATGCGAGCTGCGCTGCCTCCGGCACCGGCGTGGGGGAATTTTTCATGCGCAACATCGTGGCCGCGGACATCTGCGAGCGGGTGCGCTACCTGCACGAATCCGTGGGAAAAGCGGCGGACGACGTGGTGAAGGAGATGGCCGACCAGCATGGCGAGGCGGGCGTGATCGCGCTGACGCGCTCGGGCGAGGTGGCCACGCCGTTCAACACCGAAGGAATGATGACCGGAACGGTGCGCGCGGACGGGAAGATTGTGATGAAGGGATGGAGCAAGACGGCCGAGCCGATTACCGTGGAGGCCGTTAAATAAGTAGACCGAATTTCAAATTTGAAATGAACCCATCCCATAAATCCGGCGTGGACTGAGAGGCAAGCTCCTCAGGGGCTAAAGCCCAATAGAAGCGAAGCGGTTATGTCGGAGCTAATGCTCCGACCCCCTAAAAGGCTTCCCGATACAAATCATCGGGACGCATAAGGCGCGAAAGCTCTGACTCCGTAAAGAGACGCATTTCTGCGTCAGCTGTTAAATCGAATCGTTGAGTAATTTTGAAATTTTTGAGATCAGCTCGGCACTGGCGCCCGGATCCTTCAGGCCGCGCACCTGGGCGACCAGGACGAAGGAGTGCGCGCCGTAAATGATTACGGCGTCGTTCAACGCGCTGGAGCCGGGTGTGGTGGGCCGCGGCGGGCGCGCGGCGGTGGGAAGCGGGGGCGGCGGGGGCGTGGGGGACGCGTGCAGGCTTGAACGCGCCAGTAGCCCGACCATTTCTTTGCTGGCATCGGAGCTGACGGCCTGTTCCGTGGCCAGATTCCACAGCAGCATGAACACCGCTCGCGTGGTGGTGTGATTCAGGTCGCGGTTGGGAAACGCGGCGCCAATTTCCATTCCCTCGGCCCCCAGCGTCTCGATTCGCCCGAGCACTCGCGGCAGTGTCAGGCGTTCGAGCAGCAGGTTCGTGGCGAAGTCGCTGTTGTGGGTGATCATGTCCTCGCAGAGTTCTCCGAGCGTGCGCGTTTTGCCCACGGCGCGGGTCACCGTTGGGTCCGCGCGGCGATCCATGTGATAGGGAGTCGCATCGGGAGTGACACGCACGCCGTCGTGGACCGCGAGCGGGTCGGTGAGGCGCAGTTCGCCCTCGGCCGCCTCGGCGTAAAGCTCGATCATGATTGGCAGTCGAAGAGCATTGCTGTCGTCGTAGCGTTCTTCCTCGTGGAGATACAGCTCCTGGTCGTTGTCAATGGAGTGGAATGCCAGGGAGACTGTGCCGCCGCTGCTCTGAATCAGCTCTTCGACGCTTTTGCGAGCCGGGCTGTCGTCCGGCGTGGCGGCGCGAAAGCCTGCGGGAACGAGAAAAATAGAAATTGCCATCGCAAACGTGAGGAAAGCCGGGAAGCGGGTTCGCTGACGGGTGCGCATCGTGCCCGCATTCTATGACAGGTTACGAAGGATATTGGAGCAGAGAAACAAAACCCCTCGGCGTTGAGACCGAGGGACAAGCCTGCAGCGTTTTGCGAGTTTCGATTTTTCGAAATTAGGTGCCTTCGGACCACGAAGCGAGGTATTGCTCCTGGTCGGGGGTGAGTTTGTCGAGCTGAACGCCCATGGACTCGAGCTTGAGCTTGGCGATGTGGCGGTCAATGGGCTCGGGGACGGAATAGACCTGATTTTTGAGCTGGCTGGCGTTCTTGACCATGTATTCGGAGGCCAGCGCCTGGTTGGCGAAGCTCATATCCATCACCGCGGCGGGATGTCCTTCTGCGGCGGCGAGGTTGATGAGGCGGCCTTCGCCGAGCAGGTAGAGCTTGCGGCCGTCCTTCATCACGAACTCCTCGACGAAAGGACGGACGATTTTCCTGCCGCTGGAGAGTTTCTCGAGCGCGGGGATGTCGATCTCCACGTTGAAGTGGCCGGAATTGCAGATTACCGAGCCATCGCGCATTTTTTCGAAATGTTCGTGCGAGAGGATGGATTTGTTGCCGGTGACGGTGATGAACACGTCGCCGATCTTGGCGGCTTCGGGCATGGGCATGACGCGGAAGCCGTCCATGACCGCTTCGAGCGCGCGCGTGGGATTGATTTCCGTGATGATGACGTCGGCGCCCAGGCCCTTGGCGCGCATCGCGACTCCCTTGCCGCACCAGCCGTAGCCGGCAACCACGAAGCGCAAGCCGGCGATCAGCAGGTTGGTGGCGCGCAGGATGCCGTCGATCGAGGACTGGCCGGTGCCGTAGCGGTTGTCGAACATGTGTTTGGTGAGCGCGTCGTTGACGGCGATGATGGGATACTTCAGCGTGCCGTCTTTGGCCATGGCGCGCAAGCGAATGACGCCGGTGGTGGTTTCTTCCGTGCCGCCGATGACGCCATTCACCAGATCCGGGCGCTTAGTCAGAAGTTGTGTGACCAGGTCGGCGCCGTCGTCCATGGTAATTTGCGGATGATGATCGAGCGCGGCGTTGATGTGCGCGTAATAGGTGGCGTTGTCCTCGCCCTTAATCGCGAACGTGGGGATGTTGTATTCCTTGACGAGGCACGCGGCCACGTCGTCTTGAGTGGAAAGAGGATTGGAGGCGCAGACGACCACTTCGGCGCCGCCGTCGCGCAGCGTGATGGCCAGGTTGGCCGTCTCGCTGGTGACGTGCAGGCACGCGGACATGCGGATGCCCTTGAGCGGCTGATCCTTGATGAACTGCTTGCGGATGAGCTGCAGCACCGGCATGTGCTGGTTGGCCCATTGAATTTTGCGCTTGCCCTCTTCGGCGAGAGCCAGGTCTTTTACGTCGCCAGTCAATTTGTGCGCGGTTTCCACTAGGAACTCCCTGTGCTGAAATTTTTCAAAGCTGAAAACGAATCGGCGGAATCAAACCCCCGACGCAAACCAACGCCACCAATTTCGGCCTTGCGGGAAAAACTTTACGCGACGGCTATCCCGTACACCGACCTCAGGGGTTGAAACCCCTCAATTCTCGATATCTTTCGGCACGGCTCCCTCGGCTACGCTCGGGACAGGTTCAGCCGTGCCCTGACGGAGGTGGTTTCCGCGCGAACTGTTAAGCGCGTGTGGCCGTCAGCGGCACCCGCGCGCCAGCTTCCCTGCGAATGGCCTCCGCCTTGTCCGTGAGTTCCCATGTGAATCCCGGCCCCGATCGCCCGAAATGGCCGTACGCGGCTGTAGCGCGATAAACAGGGCGGCGGAGATTGAGCGTTTCGATGATGCCCTTGGGCGTGAGTTTGAAGAATGCCCGGATCAGTTCGGTGATTTGGGAATTGGGAATGACGCCCGTGCCGAATGTGTCGGCCATCACGGAAACGGGCTCGGCCACACCGATGGCGTAGGCCAGTTGTACTTCGACCTTGCGAGCCAGCCCCGCGGCGACGATATTTTTGGCCACGTAGCGCGCCATGTAGCAGGCGGAGCGATCCACTTTGGTTGGATCTTTGCCGGAGAGGGCGCCGCCACCGTGGCGGCTGTAGCCGCCGTAGGTGTCGACGATAATCTTGCGGCCGGTCAGCCCGGCGTCGCCCATGGGCCCGCCGATGACGAAGCGTCCGGTGGGATTGATGTGAAATTTCGTGTGCTTGTCCACCATGGAAGCGGGAAGCACGGGCTTGACGACTTCATTGATTACGGCGTCGCGCAGATCCGACTGGGAAACCTTGTCGCTGTGCTGCGTGGAAATCACCGCGCAATCCACGTGGGCCGGGCGGCCATCAATGTATTCGATGGTGACCTGCGATTTGCCGTCGGGGCGGAGGAAAGGGAGTTTGCCGGATTTGCGGACTTCGGCGAGGCGCTGCGTAAGATGGTGCGCCAGCTGAATGGGCATGGGCATCAACTCGGGAGTTTCGTCACAGGCAAAACCGAACATCAGGCCTTGGTCGCCCGCGCCGCCGGTGTCAACGCCCATGGCGATGTCTTCGGATTGCTTCTTGATGGCGCAGATGACGCCGCAAGTGTCCGCGTCGAAGCCGTACTTGGCGCGGGTGTAGCCGACGTCGCGAATCACTTCGCGCGCCAGGTCGGCGAAATCCACGTAGGTGCTGGTGGTGATTTCACCGGCCACCACCACGAGCCCGGTGGTGACAAGAGTTTCGCAGGCCACCCGGCCCATGGGGTCGTCCTTCAATACGGCGTCGAGGATGGCATCAGAAACCTGGTCGGCAATTTTGTCAGGGTGCCCTTCGGTAACAGACTCAGAGGTAAACAAAAATCTTTCGTCGGCGTGCGGCAAAAAATGTCTCCTTCAGTGAAGCGGCTATGAGGATGTAGACAATGCGCAGGCGGCTCGCGCATCGAATTACCGAGGCTAGCATGCGCTCCAGGGGGTGTCAATCTTGTGCATCCAAGCGGTTATGACAACGGTTAAATGGCGTCTAAACGGGGCGGAACTGCATTTTCAGCAATCGGTTAGCAGCCCTGCTTGCTGCCAACGGGCGAACACCACCCGGCGGGGATTTCCATGCTTACTATTTCTCCCCCAGCCAGCGCTCCAGAATTTCGGCTGCGGTAGCGGCGCCATAGGGCGACCAGTGGCCGTCGCAGGTGAAAAAATAAGGGCGGTAATTGCCCTTGGACCTGGCTTCCATGTCCGGCATCAAGTCCTTGATCGGAATTCCGGCTTCCTTTCCCCACTGCTCCATCACCGGGCCCAAGCGGTCGGTGCCGGTTTCGTGGAAGCGATTGAAATCGTTGGCGCGAGGGATGAGGAAGACGGCGAGTTTGGCGCTGTGCGCGTCGGCGGTTTGCTTGATGTCTTCGAGCGCATGTTTCAGGCGCGCCAGATCCGCGTCGCTGTAATCGTAGTAGCCGGTATACCTGCCGCGGGTGCGCCAATACCGCAAGGAATTCACATACTGGCCGACGTGATAGGACGCCAGGTAGGCGCGGAAAAAGGCTTCGAGATGATCCCAGGCGCCCTCTCCGGCGTTGGGATCGAAGGGCACCTGATACACAACGGAAAAGTCACTGGCATAGTAGGGGCGATGCCGGCCTTTCTCGTAGATTTTCCCCCAGTCGGGATCCATCTCGAAAAAATCGTTCGCCGGCAGGACCCCGACCAGGACTTCATTATGGTCGAAGTTCGAAGCCAGGGATTTGTAAACCAGGGCATATTGCAGCGGAGAAAAATCGCCGCCGGAACCGAAATTGAGGTGCTCGCGGCCGGTATCGCGCTCGAGGATGTTGCTCAAGCGGTCCTTGTCCGGCAGGCCTAAGCCCTCCATGAAGGAATCACCGAGCACGATGGTGCGCGGCGCAGTGGAATGCAGCGTGCGTTCCACATCGCGGGCGCCGTAGCTGTTGGTGGTGTATTCCGTGCTGAAGCAGCCGATCTGGTGCAGGAAATGGCCGTTGGGGCGGTGCCAGGTCCCAAAGACAGGATTGTTGTCGGCCCAAAACATATTGTAGCTGAGATGGTAGGTGGGCCGGCTCGAAGGCCAGCGCTTCATATGAACCAGCAGAACGCAGGCCAGTTCGGCAAACACCGCGAACACCAGGAAATTAATCAGCACCAACCGCAAGATTGAAATTATTTTTGTCCAGCGCGCTGGCGTGGAACCTGCGGCTGTGTCGGCAGTCAATTTTTTGCCGCGCTGGCGGCGCCTTCGCGCCGGTAGAGGAGATTGGCGTGGATGAAGGAGTCCAGGTCGCCATCGAGAACTTTCTGCACATCGCCGCGCTCCACCTTGGTGCGGTGGTCCTTAATCAACTGGTAGGGTTGAAGCGTGTAGGAGCGGATCTGGCTTCCGAAGCTGATGTCGGATTTCGTGGCATCCAGCTTGCGCGTTTCTTCCTGGCGCTTTTCCATTTCCAGGTCATAGAGGCGCGAGCGCAGAACTTTCATGGCCAACTCGCGATTCTTGTGCTGGCTGCGCTCGTTCTGGCATTGCACCACCAGCCCCGAGGGCAGATGCGTGATGCGCACGGCGGATTCCACTTTGTTGACGTTTTGCCCGCCATGCCCGCCGGCGCGAAACGTATCAATGCGCAATTCCTCGGGTTTGATCACGATGTCAATCTGGTCGTCAATTTCGGGAATTACGAACACGGATGCAAAGGAAGTGTGCCGCCGCGCCGCCTGATCGAAGGGAGAAATGCGCACCAGGCGATGCACCCCGCTTTCACCCGTCAGCAGGCCGAACGCGTTTTCGCCCTCCACTTCGACGGTTGCCGACTTGATACCGGCTTCTTCTCCCGGCGTGGAATCAATCACCGTGGCGCGCAGTCCTTTCTGTTCCGCCCAGCGCAGGTACATGCGCAGGAGCATTTCCGCCCAGTCCTGGGATTCGGTGCCGCCGGCGCCGGGTTTGATGGTCACGATGGCGTTCATCCGATCGTTCTCGCCGGAAAGCAAAGTCTTGGTTTCGAGATCGGAAAGGTAGGTATCGAGCGCGCCGAGCTCCTTGGAGAGGTCTTCCAGGATGGAGGCGCGCTGGGCGTCGTCTTTTTCTTCTTCGACCAAGTGGAAATAGGTATCGAGGTCGCTGACTCTGCGCGCCAGAGTTACTTCGGCGTTGGTGCGGGCTTCCAGCACCTTGCGCTGTTGCAGGACGGCTTGCGCCGCCGCCTGGTCCTGCCAGAAATTCGGGTCGTTGGTTTTTTCTTCCAGGGCGGCTATCTGTTTGCTGGCGGCAGCGGCGTCAAAGATAGCTCCGCACAAGCTCCAGGCGCTTCGAGAGCTCGGCGTAGCGTTGGCGGATGTCTTCGATGTGTTCAGCCACGACTAAATTCTACACATGAACCTCGAAATTCGAAAATCGAAACTGGGGTCAGCGCGGGCGGGCCGCGTATTTTTTAGCAGATCGGATTGTCATTATGTACTTTCCCATTTCCAATTTCCTGTTTCGGAGAATGGTGGCCACGAGGCCGACAGTTACAATGACACACATCCAGGAGAACCAGTCACCGAAGCGGGCATACAGCGTGATGTCTTTTCGAAAGTCGTACGGCGCATCGAGCTGGCCGCGGATGTCCGTCGCCAGGCTGGCCACGACGCGGCCGTAAGGGTCGATGGAAACGGTGTAGCCGTTGTTGGTATCGCGCAGCAGCCAGCGGCGGCTCTCGATGGCTCGAAAGCGGGACATCATCAGGTGCTGTTCGGGAGCGGCGGAGCGGCCAAACCAGCCGTCATTGGAAATATTGATTAGGAGCTCGGCGCCGTTGGCTGCGAAGCGGCGCATCTCACCGGGGAAAATTGCCTCGTAGCAGATGAATGTTCCGAATTTGCCGCCGGAGATCTGCCCAACGCGATACTCGGTGCCGGGGGTGAAATCGGAAATGTCCGCCGTCAAATGCTTCGCAAATGTGAGCAACTTGCGAAGCGGCACATACTCACCGAATGGCACCAGGTGAACCTTGTCGTAGGTGTAGACGCGCTGGCCGGTGGGCTCGAGCAGCGTGGCGCTGTTCGACGCATCCCAATCGCCCTGCGCACTCCGCTTCCAGTCAACGATGCCCACGAGGAATTCATTACCTGATTCCCGGGCGATTCTCCGCGCGCGCGCGGCAAATTGCGGGTCCTGCATGGTGAAGGGCGCGGGCACTTCCGGCCACACAATCAGGCCGGGGGTTTTCCTCGCGGCTTCGACGCTGAGTTGCTCGAGCTGGTCGAGCTCGCCGGCATGGATCTGCATCCAGTTGGCCGGGTAGTGCTCCGACTGCGGAAAATCAAGTTGCACCAGATGCCCGATGTGGTGCGGGACGGCGCTGGGCACAAGGTATGAGCCGGCGGTGGCGATGAGGATTAGAACGGCCGTGATGATAAGAAGTACGCCGCGCGACTTTTTCGATTTGGAAAGCACAACGTAGGCAAGGAATGAGCTGTAGGCGGCAATCAGAAACGAAAGGCCGTACACGCCGGTTATCGGCAGCAATTGCAGCAGTGCCAGGCGTCCCCGCACGGCATAGCCGGTCAAATTCCACGGGAAGCCGATGTACGGCAGATGGGTGCGCAGGAATTCGAGCGACACCCAGAAAAACGGCGCAAGCGTGCAGGCCATGGCGATGCTGCGCCGCGACACGACGGCCACGGCGTAAGAAAACGATGACCAGATGATTCCTCCGGCGAGCCCGATCAGCCCGACGATGCCGGCGGAGAGCAGCGGGTCCACACTGCCGTACTGCTTCATCACCGTGGCGATCCACGGGAGGCACACCGGATAGAACACCAGCCCGTGAAGAAAACCGTAGAGCGGCGCCTGGCGGGGAGGCGCGCCGACGGAGGCCAGCACGAGCATGCCCACCGACAGCCATGCCAGCAATGGCAGATCGTAGTTGGGAAACGCGAGCGCCAGTGCGACGCCGCTGCCGAGGGCCAGCAGGGCTCGCTCGTGCCAGGGAAAATTCATTCAGCGTTTGATTATAGACTTGAAACCGATTTGCTCGAGCGAGCGTTTGGCTGCTTCGGCGGATTTTTCGTCGGGATAAGGGCCCACCTGCACGTGGTAAAGACCGTCGGCCGGCAGCATGATGACGAACGCGGGCTGTCGCTTCTGCTGGATTTCGTCGGCCATTTTCATGGCGTCACTTTCGCGCTTGAGCGCGGCCACTTGCAACAGGAACGAACCCCTCGGCAACTTGGGCGGTTGGTAACGCCCGGATGGTTTTCCGGGAGCAGCTACCGGCTTCGTAGTGGCGGCCGGAGGCGCTCCTGTAGTTTTTGTGGCCACCGCTGGAATCGCGGATGGAGCGGGCGCCGTGTCCTTCGGTGGCTCCAGGCGCGTGGTGTCTTTCTTGGCGTAGAAATCCCACTCGGTGTTTGCCGGCGCGGCGGCAGGTTGCGTCTCTTTCGCTTTCGCAGGCGTGGGTCGGACAGGCGCTGGAATGACAGGTGTGGCCGCTGCTTGCACCGGACCGCCGTACTGGTTGTGACCCATCACGTAGCCCAGCGTGAAAAACACGCTGCAAAGCAATACCACGCCCAGAAACAACCCGACCAGATGCCGGCTTTCGAGTACCCGGTCAGCACCCCCACGTTTTCCGTTTCCCCCCATACGCTCCTATTTCTTCAGAATTCATCTCATAAATATGCGGCAGCAACAGGAAGACGTGGCTTCAGGGGCTAAAGCCCCCATTCGGGGTGCCACTCACGGCGGGGCTAAAGCCCCGCCCTTCCGTACGACCATTCATGAGATGACTTCTAACTACTACTTCTTGCTCGCGGCGTTCTGCACCCACTGCGAGATGATGTCCACCGGCAGCGGGAAGACGATGGTCGTGTTTTTCTCCACGCCGATTTCCGTCAGCGTCTGCAAATAGCGCAGTTGGATGGCGGCCGGCTCTTTCTCAAGAATTCCGGCGGCCTCCGCCAACTTTGCCGAGGCTTCGTACTCGCCTGCGGCGTGAATGATTTTGGCGCGGCGCTCGCGCTCCGCCTCCGCCTGCCGGGCGATGGCGCGCTGCATCTGCTCCGGAATATCGACTTGTTTGACCTCAACCTTCGTTACCTTGATACCCCAAGGCTCGGTATCCTGGTCAAGGATTAGTTGCAGCTTGGCGTTTACCTTTTCGCGCTCCGACAGGATGGAGTCCAACTCGAATTGGCCGACGACGCTGCGAAGCGTCGTCTGCGCCAGTTGCGACGTGGCGTAAAGATAGTTCTGCACCTGGGAGAGCGCCAGGTTGGCATCCACGACGCGGAAGTAGCATACCGCGTTCACCTTCGCAGAGACGTTGTCTTTGGTGATGACGTCCTGCGCCGGCACGTCCAGCGTCTCCAGGCGCAGCGAAATACGCGTCAGCTTGTCGATGGGATAAAGGACCAGTTGCAGGCCGGCGCCTTTCGGCTGCGGCAGCATGCGGCCCAGGCGCAACACCACGCCGCGCTCCCATTCCTTGATTACGTACACGGAATTGAACAGCCACATCAGTACGATCAGCGCGCCGCCACCGAAGACTATCAGCATGGTGAGATCCATCTCGCCCTCCTCCCATTGCCCCAAAGCAAAAATGTGATTACGGTTGATTGACTGCCTCCACTTCCAGGGTCAGCCCGGTCACCTTTACCACACGGACGCGCGCACCTTGTGGAATCGGCTGCCCGTGGGCCGCCTTCGCGCGCCACAACTCACCGTGAATGAAAACCATTCCTGCGTCGCCGCTCCCGTCCAGCGACTCCCGAACCTCACCGGTCACTCCCAGCAGCTCTTCCTTGCCGGTGGAAACTTTCCAGGAACGCGATTTCAGCACCAGCCGCGCCAGGATGATGACGATCACCGCAAATGGAATCACCACCACCAGCGCCGTGGACAGGCTCACCCCCCTGCCCGTCAACGGCGAGCGCACCAACATCAATGCGCCGAGGACCATGGCCACCACTCCTCCGACGCCCAGAACACCGTGCGTCGGAAACTTGGCTTCCAGAACAAACAGGCCCAGCGCCAGAACAATCAGGAGGAAGCCCGCAAAATTCACCGGCAGCATGTGCATGGCAAACAGCGCCAGCACCATGGAAATTCCGCCGATCACTCCGGGCGCAAAGAGCCCCGGGTGGGTGAACTCGGTGTACAGTCCCAGCACGCCGATGATCAGCAGAATGAAAAATACGTCTGGCTGCACGATGCGCGACAAAAATCTTTCCCGCGCCGACATCTCGAGGGTGTAAACCGTGGGCTTGACCAGCGACAACTGCAGTTTGCTGCCGTCCAGGCGCGTGACCGTTCGGCCGTCGAGCTTGGCGAGCAATTCCTCCGGCGACGACACGACGAGATCAATCAATTTGCCGTCCAGCGCTTCCTGGGCGCTGAAGGCCTTCGCATCGGTCACCGCCGTCGCGGCCAAATCCGTGTTGCGGCCGCGAGCGCTGACGAAGCTGCGAAGGTAGGCGGTCGCGTCGTTCACCACTTTCTTGTGCATGGTTTCGTCAACCTGCACGGTCTGGCCGCCGAACAGGAACACCGGCGAGGCGGCGCCGGCTTCCGTTCCCGGCGACATGGCCGCCACGTCCGCCGAAAGCAAAATGAAAAATCCGGCGGAGGCGGCGCGCGATCCGGTTGGGCTTACGTACACGGCCACGGGGATCTTCGACGTGAGGATGTTGTGAATGATCGAGCGCATGGAGGTGTCGAGTCCCCCCGGCGTGTTGATGGTGATGAGGATCAGGTCGTCGTGGTCGCGTTCGGCGCGCTTGAATGCGCCGTCAACGAATTCGGCCAGGACAGGCTCGATTTCTCCGTCAATGCGAAATTCCACGATTTTTGCAGGTGTGTTTGACGCTGAGGACGGCTGGTCCGATGCGCGCGACGGACGGACGAGGGCAAGCACCAATCCGGCGGCCATGCACGCACACAGCGCCAGGATTCGCCATGAACGGGAAGCCATTCCGCGCGCCATTATAGCAAGTTGGGGAGAGGAAACCTTGAAAGGTTGTGGAGCGCTGCCAACGACAACAGTGAATCAGCGCGGGGTGGATTTCTTCGCGTCATCCACATAGGGCGCCGCGAATTGCAGCACTTCCTGGATGCGCGGGTCTTTGATGACTTTTGCGAATGCCGGATCGGTCTCGGCGGAGCGCACGTTGGCGTAGCCTTCGTCTCTGGCGAGTTTCAGATAGTGCGCGGTCCGCTCGACATCAGCTGCGCTGGCGAATGACTTGGCCAAGTAGAAGTGCAGCAAGGCCTGATCGGGGCTGGAACGTTGCTGGATGATAGAACCAAATCCGCCGCGGTGTTCGAATACCGTGGGGTCGAGCGCCAGTGCCTTTCCGAATGACTCCGTGGCCTCCGGATATTCTTTATTCGCGAAGTAGGCGTAGCCGAGATTGCTGTAAATCGTGGAGAGATCGACTTTGAGAACGACCGCTCTTCGGTAGAGATTGATGGCCTTGCCGTAGTGCTTCTTCTCGTATTCCACCGTTCCGAGATTGTTGATAGGGCTGGCGAAATTCTTGTCCGCCTTCGTGGCTTTCTTGTAATAGCGGCCGGAGCGGCTCAAATCCCCCAGTTGCTGGTAAGCGACGCCAATCTTATTGAGCACCGTTGCATTGGTGGCGGCGCCGCCCAGGGCCTGCTCGTAGGCGGTGATGGCGGCGGAGAATTCTTTGCGCGCCACCAGTACGTCGCCGCGAAGTTCAGCGGACTGCAGCGGCGTCAACGGAGCGGTGTCGGCCGGCGTGGAGCTGGAAGCCTGGACTGCGGCAGGTGGCGGCGCGCCGGTGGTGGGTTCTTGAGCTTGAACGGGTGTGGCAAAAGCCAGCGCCAGCGGGATGGCCAAGAGGGCTGCGTATTTCACTGCCCTGCTCCTTGTTCCTCCGGCCCGGAAGGTTGGGCCGTTCGCCGCGCGCTCGCCTACGGCTGGGGTTTCTGATTCTCCGCAGGCTTCTTGCTGCCACCAAAGATACCAAAAACGCGGTCGAGGAAACCTTTTTTCTTTTCCGGTTCCTGATCCGATGTTGACGGAGTTGAACCCGGCTGACCCGGCTTCGTCTTAGCGTGCTGGTTATCCGCCGGGTTTGCTGGGTTGGACGCGCCGGGCGGCGAATTGGGAGCGCCCGGCGTCGCCGCAGGCGGCGGAGTGGACGGCCGGCCGAAAAGATGGGCGAGCCACGAGCCGGGCGTGGTTTGTGCGAAATGGCCGCCGCCGTGGAGCTCGCAGTAGAGCGTGGGCTCGCTTCCGGCCACGAAATATTCCTGCTCCGTCACCGGGCAGGAGGGAGTGGCAACCTGGCCCGTTTGCGGGTCAATGGATTCCAGAATCACGCCCGGCGCCGGCTCAAATTCCTGTGTGTTGCTGTAGTGCGGGAGTGCAATGGCGCGCTTCATGAATTCTGCCCAGATGGGCGCGGCGGACTGGCTGCCGGAAAGGCCCAGGTCGCGATTGTCGTCAAAGCCGACCCACACGACGCACAGGAGATTCGAAGTAAAGCCGGCGAACCAACCGTCGCGCGACGTGCCGGTTTTTCCCGCGGCGGGAGCGGTGAAGCCCAGCGAGCGCACGGTTATGCCCGTGCCGCGATTCAGCACGTCTTCGAGCAGCGTCGTTGTGAGAAACGCCACGCGCGGATCCAGAACCGTGCGCGTCTTGGGCGTCGTGGATTCTTCCACGCCTCCGTCCGCTGCCAGCACGCTGCGCAAATAAAGCGGCTCAGCGCGGACGCCATTGGTGGCAAACGCCGTGTAGGCTGCCGCCACGTCAATCGGCGTCATCTCATACGCGCCCAACGCCACGGCCGGTGTGGGCTGGATATTTGCGCCCAGTCCCATCTGCCGCGCCACGTCCACGACGCGTTGATAGCCGATCATTTCCGCCACTTTCACGGTGGCCACGTTCAGGGAGTGAATCAGGGCATCGCGCACGGTGACCGTGCCATAGAACTCTTCGCCGAAATTGTCCGGGGTGTATTCCTTGCCGTCGAACATGAAGGTCGTGGGCACGTCGTCCACGGTTGTGACCGGCGTCACCACCGGCTGAAAATTCTGCGCCGCGTTGTCGAAGGCTGCCGCGTAAACGAACGGCTTGAAGGACGAGCCCGGCTGCCGCCGCGCCAGCGCGTGATTGAGTTGGCTCTCACCATAGTTGCGCCCGCCGACCAGCGCCTTGATTTCACCGGTGCGGGGATCGAGCGCCACCAGCGCCACTTGCGCGGGCGGTACGGGCTGGCCCATCTTCTTCCACATGGCGTAACGCTTGGCCAGCAACTTGTCCACATGCTGCATCCCGGTCTGTACAGCAACAGCAGCGGCACGCTGGAGATCCGGATCGAGCGTGGTGTATACGCGGAAGGTCTGGTTTTGCAAATCAGACTCGGAATATTGCTCGAGCAGATGCTCCTTCACCATGTCGATAAAATAAGGAGCCGCGCTGCTCTCCACGCCGCCGCTGACGAATTTCAGTTTTGCCTTCTTCGCCGCCGCCGCATCCGTATCCTTTATGTACCCGTCCTCCACCATCTGGCCCAGCACGCGGTCGCGCGCCTCCACGGCGCGGTCCAGATGCGCCTCCGCGGAGGAATAGCGATTGGGCGCGCGGATGATTCCGGCAATAAAGGCGGCCTCGCCGATGCTGATCTCGCGCACGTCTTTTCCGAAATACGCCTGCGCCGCCTCGCCGAATCCGCGGATAGCGAAGCTGCCGCGATTGCCGAGGTACACCTCGTTGGCATAGAGCTCAAAAATCTGCTGCTTGGAGAAGCGCTGGTCAATCTCGAGGGCCATCAGCACTTCCTTCACTTTGCGGCGCCACTCGCGTTTGGTGGTGAAGAAAAAGCTGCGCGCCACCTGCATATCAATGGTGCTGGCGCCCTGCGCTTTGTGCCCCACGCGAATATCCGCCAGGGCCGCGCCGGCCACACGAATCACGTCCAGGCCGCCGTGTTCGAAGAAGCGTTTGTCTTCCGCAGCCAGCACGGCATTCACCATGTGGCTGGGCAGGTCGTCAAAGCGGATGACGCGGCGTTTTTCACGCGAACTGTCGAAGAGGTTGGTGATCAGCTCCGGCTCGATTTCCGCGGCATCGCGCGTGAGCCCATTGGCCAGCTGAGTGATGCGGGAGATGGCCGGGCCTGTAAAATCCACGCGCACGGCATTGGCGCCGCGGAAAATCGAATCAGCCGAGGGCCGAATCTCCACAGACGATTTGGCGACGCTGTACTCCCCCGGCGCGCCCGGAATTTTTCCCTCCTGGTAGCCGGCGCGCATCAGATACGCGCCCAGGTCCGCCGGGCGCAAATTTTCCCCTACATAGATGTGCCCGGGTGCAGAAAAAACGCGTGAAGTGTTCTGGAAAATCTGTCCGGTCAGGTGCTGGTTGATCAGCCGGCCGAACTGAATGTAGTAGTAGGTGAGCATGCCGGCACCGGTGAGCAACAGCACCAGCACCGTGCCGAGCAGCGCCATGCCGAACCGGGATGTCCAGAAACCGGGCGCAATGCGTATGCGCAATCCTTTTCTCCGTTACAGCTCAGAAATGATCTGCTCGCCTGGGAATGGCCGTGGCTGGGCGGACGTGGCCGTACCCGGGCCGTGCCTATTCGGCCCCCCGACTTGGTAGATTTCCATTCTAAATCGTATGGTTGTCTGCGTGGGGGTGAAATTCCAGATTGAATTGATAGACCTTCAGGTCTACGGGGACCACATAATCGAGCGAAATTTCCACTGAGCCTTGTCCGTATCCGACCTTAATGGCGTCGCGCCTCGCGGGAACCCCGAGCTCCTGAACCTTCTTCCAGATGTCCTCGCGGACCATCTCATCATCCTTCTTGCTGGTAATGGCGAAGCGCGCCTCGGTCTCCATGGCGTCCTGCAGCTGGTAGTTGGCGAAGAAAGCGGGGACGACCTTTACTCCGGAAAAGATCATAAACCCGACGATCAGAAGCCCCAAGACGGTGTTGAGCTTCGATCCCCCGTGTTCCGATTTGCGGTCCAGCTTGCCCATCGAATTGGCCCTGCCTCCCAAGCGAAAGTCGGGAAATTTTCGAGATTACAGAACTTATGCTAGCACCGGCTGGTTTCGGCAAAGCGCAAGGCGCAAGGGTCTGTTCGCGATGAGTTAACGGCCCAAGGGCCAGCGCCAATTGAAAGCAAGCCGTCTTAAAATGGTCGGAAGGAAGGGCGGGGCTTCAGCCCCGCCGTGAACAGCGCTACGAATAGGGGCTTCAGCCCCTGAAGCCATATCTCCCAGTTGCATGAACAGATTCGTGAGTTAGGCTCAGCTCAGTAGGCGCGGGCGAAAATCGCCTTCTCCGCGGCACTCTGTCCGCAATACATACACTTCCCCTGGCCGCCGGGCTGCTCCAGAGGAATGCAGCGCATAGTGGCTTTCGTTTCTTCCTTTATTTTCGCTTCGCAGTCGCTATTCCCGCACCACCAGGCGAAGGCAAATCCGCTCTCGACCGCAGCCTTGAACTCGCCGTAGTCCGCCGGCTCCTTTGTATTCGCCTTGCGAAACGCAAGTGCGCGGTCATACAGCGCTTTCTGAATTTCTTCGAGCGCTTGCGTCACCGCCGCAGCAATTCCCTGCTGGGGCACAAAAGCCTTGCCTTCCTTGCCCGGCCGGTCGCGGCGAGCCAGGACCACCGAATTCTTGGCCACGTCTTTGGGTCCCAGTTCCAGCCGCAGGGGGACACCACGCATCTCCCAGTCGTTAAATTTAAAGCCGGGGCTGCTTCCCTCGCGTTCGTCCAATTTAACGCGGATGCCCGCGGCGACCAACTCCTTGCGCAGCCTGTGCGCGCATTCCAGCACGCCAGTCTTCTCATCGTCGGTCTTATAGATGGGCACAAGCACCAACTGGAAGGGAGCCAGCCGCGGAGGCAGGATCAGGCCCTGGTCGTCGCCGTGCACCATGATGATGGCGCCGATGAAGCGCGTGGATAGGCCCCACGAAGTGGTCCAGCAATGTTGCAGCACGCCAGTCTTGTCCAGGTAGCGGATTTCAAAGGCCTTGGCAAAATTCTGGCCCAGGTTGTGGGATGTGGCGGACTGCAACGCCTTTCCATCGCCCATCATGGCTTCGATTGAGTAGGTGTGGTCGGCGCCGGCAAACTTTTCAGAGTCGGACTTTTTGCCGGGAATCACGGGGATGGCCGCTTCGCGAACCGCTACGTCGGTGTAGATGTCCAGCATTTGGCGCGTCTCTGCTTCCGCCTCTTCCGCTGTGGCATGCGCCGTATGCCCCTCCTGCCAGAAAAATTCCAGCGTGCGCAGGAACAGCTTGGTGCGCAATTCCCAGCGGATCACGCTGTTCCACTGGTTGATCAACACCGGCAGGTCGCGATAGGACTGAATCCATTTGGCATAGGAATGCCCGATGATGGTTTCCGAAGTGGGTCGAATCACCAGAGGCTCATCCAGTTTCTCACCGCCACCGTGAGTGACCACGGCCAGCTCCGGTGAAAATCCGGCTACGTGCGATTTTTCCTTATCAATGAAGCTCCGCGGAATCAGCAGCGGGAATGCCGCGTTCAAATGCCCAGTGGCCTTAAACCGTCCATCCAGAGCCGCGGTAATGTTCTCCCACAAGGCCCAGCCGTAAGGGCGCACGATCATGCACCCGCGCACCGGCGCATAGTCCGCCATCTCGGCGCGCAGCACCACCTGGTTGTACCACTCCGAGTAGTCCTCGGTTCGTGTAGGGAGTTTCAGGTCCGACATGCGCTTAGTTTCCCTCTTTTGCGCGAATTCAATGTGCAGCGCGCCTCACAATGACATTTTCGCGACCGCCACAATCGAATTAGGTTAGGGGACTCTCGCAGCGAAGTCAACCGAGGGCTCGATTGCAGGGTGGAGTGCTAAATTTTGGTGAACAATTCAGGGAGTTGGTGTAGGCTATCGGGCGCGCCCGGTTCCACCGGAGTGGCGGTGAAAACTAAGGAGATAGGTCAGATGATGAGACGCTTGGCGGTCGTAACCGTAGTGTTAAGTTTGCTGCTCTTGGGGCTTTCCATCCAAGCCAAGGCGCAGACCTCAAGCGGCTCTGGTGGATCCAGTGGCTCGACAACCGCGTCAGCCTCAAGCAAGCCCGCGCACGCGCAACCCGGCACCAAGGGTGACTATACCAAGCCGGATTTCGGCCAAAGATTCCACAACTATCTGTTTGACTCCTTTGGACCTTACGCGTTTATTGGCGCAGGTATCGCCTCTGGGGTGACCCAGGCCACCAACAGCCCGCCGGAATGGGGTCAGGGAGCCCAAGGCTACGGATATCGCTACGCCAGCAATTTCGGAATTAACCTGACCGCCACCACGGTTCGCTACGGCCTGGCTGAAATCTTCCGCGAAGACACCATCTACTACCGTTGCGAATGCAGTGGCTTCTTCCCGCGTTTAGGTCATGCCGTCGTTTCCACGGTTACGTCCCGTCGAGGGGCAGACGGGCATCGCTTCATTTCCTTACCGCAAATCGCCGCGCCCTATGGCGGAACAATGACGGCTGCGCTCGGCTGGTACCCGGGCCGTTACAGTGAGGTGGACGGCTTCCGCATGGGCAATTACCTGCTGGCCACCTATGCGGGCTTGAACTTGCTGAAGGAATTCGTATACGGCGGGCCGCATACGTTGGTAAAGAACGTCCCTTTTTCGCGCCACTAGGCTCGGCCGCGCGCAGCGCGGCTTGCCATGCACAATTATGAACGGCTTCAAGGAAGGTCAGGCGTGAGCTGCGCCCAAGGCAGGACCTCAGCCTCAGCGAGCGATTGCGTGCGCCGGCACGCTGGGAATCAGGCTTAACTCGGAAACGGCGTCGTTTTCATCCAGCCCGAACTTTTGCCAGAGTTTATAGCCCTCCGGCGTGGTTCCGTCGATCGCCTCGCACTTCGTGGCATCCTTGTCAAAACCCGCAAGCTTCCGGCAGGGGGCCGCGGAAATGGAGCCGTCGTCGCCCACCGACCACTTCGTGCTGGCAGATTTCCGGTCCTTTGCGTAGTACAGAACGGTCGTCATTTGCGTCAGGCTGTAGCGCCCCCGGGGAAGAAAGACGTGAAATTCACGGGAATAGTCGAGCTCCGGATCCCACCAGGCTTTATCGGACTCATCAAACAATTTTCCGGCAAACACTACGGTCACATTCGGCTCGCTGAAGTGATAGGCGAACGTCCGGAATTGCGGCAGGTCAATATCTTTCTTGACCATGTCGCGGAATGCGGCGACATCGCTCTGCGCCGGCGTCACCGGCATGGCGATGACGTTGTAATATCCCGCCAGCACCTCCACGCGCGTCTTGGTGATGTTCTTCATTCTCAGCGTCCCCTTGAGCGCCACCAGGGAATCCGTCTCACCAACTTTCTCGAGCGTCGTGGTGATGGCCAGTGTCCGGGCCGCATGAGCAGGCTCAATGAAGTTTTGGTAGAAAAAGGGCGCAGCGCCAACCAGCAGGCCCCCAACGCCGATCATGATCGGGAACCATGTCTTACAGAATTTCGACCACGATTTTCCGCCTTCCATAAAGCTGTCCTCCCAAGCGCAGGATAATTCCTGCGCGTTGCAACCGCTGCGCGACAAGCGCGTCGCCACAGCACACACCCGGCCCGCGAAACACCTGACTGGTAGTGATTCGACACACCCGAACGTGACAGCCGGCGCAGCTAATTACGAGATGACTTCCCGTCGCGCCTCCGCTAAAATCCCTGCGATTGCTCCATGCCAAACGAAACCCCCGAACTCCGGCGCATGAGCCGCACGCTCGACCAGGTGGATCCCGAAGTCGCCGAAGCGCTGCGCGACGAAGTCCGCCGCCAGGCCACTGGCCTCGAGCTGATCGCCTCAGAAAACTTCGTCTCTGAAGCGGTGCTCGAAGCCATGGGCTCCGTCTTCACCAACAAATACGCGGAAGGCTATCCCGGGAAGCGTTACTACGGCGGCTGCGAAAACGTGGATCGCGTCGAACGCCTGGCCATCGAGCGCGCCAAGCAACTCTTCGGCGCGGAACACGCCAACGTTCAGCCGCATTCCGGAACGCAAGCAAATATCTCCGTGTACATGACCGCGCTGCAACCGGGTGACACCGTGCTGGGTATGAACCTCGCGCACGGCGGCCACCTGACGCACGGGCACCCGCTGAATTTTTCCGGCAAAACGTACAAATTCGTGCCCTATGGCGTCACCAAAGACACGGAGACGATTGATTACGGCGAAATCGAGCGCCTCGCCGGCGAGCACCAACCGAAGATGATCGTCGCCGGCGCCAGCGCCTACTCGCGCGTCATTGATTTCGCGCGCATGGCCAAAATCGCGCAATCCGTCGGCGCAATTTTCTTCGTGGATATGGCGCACATCGCCGGACTGGTGGCCGCCGGAATTCATCCCAGCCCCGTGCCGCACGCCGACTTCGTCTCCACCACCACGCACAAAACTTTGCGCGGCCCGCGCGGCGGCCTGGTCCTGTGCCGCGAAAAATGGGCCAAGGACCTCGATCGCATCACTTTCCCCGGCGTGCAGGGCGGCCCGCTCGAACACATCATCGCCGCCAAAGCCGTGTGCCTGAAAGAAGCCACGGAACCGGCGTTCGGCGAATACCAGAAACAAGTAGTAGCCAATGCTGCCGCGCTTGCGGCCGAACTCGTGAAGCGCGCATTCCGCATCGTCACCGGCGGCACGGACAATCATTTATTTCTCGTGGACATGCACTCCCGCGGCACCACCGGCCGCGATGCCGAACTCGCTCTCGAGCGCTCCGGAATGACCGTCAACAAGAACGCCATCCCCTTCGATCCACTGCCGCCAATGAAGGCCGGCGGCATTCGCGTCGGCACTCCCGCGGTGACCACGCGCGGCATGCGCCAGCCGGAAATGGCCTCCATCGCCGCGTGGATGGCCGACGTGCTCATGCACCTGGGCGACTCCGCCACAGAACAGCGCGTCCGCGCGGAAGTCGCTGCCGTAGCGTCCAAGTTCCCTCTGTATGCGCGCCGCCTCGAAGCCGCCACAGCCGCATCGAAACAACACGCCAGCGGATAACAGATTCGGCCTCGCGATCTGATTCAAAGTCATCTCATAGAGGTCTTTCGTCAGGGCACGGCTTTAGCCGTGCCGAAGAGCAGCGTGATTACAGGGGTTTCAACCCCTGAGGTGGGTGTGATTGTCAGCCAGGGTATTTATGAGATAGCTTGATCTCAAATTTCCAATTTCAAATTTGCCTACTCCCCTGGCTCCTGCCGCCATCACCCGGCAATTTCAATTTCAATTTCAAGCTCAGAAACCCGTCCATCGCAAATCCGAAATGCGCGTACCGGCCGCGCCGCGCCAATCAGCGGCGAAACAATGAAAAACGCAGCGTCCGGATAGTAGGCCAGCTCGATGTCCCGCGCCGAAGGCTGGTTCTCACTCGCCGGATGCGAATGGTAAATGCCAAGAAGTTCCAGCCCCGCCGCGCGAACTTCGCGCATCAACCGGAACAGTTCCTTCGGCGCGATCTCGTACCCGATGGCGGGATTCGCCGCGGCATTGGTGGCAGCGAAAGCGCGGGTGATGGCGCCGTCCCGCCCCGCGAGCACGCCGCAGCATTCCTCGCGCGCGTCGCGGCGCGCATGCTCCATCATTTGCTCGAGAATTTCAGCTCGAACGGCCACGGCCGCGCACATCCGCCGAGTCTATACCGCCGCGAGTTGCAGAAAAAGCCAGCCCGCGGCCGTCGCTCCGAATGGTGCAGGGCGTTGCCGGAGCGCGAACGCGCCGAAAGGTTTGTAGGTCGCGGTTTTAACCGCGACATCAGCCAGCCGCACTCTCCGGGGCTTTAGCCCCTGAAGCTCCCGTCAGGGCACGGCTTCAGCCGTGCCGAAAACAGAGCCTTCTCTGGGGTTTCAACCCCTGAGGTGCGTGTGACCATCAGCCGGAGCACTTATGATTCAACTTGTCGTTTACGAATGATGAGATTGCCACAGTTCTTTCCTCGGTGTAGAGTCCACCGCGAATTGAGGTGACCCATGAACATACGCAATCCAATTCACTTGAGCCTGCTCCTGGCCGTCGCCGCTCTCGCCTTCACCCATCAAGGAAACGCCCAACGTGCCCGCCCCGGAAAAGTTCGCGCCATGCAAGCCACGGTTGACAAGGCCGGCCCCCATCCAGCCACATTTGACTCCACCGGCCCGATTAAAATCACTTGCCTCAACGCGGTTTCCGAGACACCCAACAGCAATCCCGCGCCGTCCTGCCACATCACCGCCCCGGGATTCAACGGCACCCTGACCAAAGGCCAGTCCACCGACATCTCCAAGGCCGGAACAATAACGCTGACCTGCAACGGCCAAGGCTTCCTCCGCTGCGACGCCCGCGCGGATTTAGGCCAATAGTTCGCGCTGCCGGCTGAAAATTTGGCCCACACCCCCGCGTGGGTCGAACTTGACTTCGTCTGGCCCCCACCCTAAGCTTGATTAAGCATGCAATTCGCCAGATTCATTTCAGCACTGGCTTTGGCTGCGGCACTCGGCAGCTACGCCGCAGACTGCTCCGCGATCAACGCGCCCCAGCAGGCGATGCAATGCTGCGGATCCATGCCTTGCCCGGATCACCGAGGGAACAGCGAGGATTGCTGCAAGACGATGCCTTCGATGCATGCGCCATTCATGCAGCCTGCGGCGGTTCCCAGTGTTTCGTCTGCGCATGCCGTCCTTGGAATTTTGGCAACGCATCCTTCCTCTATATGCACTGGATTTGCGAAGAATTTAGTCAGCCCGACTTCTCACGCACCGCCTGCAGGCAATTCGCCACCCACTCTGTCCCTTCGTATCTAGCCTTCCCTTCTGCCCAACCACCGGCCTACGTGTTCGTGTGCTTGTGTCACCCCGCACCTGCAACCAGGGAAGAGGCAAAGATGAAATTCGGAAATTGGGCGTGTCGCGGCGAAATCATTCTCCCTGCGGTCCTCGTTCTGTCGCTGGTGGCAGTCGCTCCGGCAAGAGCACAGGGCCCGGCGCCGGAGACTGCACCGACCCTGTTTCCTGGCGGCGCTCTGGTTTCCTATAACTCCGTCTTTACAACACGCGGGCCCGTCGCGGATGCGACGGGGAGCATCCTGCAAACGGCGCGGCCAACTTTCTCGCATGAAGGCATCTTCAATTTCACTTGGGGCTTCCATCGCAACTTCGATATCGCTGTTGTTGTTCCTGTGGTGACGAACCACTTTCAAATGGCGGGCGCAAACACCGAGCCAACGGCTGGCGGAACTGGACTCGGAGATTTATCGCTCCTTGTGAAGTACCGCTTCCTGCGCCGTGATTCAAAGCGCGGCACGACACAAACTTCCGTCACCGTTGGTCCCAAGTTCCCCTCCGGAGCGACCAGCCTGAGAGCCGCAGTCGGAATGCGGCTCCCGGCAAGTTTGCAGCCCGGATCCGGATCGACGGACTTATTTCTGGCCAGCAATTTTACCTACACGGGCCTCTTCGGCCTAAGGCGCCTGGTAGCCGATGAAGATTTTCACTCGCTCTTGCGCTCGCGCGGGACGCAGGCAACGAGGCTCGGGAGCGATCTCGAATCGCGTTTCTGGCTGTCGTACCGCCCCTATGAGTCGAGCAACGTCGGCCGCGAGTGGTTCATCGGCCCGACGCTTGTGTGGCTCCATTCGCAGGACGACAACATCAGGGGGATCAGGCAGAAGCAAAGTGGCGGCGATGCCCTGCTTGCAGGCGTCACAACATGTGTGGGTGTCCGTCCCGGCACGCATTTGTGGTTCGGGATGGATTGGGACGCGGCGCATTCGACCGTGGCGGCCTACATGCCCGTGCGCCGGCACGTCAGCTTTGGAATCACGCAGCAATTCCGGCTGCGCCTTTAATCGAGAGGAGGAACGATGAACACGAGAAAGCTTGCACTGTTGTTACTGCTCAGCTCGGTGATGCCGGCAGTGTCCGCGGCGCAAATCAAGCACATCGAAATGCGCGTCGAAGGCATGACCTGAAACTTTTGAGCCTACGGGGTGCAACAGCACCTCGGGCGCCAGGATGGCGTCCAAAAAGTGGAAGTCAGTTTGCTCGACGGGAAGGTCCAGGTCACGTTGAAGGACGACGGGCGCGTGGATCCCGCGCGTCTGATCAAGGCGGTTTATGACAGCGGCGTCACCGTCGCAGAAATGGAAATGACCGCACGCGGCCACATCGTGAAGGATTCGTCCGGCGGGATGGCGCTCCAGACCCAGCCGAACCAGTCTTTCGCAATCGTGCCGAATGAATTGTCATCGGGCCTCGAATCGCTGGCCGGCACGCCCGCGGAAATCACCGTTCGCGGACAGCTGTACAAGAAGTCGGCAGGAAAGAAGAAGCCCGACGCGAATGCTCCGTTGCGGCTGGTGATCCTCGAAGTGGTGAAGAAGGAACCGTAGGAAAAAAATGCGCAGCCCCGTTCAACAAGGCCTGATGTTGCTGGTATCCGCGATCCTGGGTTTGGGGCTTGCCGGATGCAGTCGCCACCCGGCAGGCCCCGCTCACGCTGCGGAAGCTGGCGTTCCCGCGGGAGAGATCGGTTCGCGGCTGCCGGATTTTTCAGTTAAGGATTTACAGGGCCGTTCGATTTCGTCGGCGGATCTTCGCGGCAAGGTTGTGCTGATTGATTTCTGGGCCACTTGGTGCGAGCCGTGTAAGAGGGAGATGCCCGGGTATCAAAAGCTTCTCGACAGTTACGGCTCGCGGGGATTCGCCGTGATCGGATTCAAATTCGACACGATGACGGACGCGGAGGATCCCAGTCAATTCGCTAAGAAGTTAGGAATCCGCTATCCACTGGCCGTCGCGCCGGATGAATTGAAGGCCCAATTCGGCGGCATCCTCGGGTTGCCGACCACTTTGCTCTTTGACCGTAAGGGAATCCTTCGAAAAAAAGTGATCGGCTTCGAGTACACTGAGGCATTCGAAGCGGAATTGAAGCCATTGCTTTGAGATTGCCACAGTTCGTACTATTGCCCTCGGCGTTTCGTCGTGGAAAGCTAGGAGTGGAGATTTCTGGCGTGGGCGGAGAATTCAAACCAGCGCGACGGCGGCGGGCCTGCTCCCCCGGGCGGGCCCAAGGAGAACCAGCCCCGTGAACCGGGGAGTTCTCCTCGAACTCCTCGAGCAATCGAACCGTCAGCCGAAAGGCGAAGAAAAAGCTAATCGCAACATCCCGAAATTAGAAGTCACTGCAACCCCTTCACAGTCAACTAGATCCATTTTTCTAATCGCAACACTATGGCACTTTTCGCGCGTGCGCTACGCCTTCTGCGCCTGGCGCCGCAGGAACGTCGGCACGTCGAGATCGTCCGACGGCATTTCCGGGACCACGTCGCTCACGTTGCGCGCCACCTGCTGCACCACGTTCGACGGCTGCGGAACTACGTTCGTGTGGTCGCGCCCGGTCTTCCACGTCTTCGGCAAATACGACGGACGGCTGTGCGTCTTCTTGCCGGCCACTTCGCGGAAGCCCGCGGCGATGACCGTGATCTTCACCGACTCCTTCATTGCGTCGTCCTGCACCGCGCCGAAAATAATGTTGGCGTTTTCGTGCGCGGCTTTCTGGATGATGGACGAAGCTTCGTGCACTTCATGCAGCGAGAGAGTGGACGAGCCGGTCACGTTGATCAGGATGCCCTGCGCCCCCTGGATGCAATTGTCTTCGAGAAGCGGGCTGTTGATGGCGCGATTCGCGGCATCAATGGCGCGATTCGAGCCGGAAGCGACCGCCGTGCCCATCACCGCGTACCCCTGGCCGGACATGATGGTCTTCACGTCGGCAAAGTCGCGGTTGATGATGCCGGGAATGGTGATGATGTCGGAAATGCCCTGCACCGCCTGGCGCAAGATGTCGTCTGCGATGCGGAAGGCTTCGAAGAAGCTGGTGCCGTGCTCGACGCACTCCATCAGCCGCTCGTTGGGAATGACGATGACAGTGTCCACGCAGCCGATCAATTCAGTCAGCGACTGTTCGGCCTGCTGCATGCGGCGCTTGCCTTCGAAGGCGAACGGTTTGGTAACCACGGCCACGGTGAGCGCGCCCAGTTCGCTCGCAAGATTTGCAACCACCGGCGCCGCGCCGCTGCCCGTGCCTCCGCCCAGGCCGGCGGTGACAAAAACCATGTCCGCGCCGTCCAGCGCGTCGAGAATTTTCTCCGTGTCTTCGAGCGCGGCTTTGCGCCCGACCTCGGGATTCGCGCCCGCGCCCAAGCCCTTGGTCAGCTTGGCGCCCAGTTGCAGCTTGACTGGCGCTTGCGAAAGCTTCAGCGCCTGCAAGTCGGTATTGGCGGCGATGAATTCGACGCCTCCCAATTTGGCGCGGATCATGCGGTTGACGGCGTTCGACCCGCCGCCGCCCACGCCGATCACTTTGATTCTTGCGCCGTTCTGCGGCTCCTCGGCAAACGATACTCGGAGATTCGATTCTTTCGGCGTCATGCTGTGTCCCCCAGTCTTTCGAGAAATCAGAATTTTTTTCTGCTCCTGCTATGCACCCGCAAACATGCTTTTCAATTTGCCCATCAATCCCGCGGGACGGGCTCCGGCAAGGCGGCGGGTGCGCGCCCCGTACAGCACCAGTCCAACGGCAGTTGCATATTCGGGCCGGGAAACTTCATCGCTCATGCCCGCGAGTCCGCGCGGCACGGCCACGCGCACGGGCAGATTGAAAATTCGTTCGGCCAGCTCGGTGAGCCCGCGGAGATGCGCGCCGCCGCCGGTAAGAACGATGCCGGCGGGAATTTGCGAATCGAGGCCGGCGCGGCGCAGCTCGTCGCGCACGATCATCAACAGCTCCTGCGCGCGCGGCTCCACGATGTCCGTCAACATGCGCGCAAAAATGGTGCGCGGCGGGCGGTCGCCCACACTGGCGATTTCGATGGGGTAATCCTGCGACAGCAGCTCGCGCCACGCGCAGGCGTGCTCGCGCTTGATTTTTTCAGCTTCCGGAATGGGCGTTCGCAAGCCCACAGCGAGGTCGTTCGAGAAGTGATCGCCTCCGACAGGAATCGCAACGGTATGACGCACCACGCCGCCCGTGAAAGCCAGCAACTCCGTGGTGCCGCCGCCGATGTCCAGCAGGCAGCAGCCCAGCTCGCGCTCGTCCTGGGTCAGGCAGGCTTCGGCGGAAGCGAGGGGCTCGAGAACGGTGTCGTCCACGCGCACACCGGCACGATTCACGGCGGTGACAATATTCTGCGTGGCCGTGCCGGAAGCGGTGACGATGTGCACGTTCGCTTCCAGGCGCACGCCGACCATGCCGATGGCGTCGCGAATATTGTCCTGCGCGTCGAGGAAAAATTCCTGCGGCAGGACGTGCAAAATTTCGCGGTCCTCGGGCAGCGTGACGCCGCGCGCCGTTTCGATCGCCCGGCGCACATCTTCGCGGTGGATATCGCGCGGCCGCGCACCAACGGTGATGCCGCCGCGGCTGTTCACGCCGCGGACATGTCCGCCAGCCACGCCAATGAGCGCGGATTCCACCGGAACGCCGACGATGGTTTCGGCTTCCTCGACGGCGCGGCGAATGGAGCTGACTGCCAGATCGAGGTTCACAATCTGGCCCTTGCGCCAGCCTTTCGATTCCGCAGCGCCCAGCGCCGCGAATTTCACCCCGCCGTCGTCTTCCAGCTCGCCGATCAACGCGCAGGTCTTTGCGCTGCCGATGTCCAGAGCCACAATGTGCCGGTCTTTCTTATTCAAATCCGCGCTCCTCAAAGTTTCCTTCCCGCATGAATCCGTGTTCAACGTGCATGTTTGGCTGCCGGTTTTTTTGCAGCGTGTGGAGATGCCAGTTTGGGCGCAATTTGCTGCGCCACTTGTTTGGGATTCGCGCTGGTGTCCGGATTGGCCACCACTTCGCCGCTGAATCGCATGTCCAGCGATTCCAGGCGCCCGGCCTTGGCGCGGTACGCGGCGATGTTGTCGAGCAGCGTGCCGTACTTGCTCTGAAAATCGCTGTCGCCGAAATGCACCAGCAACGGCGCGTCCGGCTGCACGCCGGTGAGAATGGCGCGCAGATCGTTGGCGTCAGCCAGATCCACTTCGCTGACCTGCTCGGAAGCTCCGGCGCGCGCGGATTCAACCTGCTGAAGGAAACCGGCGTACATGCGCATGGATTTTTCGCGCTGGTCGAGCGGCGTTTCGGCGCCAATACCGCTGACAACAGGAAAATGGAAATCGCCTTTGAGCGGGCGGCTGAGGATCATTCCGTGGACGTCCACGAGATTCAGGTCGTTGCTCTGGCGAAGGAAGGCGATGGGCTTGCGCTCGGTAATTTCAATTTGAATTTTGTTCGGCAGTGCGCGCCGCACCGTGGCTTCTTCCACCCAGGGCAGCGCTTCGAGCTGGCGTCGCCGGTCGCCCAGTGGAACGCGCAGAATGCTGCGATTGCGGTCGGCCGAAAAAATTCCCAGGATGCTGGGCCGATGGACATAATGCGTTCCGGCAATCTCCACCTGCTCGGGATGAACGAGCGCGAGTTGCGGCGCGAAGAGCAGGAAATGTCCGGTCACGTAGGCCAAAGCCGAGGCAGCGAGACCGGCGACGACCCACACGGTGACGCGCCAGTAGCCTTTCCAGGCCTGCCGGCCGAATTTCCGGCGCTTGATCTCGAGCGGCTTCTGCCGGCGAAGATACTTCGGCTCTTCATCGGCGAGAACCTCGCGCGGGTAGGCGTCCGCGTCCATGGCTCTCAGTTTTTCCAGACGATCACCTCGTTCTCCAGCACGATGCCGTACGCCGTGCGCACGCGCTCGCGCACGTCGTCAATCAGGCGTAGCATGTCGGCGCAGGAAGCGTTGCCGGCGTTGATGAAAAAATTGGCGTGGCGGTCGCTGACCATGGCGTCGCCGGAGCGATGGCCCTTGAGTTTCAGTTCGTCAATCATGCGCCCGGCGGAACCACCCGCAGGATTCTTGAAAATGCAGCCGGCGCTCTTCTGGTTCAGCGGCTGGCTGGCGCGGCGTTTTTCGTTGCAGATGCGAATGCCCGCCAGGATTTCCTTGTATGGCTTGGAAGGGAGTTCCAGCGTGACGCGCAGCATGACGTCTTCAGGAGCGAAGGACGTATGGCGATAATCAAAGCGAATGTCGTTGCCGCGCACGGTTTCAATCCGGCCGGCCGCGGCGCGGTACAGTTCCACCTCGCGGACATACGAGCCGATCTGCGTGCCGTAGGCTCCGGCGTTCATGCGCAGCGCGCCGCCCACGCTGCCGGGCACGCCGATCAATCCTTCCATGCCGCCCAGATCGTGTTTGGCGCAGAAGGTGACCATGCCCCCGAGATCCGCGGAGGCGTCCACGTAGGCGCGGTTGCCTTCGACGCGCATGCCCGGATGCGACGTCGGAAGATGCAGGATTACCCAAGGCAGCTCGCCGTCGGCGATCAGCACGTTCGTGCCGCCGCCGAGAAATTTATAGGGAATGTTTTCGTCGGCCAGCAGGCGCATGACCTGCGGAATCGTGCCGTAATTGCGGAGCAACAGCTCGTCGGTTGTGCCGCCGATAGCCAGAGACGTTTTTTCTTGCAGCGACACACCGGCGCGCAATTCGACGCCCAACTCTTTCAGTCGCGCAGCAATGGGCTTGTCGCTAATCCGCATGTGAACTCGATACGTTCGTTCCCAGCAGCATGGCCAGTTGGTCGAGCACTCGCCCAACGCTGCCGGCACCGATGGCCATCACGGCATCGCCCGGGCGCGCTTCGCGGAGCATATATTCCATGCCCGCCTGCATGGTGGAGGTGAAAACGACATTTTTATGTCCCGCAGCGCTAATAGCTTCGGCCAGCCGCTCGCCGGTGATGCCCTCGATGGGCTGTTCACCCGCGGCGTATATCTCCGTCATCACCAGAATGTCCGCGTGGTTAAAGGAGCGGCAGAAGTCTTCCCAGAGATGGTGCGTGCGCGTGTAACGATGCGGCTGGAAGAGAACCAGCAGACGTTTGTAAGTGCAACCGCGCGCGGCTTCCAGCGTGGCGCGAATTTCGGCGGGATGATGGCCGTAGTCGTCAATCAGTGTAACTCCGGCATAGGAACCTTTGATTTCGAAGCGGCGGCCGACACCGGCAAACTTTGCCAGTCCCGCGCGGATCAAGTCGGCGGGAACGTTCAGCGACAGCGCTACGGCGGCCGCGGCGGCGGCGTTGCGAACATTGTGGATTCCCGGAGGCGTGGCCAGATGGAAGACGCCTAGATCTTCGCCGCGGTAGGTCAGGCGAAATTCGCTCGCGAGCCCCTTGAGTGCGACTTGCGAGATGACCAGGTCGGCCTGGCTGGAAGTGCCGTAGGTGATCACCGGGCGCTTCACGCTCGGCAAGATTGCCTGAACGTTCGGCTCGTCCAGGCAGAGAATGACGGTGCCGTAAAACGGAACGCGATTCACGAATTGGAGAAAAGCCTCCTGAATGTCTTCGAGCGAGCGGTATTGATCGAGGTGCTCGCGGTCAATGGTGGTGACGACAGCGACAACGGGCGCGAGGAGCAGAAAGGAGCGGTCGCTCTCATCCGCTTCGACGACCATGTAATCGCCCTGCCCGACGCGGGCGTTGGCACCGACGTGATTTACGCGCCCGCCGACAACAAAAGTGGGATCGAGCCCCGCAGCGCCCAGGACCGAGGCGACCATCGAAGTGGTGGTGGTTTTCCCGTGCGCGCCGGCAACAGCGATGCTGTATTTCAGGCGCATCAGTTCCGCGAGCATTTCTGCGCGGGGGATGACGGGAATTTTCAGGTGGTGCGCTTCGACCAGTTCCACATTGTCCGGGCGCACGGCGGAAGAAACGACCACAACATGCGCCCCGTGGACATTCTCGGCCTGATGGCCTTCATGAATCGTGGCGCCCAGGTTGCGCAGGCGCTCCGTGACCGAGGTGATCTTCAAATCCGAACCGGATACGGCATAGCCGGTGGAAAGCAGGATTTCGGCGATGCCGCTCATGCCGCTGCCGCCGATACCGACCAGGTGGATCCGCTGGAAATTGAGAAATGTCACGGTCATTGGCGCCCGACTCCCTTGCCGCCTGCGGGCCGGGCCAGCCCATCGAGCAGGTCAACGATATCCTCAACGGCGCGTGGGCGTGCGAGTGCGCGAGCGCGCTGTTCCATCTCTGCAATTCTCCGGGGCTGGTCCAGGAGGGAGAAAATTTCGTTTGTCAGGCGCCCGGGCCCGAGTTCGTCCTGTGGAATCAGCCGGGCGGCGCCGGCGGCCCGCATGGCCTGCGCATTGCGCATCTGGTGCGCGTCAGTGGCGGCTGCGAAGGGGATGAAGATGGCGGCGCGTCCGGCGGCAGAAACTTCGGCGACGGTAATCGCGCCCGAGCGGCAGACAATCAAGTCTGCCTGGGCAAACCTCTCCGCCATATTCTCGATGAAGGGAACCACCTCCGCATGGAATTCGCGCTGCGCATAAGCCACGCGGACGTCATTATAATCGCGTTCGCCGGTCTGATGCACCACGAAAAGCTGGTTTTTTCGCGGCGCCAGCAGGTCGAGCGAGGCGACAACGGCACGGTTGATGGGTGCGGCGCCGCGGCTGCCTCCGGTAATGAGGATGCGGAATGGCAGGCTGTGTTCCTTGGGCGGCACGGAGAAGAATTCACGCCGAACCGGGCAACCTGTGACCACGGATTTGCGGCCCAGGCGCACGCCAGTCTCCCGGTGCGCGACGGCCACGCGGCTGGCCATGTTGGCAAGCACGCGATTGGTGAAGCCGGGTTCGACATTGGGCTCGAAAATTACCGTCGGGATGGAGTTCAGGGTGGCCAGCAGCATCATGGGACCGGACGCGTAGCCGCCGACCCCGAAGGCCACGTCAAAGCGGTGGCGGCGGATGATTTCAGCGGAATCCCACAGGCCCGCAGGGAGCAGCGCGGCGTTGCGAAAGAATTTCACGCCACCGATACCTTTGAGCCCGGCGACACGAATCAATTCGAGTGGGAGCCCGGCTTGCGGGACCAGTTTGAACTCGAGTCCGCGTTCGGTGCCTACAATCACGACTTCCCTCTCTCCCTCACCGCCGCGAGCGAGCCACTCGCGAGCCACAGCGACAGCCGGAAACACATGACCGCCGGTGCCGCCTCCGGCAATCAGCAAACTTTTCGCGCGCAATCTCGTGTCCGGTGCCGCGCCGTGCGTTCCGCTGAAGCTGCCCGTGCCGCTCACGTCTCCGCCGCGTGCTGGCTGATATTCAAAAGCACGCCGGTGGCCAGAAGCATGCCGAGCAGACTCGAGCCGCCGTAGCTGATGAACGGCAACGGGATACCCTTCGTGGGCATCAGGCCGAGCACCACGCTCAGATTCACCAGCGCCTGACCGACGACCATGGTGGTGATACCCAGGCCCAGGAGGCGGCCGAATTCGTCAGGAGCTTTCATGGCCGCCTGCAACCCGCGCCAGCCGTACACGGCGAACAGGATCAGCACGACGGCTGCGCCGATGAATCCAAGCTCTTCGCAGATCACTGAGAAAATGAAATCCGTATGCGATTCAGGCAGGAAGAAAAGTTTCTGGCGGCTCTCCATCAAGCCGACCCCCGCGAATCCCCCGGAGCCCACAGCGATCAGCGATTGCAGGAGTTGAAAGCCGTGACCTTGAGGGTCAGAACCGGGCGAGAAGAAGGCGCGGGCGCGCTCCAGGCGGTAGGGCTCCATGATGATGAGAATGGCCATCACCGGAATGGCGGCCAGCGCCGTGGCGGCGATATAGCGATAGGAAATGCCCGCGACAAAAAGCATGACCATGGCAATCAGGAAAATCATGCACGCGGTGCCCATATCCGGCTCGGCGAGAACCAGTCCGGCGAGCAGCACGACGGCGCCGAACGCGGGGGCAAGCGTGTGCAAGGGGTCGTTGACGCCAAATCCGCGCGGCGCGCGCCGAATTTCCAGAAACCAGGCCAGATAGAAAATCACGAAAAGTTTGGCCAGCTCCGACGGTTGCATGCTGAGCGGCCCGAAGCGCATCCAACGATGCGTCTGATGAGAGCGGTCGAGAAACAGGACGGCGATCAGCAAGAGCAACGTGACGCCCAGCCCGGTGAAAATCACGTGCGGCTGGCGCAGCTTGCGGTAGTCCGTGTTCATCAGCCAGAACATTCCCGCGATTCCGAGCGCGACCCACAGCAACTGGCGGAGCAGGAAGGTGTAGCCGTTACCGGTCTGCTGGCCGAGGGTGATGGCCGAGGCGCTGAACACCATAACCGCGCCGATGAAACAGAGTGCCAGCGTGACGCCGAAAAGCTGGCGGTCCGGCGTAAAGCTACACGGCATCGTTGATCTCCTTGGCAGCCGGAGCCCCGGCGGATTTTCGAGCATGGCCGGCGACCAGTTCCTTGAAAACGCGGCCGCGATGCTCGTAATTTTCGAATTGGTCGAAACTAGCGCATGCGGGCGCGAGCAAAACGGTGTCGCCCGGTTTGGCGCGCTCACGGGCGAGATGCACGGCGCGTTCGAGTGTGCCGGCGTGTTCGATGGGCACGGCTTCGCCCAGGTCCGCGGCAATTTTTTTCGCCGCGGCGCCGATCAGAATCACCAGTCGCGCACGCTGGCGCAGCGGCTCGATGAGCGGAGAGTACGGGCTGCCTTTGTCCTTCCCTCCGAGGATAACGAGGAGCGGGCCGGGGAAGGCTTCGATGGCTTTGAGCGTAGCGTCAACGTTTGTGGCTTTCGAGTCATTGTAGAAAGCCAAGCCGTCAATTTCGCCCACGAATTCCAGGCGATGTTCGACGCCGGCGAAAGTTTTCACGCCCTTGGCGATGGAGGCGGGATCGGCGCCGGCAAGATGGGCCGCGGCGCAAGCCGCCAGAACGTTTTCGAGGTTGTGTTCCCCACGCAAGGGGATGGCCGCACGGCGGGCCAGAGACGTCTCGGCCCCTTCCAGGCGGAAAAAAATCTGGTCGTCGCGGAGAAACGCGCCTTCGGCCACGCGTTTCTGGCGGCTGAACCAGAAGATGCGGCCGCGTGCGGGCATGCGACGGGTGACTTCGGGATCGTCGGCGTTGAGGACAGCGGCATCGCGATCCAGGAGATTTTCAAACAGGCGCATTTTGGCCCGGGCATATTCATCAAATGAAGCGTGGCGGTCGAGATGGTCGGGCGTGAGATTCAGGATGACACCGATATCGGGGCGGAAAGCTTCGATGGTTTCCAGTTGGAAGCTGGAAATTTCAGCGACGGTGACAGTAGTGTCCATCGAAGATTCAACCAGCGCGAGAAGCGGAACGCCGATATTGCCGCCGACAAGAGTGGGAATGTTGGCGGTTTTCAAAATGTGCGCCACGAGAGACGTGGTGGTGGTTTTGCCGTTCGAGCCGGTGATGGCCACCAGTTTGCCGCGGAGGAAGCGCCACGATAGTTCAATTTCGCTCCACACCGGAATGTTGCGAGCGCGCGCCGCCGCGAGCGCGGGAAGGTTGGCGGGAACGCCGGGACTGAGGACGATCAGGTCCTGTTCCAGGAAAATTTCGGGATTGTGCCCGCCGAGTTGGAGCGTCACACCGGCGTCACGAAGCCGCGCGGGGGCGTCACCAAGCTCGGATTCGGGCTTTTCATCCGTGGCAGTGACCGTGGCCCCGTAACCGGCAGCAAAGATGGACGTGGCCATGCCGGTGCGCGCCAGTCCCACGACCAGCACGCGCTTCCCTGCCAGATCGATTCCCGGCCTCAATTCCCTTTCACCTCAGTTTCAACGTGGTCAGCGAAAACAGCGCGAACACCAGCGCGACGATCCAGAAGCGGACAATAATTTTCGATTCGCTCCAGCCCAGCAACTCGAAATGATGGTGCAGCGGCGCCATGCGGAAGACGCGCTTGCCGGTCAATTTGAACGAGCCGACCTGGATGATTACGGAGAGCGCTTCGAGGACGAAGACGCCGCCGATGGAGAGCAGCAGAATTTCCTGCTTGATGATGACCGCCACGGTGCCAATGGCGCCGCCGAGCGCGAGTGATCCAACGTCACCCATGAACATTTCCGCGGGATGCGCGTTGTACCAAAGAAAACCAAGAGAGGCTCCGACCAGCGCGCCGCAGAAAATCACCAGGTCGCCGACATCGGGAATCTTTTGAATTTCCAGGTAATCGGCAAAGCGCGCGTGGCTGGAGATGTACGTCAGCACGGTCAGCGCGGTGGAAGAGACCAGCACGCAGCCGATGGCCAGCCCGTCAAGCCCGTCAGTGAGGTTGACGGCATTCGATGTACCCACGATGACCAGGACAAGAAAAACAATGAAGGGCACGTAGGCCAGCGGCCAGATGACATTGTGGCCGAGCAGCGAATGTATGACCAGATCGGGGTGCAGGCGCTTCAGAAACGGGACGCTGAGCTGCGTGGTGTAGGCGCCCCTGACTTGCAAATCGAGGAGAACCGCGCCAACGAGAATGCAAGTGAGCACCTGAAGGAAAAATTTTGCGCGGGGTCGCAGACCCATGTTCCGCTTGCGGACCACCTTGTTGTAATCGTCCACAAAACCGATGGCGCCGAACGAGAGAGTGGCGCACAAGGCAAGCATGACGTATGGATTTCTCAGGTCGGCCCACAGGAGCGTGGGAATCACAATGGCGGCAACGATGAGCACGCCTCCCATGGTGGGCGTGCCGGCTTTTTTCTTGTGTGCTTTGGGGCCTTCTTCGCGGATGTATTGCTTTACCTGCATTTCGCGCAGGCGGTCAATCACCCAGGGGCCCAGAAGCAAAGAGAGCAAGAGCGCCGTGAGGCTTGCGACCGCGGTGCGCACAGTTATGTAGCGGAACACATTCAGCGGGCTGAAGTATGGGCGCAAGAGAAAGAAGAAAAGGTAGTAGAGCATTTCAGCTCCGTCCCTTCTTCCCCGCCGGCGCAGGTTCTTGCGTCGGTGTCGCTATCGCGCGCCGGTGTTTTGCTTCGATGGCTTCGAGAACTTTCTCCATACGCACGCCGCGGGAGCCCTTCAGGAGCAGTAGGTCGCCGCGAACGATAAATTCGGAAATGAATTTCGCGGCTTCGCCGGAATTTTCGAAGAACCGCGCGCGGTCTTTCGGGTGGCCGGCTTTGACAGCGGCACCCACGAATTCGGCGGCGTGGCCCTGCGCGCCGATGATCCAGTCGATTTTCCCAAATGATGCGGCGTGCCGGCCGCACTCGCGGTGCAACTCACCTGTGGATGCGCCCAACTCCAGCATTTCGCCGGCAACGAGAATGCGGCGGCGATATCCGGGCGTGAAGGCAAGCAAGTCCGCGAGCGTGTTGAGCGCCGCAGGACTCGAGTTGTAAGTGTCATTGATCACCGTAAAGCCGTCTTCGAACCGCACCACTTCGCCGCGCTTATCCGCGGGCACGAGCGTGGGGAAGACACGGCGCGCCTCGTCTGCGCCGATGCCCCAAACGCTGGCCGCAGCAAGCGCGGCAACCGCGTTCATAACGTTGTGGCGCCCAATCAGCGGTAGTTCCAGACGCGCGCGTCCCACGGGCGAGACGAAATCGAAGGCTGAGCCTTCGACGCCGCGCTCCTCGATGGCTTCGGCGCGAAATTCCGCATGTGTTCCAGTGTCGGCGCCAAACCAGACCACCGGGCCGCGCGCAACCTCCGCGAACTTCACCACGCGCTCATCATCAGCATTCAGCACCGCCGTCGCATTCGGCCAGGCCAGGTTTTCAATCAGCTCACTCTCCGCCAGGGCAATCTCCTCAATCGAGGAAAAAAATTCGAGATGCTCGACGGCCACACGCGTGATGACGCCGACATCCGGCGGCGCAATCTGCGCCAGCCGCGCCAGTTCGCCTCGATGCGACATGCCCATTTCAATCACCGCCGCTTCGTGCTCGTCGCCGAGAGTGAGCAGCGTGAGCGGCAGCCCGTATTCGTTGTTCAAGTTCCCCAGGGTCTTCAATACGCGGAACCGCGCGGCCACAAGCGCCGCCAGAATTTCTTTCGTGGTGGTCTTGCCGATCGAACCTGCCACGCCGCCGATTTTGCGCCCCGGCCGCGCCTGCCTCCAGATATCGCAGGCCCGCGAGGCAAGGCGGTGCAGGGCCGCGAGTGTGTCGTCCACGGCGAAGAGACAGCGGCCAATTTCCGGCGGGTATTGCGCGAATCTGTCCCTCGCCACCACCCCGGCCGCAGCCCCGCGCTCGAGAGCCCCGGCAACATGATCGTGTCCATCGTGACGCGGACCGCGTATGGCGAGGAACAGTTCCCCGGGCTGAACAGTACGAGAGTCAATCGAGACGCCGGCCAGCCCGGCCAGGGGGTCAAGCCCCGCGGGAGGCGAGACACCCAATGCTTCAGCCACTTGAACCACCGTCCACCGCATTCGGTCTCCAATGGGCTCGGCTTCACTCTCAAGCGCCAGCTCTCGAAAGTGCAAATTTGGTGCCGTTCGAGGCCGCTACTCGGCGGCCGACCGCTTCGAGTACCCCTTGCGCCGCAGAATGGCGCGCGCTTTTTCTCGATCGTCGAACTCGAAAGTGCGGTCGCGCAAAATCTGGTAATTCTCGTGGCCTTTTCCGGCCAGCAATACGATGTCGCCTGGCCGCGCTTCGTCCATGGCCATTTCCAACGCGGCGTCGCGATCCGGCTCGATGCGATAGGTGGCGTTCACTTTCTGCAGGCCGACGACGACATCGTTGATGATGCGCAGCGGATCCTCGCTGCGCGGATTGTCGCTGGTCAGAATCACCAGGTCGCTGAGCGAGCCGGAAGCCTCGCCCATCAGCGGGCGCGTGGAGCGGTCACGCTCCCCACCCGCGCCGAACACGGTGATGATGCGCCCGGTAGGATTGAGCTCGCGGGCGGTGGAGATGAGATTGCGCATGGCGTCGTCCGCATGAGCGTAGTCCACCACGACGAAAAACGGCTGCCCTTCGTCCACGCGCTCAAAGCGGCCGGGAACTTGAGCGAGATTGGAGATGCCCCGCTCGATCTGCGCGGTGGAAAGGCCCAGTCCGATACCGGCGCCGATAGCCGCAAGAATGTTGTAAACGTTGATGCGACCGACCAGAGAAGACCGAACCTTGACAGGCCCCATGGGAGTTTCCGCCGTGAAATCGAGGCCATGAAAGCTGAGCGCAAATTTCTTGGCAGTCAGATCCGCGGCGCTGTTCAAGCCGTACGTCAGCGTGCGTTTTGCCAGGCCCTCCAGGCGCGGTGAGTAGGGATCGTCCGAATTGATGGCCGCAACGTCCGGCGCGCCCGCTCCGGTGCCTTCGAACAGGCGGCGCTTGGCGGCGAAATATTCTTCAAAGGTCTTGTGGAAATTCAGATGGTCGCGCGTCAGGTTGGTGAAAATCGCGACTGCAAAATGGCAGCCCCACACGCGCTCAAATGCCAGGGCATGCGAGCTGACTTCGAGCACGGCGTGCCTTCCGCCGGCGTCGCGGACTTCGGCAAACATTTGTTGCAGGTCGAGAGACTCCGGCGTGGTGTTGACGGCTTTGCGCGAGCCCTGCGGAGTGCGGTAGCCGGTGGTGCCGATGAGGCAAGTGGTGGAGCCGGCAGCTTGCAGCAGCGAATCGACGATAAAGGAAATTGTGGTTTTGCCGTTGGTGCCGGTGACGCCGACGAGTTTCAAACTGTCGGCCGGATGGCCGTAGAAATTCGCGGCCGCACCCGCCAGGCTGCGGCGCTCAGAGCCGGGCAGCAACTGCACCCAGGTAATCTCCGGGGGCAAGCCGGAGCGGCGCGATGCTTCACTGGCAATGGCAACGGCGCCGCGCTTGACGGCGTCGAATACAAACTCGGTCGCGTTCAATTTTTCGCCGTGAAAGGCAAAGAACAGATCGCCGGGTGCGGCCTTGCGGCTGTCGTAAACAATGGAGCGGACTTCCACCTCCTTCGGCCCTGAGATCGAGGCGATTTCAACTCCAGCGAGCATTTCGGGCAATTCCATTCTTGATTTCTCTAACCTCGGTTTCGCACTATCCTGTTCCACACTCGGACGCTCATCTGCAATCGCACTCAATTCCAGTCCCTCCGCATGGCCGCCGGCACCAGTTCTCCCGCGCCGCCGAAACGCACGGTTACAGTCGAGCCGCGAGGAACATGCGCGCCTGCCTCCGGGGACTGTTCAATGGCAACTCCGTTGCCAATCAGCGAAGGGGCCAACCCCAATTGCAGGCAAGTTTCAGTGACGGCGCGGAGCGTTTTTCCAGAAAAATCCGGAACATCCACGGCATCGTCATTTTCAAAAGCGACCATGGGCGCCGTCGCCGTGGCTCGCTGGTTTTTCGCCGCAGCGGCCTGGAATCGCGCGCGATTGGAATCAGTGCCTGCTGGCTGCGGCGCGGGCCGGGGATTTTTTGCCGTTCCGACATCCGGCGCAACAGGTACGTCGTGCGAAATTTCCAAGTACGTCAGCACCTGCTGGGCGATGTGTTTGAACACCGGGCCGCCCACGTCGCCGCCATAGTGCAAGCCCACGGGCGAATCGAGCACCACCAGAATCGTGACAACCGGTGTATTTACCGGTGCGAATCCAACGAACGAGGCGACGTACTGGTTGGGAGAGTAGCGTCCCGTGGCTGGGTCAATCTTTTGCGCCGTGCCGGACTTGCCTGCGGCGGTGTAGCCGTCGAGCTTCGCGGGTTTTCCAGTACCTTCGAGAATAACGCTTTCCATCATGTCGCGCAAAGTAGCGGCGGTGCGCGCGTCGGTCACCATTTGCGGTTCCGGCACCGGGCGCGGCGCACTGACCGTGCCGCCGTGAATATCCGCGACCACTCGCGGGCGGTACAGCATGCCGCCATTGGCGATCGCTGAGACCGCCGAAATAATCTGCACCGGCGTCACACTGAGTTCCTGGCCGATGGCGATAGAACCGATAGAGCTGGCCGTCCAGTATTCGAGCGCACGGAAAAGCCCGCGATTTTCGCCTGGCAGTTCGATGCCCGTGGTTTGACCGATGCCGAAATCTTCGATTTTGTCGTGCAGCCGGGGAGCGCCAAGGCGCAGAGCGATCTTGATGGTGCCCACGTCGCTCGATTGCGCCAGCACGTCGCGAACGCTCAGAATGCCAAACGGCTTGTGATCATGAATCAGCCGGCCGGCCACCAGGATGGAACCCATCTGGCAATCAATCAGCTCGCGCGGATTGGTGATGCCGTTTTCGAAGGCGCCCGCCAGCGTGACCATCTTGAAGGTTGAGCCCGGCTCGTAGGCGGCGGCCACGGCGCGGTCCATGCGCGCTTCGTCGGGATATTTTCCGGCGTTGTTGGGATCGAACATAGGCCAGTTGGCGACGGCCAGAAGATGGCCGTTGTTGGGATCCTGAATGACCACGGTTCCATTTTTCGAGTGCGTCTGTCCGATGGCCAGAGCCAGCTCTTTTTCGGCGATGAATTGAATGGTCTGGTCGAGAGTGAGAACGACAGTAGCGCCCGGGTCGGGCGCTTCTTCGGTGCGGTCATAGTGGCGGCGGCGTCCGTCGGCCATCACCAGCATGCGTCCCGGCCGCCCGCGAATCACTTTGTCGAAGGACTGCTCGATGCCGGCCAGGCCCTTTTCGTCCACGTTGACGAAGCCCACCACGTGGGCGGCCAATTCGTGCTGGGGATAGACGCGGCGATATTCCTTCTGAAAAAAGACGCCGCGTAGATTCATGTCCTCGACGCGCTGCACCGTTTCCGGCGAAACTTTTCTGGCCAGGCGTACGGGAGTCTTGGCGTCGCGGATTTTTGTTTCCAGCTCATCGGCGGAAAGATTCAGGATGGGAGCGAGCAGACGCGCGACCATGGCAGGATCCTTTATTTCGACCGGATCGCCGAACGCGGAATCCATGGGAATGCTGACGGCCAACTCGCGGCCCTTGCGGTCATAAATGGGGCCGCGGCGCGGGCTGATTTCAAAGGTGTGCTGTTGCTGCCGCTGGGCTTTCGCGAAGTAATCCACGTAGCAGAAAAGCTGGAGATAACTAAGGCGGACGATGATCACCGCCATCCAAACTGCTGCGACAATCCAGACCACCAACCAGCGGAGACGCGGGCTGCGCTGCTCCATGGACTCCGGCCTACCCTACCGAATCGTCATCCCGGCAGGCATCCAGGAGACTGCGCCGGGAAAAAGAACCACAGCCGGACCGCCGCGGAAACATGTCAGGGCCGGGAAGATTGAAGCGGCGCGCGCGCCTGGGCCAGGACGGCGCCGGCCGGCTCTTCAGCCGGGGCCACCTGTCCGGGCACCGGAACGGTCAAACCCAGTTGTTGCCGCGCGATGGCATCAACCCGCGCGGGAGAGCGCAGCGTGGCGACTTCGAGATGGAGTTGCTGGTTCAGCTCCGCGGCTTTGGCGCGGCTGGATTCAAGCTGTTCCACCTGGTAGCGGAGCTGGATGCATTCAAAGTGCTGCCAGGCGTAGAACAGCAAGCACGCGGCCATGGCCGCGCCGGCCAACACGCGGCGCCAGAATTCCTGCAATTGCGCGGGTTCCGCCACGCGCGCTAGGCGCGAATTATCAATGCGCTTTACCGTGTAATATTCCGTCATTGCCAGCCTCTTTCGTGCCGCGATTCCTCGGGCGCCAATTTTTCCGCCACGCGCATTTTTGCGCTGCGGGCGCGAGGATTTCTGTAAATCTCTTCCTCGCCGGGCTGGATGACTTTCTTGGTGAGAATGCGGAACTGGCCAGCGCGGGCCAGATCCTGAAACGCGTGCTTGACCAGACGATCTTCGAGCGAGTGATAACTGAGGACGATCCAGCGTCCTCCGGAATTCATAGTGGCAGGGGTCCGCGAAAGAAACTGCTCGAGTTCCTCCGACTCTCGATTCACCGCTATCCGCAGCGCCAGAAACGTTTTTGTCGCGGGATGCAGTTTCTGCCTTCCCCTTGCTTTACGTCCCCCTGCCACAACCGTTGCCAGGTGCGCCGTGTCGCGGATCGGCCGCGCTCGTACGATGGCCCTGGCGATTCTGCGTGAATCCCGCTCCTCGGCTTTCTGGTAGAGGAGGTTGGCCAGATCTTTTTCCGGCCAGTGATTCACAATTTCTTCCGCTGTTAGCGGCTGGTCTGGATTCATGCGCATGTCCAGCGGCGCGGCCCAGCGGAACGAAAATCCTCGTTCCGGGCTGTCCAGTTCCAGACTCGAAATCCCCAGATCAGCGACCACCCCATCCAGGGGAGGCAGCTTCCAATTCGCCGCCACTTCGCCGATCTTCGAAAACTCTTCGTGCACCAGAATCACCCGACGCCCCTCAGGTCCCAGCCGCTCCCGCGCTATTTCCAGCGCCCGCGGGTCCCGGTCTATCCCCAGCAAGTGCCCGGTGGTCAGGCGCCGCGCGATTTCCGCAGCGTAGCCGCCCGTTCCCACCGTGGCATCCAGGTACGAGCCCTCCGGCCGAATCCGCAGCCAGTCCATAACTTCTTGCAGCAGAACCGGCGTATGCAGAACGCTCAAACCCTAGATGCCCAGATCTCCAAACGCTTTTTCGTCTTCCGCCGTAATCGGATTACTCTTCAACCGCTCCACGAACCGGGCGTGATTCCAGATTTCCAGGTGCCGCAAGGCGCCCTGAACGTCCACTTCCCCCTTCATTTCCGCCGATTCGCGCAACAGGGGTGGAATCAGCAGGCGCCCCTGCCCGTCCACCTCCACAACCTGGCCGTAATAATTCGCTCGTTCCAGAAATTTTCGCTTGGTGGCGTCGTAGGATGACTTTTTTGCCAGCACATCCTCGATGCGCTCCCATTCCTTCATGGGATAAATGCGCACATGATCGCCGCTCGCGGAGGTGACGTAGAATTTCTTGCCGGCCTTGCGCAATTGTTCCAGGAAGTCGGCCGGGATTTTGACCCGCCCCTTCTCGTCCACCGTCGCCAGATAGCTGCCCCGCAGCATGGAAGCCTTGGAAAACCTTGTCCGGGGTGTGGAATGCCACAGTCACTCGCCAGCGCGCCCCTCGAACCGCTTTGTCGTGCTTTTCTGGTGCTGATCGCCGCTTGCCGGGTCTCTTTGCTTCGTCCTGCTGGCTGCTACTTCCCTCTACTTATTACCACTCCGCGCCACTTTCTCCCACTTTGTGCCCCGATTGTAGATAGGAACGCGCGCGTGTCAAGGGGAATTATTCTCAAAGTGAAAAAAGTTTTTGCGTGCGCGAAGAAGGGCTAGTGGTGCTTCCCGAAGAAACCACTATTAGTGGTGGAGGGACCAGTCGAGGCTCGCAGGCCTAGTTGGCCGGTTGATGCCAAGCCTCCAAAATGTTCTGTAACGGTAAACAGTGCGCGAAAAATATTTCTCCGGCGCCGGAATCCAGGCGGGGATCAGCGCCGAGCCGTCCGGGTTCATGGCGTCGGAGCATTCGTCAGCGAGTTCAAGTCGCGCAGCGTGGATTGTTCGTCTGGCGAGAGCCCTTGCATGAACTTCGGGTCGTTCAGGGCCTTCTCCCTTTCTTCGGGGGTCATGTCGCGCAAGGCACGCAGCCGCCTGTTGATGGCTTGCTTTCGGGCCTGCGGCATCTGCTGCATTTTTGGAAAGACATCATTCTGGTAGTGCTCGCGCTGTTTCGGCGTCATTTTGCGGAGTGCTGTCCAGCGGTCCTTCATGGCCTGTTGCTGCGTGGGGGTGAGCCGGTTCCACTTCTCCAGATTCTCGCGGATTTGCTGCTGGCGCGCCGGCGGAAGCTTGTTGAAGTCCTCACTGTTCTTGAGGAATCGCTCTTGCTCCTCGGGGGGCCGATCGCTCAATCGCTCGACCCATGACGGTGGCAGGTTCTTCAGATTGCGTCCGGCACCGGCTCCCTTCCCTGCGCCGCCGGCTTCGGATTTGGGATCGGGCTTGCCGGAATTCTCCCCCGCGCTTTCGTTGGGCGCGGCATCTTCGGACTTGTTCGGCGCCGCTTTTTTATTCGCATCCGCGTTTTTTTTGTGCTGAGCGTTGGCTTTGCGCTGGGCCTGCCGCGCGGCCCGGCGCTGCGCCGGAGTAGGCGGATGTGGCTGCTGCGCGCGGGCACACTGCGACGCGAGGCCCATTAGCAGGGCCACTGTCAGCGCGAAGATGGGCGCGAGGCGGCGCATTTATTATCCGCCGTCCCCCTGTGGCCGCTCCACTTCGCCCTGTGGCACTGCCTCCGGCCGAGTCTGAGGAGGAAGTTCCGACAGCACTTCAGAATTGGAGAGCACATCGAAATTTTCTAGCACGCCCAGGTGGTCAATCATCTGGAATTGCTCTTCCTCCGTTGGCGCGCCAGCCAATGAACGCGTAGGATTCTGCGGCAGCCGCGCCATCCATACAGTCAGCGCAGCAAGCAGGGCCACGGAAAACGCCAGACGTGGCTGTGGCACAAACCAGCGGAACCACCCGCGCTCGGGCTCAGCGGCGATGCGCTGGCGAACCCGCGAATCGAACGCGAAGGAGGGCTCGTGCGCGGGCAGCTCGTCGAGCACGTTCCACACTTTGCGGAACTCTTCCGCGCGCGTGCGGCACGCCGAGCAGGCGGCCAGGTGGTCCTCCACATCGCGGCGTTCGGCGGAATTCGCGCGGCGGTCGAGATATGCAAGCAGTTGCATCGAGCAATCTTCACACTTCATGTGGGCCTTCCTTCCCCTGCGCGATGCGTCACCGGCTGAGCGACCAGCGGCGCCAGTTCCACCCGCAGGGTCTCGTAAGCGCGAAAGAGAAGCGATTTGAGCGCGCTTTCCGAGCATTCCAGAATCTTGGCAATCTCTGTGTAGTCCATCTCTTCATATTTATGCAGCAAGACGGCCACGCGTTGCTTTTCCGGCAACGCCGCGATGGCCCGCTGAATCACCCGCGCGCGATCGCGTTCCATCATGTGCTCGTCAATGCGCATGTCCCGGGCCGCAACCTGCACCGGCGCTTCATCCTCCTCCACAGGCGCGTCCAGCGACACCTGCGCCTGGCGGTAGCGATTGTCACGCACGGAGTTCAGCGCCAGGTTCGTGGCGATGCGGAACAGCCAGGTGGTGAACTTCGCGCTGGGAGAATACTGCTTCCTCGCGCGATAGACTCGGAGAAACACTTCCTGAGCAAGGTCCTCTGCTGTGGCCGCATCTCGCACCATGCGGTAGAGGAAACTGACCAGCGGGCTGCGATACTTCCGCAACAGGAGGTCGAAGGACGCGGAGTCCCCGGCCTTCACGTCCAGCATCAATTGGACGTCAGAGCTGGTCATAACCTCCACATCCTATCTAACACTTGTGCTGCCATAAAGTTGCAATTGCCTGGGCCTGTAGCGATATAATGACGGGTCACAGGAAGCTTTCATTGGCAATGGCCAAAGAGGGCTTGGAAGATGCTGAATTTAAGGGAATTAGATAACGCCTTCCGCAGCAAGCTTAACCACACTTCGCTCTGTGCCGGCGCCTTCGCCATTCTGTTGTTGATCCCAACCGACTTCGTTGGTCAAGTGCAGCCAAAGCCAACCGAACTGCCTTGTAACATTTCGACAGAAGATCGCGCAATTTACGCCGTTGTACTTAGAGACGCCGACGCGTGGAAACAACCGGTGTCGGCCGCTTCAGTTCGAGAGTACACACTCCCCGACAAATACGGCCACTGGGATTACTTGGAAGCGCGCCTGGCTCCGGAAACAAGAGACCTGCTGGATCGAGCCAGTTTTCAAACACGCAATGATTTCTTCGCGAAGAAGTCAAAAAGCTGCTACCTGGGCCGGCTGGAACAAAACGCACTCAACAGAAGCGACACCAAAGCAGGTCCACCCGCGCAATCTGCCGCGAAGCCAGACTATTGGCTCGGCGTGATCCAGGTTTCGCGAATCGGATTCAACCGCGCTCGAGACGAAGCAATCGTATACACCGTCAGTAACTGCGGATCGCTCTGCGCAGGGGGCGATGTGTTTCTCTTGAGATTGGTTAACGGAAATTGGACCATCATCGAGTGGTTGAACATCTGGGTCTCATGAACCAATGGCTCCCGATCCTGACAGGCTACAAGTGGAATACCGCTTTTAGGCCGAGCAATACCGCCACCCCGAGGAAAACGAGAACAGCCATGCCAAAACCCGGCTCGCGGTTTACCTCCGGGATCAAGTCGGACGCCGCGACGTAGAGCGTGACGCCAGCAGAAAAAGGAAGCGCGTCGGCGACAGCTCCGCGCACCGCGAACATCAATCCCATGCCGGCCAGTGTGGCGGCGCCAAGGATCGCGGATGAAAGAAACGCCATGCGCTTCGACTGGCCGCTCGCGAGCATCACCGATGCAACGGTAAATCCCTCGGGCAATTTGTGCAGAAAGACAGCCACGAAAATCACGCCGCCGAGCCAGTTGGAGACGAGCAGTCCCGACGCGATGGCCACGCCGTCGAAAAAAGTGTGAATCACCAGGCCGAGCAGCACGGCGTAACTAGCATGCGCGTGGGAAACCTCCTCCGGATGTGTTTCCTCACCGAAATGGAAATGCGGCGCCACAGTGTGCTCGAAGAAATGCACCAGAAAATATCCGGCCAGAAGAAAAATGAACACCGAACCGGTATCGCCGAAAAATGCCGAGGAAGTGTCGCCGCGCAGCCGCAGTGACTCAGGAATCATCTCAAGCACGGCAGTGGCCAGCATGAACCCCGCGCCAAGGGCGATAAAATATTTCAAATACCGGCGTGACCAATGGCGATGAGCGACCAGCGCCCCACCAATCAGGTTTGCCCCAGCGGCGGAGACGCCCAGCAGCAGCGCGACCAGCAGGCGCGGAGCTTCAGGCGCGGTCATAGCAGCTATCCGGCATGGCGGAACAGAATCACGTCGCCTTCGCGGACAATATACTCCTTGCCCTCCAGGCGCACCTGTCCGCGTTCGCGTGCCGCGGGGAAACTGCCGGCCTTCATCAAATCTTCCCAGTTGACCACTTCGGCCTTGATGAAATTCTTCTCGATGTCGCTGTGAATCGCGCCGCCGGCTTTCTGCGCGCTCATGCCCTGCTCGATGGTCCAGGCGCGGCACTCCGGTTCGCCGCAGGTGAGAAACGAAATAAGTCCCAGCAGCCGGTAGCTGGCCTGAATCAAGCGGTCGCGCCCGGATTCCGCCAGCCCGTAGGCTTGCATCATCTCCGCGGCTTCCGCATCGCTCAATTCGGCGAGCTCGGCTTCGATTTTGCCGCAGAAGGGAACGACGGCCGTGTGCGGCTTGGCGGTGAGTTTTTCCAGATGATGCTTTTCGACGATACGACCGATTTCCGTGGCTTCCTCGTCGCCGACGTTGAGAACGTAAAGCATAGGCTTGCGCGAAAGGAACATGAAGCCATTCAGTATTTTCTGCTCGTCGGGTTTGAAGTCCAGCTCGCGCAGCGGCTGTTCCGCTTCCAGGGCCTGGCGGCAGCGAGTGAGCAGTTGCAGCTCGGTTTCAAGCAGCGGCTCTTTGCGTTTCTTCAAATCTTTCTCGAGGCGCTCCATGCGTTTGGAGGCCTGCTCCAGGTCCGTAAGCATCAACTCGATTTCCACGCTTTCAATGTCGCGCATGGCGTCAATCGGCCCATCGTGCGGCACGCTTGGATCTTCGAACAGCCGCACCACTTGCGCGAGCGCATCGGCCTCGCGCAAAGGCACCAGCGAAGCGGAATTCTTCTCGCGGTCTTTCTGCAAGCCGCCGATATCCACATATTCGATGGTCGCGTAAGTGACTCTTTTCGGTTTGAACACTTCGGCGAGCTTGGCCACGCGGGCATCCGGCACTCGCGCGATGCCCACGTGCATTTGCGCCGGCGCGCTGCGCGCCTCCACACGGGCACGCGTGAGGACGCGGAACAAACTGGTCTTGCCCACCAGTGGCAGGCCGATAATTCCTGTCTGCATAAGCGCTCGAGTCTAGCACACGCCCCGCAGAGCATTGCGTGGCGACACCCGGCGCTAACGGCCATCAAGGCGGCGCGTCGAACCGGTGATGATTGCGAAGTGACCGCAGCCTTCGCTATGCTGACGCGACCAAAATGACCCAACAAACTGAGCTGAGAAAAGCCTTGCCCTTCGATCACACTGCCGCGCACGAGTTTCTCTCGCGCACCGACAAGCATCTGGCCGGCGTCATCCAGCGCACCGGCCAATTCGAATTCAAGCTGGATGAATGCGAGAGCGTGTACGAATCGCTGCTCGAAGCCATCGCCTACCAGTCCATCTCCGGAAAAGCCGCCGCCACGATTTTCGCGCGCATCAAGGCGCTGGGCGCAAATGGCGTCTGCCCCACGCCCGCGGAGATTCTGAAAGCGCCGGTGCGCGTGCTGCGCAAGGCCGGGCTTTCGAATGCCAAAGCCCTGGCGATGAAAGATCTCGCGCAGAAGACGATTGACGGAGTGGTGCCCACGCTCGAAGCCGCCGGAAAAATGTCGGACGAGGAATTGGTCGAGCGGCTGATTTCCGTGCGCGGCATCGGCGCCTGGACCGTGGAGATGTTTCTGATCTTCCGCCTCGGCCGGCCGGACGTACTGCCCATCCACGACTACGGCGTGCAGAAGGGCTTCGCCATCACCTACCGCAAAAAGAAAATCCCCAAGCCCAAGGAGCTCCTCGAATTCGGCGAGCGCTGGCGTCCCTGGCGTACGGTAGCGAGCTGGTACATGTGGCGCGCCGTACAGTTGGCCGGACCGGACGCGCGAAAAATCAAAAAGGCCGCGCCAAAGAAAAAGCGTGCCAGCCGAAAGAAGCGCTCCACGCGTCGCCAGGCGCGCCACTAACCGAGAAGAATCGGCAGCAGCACCCCCATACTAAGGGCAAAGAGCCACAACGCAGGCGCCGGCGTCCCGCCGGGACGAATGCGCCGCAGCTCACGCGCCGCGAGCCGCGGGTCGAGCAGAAGCGCGCGATGGTATCGGCGCTCCAGCAGCAGGAAGGTCAGCGCCGTCGTCGCGCCAAATATCAAATGTCCCATCAGCGACGGTAGCAGCGCAGAGGCAGCCGTCGTGCTCCAGTCGCATTCGCCGGTCAGCAGCAGCGGCAACAACGTCATCGGTCCCAGATACCACCAGATCAGCCCAAACAGCCAGCCCCACATGACGCCCAGCCCCAGGCTTGACGCCTCATTGCGAAAAAGCCAACCGAAGGTCATGCCAATCAACGTGCTGACCAGCAGATGGACAGCCAGCCCGTGCAATCCATACAAATTCGAATCCACGCCCGCGATTGTCGGCAGCGCCGAGGTCGTGAGCATCACCGGGCTCGAGACCAACCCGCCCACGAGTCCTGCCAGTGCTCCCCACTCCAGCGAGCGGAACAGACGCAGTCCCGGTCCCTCCGGCTCGCGATTCAGCGGATCCGATTCGATAAACAAGCGCACCCAGATGCGGTCAATCGTTGCGTAAGTGACGCCAACAATCAGTCCATAGAGAATGTGCCCGACCAGCGACCCAAACAGGACACTCCCCTGATCGGCGGACCAATCAAGTTTTTCTCCAGCGATGAGCGGCAGCAGCGTCAGCGGCCCCAGAAACCACCAGAAGATTGCATAGCCCAGGCCCCAGCCCATGCTCGAACCGTAACCGCGGATGTCGCGCTGGAACAGCAGACCGAATAGCGACCCTATCACCACGGCCACACAAAAATGTAAAACGACAGTCGTCATATGCGAGTGAACTACTCCGAGCCCGGCCAGCAGCGGAAAAAAGTCTCCCGCAGACATCCAGCGCCCAAAAATCAGCCCGCCCAGCAGGCCCGAGAAACCTCCCCCAACGATGGCGCGGCCCCAGCGAAACGATCGCAGCTCCATACTGGGTCGCAAAGACCCCCGGATACCCAACACCACGCCGACGGGCATGCCCAGGCAGAGAAGATAGCCCACCAGATCGTCGAAATGCTTTTGAGCGTCGACAAGCGTGCTGGGTGAAACTGCCGAACCTGCGAACCAAAGCGTCACACCAGCGTGAACAACCACCCACAGAAGAAATGCAGCGGCCAATCCCCAGATCAGGCCGGCGCCCGGAGTGACCGCTCGTTGTGCGAACAGCAAGCCGAAGGCTAGTCCGAAAAAACCGCCGAGGATTACGCCGTGTGAAGCAGAGCCTGCGAGTACATGACTTAGCACAACGCCACCGAGCGCTCCGGTAACCAAGCCGAGCAATGGCTCAACCCAATCGAAGCTGAACTTGCCGGCAGCAGCGGCCGGGATACGGTGCGAGGATTGCGATCCTTCGGGCATTCGTTCCACCTACCTCAAATCAATGGTCTGCACCACATCGCGCGGAAAGAACAGTTCGACCGTCCAATCCATGAGCACGCGAATCTTGCGTTCCGGCCCCGGCAGTTTTGCCAGGTATATCCCCCGCCACATGGCCCAGGCCAGCAGCCCCGAAAAGCGCATGGACATGCCGCGCGCAAAAGGCACGCTGAGTTCGGCGCATGCAGTTTGATGCCCGACGACGCAAAGCGCGCCGAGGGAATCGAAATGAAATCCCTCCAGCGTCCGCCCTTTCATCTGCGCCTGGATATTTCTTGCCAGCGTCACCGCTTCACGCAGTGCAAATTGAGCCGTGGGCGGGCAGGATTTATCCGTCTTTGCATCCATCACCGCGGCGCAATCGCCCAGCGCCCATACTCCGGGATGGCCTTTCACCGCCAGTGTTTTTTCGACGATTACCGCGCCCCGCTTGTCGCGTTCCACTGGCAACGATTTCAGCAGCGGATTCGGCGCCGTGCCGGCTGTCCACACCAGCGTATCGGCGCACACTTCGCCATCGCTCAGAATCACCACGCCGGGCTGCACATCGGAAAGCCGCGCGTTCAGCCGGAAAATCACACCGCGCGCTTCCATTTTTTTCTGCGCGTAGCGACCCAGCGATTCGCTCAACTCCGGCAGAATGCGGTCACGGGAGTGGACCAGGATAACCTTCAGATCGTCCGCTCGAAGATTGGGATAGTCCGCCAATATCCCGCGCGCGAAATCGTTCATCGCGCCGGCCAGCTCGACCCCTGCGAATCCGCCGCCGGCAATCACAAACGTCAGCAGCGTGCGGCGCCTGGCTGAATCCGGCTCGGAGTCGGCGCGCTCGAACATCTCGATCACACGATTGCGGATGCGAATGGCGTCCAGCAGGCTCTTGAAATTGAAGGCCAGCTTTTCGACGTTGGCCATTCCCAGATAGTTCGAAACCGCGCCGAGCGCCAGGACCAGTTGGTCGTAGTGGATTTCGCGGCCGGGCATTCCCCCTCTGGATTCCGCTTCTCCCGCCAGCGTGACCCGGCGATTTTCCAAATCCACAGCACACACCGTGCCGCGAATAAATTCCGTGCGAGGCAAACTGCTGCGCAGCGGCGTGCTGATGTGACTCGGTTCCAGGCTGCTTCCCGCCACTTCCGCCAGCATGGGCGTGAACAGCAGCGCGTTGGTCTCATTCACCAGTTGGATGGAGACCGACGGGTCCGCGCGGAACTGATCTTCCAGGCTCTCGGCCGTCTTCATGCCGGCGAAGCCGCCGCCGAGTATGACAATGCGCTTCTTGTCTGCCGGCACATCCGCGGGCGGCCGAGACTCCGGGCCCAGAAGCATCTCCGCGGCGTCCGTGAAAGCCTGCGTCAGCAGTCCTAGCAAGCTGCCGTACAGGACCCAACACATCAACGCCGCAAAATGCGAACGCATCTGTTCCGCGCCCCACTCCGGTGTCTCGCCTGAAAGCAACGGAATGGCGATGACGGTTACCAGACCCCACAGCGGAATTCCCAGCGCGGCCGACGCCATCAGGCTGTCCACATAGGCGCGCCGAGCGGGCCGGTTCGCCGCGGAATACACCGCGCCCACACCCATGCCCAGCGCCACACACCACGGCGCGTGCCCCACCGCTGCAATCAACGGGAAGCTCGACAAACCTCCCGCGACGGAGCCAATCAGCGCTCTGCGGACAAGCCGGTGCGTTCCAATCTTGGAAGGCGGCATGGACGCGGCAAAGTATAGCGAACTCGTTGAATCGACGCGCCGGACAAATATCGGCGAGCCAAGCGAGACCTCTCGGAGGCGGGGGTAGCAGGCGAAAAAGTTCTACGTAGTGGCCGAAAGCCGGGCGCGGCGCGCGTCTACTTACGGACAGTGAGGAAGAGCGAGGCGAAACCGATCAGCAGGGTGGCGCCTTCGAGTTGGACGGAAACGCGGTGCAGGCGGTTGAATTCGATGCGTAGAGGATTGTCCGGAGGAGTCGCTGCGATGGAGACCATCTCGCGGCGCAGGTTCATCATGCGGGGGGTGACCACGTGCTGCGAAACGAGAGTGAGAACGAGCATGATGGACACGCCAATGGCCGGCGCGATCAAGGATTTTGTTGCCGCTGGTGCCGACGCGGCCAGGGCGGCGGAAGCGAAAAGGAAAACCAGCGCGGCGATTACTCCCATGGTATGCAAGCGGTGCAAGGAAAATTGGACGACCAGGCCGGCCTGGTCCGGGTTTTGCAGGACGCGGAAGGCAGCGGGCGCCACGGCGGCGCTGAAATAGAAGATAGAGCCGATCCAGGCGCCGAGCGAGAAGATTTGCAGGAAGCGCAGGATGTTAGTCATTGGCAAAGAGTAGCACAGCCTTTCATCAATGATTCGAAGCGCGGTGGCAAAATAGATGCACGGATGTCAGGCAGTTCCGTGGATCAGGCAGTAATGAATAGCGACAAACAATTCAGGATTGGGTTGCGCCTGTGCTGGGGCGCCCTGGCGCTAGTGCCGCTGGGGTTGCTGGCGATTGGCGGCGGGCCTTGCGCGGGGCCGCGGAATGCGACGGGGTCGGCGATTCTGCTGCTGGGCGGATTGGGCAGCGTGGGGTTGGCGGTCTACGGGATTTTCAGAGTGCTGCGGGGAATCCGGGCGGTGAGTGCGGTGATGCGCGTGTGGGGAGCGCTGTCGCTGTGCTGCGCGGGATTTGCCGGGTTTGTCGGCGGGGTCTACGTTCTACTCGGGTTTGTTTCGCTCGATTCGTTTCTGCGGTACTAACCTTTCTTGGACGTTGGGCCCGATCTATACCTTCGATATTTAGAGAACGCGGAAAATCTCTGGCCACTTTCTAAGCACACGCATCCAAATGAGGGGTGCGGGATGCTAAAGAAACGGTGGCAGAATTAGAGGCGGGGCCGGAGGCATGGTGGGCGACCAAGGACTTGAACCTTGGACCTCTCCCGTGTGAGGGGAACGCTCTAACCAACTGAGCTAGTCGCCCATTCAATCGAACTACAGGGGCTAAAGCCCCAGTAAGAAGGAGCATGGGATGTCGCGGTTAAAACCGCGACCTACAAGGCTCCTGTGGAACGCACGGCCAGGATTGGCTGTGCCACATCAAATTTTGTAGCAGAAGGCTGGGGGAATTGCAAACGACGACGAACACGGCAAAGGCGGCGGTCAACAACCGGCTGGCGGACCTGCAGCGCTCCATCGCCCGCGTGGTAAAGGGCAAGGAAGACGTCATCGAGCTGGCCCTGGTGACGCTGCTGGCCCGCGGGCACCTGCTGATCGAAGACGTGCCCGGCGTGGGCAAAACCACGCTGGCGCATGCCATGGCACGGTCGTTCCATTGCTCGTTTCAGCGCATTCAATTCACCTCTGACATGCTGCCCAGCGACGTCATCGGCGTCAGCGTCTTCAATCCCGCCAAGCAGTCATTCGAATTCAAGCCCGGGCCCATTTTCGCCAACATCATCGTGGCCGATGAGATCAACCGCACCACGCCGAAGACGCAGTCGGCTCTTCTCGAAGCCATGAATGAATCGCAAATCACCGTGGACAATTTCACCCATCCGCTGCCGAAACCGTTTCTGGTGCTGGCGACGCAGAATCCCATCGAGCATCATGGCACCTATCCGCTGCCGGAATCGCAGCTCGACCGCTTCCTGATGCGCATCCGCATGGGCTATCCGGCGCGCGAAAGCGAAAAGGAAATCCTGCGCAACGGCGCGGGATATTCGCCGGCCGAAAAAGTGACCGCGCTGATGGATGCCGCCGACGTGCTGGCCATGCAGGAGTCCGTCTCGAAAATAAAAGTGGACGAAAGTTTGCTCGACTACGCGCTGGAAATTACCGAGCGCACGCGGCAGACCGAGCTGCTGAGCCTGGGCGTGAGTCCGCGCGGCGCGGTGATGCTGCACCGGGCGGCGCAGGCGCGCGCGTTTGTCAACGGGCGCGATTTTTGCCTGCCGGACGATTTCAAGCAATTGATTCTCCCAGTGTTCGCGCACCGCGTAGTGGTCAGCTCGCGATACGTGTCCACGCAGAAAAAATCCGAACAGGCCGACGCGATCCTCCGCGAGATCGTTGAGACGGTTCGCGTTCCGGTTTGAATCCCATGGAAGAAACTGCGGCGGTACGCTGGTGGCGCGGGCGCGACAAGCCCGGATGGCGGAGCTTCGGCATCGCCATGCTAGTGCTGACACAGGCGCTGCTGGTCGCTCTATTTTCCGCCGCCGCGGCGCAAACCGGGCGGGTGTGGCTGGCGGCGGTCACCACGGCGATCGCGCTAGGTCTCGCCGGCTGGGTGGCGGTCACGATTGTGCCGACTCTCGCGCGGCGCACCAGCTTGCGCTGGCTGGTGTACCAGGTGGACTACCGCCTGACCCGCGAGGGCATCATTTATCTCGGCGCCGTCTTCGTTCTCATCCTCGCAGCCGTAAATACCGGCAACAATCTACTGTTCATGATTCTGGCATGCTCACTGGGCGGCATTTTGGTTTCAGGCGTGCTCTCGCGCGTGGTGTTGACCGGAGTGGAGCTGAAGTTCGATTTGCCCGAGCACATTTTTGCCGAGCAGCCGGTGCTGGCCGAGCTTGAGTTGCGGAACGAGAAGCAGACTTGGCCGTCGTTCTCCCTGCGCGTGGTGGGCGAATCGAAACAGGGTGCGCCCCAAGTGCTGACCCGCCCGGTGTATTTTCCTTACATTCCGCGGCTGGACGCAGCGCGCCAGAAAGTGGAGCTGGTGTTTCCGCGCCGCGGCGTGTACTGCCAGGACGCCTTCGGAATCCGCACTCGCTTCCCATATGGATTTTTCGAGAAAACGCGCACCGTGGAGTCAAAGATTGAAATGATCGTGTATCCGCGCGTCGAGCCCACCGAGCAGTTCTATGAGGTCCTGCCGTTGCTGAGCGGCGAGATGGCCAGCCAGTTTCGCGGGCGAGGGCACGAGCTGCATTCGTTGCGCGATTATCAATCGACCGACAGCGCGCGATTCGTGGACTGGAAAGTGACCGCGAAAACCGGGCGGCTGATGGTGCGTGAATTTGCGCGCGAAGATGAGCGGCGCATGATGCTGGTGCTCGATCCGTTTCTGGGGCCGCCGCGCGCCGATCTCGGCGAGCTGTCGGCGGCGGAGCACGCGGAACGCTTTGAGCGCGCCGTATCTCTCGCGGCGTGCATCGCCTGGCACTTCAGCGAAATTAATTCGGTGATGCAGTTCCGCACCGACCGCTTCGTCACGCCGCTCGCGCCGGCACGTGAAATTATTTACGACACGCTGCGTGAACTCGCGACGATCGAGCCCAACAGTTCCAAGACGGGCGGTAAGTTTCTCGACGAGTTAGCGAACGAGCGCGACATTTTCAAAATTATCGTCACCAACCGCGAGCAGCGCACCATTCCCAGCGGGCTGTGGTCCTCGGCGTATTTCCTGTTCATCAAATCGCTGTAGCGTCCGGCATCCATGCGAGAATACGCGCGAATGAGGAACAAATACGATACTCGCGCGCGCCGTAATGTGCAGAAGCGGTTGCTCGCCTGGTTCCGCAAGCACCGGCGTGATCTCCCGTGGCGCGAGAGCCGCGACCCGTATCGCGTGTGGATCGCAGAAGTGATGCTGCAGCAGACGCGCATCGCCGCCGTGCTTCCTTACTACCGGCGATTTCTCCGTCGATTCCCGCGCGTGGAGCGATTGGCGCGGGCGCGTGAGGAAGAAGTGCTGAAGCTCTGGTCCGGCCTCGGCTATTACAGCCGGGCGCGCAATCTGCATCGCGCGGCCAAGCAAATCGTCGCGCAACATGGTGGAAGATTTCCCCGGACGCTCGATGAAGCGCAGCGGCTTCCCGGCGTGGGCCGCTACACCGCCGCTGCGGTATTGAGCATCGCCCATGACGCGCCGCTGGCCGTGCTCGACGGCAACGTGGCCCGCGTACTGGCGCGACTGGACGCAGTTCGCGGCGAGCTGCGCGCACTGCGCAACTGGAGCGCGCTGGGCAAGCGCGCCGACGAGTTGCTGGTGAGCGAAGCTCCCGGCGATTGGAATCAGGCGGTGATGGAGCTGGGCGAGACGGTTTGCACGCCGCAATCCCCCCGATGCGAGATTTGTCCGATCGCACGCCGATGTCGCGCACGCAAGCTCGGCGTCGTGGACCAGATTCCAGCGGTGCGTCGAAAGCGCGGCGGGGTGCGCATCAAGATCGCGGCGGCGATTCTGCGCGATCCCCGCGGGCGCACGCTGATGGTGCGGGATCCCGGAGCGCACGACGGCGTGTTGTTCTCACGCATGTGGCAATTCCCTGCCGTGGAGGTGGCGCGCCATGCAGCGCCTGAGCTAACCGCGCATTTGCGCTCGACGCTGCTGATTGAGCCGCCACTCGAAGCCCTGGCAGAAGCGCGCCACGCGGTGACATTCCGCGATGTGAGGCTGCTGCCCTTCCTGGCGCAGGTGCAAAACCTGCCGCGGCAGGCGCGGACGCGAATTGTACCGCTCGACGCGGTCACAAAGCTGCCTATCTCCAGCGCCACACGAAAGATCGTACAAGCTGCGCTCGACGCCTAATGACAACCGCCCCCAACATCCAAGCAGGCATCCGCCCATTGTCAGTGCATATACGAAAAACGCACTTGCACTACAGCGAATGATGTGAGAAGAATTCCGGACTTGCGACACGCGTTTGGCATCGCACGCACTTCGTTTCCGGGCGTGTCACAGCGATGCAATTCCGCCAGGATTTGTCGGAACAGGGAGATGCAAGGTGACCGAATCCAAAATATCCGCCATTCAGGGTATGCGCCCGCGTGGGCACAGAGGATTTCCAGCATGGATGATTGCGACAATCCTCTTTTGCAGCGCGGCAGTTCCCTTCCTTCTGGCCGCGCAGCCGGGAAATACGGCAATCTCAATGCCGGCGGATCAGCAGGGGCCGCCAACGGCGAACTCCGATCCCGTGTATCAACAGTTGCGGACCATCAGCGCGGGCGGGAAAACAATTACGGTGAAAGATTTCATGATGAAGCGCGATGCCGGGACGTTCACGTTCAAGTCCGGCAATTTTTTCCTGCTAACTCCGGTGCAAGGCAAGACGACGGGCGCCGTTTTCATCGGAAGCGCGACCTTCTCCCTGGACCCTCCACTCGAAGAGGAGAGGCACAGCCTGAAACTGCTCACCAAGGGCAATGAAATGGTCGAGCAGTTTTCCTCTGCGGTTTTCCGTTTCACTGACGGGACGGAGGAAGAGATCGAGGCCAAGGCCTCCACTCCCGACCAAACTGCAGCGGGCAGCCCAGGCGAACTCCTGGCGGATAACCAAAAAACGCTGCGAAAAGAGATTCAGTACAACCTGGATGCCCGCATTCTGGAAGATGTGCTCAGCCCAGACCCTGGATACTTTTTCTGTGCGTTCATTAAGGGCGAAAAGTACAGCAATAAGGAGATCTATGTAATTGACCCTTTCGGGGTGCCTGGCGGTCTGGTCGGCCTTCCCGTTGAGCCGGAGGAGATTGCATTCGCAACACACCAGGAAAAGAAGGCCGGTGTGTGGGCCGCGTTCCATTATTCGGACGAGTACGCGCAGGGGGTTGCGTCAGGAAGGCAGCCGAACGATCCAATCCGCGTTCTGCGAGAGAAACTTGACGTGACCATCGATAAGAATGGCTCTCTTTCCGGGACCGCGCATACCACGGTAATGTCGATCGGCGCGAGCCTTCGCTTAATTCCGTTGAAGCTCTTTTCCAAGCTGCGCGTGAAAAGCGTAACGGGCGAAGATCAGAAGCCACTTGATTTCATTCAGGAAAAGAAGGAGGAAGATTACCAATTTTCTGTGATTCTCCCCACGCCGCTTGGTGCGGGAAATCAAATCACCATCACGACTACCTATAGCGGACCGGATGCGGTGATCAATGAAAGCGGTGGGAACTACTATCCCGTGGCACGTGAATCCTGGTACCCCAATTCGTTCTCACCGGGCAATTTCGCTACTTACGAGATGACTCTGCGTATACCCAAAGGCCTGACCATGGCGGCGCCAGGGACAAAATTGAGCGACACCACAGATGGCGAATATAACGTGTCGCAATGGAAGACCGACGCTCCCATTCCCTTCGCCGGTTTCAATTTCGGGAGATTCAAGAAGGAGGAGACCAAGCTTCCGGAACAAAATATGAATGTGGAGGCCTACGCCAATTCTGATGCTTCCAGTTTCCAGAGAGGGATGCAGGCCTGGGCGACAGAAATGAGGATGAAGGGTTACAAGGTCACGGGCATTGACTCGCTCGGGACCATGAACACGACGGGCATGCTGAAGAAAGCGCTGGGCGAGGAGCAGTTGGCCGTCCCTCTCTTTTCCGACTATTTCGGGCCGATTCCCTTTCAGCGCATGGCGGTCACACAGCAAACAGCGCTGAACTACGGACAATCATTTGCGGGTCTTGTTTTTCTCCCGATTACATCGTTTTTTGACAACACCACGCGTGAGAGGCTGGGATTTCATAACCCGCTGTTCTTCGAATCGGTGGGCCCGCACGAAATTGCCCATCAATGGTGGGGAAACACAGTCGGTTGGATTTCCTACAGGGATCAGTGGATGAGTGAAGGCTTTGCGGAATTTTCCGCATCGCTGTTTCTGCAGATGTTTTACAAAGACAATTCGTACGACAACTTCTGGGATAAAGAACGCGACCTGTTGACGGAAAAGGATAGGGAGGGATTTCGTCCTATCGACGTCGGGCCCGTCACACTCGGATACCGCCTGGCCACGACTCGAGCCGGATTCAGCGTTCCTCGCCGTCTGATCTATCCCAAGGGCGCGTACATTTTGAATATGATTCGCATGATGATGTGGGACAACGAACGGCAGGACGCTGATTTCAAAAAACTGATGCATGATTTCGTGAAGTTTTACACCAGCCGCCCAGCCACCACCGAAGATTTCAAAAAGGCGGTGGAGCAACACATGCTCCCTTCCATGAACCTGACCGCCGACGGCAAAATGAACTGGTTCTTTGACGAGTACGTGTACGGCACGGCGCTGCCCAATGAGAAGTTCGGCTACACCTTCGGGAACGACTCCGACGGGTCGGTCTCGATTAGTTTCAAGGTGGAGCAATCGAATGTGGACTCGAAGTTCCGTATGACCATCCCGATTTACATCGAGCTGGCGGATGGAGGGATTTTCCGCGTTGGCAACGTGCCGTTGGCCGGCAATACGACCTTCGAAAATAAGACGGTCTTGCGCGGACTGAAGACGAAACCGAAGCGCGCGATGATTAACTACTATCACGACGTGCTGTGCACGCAGAATTAGACCTATGCTGCTGCCGGCGGGCTGCTCAAATCCGCACCTCAGCGGCTGAAGCCGCACTCAATTTCCGCGCATTTGGCACGGTTGAAACCGTGCCCTGACGGACGACGTTGGCGCATTGGCTTCGCGCCGGGGCGCGAGGTGCACGGCGGTGCTAGCATGGAATCAGCGCCATGGCCACCGCCGCACGTCCGACCGCGCCGCCACTTTCGGCGGTGCAGCGGTATTTCGAAATCTCGCTCTACCTTCTTGTCTCCACCGGCGTACTGGCCATCGTTTCCACCAGCAAACTTGATCTGTTTTCGTCCATCCTTCCGACCGTCGCACTCGGTTACAAGGGCATCCGTCTGTGGCGCGGCCGAGGCGCGGAACTATCTGCTCGCGTGGCTACCTGGCTGGTGCTGGCCTACTTCCTGATATTTCCGCTGGACTTGTGGATGTACTCGCGGAAGCTGGCGGAGGGCGCGCCGAGCCCGTCGTTGTACGCGGCGCTGCTTGCCGCGATCCATCTGCTGCTGTTTGCAACGCTGGTCAGGTTGTACTCGGCGCGCACAAACCGCGACTACGCATTTCTTGCCCTGCTGGCGTTCGCGTCCATTCTGGCTTCGGCAATTTTGACGGTGGAAACGAGCTTCCTGATTTCGCTGGCCGTCTTTCTGGTGCTGGCGGTTTCCACGTTTGTGGCCCTGGAAATTCGCCGCAGCGGAGCGGGCGCCGTTTCACCGCCGCTCGAGCCCGGAACGGCGCTGGCAGAGCGGTTGACGCGCTCGCTGGGATTGACGTCCATATTTGTCGCCGTGAGCACGCTGGTCGTGGGCGCGGCGCTGTTCTTTCTGATCCCGCGATTCACCACCGGCTACATGAGCGCGCTGAACCTGCAGCCGTCGTTGATGACCGGGTTCAGCGACAACGTGACGCTCGGAGAGATTGGCCGCATCAAGAGGAACACCGCGGTGGTGATGCGCATCCGCGTAGAGGGCGACCCGCATCGCGCCGAAAGTATTCACTGGCGCGGCATGGCATTGACCGATTTCGACGGCAAGCGCTGGTTCACGCCGCAGCATGATCCCACAATCATCAGTCCGGACTCCGAGGGTGACTACCAATTCGTGTCGCCCCCATTCCCCCACAAGGAATCTGTTCCGCTGCGCTATACGGTGCTGATGGAGCCGATCGCCACGGACGCAATTTTCATTGCCCCGCGGATTCAAACCCTTCACGGCCGGTTCAGCAACATGACCGAGCGCGCAGGCGAGCGGAAGCGTTCCGGCTATCTGCTGCTGGACAAGACCGGCTCTCTGTTCAATCCATTTCATAACGACACTAAGGTGCGCTACGAAGCGGTGTCTGTGTCGCCCGTTGCATCGCCGCCACTGTTGCGAATGGTTTCGGCACCATATCCTGAGACGGCGCGGGCGCTGTACCTGCAGCTCCCGCCGCTCGACCCGCGGATTCGCAAATTGGCCGAACAGATTGTCGCGGGATCGAACAACGATTATGACCGCGCGGCGAACATCGAACGTTATTTGAAGACGCGCTACGGGTACACGCTCGATCTGACCGGGCCGCCTACCGTTGATCCGCTGCCTTACTTCCTGTTTGTGCGCCGCGCCGGCCATTGCGAATATTTCGCTTCGGCCATGACAGTGATGCTGCGCACGCTGGGAATTCCGGCGCGATACGCCACCGGATTTCTCCCCGGGCAGTTCAACGATGTAGGCGGCGATTACATCGTGCGAGCCAGCGACGCGCACGCCTGGGTGGAAGCGTACTTTCCCGGTTATGGCTGGATCACGTTTGATCCCACTCCGCCCGCGGATGAAAAGCCCGCGAGCTTCTTTTCGCGCGTGGCGCTTTACTGGGACTGGTTCCAGTTTACCTGGAGCGAGTGGGTGGTGAATTACGATTTCTCGCACCAGATTACCCTGGCGCAGAATTTGCAGAAATCGTCGCGGGACGCAAGCGAGCGCATGAGGCTGTATTACCAGGAGAAGCAGCGCCAGGCCATGCGCTTGCTGCTGCGGATCGACCGGCGCATCGAAGCCTCGCCGTATTTTCTACCGACGGTGCTGGTTTTTCTGGTCGGGGTTCTGGTTTACTTGCGCGGCCGGTCGCTGATCGCCTATGCCACCATGCGACTGGCGTTGCGCGTGCGGCGCGGCGGCAATCTGACGGCCTCACTCGCCTCGCTCGAATACCGCGAAATGCTGCGCCTCCTCGAAAAACGCGGCTGGAAGAAAGCCCCGTCGCAAACGCCCCTCGAATTTGCTTCTGCAATTTCCGCGGGTGATTTGGCTGCGCCCGTCGCCCAGCTCACCGAAATCTACCAGTCGGCTCGATTCGGCGATCACCCCGCGCGCACCGATCAGATGTCCACATTGCTGCGGATGATCCGCGATTCGCTGCGGGCACCCAAATCGTAGTGATGGACGGCCCGCAGCTCGTTACACGACAGCTTTAGTCATTTCTCGCGCGCAATTTCCAGACAATTTGGCGAAACATGCCGACCAGGGTGTCCGCGTCACCGGCGCTAAGTTTCATGCGGCGGAGGAGGCGGCGCAATTTTTCTTCCGAGTGCACATTTCCCGGAGGCTTGAAGTAGCTGGTGTTGCGCAGCGCTTCGAGCATCACGGGAACCAGCCGCTCGACCTCGCCCGCTGTGGCCGACTTCTCGCTCGCCGGCGGCTTGGCGACTTTGGACGCGCGACTCAGCTCGTAGAGACAAATCGCCACCGCTTGGCCCAAATTCAGCGACCGGTGCTCTTCCCTCGTCGGAATGCGCATCAGCCAGTGGCAATGGCTGAGGGCGTCATTCGTCAGACCAATTTTTTCGGAGCCAAACAAAACGGCCACGGGCTTCGATCGAAACCGCTTGCGGATGATGCGCGCGCCGTCTTCCAATCGTCGCACCGTGTGGTGTAGGTCGCGGCTGCCGACGGCCGTCGTTCCAACCACCAGGCTGCAATCGGCGACTGCGTCCGCCACGTTTCCAAATTCTTCGGCGCTGGCAAGCACCGCCGAAGCTCCCACAGCGGAGCGGGCCTCGCGAAAGGCGGGCGCGTATGGATTTACGACGCGCAAGCGCAGAAACCCGAAATTGCTCATGGCGCGAGCGGCCGCGCCGATGTTGAGCGGATTGCGTGTGCCGACAAGCACGACGCGCAAGAGATCGAATTCAGCTCGATTGGACAAGCGGCGGTATTTTACATTCGCGGCGCGATTGTGGACGAACATCCTGTCGCGAGGCCCGCGGCCGGGAAGGCGCGGCGCCATGTGCTAGAATTGAGCGTTTACGGAGTGAGCACGGAAGCGCGCCAAGATGCCGAAAGTCGGATTTGTCAGCCTGGGATGCCCCAAAAACCTCGTGGATAGCGAGGTGATGATGGGCATTCTTACGCGTGCGGGGTATGAGTTGACGCCGCGCGCGGGCGAAGCGGATGTGCTGGTGGTGAATACGTGCAGCTTTATCGCGCCGGCGCAGCAGGAATCGGTCGAATCCATTCTGGAGATGGCCGAGTACAAGAGGTTCGGCCGGGCGCAGAAACTGATCGTGGCTGGCTGCATGGTGGAACGCTACCGCCAGGAAATTCGCGCGCAAATCCCTGAAGTGGATGCGGTGATCGGGACGGGCGAAATCGAAAAGATTCTGGAGGCGTGCGAAGGCGAGCTGCACCCCAACGGCACGAACGCGAGCGAACTCCCCACCTACCTCTACCACGACTTGACGCCGCGCATTCTGGCCACTCCACGGCACACCGCGTACATCAAGATCAACGAGGGCTGCGATCATCCCTGCACATTCTGCGTGATTCCGCAGCTTCGTGGGAAATTTCGCAGCCGGCGATTTGAATCGGTAGTGCGCGAGGCGGAAAATCTGGCCGCCGCAGGAGTGCGCGAGATTTCGCTGATCGGGCAGGATACGACTTTCTACGGCGAGGATTTGGGACTGCGCGACGGGCTGGCGGTGCTGCTCGAACGGTTGGCGCAGGTTGACGAGCTACATTGGATTCGATTCCTCTATTGCTACCCAAACCGAATTACCCCGCGCCTGCTGGAAACAATTGCCGGGCACCCGCGCCTGGCAAAGTATCTGGATGTGCCGCTGCAACACGCCAGCCGCAGCGTGCTGGCGCGGATGAAACGCGGATCGAGCGGCGACGCCTTCCTCAAGATGCTGGAGAAAGCGCGCAAGACGATACCGGGCGTTTCCATTCGCACATCTTTCATCGTGGGATTTCCAGGCGAGACGGAGCAGGATTTCCGCGAGCTGTGCGATTTCGTGCGCGCCGCGGAATTCGACTGGATGGGCGTGTTTTCCTATTCGGACGAGGACGCGGCCAAGAGCTTCGCGTACGAGAAGAAGGTGGATGCGGAGACCATCGAGCAGCGGCGCGAATCGCTGCTGGCAATACAAAAGAAGATTTCCGCGCGAAAGTTGCGGCGGCGCGTGGGGCAGCGGGCGGAAGTGATGCTGGAAGGGCCGTCGAAAGAGTCGGACCTGGTGTGGGAGGCGCGCCTGCAGGGCATGGCGCCGGAAATCGACGGCAAAGTGTACGTGACGGAATTCGAGGGAGTGAATGACGCAGCGGATCTCCCCGCGCCAGGCACGCTCGCGACGGTGGAAGTTACGGAGTCGAAGGAGTATGACTTGATCGCGCGGGCGGTGAAATTTGAGGCGCCCACCATCGGCACGGCGCGGACCCCGGCGCCGGCGAAAAATTTCTTTCCCATTCTGACGAGCCGCTGAAAACGCGGTATCCTCAAAGCATGGAACGGCACTGCCCCATCTGCCGCAAGCCGACGAATTCAGAATTGCACGTGGATTTTCCTTTTTGCAGCGAGCGTTGCCGATTGCAGGATCTGGGCAACTGGTCGAGCGAGAAATACCGCATCAGCGAACCGATGATTGACGAATCCATCCGGGATGAGCCGGACCCCCCGCGAAAGAATGATGACAGCTGACATGGCATCGCCTGCCACCATCGCGCCAACGCAATCCAAGCCGAAATTTGCGCTGTTCGTGGCGACAACCGCGGGACTCGGTTATCTTCCGAAAGCGCCCGGGACCTGGGGCTCGCTTGCGGGCTTGATTCCCGCACTGCTTCCATGGTGGATTTTTTACGGCGTGAATGCGGCGATGGGATTCGACGTGGGGCTAAGCCCCATTAAATTTTCGCGCGCGTCGTTTGTGATCGACCCATTCTTGTTTTACAACCTGGGGCTCTTAGTGCTCATCGCCGCACTGGGCTTGTGGTCAGCGGGAAACGCGGCGCGATACTGGCAGCAGAAAGATCCGCAACGGGTGGTGATTGACGAAGTGTCCGGGCAGCACCTGGCATTGCTGCTGGGGTGTTTGTTGCCGGTGCCGGGAAGCGCGGCTTCGCCGCCATGGAGCGGATATCCGCTCGGTCTGATTACCGTGCATACGGCCCTGAACTGGAAAAATTTATTGCTGGGTTTTATACTTTTTCGCGGATTCGATATCAGCAAGCCATTTCCGGTGAAGCAGGCGGAGCGGTTGCCGGGCGGGTGGGGCATCATGGCGGACGATTGGGCGGCTGGCGTTTACGCCGGCGTTGGCCTGTGGATAGCACGAGCCTTGGGGCTGTAGTTCAAAGGAATTTACTTTCGCGATGAGCAGCACACCAAAAATCGAGAGCGTAAAGCCGGCCGCAGCATTGCCCGGCGGTGAAATTTCCATTCAAGGGTCTGGATTTGCAGTCCGGAATCACACGCGGCCGCAAGTGAAGTTTGGCCCGGCCGACGGCAGCCTGATGATGGCCGCGGAGAATTTGCTGATCGCGCGCGTCCCGGAAGGCGCCGCGGGCGGCGCGGTGCGCGTGCGCATGGGCAACGTTGAGAGCGCGCCCTATCCCATTTCGCTGGGCGTGCAGGTGGCGGACAATCTGCACCCGGTGGCAAACCCGGCGGTGGACGCGGACGGCAACGTATACGTGACGTTCAGCGGACAACGCGGACAAAAAGTTCCCGTTTCGCTCTATCGCGTCACTCCGAATCATACCATCAAGCCTTTCATCACCGAGCTGATGAATCCCACCGGCCTGGCGATTGATCACGAGGGCTTTCTTTTTGTGTCGTGCCGGCAGGACGGCACCATTCATCGCATCTCGCCGGATGGGCGCTCGATGCAGTGGATTGAAGGCATGGGCATCGCCACGGGCCTGGCATTCGACAAGGGTGGAAGTCTGTATGTCGGCGATCGCAGCGGTACGATTTTCAAGATCAGCAAAGACCGCGAAATTTTTGTGTTTGCCACGCTCGAGCCGTCCATGGCCGCCTATCATCTGGCGTTCAGCCCCACCGGGGATCTCTACGTGACCGGGCCGACGACCTCGAGCTTTGACCGCGTCTACAAAATCACGCCGGCCGGCGAAGTGAGCGCGTTTTTTCGCGGGCTCGGCCGCCCACAGGGGCTGGCATTTGATCGCCAGGGCAACCTCTATGTGGCGGGCTCGCTCGCGGGCAAACGCGGCATCGTGCGCCTGACTCCCGAGGGCCAAGCGGAAGTCGTGCTGGGCGGCACGAACATTGTCGGACTGGCGCTGCTTCCCTCCCATCGCGCCATGATCACCACCAACAACGCGCTGTACTCCCTCGACTGGAACGTCGAAGGCCTGCCGCTGAACGGCTAATTGATTTCCAAAATCAGCAAGATGAATTGACCTCATCTAGCTCTGTTGACGTCCTCCCGCGGAATTCGCCACATTGCCCTCAAGCAAGCCCGATTTTTTGGAGTGCGACGGCTTGCGCGCCGTATGCGTCCCGAGCGAAGCCGAGGGGACGTCGCTTTGTTACGGCGAGGCTCCACCCGCCAGCGAGGAGCAGCGCTCTTTGCTGCTCCGAGTTCTCTCTTGGTCAGACGCAATTGGGGGATGTCCACAGACCCAGATGAATTCAATTCAGCTTCCCGATTTGAAATTCACGTCTGCCCCCAACGCGCTGCGCATTTCTCTTTTGACAAACTAGTAATCCACATGATACCATCGGCGAGGCATGAATAACCGCCCCAACCCGACAAAGCACTCCTTGGCTACCCGGTTTCGCCCTAGGCCTCAGGAAATTCTACTCGCTACACCGAAAAGTAGAATTCGACCTAACCCCCTCCCTTCAATCACTTAATTTTTTCTACCCGGTACAAAAAGCCCCCCTCCCCCCCGGTACTAACTTATAACATTCCGTTCGCCTTTCCTTCTCCGGCGAAAGCACCGACCCGGCGAGGGTCGGTGTCCCGCCTGCCTGCACTGAGCGTGCCGAATGTGTCCCGAGCGAAGCCCCGCAGCGAATGGTGCAGGGCGAAGCCGAGGGGAAACGGGGCTCAGCCCTGCCTCCTGATTTCCACTTGTCACACACGCTCTGAAACCCACGAAAGTCGAGAAGTCATTCCCCACCGGACGCTCACTTCCTCACTGCGCGTTGCAAATTACCCGGAAAGAAACTGGGGGGCTTACCAAGCCCACTTGCGCCGCGCATATCTCATCGAGTAAAACTGTTGGCGATGAATGCGGAGATCATCGCGGTCGGCTCAGAACTGCTGACGCCCTACCGTCTGGATACGAATTCGCTGTTCCTCACCGATGGGTTGAATCAACTCGGAATTCGCGTGGTGCACAAAGCGGTGGTGGGCGATGCCGTGGAGGAAATGCGTTCGTCCTTCCGCCACGCGCTCGATCGCGCCGAATTAATCGTTGCCTCGGGCGGCCTGGGCCCAACCGACGACGATCGCACACGGGAAACCGTCGCGGAGCTGCTGGGGCGCAAATTGCGGCGCGACGAACAGGTTCTGCGTGGCATTCAGGAGCGCTTTCGAAGATTTGGCCGCGCCATGCCGGAAATCAACGTGCGACAGGCCATGGTTCCCGAGGGCGCGACGATACTTCCGAACCCACGCGGCACCGCGCCCGGGCTGTGGCTGGAAGCGGACGGTAATATCATCGTCCTGCTGCCCGGCGTGCCGAATGAATTGCGCGCCATGTTCGAAGCCGAGGTGCGGCCACGGCTCGCAAGAATCGGGCACGAGCAGCGCTTGTTCACGCGAGACCTGCGCATCAGCGGATTGCCGGAATCGGACGTGGAGCAGCGCGTGTCGCCGCTGTATGCGCTGTATCCGGAAACGGAGACGACAATCCTTTCCTCGCCGACAGGAATCGAGCTGCACCCTCGCTTGTGGTCGGATGACGCGACCAAGGCGGAACACATGCTCGACGAAATCGTCGAGCGCATGAAGCTGGCGCTGGGTGAGCATGTGTACTCGACGCGCGGTGAAACCATGGAAGAGGTGGTCGCCAACGCGCTGACGGAAAATCGCGCCACCATCGCGGTGGCGGAGAGCTGCACCGGCGGAATGCTGGCGGAACGGCTGACGAATGTTCCGGGCAGCTCAAATTATTTTCTTGGCGGCGTGGTGTGCTACAGCAACGAGCTGAAGTCGGCGCTGGTCGGGGTCCCGGCGGAAATGATCGAGGCCAAGGGCGCAGTGAGCTCGGAAGTGGCCATGGCGCTGGCGGACGGAATCCGCAGGCGTACCGGCGCCAGTTTGGGTGTCGGCGTGACGGGAATTGCCGGACCGGGAGGTGGCACGCCGGAAAAACCTGTGGGCCTGGTGCACATCAGCATCGCCGACGAACGCGGGCCGCGCGAGCGTGCCTTTCGATTCCCCGGCGACCGCGACCGGATTCGCATCCAGGCCACGCAAGCGGCGCTCAATACCGTTCGGCGATATTTTCTATTCCCGGCGCAAGGACGGAATTAGCTTGTGCGCCTGTTCGTCGCCATTGAAATTCCCGAGGCCGTTCGCCGCGCGCTCGGCGAACTGATCGCGCGGCTGCGCACGGACTCGCGCGGAGCGAAGTGGGTGCGGCCGGAAGCGATGCACGTCACGCTGAAATTCATCGGCGATGTGGAACCTGCAAAGGTGGAGGCGATCCGAGCCGCGCTCCGGGCAGTCCATTCCGAACAGGATGTGGAGATGAATTTCCGGGGCCTGGGGTTTTTTCCAAATGAGCGGCGCCCGCGAGTGCTGTGGTGCGGCATCGCCGCTTCGCCGAATCTGGCAATGCTGGCTGCGGATGTGGATGGTGCGCTCAAACCGCTGGACATCCCGGCTGAATCGCGGGATTTTGTTCCGCACCTCACTCTGGCGCGATTCTCCGTCGATCGCGGTGGCCCGGGGGCTCCGGACAAACTCGTGCGCGCCGCCGATGAGCTGAAGTCGTACGATTTCGGCAGCACGCGGGAAACGGAATTTCATCTGATTCACAGCCAGTTGAAACCATCCGGTGCAGAATACACGCGGCTCGAATCTTTCCCGATCGTGAAGAGCAAGAATTGAAATGGATGCCGTGAATCAAGCCTGGTTGATTCCCGTGGCAGCCTACCTGCTGGGATCCATTCCGTTCGGCCTGCTGATTGTCAAGGCTTCGGCCGGGCGGGACATCCGCGAAATAGGCAGCGGAAATATCGGCGCGGCCAATGTGGCGAGAAACGCCGGGCCGGTGGCGGGGGCGCTGACGCTGATGCTGGACGCCGCGAAAGGCTATTGCGCAGTGTGGCTGGCTGACCGTCTGACGCAAGGGAACATTCGCTGGATGATGATTGCGGCGGTCGCCGCCGTCGTGGGCCACATGTTTCCGCTGTGGCTGAAATTTCGCGGCGGCAAGGGTGTGGCGACGGGGCTGGGGGTCTTCATCCCCATTTGCCGTGAAGCAGTAGCTGCAGGAGTGGTGCTGTGGCTTCTGGTGGTGATATTCTGGCGTTACTCGTCGCTGGGTTCAATTGTTGCGGCGGTGGTGATGCCCGTACTCGTCTATTTCTTGTATGCCCCCAGGCACGCGCCGCCGGACATTGTGACCATTGGCACGGGCCTGATCGCCGTCCTCATTTTGATCAAGCACCGCTCCAATATCGAAAGACTAATCGCCGGCAAGGAAAGCAAACTCAAAATCGGCGGCTAGGCCGGTCACTTTACGCTGACTACCACCACGGTCAAATCATCTCGCAGACTGCCGACATTGAAGCGGGTGACTTCACTCGCGATGGTCTCCAGTAAATCGCCGGCACCCAACCGAACATTTTTGCTGCCCAGCCCGGTTAGCCTGCGTTCGCCGAATTCTTTGCCTTCGGAATCAACCGCTTCCGTCAAGCCATCGGTGTAAAGGACAAGATGATCGCCGGACTCCACATTTATGGTCGTCTCCTCATAGGCCCTGCCGGCGAAAATCCCCAATGGCGGCCCTCCCTCCCCAAGCGCGATGGCCGTTCCGGACCTGCGAAACAGGATTGGAGGCAAGTGCCCGGCTCCCGCATAAGTGAGCCTGTTCCCAGCCATGTCAAGCACGCAGTAGCAAAAGGTGATGAATTTGTCGGCCGCGATGTTGTTGCACAGCACTTCGTTCATTTTTCCCACCAGGATTCCGGGAGGCATGGCCTCCGAAGCGAACGCGCGGAAACTGGCCTGAATATTGGCCATCAGCAGGGCGGCGCTGATTCCTTTGCCGACCACATCACCGATGCACACCCCAATTTTTCTTTCGCTGAACTTTATTACGTCGTAGAAATCACCGCCAATGGCCCGCGCCGGGCGCCAGGTTCCCGCGATTTCCAGCCCGCGCATGTGAGGAAACCTTTTCGGCAGCAACCCTTCCTGAATTTCCCGCGCCTTCCCGATTTCCTCTTCCTGCGCGCGCGAGTGAATCATTCCATCTTCGACGGTGCGTTGCAGCTCCCGATTCCTCTTTTCCAAATTGATGCGCATCTCGGAATAAAAACGCAACAGGCCGCCCACAATTCCAACCATGATCACCCCGAGCCAGCCGCCGGTTTTGAATTGCGCGCGAAAAACAGACAGCGGTGCCCGATACACGGCCATGGTAGATAGAAGCGCGATGACCGAGCTTCCGAGCGCGACGACAAACAGTGTGAATGCATACACGAACCACTTGTAGGGGCTGCGAAAACGGTCGGAGAGGGGCGAAAGCAAATCCATCGCCGGCCAAGCCACATTTCCAACGACCAATGAGTAGATCAGCACGGGGCCAAATTCGGCGCTTTCCCAGTTCGTCACCTTGAGCACGGCGAAGAGCACCACAGCAATCAGGGACAGTATTTCCTGTCGAGTGAGTAATGTTCGAAGGCCAGGAGCCTGCAATGAGAAGCGAGCGGTTGGGGATGCCATGTGTTTTCTGGCGCGGAATGCAACTTCTATCGGGAATCGCGCAGCATGTTAGGAAACGCCGGATGCAAAGTCAATCTAGCAGGCGCATGGGCTGGTCAGCGCAACCGGCGGCCAAAGCTGGCCCAATTCGCGGTTCGTCGAAGCCGCTGATCCTGTGTAGCTTATTAGCCAACTCTAGTACCTTCGTCCCGTTGTGCCGCTGCAAGAATCTCCGCTAGCATTTATCTGACAGGGATTCTTGTGCCCACAAAAGCCCTCAAACAATTGTCGCCACGGCGGTTACGCATCCTCTGGATGGTGATGGGTGCATTGCTGCTGGTCAGCGTCACGCCGCTGTGGCTGTATCACCGGCAGGTTTTGCGGCTGAGCGAAGAAAAGCTGCAAGCCACCGAGCGCGTGCAACAGAACGAGATCACACGCTCGCTCGCCAACGAAACGGCGCAATTTGAAGCCAACCTGCGCGAACAGCTTCTGAGCCAGCGGCAGACGCTGGCATTGACCGGCTGGATTACAAATGTAGATGATGCCGCGCACGCGCCGCAACTCACCCGCCTGCTCCAAAATTTCGTCGAGAACAATCCCAACATTCTGTACGTCACGGCGGTAAACAAGCAGGCCAAGGGCGAATCCGCGGGAAGCATTCGCGGAGACACCGACCCGTTTGTGGCCGTGGCCCTGAAGCGCGCGTTCACGGCCAGCATTCAGGGACTGAACTTTGTGAGCGAGCCGTTTGGGCTCGGCCAGGAAAATCGCCCGGCGCTGATCATGTCCGTGCCGCTGCTCGCGGACGGGCAGTTCAGCGGCATGCTGGCATCAGTTGTCTCGATTGACCGCTTGCTCGGACGATTGCGGGATGCCAGCGTGCGCGACCGCACCGTGTTCATTGTGGACGTGCACGGGCACATTGTGGCCCACCCCAGCACCCGCGACACGGTTCCCGGGCGCGACGTCACCTCCAGTTCCCCGCTGGTCAAGGCCTTCCGCGACCTCCCGCAAGAATTGCGCGCCACCGAAACCATGCACTTCACTAGTTACGACGCGACGGGCCAGCACCCGGTGGAAATGATTGGCACGTACAGCACCATCCCGGAATTGCGCTGGGCGGTGATTGCGCAGCGCAGCTTGAACGAAGCGCGCATCGACGCGGGCGTGCAGGAGTTGACCGCGCAAGCCCTCAGTTTCGTGCTCGGCGTCACGTTCGTGGCGCTGCTATTCGGATATCTGTTCGCCGTCGGAATCACGCGCCCCATTCGAGGGCTGGTGTTTTCAGTGCGTGCCATCAGCCGCGCGGAATTTCATGAGCGCGCCGACGTGCGCGGCGCCGCGGAAATCAGCGAGCTGGCCGAAACGTTTAACAAGATGGCCGGCGACATCGAGGAGTACGTCGAGCGCCTGAAGCAGGCGGCCGCCGAGAACCGCGAGCTGTTCTTGGGCTCCATCCGCATGCTGGCGGCCGCCATCGACGAGAAGGATCCCTATACGCGGGGCCATTCCGGCCGCGTGGCAAAATATTCAATGATCATCGGCGAATACTTGAGGCTGGATTCGACGGAGCTCGACCGTCTGCGCATTTCCGCGCTGCTTCATGACGTCGGCAAAATCGGCGTGGACGATCGCGTGCTGAAGAAGCCCGGCAAGCTGACGGACGAAGAATTCGAATTGATGAAGCAACACACTGTGAAGGGCGCAAATATCATGCGTCCCGTAGCGCAACTGAAAGATGTGCTGCCGGGAATCGAGCTGCACCACGAGCGGCTGGATGGCGCGGGTTATCCCTACGGCCTGTCCGGCGAAAAAATTCCGCTGATGGCGCGCATCATTGCAGTGGCCGACACGCTCGATGCGATCACGACGAACCGACCCTACCAGTCGGCGATGGATCTACAATTCGCGCTCGACCGCATCCGTTCGCTGGCCGTTTCGCGGTTCGATCCGAAAGTGGTTGCCGCGCTCGAAACCGCCGTGAAAGACGGTCGCGTGCGCCTGACCGCCGCGCTGGTCGAAGTCTAAGCTCTCCCTCCAGGCCGAACCCAACGTCAAATCACGCCTCTGCTACAATAATGAGCTTCGCTTCTCCCAGCGAATCTCATGATCTCACTATTCGGACCACCCGAACCCACACTGCTCGAGCGGCTGAAGGATTCCGTTGGCAAGACTCGGACGGAACTCGCCGCGAAAGTCCAGGAAGTGCTTACCGGCGACCGGCCGGTGGACGCCGAACTGCTGCGGCAGCTTGAATCGGCCCTGTTGAGCGCCGATATTGGCGTGCACACGACGAAAGAAATCCTGGCCGGACTCCGCCAACAGGTAAACGAACACAAGCTGAGCGAGCCAAAAGAGTTGAAGCGCGAGCTAAAGAATCAGGTGCTGAAAATTCTGAATGCGCCGGCGGCAAATTCCGATGGGAAGGCCGGCGCTGCGCCGCGCGTGCTGTTCATTGTGGGCGTCAATGGGACGGGAAAGACGACGACCATCGGTAAGCTCGCGAATCGGCTGAAAAAAGAAGGCGCCAGCGTGGTGCTGTGCGCCGCCGACACGTTTCGCGCCGCCGCCATCGAGCAATTGGAGGTCTGGGCGCGGCGCGCCGGCGTGGAGTTGATCAAGCAAAAGCCCGGGGCGGATCCCTCAGCCGTGGTATTCGACGCGCTGGCGGCGGCTAACGCGCGGGGCGCGGATGCGGTGATCGTGGATACCGCCGGACGGCTGCACACCAAGTCGAATTTGATGGCGGAACTCGAGAAAATGAAGCGCACCGCGGCGAAAATTGTGCCGGGTGCGCCGCATGACGTCTTGCTGGTGCTCGACGCCACCACGGGCCAGAATGGATTGAACCAGGCACGGGAATTCTGGAGTCAAGCGGGCGTGACCGGAATTGTGCTCACCAAGCTCGACGGCACGGCCAAAGGCGGCATCGTCGTGGCTATCGCTCGCGAGTTAAATCTCCCCATCCGCTTTGTGGGCACAGGTGAGCAATTGGACGATCTGGTTCCCTTCGATGCGCAAACCTATGTCAACTCGCTCTTCGATTAGCGACGCTGACGATCTGCACATGAAGCACGCAGAGTCGCTGGCGCTGCGCGGCGTGGCTCTCGCGCATCCGAACCCGATCGTGGGAGCCGTGATCGTGAAGAACGGCCGCGTGGTGGGCGAGGGCTTTCACGAATACGACAAGCGCGACCACGGGGAGATTGTCGCGCTCAAAAAAGCGGGGCAAAAGGCGCGCGGCGCGACGATTTATGTGACCCTCGAGCCATGCTGCACAACCGGGCGCACCGGCCCGTGCACGAAGGCGATCATTGCCGCGGGTATTAAGCGCGTCGTCGCTTCGATGCCCGATCCCAATCCCGCTGTTGCCGGTCGAGGAATTGCCGAACTTCGGCGGGCCGGGATCCAAGTTGTCGTTGGTGTACGCGAGGAAGTAGCTCGCCGGTACAACGAAGATTTCACAAAGTGGGTTCGAACAGGGATTCCGTTTGTCACCCTGAAAACAGCACTGACGCTCGACGGTCAAATCGCCTCGCGGGCGGGCAGCACTACCTGGATTACCGGGCCGTATTCGCGTCAACAGGTTCAACGATTGCGCCACCAATCCGACGCTTTACTCACTGGCATCGGCACCGTGCTCGCCGATGACCCGCGATTGACAGACCGCACAGATGAGCCGCGGCGGCGGCCGCTGTTACGCGTGGTCCTCGATTCCGAGTTGCGGCTGCCGCTACGTTCGCGATTGGTGAGAAATGCGAAGAACGATGTGCTGGTTTTCACCGGGCGAGCGGTGGACTCAACGCGGGCACGAGCGCTCTCGAAGGTCGGTGTAGAGATCTGCCAGGCGCGCGGCCAATGGGGACGCCTGGACCTGAAGAAAGTGCTGCGCGAGCTGGGCAAGCGGCAGATCTTGAGCGTGATTCTGGAAGCCGGCGCGGAGTTGAATGGCGCAGCTCTCGAGACCGGAATTGTCGACAAAATGATTCTCTTCTATGCTCCGAGGATCATGGGAACGGGCGGAGTGCCCATGGCGCGGATTCCCTCTCGGTGGTTCACGAAATCGTCCGCGCTTCACAATTTGAGACTATATCCATGGGGTTCCGATTTTGCGGTGGAAGGATATTTTCACGATGTTTACCGGGATCACCGAGCGCGTCGGAAGAATTGAATCACTCCAGACCGGCGCGGATGGCGGCAGGATGCGCGTCAACCTGGCTGGCGCGCGCGAAATCGCCAAGGAGATGAGGCTGGGCGACAGCATCTCCGTGAACGGCTGCTGCCTGACCGTCGCGAAGTTCGGCAAGAGCCAATTTTCCGCGGATTTGTCCGGTGAAACTTTGCGGCGCACGGCATTCCGCGAAAAGAAGGCCGGGCAGCCGGTGAATCTCGAGCGGCCACTGGCGGCAAACGCGCGGCTGGGCGGGCATTTCGTTCAGGGGCACGTGGACGGAGTCGGCCGCGTGACGCACCTCAAACCTGAGGGAGAAAATTGGTGGCTCTCCATCCGCATTCCCGAAGTGCTGCGGCGCTACCTGGCGGAAAAGGGATCGATTGCCATTGACGGGATCAGCCTGACGGTGGCGCGCTGGCAGGATGCTGTCGCCGACATCGCCATTATTCCGTTCACGTATGAGCACACCAACGTTCACGCCATGGTCGTGGGCGACCTGGTGAACATCGAAACGGACATTCTGGCGAAATATGTGGAAGGATTGCTCGCGCGGAAGACGCCGGCGGCATCGCGATTGACGGTGAAGAAATTGGTCGAGGAAGGTTTCTAGGCCGCGGCGAAATGAGATGCGGATAATCCTGCCGCGCCGCCAATTTTTGAAAGCCATCGGCGCCGGGGCAGTGTTTGCAAAAAGTTGGAACTTCGCAGGCAAAAAATCAAGGTCGGGCTCGGTGAGTGAGGGCAAGTCGTTCGACGTCGCGGTGATCGGCGCGGGAGTGTTCGGCGCGTGGACGGCGTATTTTCTGCGCAAGTCGGGTGCTTCAGTGGCGCTGCTGGATGCCTACGGACCGGCGAATGCGCGCGCCAGCTCCGGCGGTGAGTCGCGCATCATCCGCATGGGATATGGGCCGGATGAGATTTACACGCGTTCTTCAGTGCGCGCTCTGCCGGTGTGGAAGGAGTTGTTTGCGCAGGCGGGCCAGCCACAACTCTTCCAACCGACCGGCGTGTTGTGGATCGCGCAGGCGAACGAGGAGTACTCGCTCGCCGCGGTGGCCACGCTCGAAAAAGTGGGCGTGCATTTCGAAAAAATGTCCACCGCGGAGATGCGCCGCCGCTATCCGCAAATTGTCTTCGAAGAAGGTGAGTGGGGAATTTTCGAACCGGAGAGCGGCGTTCTGCTGGCGCGGCGAGCGGTTCAGGCGGTGGTGGAAGAAACGCGAAAGAACGGAGTGGAATACATCGAAGACGCAGTTCTGGCGCCCGCGGGACAAGGCAAGATTGCGGCGGTCAAGACGGTGAGTGGCAATTCCGTTTCAGCCGGCGCTTTCGTATTCGCGTGCGGGCCATGGCTGCCGAAGGTTTTTCCGGATGTGCTCGCCAGCAGGATTTTCCCCACGCGCCAGGAAGTTCTGTTCTTTGGCGTCCCGGCGGGAGAAAATCGATTCGTCGCTCCGGCGATGCCGACGTGGATCAATGAGAAGGATTTATTTTACGGCATGCCGGATATTGAAAGCCGCGGATTCAAAATCGCCCACGATCTTCACGGCCCGGCGGTGGATCCAGATACGCAGTCGCACATCGTGAGCGCGGAAGCAGTGTCAGCGGCAAAAAATTACCTGGCGCGGCGCTTCCCAGCCCTGAAGGACCCGCCGGTGGTGGAAACGCGTGTCTGCCAGTATGAAAACACCTCGAACGGCGATTTCCTGATCGACCGGCATCCCGCATTTGAAAACGTGTGGCTGGTGGGAGGGGGATCAGGCCACGGATTCAAGCACGGGCCATCGGTTGGGGAGCACGTGGCGGCACGTGTGACGAAGGGAGGCGCTGTGGCACCGCGTTACTCCCTGGCTACAAAACAGACCCTGCAGAAGCGCGCAGTCTATTAGTTCCCCTTCGAACCGAGAGCAGACCGGCTGTCCTCGCGGGCTTTCGCTCTGGCGCCTCGACCGTAAAGAACAATTCCGAGTGCAACCGCAAACCCCGTGGCGCCGACAAGCTTCAATTCGAACTGTAGCTTGTTCACCGTTTCCCCCGGCGGAATCAGTGAAAGGAAAATTCCGGCAAGGCAGATGAAAAATCCGAGGCCGCCGGCGATCCACACACCGGGGATTCCGCCCGGGATCAAAACGGCATCCTTCGCACTGGAACGGTCAGGTCGGTAGGCCAGCTTGATAGCGGCAGCGTACATATAGAGGAACGGAATGAAATAAAGAATATTGGTTCCGTCCACGAGAATCTGGTACGCGCTCACCGTAGTTTCATTGATCTGACTCAGGAGAAGAATTACGCCGGAGATGATGGCCTGCACCAAAATTGAGACGTAGGGAGTCTGCCACCGCGGATGGATTTTGCCGAACGCTCGGGGAAGATAGCGATCCAACCCTACGACGAATGGAACACGCGCGATTCCCGCGACAGTTGAGCCGACGCCGCCGGCGTTGCCGACGGTTACGAGCGCCGCCGCAATCATCCCCAGGATTCCAACTTTCAAAACCCCAGAAGCGACGGTCAAGGCCTGGAACACGCCGCTCTTGGGATCGACAGTGATGTCTTTCAGCAATATCAGGACGGCGACGGTGCCGGCGATATAAAGGCTGGCGATCACAATGCCCGACCCTAGAATGGCGCGCGGAAAGGTCTTGCGCGGCTCGCGAATCTCTTCGCTCATGCAGGAGACAAGTTCGAGCCCGGCGAAGGCGAAGGCGATCTGCGGCCAGAAGTTGACGGTGTTCCAATCCCAGTGCGGCAGAATGTTGTTCCACGTAAAATGCGTCACCGACCCGTGACGCTGCCACACGATGAATGCAATCACCACCAGCATCATCAACGGCAGGAACGTGGCCACGCCGCCCGCATTTTGCAGCCATTTGCCGATGCGCAGCCCGATGATGTTCATGAATACGGCGACGAACAACAACACGAACGAGCCAATCAATAGAAAGGTACGATTCTGCGCCATGGGCGCGTAGCCGATCCCGCCGATGTAGGCCGCCATGGACGCGCTGGCGAATAGCAGCGCCGGAAAGTAGAAAAGCGTATAGACCCAGTAATTCCATCCGGCCACAAAGCCATGAAATTCCCCAAAGGCATGTTTCGACCAGGCGTACAGGCCGCCTTCCTCAGGGAAACGCGTGGAGAGTTCCGTGATCACCAGCCCGGTGGGAATGAAAAAGAAAATCGCCGCGAGAACCCACAGACTGATCGAGGAAGTGCCGTTGTGCGCCGCGGCGGCAATCCAGCGTGGCCCCAGCACGGTGACGACGTTGAACAACAACACGTCCCACACGCCCATGACTCGCGGGAGCTTTTGTAGGGTGCTGTTGGTCGCGGGAGCGCTCACGCGCCGGCGTCCAGCGCAGGTATCAGCTCATCCTGCAGAAGAAAGTTGCGGAGGAATGGGTCCTTGGAATTTTCGAGTTCCAGCCAGGTGCCGAAAAATGCCACGTGCCCGTCGTGGAGAAAAATCACACGGTCCGCGAGCTTTTTGGCCAGGTGCGTGTCATGGGTCACCACGATGGAGGTCTTGCGATATTTTTCCTTCAGTTTGCGAATCAATTCGCTGATGTGCGCGGCCATCAACGGGTCCACCATGGTCGTGGGCTCGTCGTAGAGAATCGCTTCCGGCCCTTCCGCCAGGGCTCGCGCGATGGCTACGGCGCGTTTCATCCCCGTGCTCAGGTCGGACGGCAGGCGGTCCGCGAACTGCACCACCTCAAGCATCTCCAACAATTCCTGGACCTGCCCCTCCACTTCGTCCGGGTCTTCATGCCCGCCGCGATTCATCAGCGGGAACGCGACGTTTTCTTCCACCGTGAGCGAGTCGAACAGCGCCCCGGATTGAAAGACCATGGTCACCTGGCGGCGAATTTTTGAAAATTGCTGTTCGGTGAACCGCGTCACGTCCTGGCCGGCGACGATAATCTGTCCTTCATCGGGCTGCAGAAAACCGAGCAGCAGCTTCAGCGAAACGGATTTGCCAACACCGCTGCGGCCCATGATTACCCCGGTCTCGCCCGGTTCAACGAAAAAGCTGACATTCTGGAGGACGTGCTTCTCGTCGAAGGACTTCGACACACCGCGAAATTCGAAATAGTGATTGGCCATTACCGAGTGCGCCCTTCGAGCCTGGCTCTCGCCTCCTCATAATCCGCCGGCGAATTCATATTCTTGAATAGCAGGCCATCGGAATCAAAGGCTTTCCATTCGGCTGGTTCTATCGTCTCGATGCGCAGACCGGCGAGGCCGTCGGTGACCTTCCGCGTGCCGCGTTCAATCGCGGCACGAATCTGCGGCTCGCAGCGCTTGTGATACACGGCGCAAAGCGGCTCCGCGCCTCGGTCGTTCATGGGCAGGACGACATCGAGCCTGGAAGCGAGCGCACGGTTGTAAAGATACTCGAGCCACAGTTTGGTGAGGTAGGGCAGGTCGCAGGCGAGGATCAGGTTCCACGGGGCGGCCGTCGAGCGTAAGGCGGTGGCGATTCCACCGAGCGGCCCAGCGCCCGGATAGTCGTCCGGGAGCACGGTGAGACCCAGCCCGGCGAGTCGTTCCGCCGCGCCGATGACGGCAGCGCCCGGCGCGATGGAGGCCGCAAGGCGTACGGCGCCTACGACAAGCGGCGCACCGTTCAAATTCATGAGCGCCTTGTCACGCCCCATGCGCGAGCTTTCGCCGCCCGCCAGAACAAACGCCGCGATTTGCGGGGCGTGCGCCATGGCTAGGATTTTCCCGGTCGCTGGATGCCCAGTTCGCGCAATTTTTCTTGCAAACTCTGACGGTGCAGGCCTATTTCGGCGGCCGTTTTCGAAACGTTCCAATGATGCTCTTCGAGCTTGCGCTTCAGGTAGGCAATCTCGAATTTGCGCTTGGCCTCGCGAAAATCGGCCTCGCTGAGATAGGAATCGCCTCCCGAATTGCGCGAAGAGGCGAGTGCGCCGATTCCCTGCCGAATTTCTTCAGGAAGGTCGGCGGCGCCGATTTCATCGCTGGCGACCAGTACGATCGTGCGTTCGAGTGCGTTGCGGAGTTCGCGGACATTTCCGGGCCAATCGTAACGCCGCAGCAACTCGATCGCGTCACGACTGAGGTGCGCGTTGTGGTGATGACGCAGGCAGAGTTGGGTGAGAAATGCGGCAGTAAGCAAACCAATGTCTTCTTTGTGCGCGCGCAGTGGGGGCAGGTCGAGCGCAACCACGCGGAGACGGTAATACAGGTCTTCGCGAAATCGTCCGGCGGCAATTTCCGCGGACAGGTCGCGATGCGTGGCGCTGATCACGCGCACGTCAACGTCGATGGACTGAGACCCGCCAAGACGTTCGATTTTTCTGTTTTCCAGTGCGCGCAGTACTTTCGCTTGCGTGACTGGGTTCATGTCCCCGATTTCATCGAGGAAGATGGTGCCGCCTGAGGCCAACTCGAATTTTCCTTTGCGCTGCTGCGCTGCTCCAGTGAATGCGCCGCGTTCGTAGCCGAAAAGTTCGGATTCAATCAAATTTTCGGGAAGCGCGGCACAATTGACAGCCACGAACGGCTTGGAGGCGCGGGGCGACCGGGCGTGAATTTCATGCGCAAGCAGGTCTTTTCCCGTCCCACTTTCGCCTAGAATCAAAACCGTGGCATCCGTGTGCGCGACGCGATCCGCCATCTCAAATGTGCGGCGCATCGCGGCGGAGCCGCCGAGCATGCGTCCAAACTGGCCTTCCGCGACCAATTCGGAGTGAAATCGCCGATTCTCCGCGGTCAGATAAGCGAGTTCGAGAATATTGCCGACGCGCGTTCGGAGTTCTTCGATGTCGAACCCCTTCACGATGTAGTCGGTGGCTCCCGCCTGCAGAGCTTCGACGGCGGTTTTGGCCGAGTCGAGAGCGGACGCGATCAGGACGGGCGTCTCATCGCCGCTTTCCCGGAGCCAGCGAAGAAACGAGATGCCACCCTCAGCGGGCATGACCAGATCGAGCAGAACAAGGTCCGGTTTTCCAGATGCAAGAACGTCGCGCGCCGCCTTCGCCGAATCCGCTTCGACCACCGAGTATTTTCCTTCCAGGGCGCGGCGCATGCCATAGCGCGCGGCCGGTTCATCGTCCACAATGAGAATTGTTCGCATCAAGCTATGCCCTTTCAGCGCTCGCTATCGGCAGAGTCAATCGAAAGCGCGCGCCCTTCCCTTGCCGCAGTGGGCTTTCGCAAGCGAGCGTGCCGCCCAATTCGGCGACGCGCCGCGCGACAATCGAAAGACCGAGCCCAGTGCCACTCGCCTTGGTGGTGAAGAAGGGTTGGAAAATTTTCGTGCGCATTTCTTGTGAAATCCCCGGACCGTCGTCTTCCACCCGAATTTCCAGGTGATCGCCATGCCGCGCCAGCCCGACGTGGACCCGGCCGCCGTCTGGTTGGGCCTCGATGGCGTTGACGATCAAATTCGAGAGTACTTCGCTGAGAGCATCCTCGGACGCAACCACAGAGATTTCTTCCTCCGGCTGGTCGAATTCCAGCCGCACATTGCGGCGTTCCGCATCGTGGCGAAACAGGATGGCCGTCTGCTTGGCCAGGACCACGGCTGCGACGCGCTGGCCGTTGACGGATGGCTTCGCGAAATGTAGCAACTGTGTGAGCTTGGCGCTCATGCGGTCGATTTCAGTGACGACCAGGGCACAATCACGCCGCAGGTCGAGCGGCAAATCGGGATTCTCGAGCTGTACCTGCAGCACGGTCTTCATCGAGCTCAGCGGATTGCGCAGATTGTGTGAGACGCTGGCCGCCATTTGGCCGAGAAGCGCCAATCGCTCTCTTTCAGCAAGCTCTCGCTCCAGGCGCAGCTTGTCCTCAATCAGCCGACAGAGGTCCAACATGGCCGGCAACTGATCGGCTAGAAATTCCAGCGCCGCGGATGTCTCCCCGGTGAGATAGGAACCGGTAGTAGCTCCTTCGAGCAAGCCGATTTCGCTCCCGTCTTTTTTTAATGGCACTTGCACTGCATGCCCCAGCCCACCCGGTGCCTTCAACGGTTCCTGCCCCCTGTTGCTCGGAATCGAAATTCGGAGCGCTGCCAGCCCAAACTCTTCGCGAATGCGTCGCTCGCAGTTAGTGAGGAAATTGAACGAGTCACCATGCCGCGCTTGTTCTTGAAGCTCGACCGCCAGTTTCTGCACGCGCCCAAATCGCTGTAGATGCGCGCGGTGTAGCGTCGGCCCGATTACCCGCTCCAGCGGTTCGAACAGAAATATCAGCACGAACAGCAAAATGCTCGCCGTTGCCTCGGGAGGCAGAGTTCCTTCGAGCCAGACGCTCACCCGGCGTACCAGCGCCAGATATAGCAGAGCAAGAAAAGTTGCAGAGAGTGCATAAACCAGGTTTCGTTGCGCGCCAAATTCCAGAAAGTTATGCTTCAGTGAAAAATAAATCAGGATTGCACCTGGGAATACGCCCACGATTACGCCAGCGGTCACTAGCGAGCCAGATTGGAAATAACTTAACCCCCTCAGGTATTGATAGCCGATGAAGAACGCCGCGAGCAACGATGACGCGACGCAAAGCGATTTGAATAACTCACGCTCGGGAGAAGTTTTGGCCGCGCGGAAATCTTGGAATTCGAATATCGCATCGCACATGGCAAGGACAGGAACTAAAAAATGTCCGCCCTCGGTGATTGATCTCAGCGCATTGAAAAAACGTATCCCCAATCCGAACTCGGCAAATTCAAATTCCACAAACATGCCGATACCGCCAACGAGCATCCAGCCGGCGAGCAAGTAGAAGACGACCAGAACAGGCCTCGCAAAATAAGCTGCTGCGGATCCTGGAATCCGGACCGGGCCTGATACCTGCCGCCGATACCCGTAATGTACGTGCCAAACTAGAGGAACCAGCAGTAAGAATCCAAGCGCTTCCAGTCCCTCGGAAATGTTTTGTGCAACAGATGATTGCTGCCAAGGGCCAAACTGAACGTAGGAGTTGGCTTTCAGAAGGGTCCCCGCGTAAATGAGAAACATTCCTAGAAGCAGGAAAAATAGCAGCCGCTCAAATCTCCGTGGCCGACGATGACCCAGGATGAGAGCGATCAGGAACAAGTAGACGAGGGTGCCGGCAGTTAGGGCGATCAAACGAGCGTAGAAGAGGTAGTCCAAGCCGAGGCCTCTGAGAGTTGGATTCTAACTCCTGAAGGAATGGCAACTCAATGACCAACTGTCGGAAAAATCGGACATGCCCTATATGATTGTAAAGGCTTTACTTAGAATCACTGTCAGAGCGGAATGTTAGTCCTCATTTGTCAGCTTTCCGCTTGACAGTCAGCCGGAATTTGCTATATTAGCACTCGCTTGCGAGGAGTGCTAAGTGGTTCCCTTCCGCTGCACTCGCCCACAGGCAATTCACAGTTCACCATCGGAGGAATTGCAAAAATGGCTGTCAATATCACACCGCTACACGACCGCGTGCTGGTCCGGCGGCTGGAAGAGAAAGAGTCCGTCAAGGGCGGCATCATCATCCCCGACACGGCCAAAGAGAAACCGCAAGAAGGCGAAGTAATCGCCGTGGGATCCGGACGTCGCGAAAAGGGCGAGCTGATCCCGCTCGACGTGAAACCGGGAGACCGGATTCTGTTCGGGAAGTATTCCGGCAACGACATCAAAATCGACGACGAGGAGTACATGATTCTGAAGGAAGACGAAATCCTCGCGAAGATTGGCGGCTCGGCCAAGGCGGCGGGCGGCAAGAGGTAATCACGCAAACGGAACGCGACAGCGGCCAAAGTAATCGCGGCGCGCGGCGAACCAAAGACAGATTCGAACCCGGAATGGCCCAGGCCAGCCCGGATGAAATTGCTGAATAAATTCAGGAGGAAGAGGAACCATGGCAAAGCAAATCGTGACTGGTGAGAATTCGCGCCAGTCGATTCTCCGCGGCGTCAACCAGTTGGCCGACGCCGTGAAGATCACGCTGGGCCCCAAGGGGCGCAATGCGGTGATCGAAAAGAAATTCGGCGCGCCGATCATCACCAAGGATGGCGTGACCGTAGCGAAGGAAATCGAGCTGCAGGATCCGCTCGAAAACATGGGCGCACAGATGGTGCGCGAAGTAGCTTCGAAGACTTCCGACGTGGCCGGCGACGGCACCACGACGGCGACCGTGCTGGCGCAGGCCATCTTCCGCGAAGGCGTGAAGACGGTGGCGGCCGGTGCGAGCCCAATGGCGCTGAAGCGCGGCATCGAAAAGGCCGTGGAAGCGGCCGTCGAGGAAATCAAGAAGCTGCACAAGGACGTCAAGGGCGAAATGATCGCGCAAGTCGGCACGATCAGCGCCAACAACGACAAGCAAATCGGCTCCATCATCGCGGAAGCCATGAAGAAGGTCGGCAAGGATGGCGTCATCACCGTTGAGGAATCACGTACGATGGAGACGGCGCTGGAAGTCGTGGAAGGCATGCAGTTCGACCGCGGCTACCTGTCGCCCTACTTCGTCACCGATCCCGAGCGCATGGAGTGCGTTCTCGAAGACGTGCGCATCCTCATCCACGAAAAGAAAATCAGCTCGATGAAGGACCTGCTTCCCCTGCTCGAGCAGATTGCCAAGACCGGCAAGCCGTTGCTGATCATCGCCGAAGACGTCGAGGGCGAAGCCCTGGCGACTCTGGTGGTGAACAAGCTGCGCGGCACGTTGCAGTGTGCAGCAGTGAAGGCACCGGGCTTCGGCGATCGCCGCAAGGCCATGCTGGAAGACATTGCCACGCTGACCGGCGGCAAGGCCGTCACCGAAGATCTGGGCATCAAGCTCGAAAACGTGAAGATGGAAGATCTCGGGCGCGCCAAGAAAATCACCATTGACAAGGACAACACCACCATCGTCGAGGGCGGCGGCAAGGCCACCGAGATCGAGGGCCGCGTGCGCCAGATTCGCGCGCAGGTGGAAGAAACCACTTCCGACTACGACAAGGAGAAACTCCAGGAGCGTCTCGCCAAGCTCGTCGGCGGTGTGGCAGTGATCAAGGTGGGCGCGGCGACGGAAACCGAGCTGAAGGAGAAGAAGGCTCGCGTGGAAGACGCCATGCACGCCACTCGCGCGGCTGTCGAGGAAGGCATTGTTCCCGGCGGCGGCGTAGCTCTGGTTCGCTGCATCGCGGTTCTCGAGAGGCTCAAGCTCCACGACGATGAAGCCATCGGCGTCAACATCGTGAAGCGCGCTCTCGAAGAGCCCATGCGGCAGATCGCACTCAACGCCGGCCAGGAAGGCGCCGTTGTTGTGGGCCGCGTGCGCGAGTCCAAGGACGATAACTTCGGTCTCAACGCCGAGACCGGCGAGTACGGTGACCTGGTGAAGGCCGGCGTTATTGATCCGGCCAAGGTGACGCGCCTCGCTCTGCAGAATGCTGCTTCGATTGCCGGCCTGATGCTCACCACCGAAGCTCTGGTGGCGGAGATCAAGGAAGACGAGAAGAAGGGTGCTGCCGGTGCTGGTATGCCCGGCGGCGGCGGCATGGGCGGCATGTACTAATCGCAACGACTGCCATCCCGAGCGAGGCCGCATTTCGGCCGACGAGGGATCTGCTGTTGAATTAGAATTCGCAAAAGGGCGTTCCGATGAAAGTCGTCGGGGCGCCCTTTTTGTTTTCCGGCGAGAGTGGGTAGGGGCCGATTTAACACAGAGGACACAGAGTGCGGAGAGAGAACACCGAGTAAGGAACCACCGCAGTTCCAAATTCCGTAGTCTCCACAATAGAAAATTCCCTCCGAAAAGCGGCAGCATCTTCGCGCGCGCTTCGCCATGCACAGACATCAAGGACGTTGATCAGTGTGCGCGATTTGAGGGCGTTTTAAGGTCAGGAAAGTGCAAAAAATGGCGGAATTTTGCACGGGCTGTCGGATAGAGCAGATTGCCCTGGCTGGGATGGACCTCGGGGGTTGAAACCCCTTATCACCTTGGCCGAGCCGGCACAGTTGAAACCGTGCCCTGACGGAAAGCGAACCAAAAGAGCCGGCGGGACGCCGGCGCTACGACGGCGAAGGCCGGGGAGGAATCCCTCGGCTGCGCTCGGGATCGCGATCCTCGTCGGATCGTGAGGAGACCACCATGAAACGCCGGATCAGTCAGAAGGGCAAGACGCTGCGGGCGTATCGGGCGTACCTGGAGTTGCTGGACGCGGCGGAGTGGGTTCGCGGCAAGCTGCGGGGCCAGCTCGAGTCATTCGGCCTGACCATGCAGGGATTCCGCGTGCTGGAGTTGCTGTACCGGGAGGGACCAGTTTACATGCTTCAAGGGGCGGAGACGCTGATGTGGTCGGCGCAGAGGATGGACGGCATCGTCACAAGGTTGGAGAAGCGCGGCTGGGTGCAGCGGGACGAGGCCGCGCTGACAACTCGCGTGACGCGGGAGACGCAGATCCCGACGGAGCGGAGGCAGCGGGAACGCAAAGGGGTGCGCGTGGCGCTGCTGAAGTTGACGCCCGAGGGAGAGCGGTTCATCGGGACTGTTTTCCCCAAGCACGCCAAGGTGGTGAAGTCGTTCATGCGCGTGCTCGACAGCCGCGAGCAGTTCGCGCTCGCCAACATCTGCAAGAAGCTGCGCGAGGGCGATCCGGTGAAGTTCTACCGCGAAATGATCATGCAGGAAATTTGGGAGGAGGATGCCAAGTGATCATTACCAGACGTTGGCCTCGATGCACTCTACGCTGATGGCGTATGGTGTGATTTGCACGCCCGAGGCGTACACCGGTGCCAAATCGAAATAATCGAGGCGCCCTTTTTGTTTTCCGGCGAGACAGGCCTCAGGCCGACTCAACACGGAGGGCACAGAGAAAACCGTGAGGAAGAAAAGAGGAGTATTTCGAGAATTGATGGAGGGCGTCGGCGCAATGAAGCGCCATCGCTCGGGCATGCTGACTTTGCGACACTACCATGTCCAACCCGCCCCGCTACCGAAGGTGGACGCCCGCCTGATTCGAGATACTCGCATGAAGCTGCGCTGCTCGCGCGCTGTCTTTGCCCGCAAGCTGCGGATCAATCTTCGCACACTCGAAAAATGGGAGCAGGGCCGCTCCCGGCCGAACCCTCAGGCCGCCGCGATCGTCCTCCTCGTCCGCAGATTTCCCGACACGCTTGATCGTCTCGACCGCGTCGCCTCGTAAGCGCTCGCCTAAGTCTGCAAAAACCAGCGCGAGGGCAACCACAAAGTAATCCGATCAGCGCCGCGCGTTGACTTGGCTCTACGCGCAACCTAATATGTGCGCGCCGTGACAGAAGCCGAACTCAGCAGCGGCACGACCGTCGCGCACTACCGCATCGTCGAGAAACTCGGCGGTGGCGGCATGGGTGTGGTGTACAAGGCCGAAGACACCAAGCTGCACCGCTTCGTGGCGCTGAAATTCCTGCCGCACGACCTGGCCAAGGACAAGCCGTCGGTGGAACGCTTCGAGCGCGAAGCTCAGTCGGCGTCCGCGCTCGATCATCCCAATATCTGCACGATTTTCGAAGTGGGCCAGCACGATGGCAAGCCGTTCATCGCCATGCAGTTCCTGGAAGGGCAAACGCTGAAACACCGCATCGGCGGGAAGCCGCTGCCGCTCGAGGAGGCGCTCGAATTCGGGATTCAGATCGCCGACGGGCTGGACGCGGCGCACGCGCACGGCATCATCCATCGAGACATCAAGCCCGCGAACATCTTCGTCACCAAGCGCGGCCACGTGAAGATCCTGGACTTCGGCCTGGCAAAACTTTCTCCCGCGGGTGGCTCGCCAGGCGCGGGATTGACGGCCATGCCCACGCGCGCCGCCGAAGAGCTGCTGACCAGCCCGGGCACCACCGTCGGCACGGTGGCCTACATGTCGCCCGAGCAGGTGCGTGGCAAAGAGCTGGACACGCGCACGGATCTTTTTTCCTTTGGCGTGGTGCTGTACGAGATGGCCACCGGCAGTCTGCCGTTTCGCGGCGAAACTTCCGGCGTCATCAACGACGCAATTCTGAATCGCGCGCCGGCCCCTCCCCAGCGGCTAAACCCGGATCTGCCGGCGAAGTTCGAGGAAATCATCAACAAGGCGCTGGAGAAAGACCGCGACCTGCGGTGCCAGTCGGCCGGAGAGCTGCGCGCCGACTTGAAACGGTTAAGGCGCGACACCGATTCCAGCCGCACTGGCGTGGCTTCTGCGAGCGGCGCTGCCGAGGCGCCGTCTTCCTCGTCCTCTAAGGCGGCCGTCGCGCCGCCCGCCGCATCCGAGCAAACTTCGGACTCCGCACTGGCCGTGGGGCTGGCAAAACGGCACAAGAAAGCAGTCGCCCTCGGCCTTACGGCCGTGGTGGTGGTTTGCTCCGCGCTGGGCTACTGGATGTACCGCGCGAAATTTTCCGCCGACGGGGGCGGGCCCATCGATTCGGTGGCGGTGCTGCCGTTTACGAATACGGGCGGCGACCCGGACACCGATTACCTGAGCGACGGGATCACCGAGAGCGTGATCAACAGTCTCTCGCACGTATCCAAGCTGCGCGTAGTACCGCGCAGCACGGTGTTCCGCTACAAGGGAAAGCAGAATGCGCCGGAGCAAATCGGGCAGGAGTTGAATGTTCGCAGCGTCGTTACCGGCAGAGTTTCGCGCCGGGGTGATGCCTTTCAGGTCAGCGCGGAGCTGACCGACGTGGGCCGCGATTCGCAATTGTGGGGCGAGTCCTACTCCAAAAAGCTCGCCGACATTCAAAACATCCAGGAAGACATTTCCAAATCCATCGCCGAAAACTTGCGCCTCGAGCTAAGCGGAAAAGAACAGCAACAGATCGCCAAGAAAGACACGCAGAATCCCGAAGCCTATCAACTCTATCTGCGCGGCCGCTATTTCTGGAACCAGCGCACCCGCGACGGTGTGAAGAAAGGCCTCGACTATTTCGAGCAAGCCATTCAGAAAGACCCCAGCTATGCGCTGGCCTACGCCGGGGTGGCGGATTCGTATGCCGTCGGCGGCGGCTTCTACCTGGGCCTTCCTGCCAAAGAATCTCGCCCAAAGGCCAGAGCGGCGGCGCTCAAGGCTCTGGAACTCGACGATTCTCTGGCGGAGGCGCACACCAATCTCGCGGATACGTACCTTTACTTCGATCGGGATTTTGCCAAGTCGGACGCGGAGTTTCGAAAAGCCATCGCCTTGAATCCGAATTATCCGACAGCGCACCAGTGGTATTCCGAATGTTTGTATGTTGTCGGGCGCTTTGACGAATCCATCGCAGAGGCCAAGCGCGCGCTGGAACTGGACCCGGTTTCCCTGGCCATCAATGGATCGCTGGGCACGGCGTATTATTTCGCTCGAAAATACGACCTGGCCATTGAGCAGTACAACAAGACACTGCAAATGGATCGGGACTCTCATACGGACCACATCGAACTGTTTCTGGCCTACGAGCTGAAGGGCATGTATCCGCAGGCCGCAGCCGAGTGGCAGACGGGCAGAAGGCGATTTGGCGAGGAAGCCAGTGCCGCAGCCGCGGGAGAAGCTTTTCAAAAATCAGGTAATCGCGGTCTGCTCAAGTCTGGGCTGGAGCGACTCTCAAGAACCCCGGTGGACAACCGACCGCACTATGGAATCGCGCGGCTTCAAGCGCTTCTCGGCCAGACCAACGAAGCCATTGCCTCCCTGGAAAAGTCTTACGAAACGTGGGAGGGTGGGATTGTCTATATCAAAAGCGATCCCGTCCTCGATCCGCTGCGCTCCGACCCGCGCTTCCAGGAAATGGTCCGCCGCCTCAATTACCCCCAGTAGAGCAGACTTCAGTCTGCGGGCATTTCAAGCGCGGTCTCGGGACGCAATGCGAGAATCACGGGTGATCGTTGAGTTCGTTGCTGGCGAGGTGAAAAAACCAGATCACCAACAGCAGGTTGATCGTGAACACAGTGGGAAAGTACAGATTTTCGTTCAGGCCGTTGAGCCAGGCCAGCCCCGCGTAGTTGCTCAACATGCGACCGAGCAGGCGGAGGGCGTTGAGTGCATAGGCGATGGGCGCCAGGTAATACCAGCGGGCGCGGCGGACGTCTTGCCACGTGGCAACCGCGAAGGCGCAACTGGCCAGCAAGTACGAGAGCAACTGCGGGAAGAACCAGCCCTTCAATATTCCATTCCAGTGCGCGTAACGGAGGAGGATGGCGTCGCGCTCCGGGCCGGATGCAGCTTGGGCGAATTGATGCGCCCAGATGTGGCCGACCACGAAAAAGTCCATGCTGCGATGGATGGTTTCAAATCCGACGAAGGCGACGCCGAAAATCAAGCCGAGCGTGGAGGCCAGCGGCGCGGTCTGGCGATAGCGCAAGGCAATCACCGCGAACGGGACCAGCAGCAGAACGATGGTGCCCATGATGGCGAGCGCGCGCGCTTGGTCTACCGGCAACAAGTACAGCAGAAGTTCTTCCTGCGGATTGCGTGCGGCGGGAATCCACAAACGGTAAGCCAGCTCCTGAAAAGATTGGGCGACGATGAATGCAGCAAGGGAAAGGCTGGCAGCGATGTAGTGAGCTCTGGCGGGCGTGGGCATGCGCGGCGCGCTCCGGTCCGAAGTTGCGACGACAGACTGTCGAGCAGGTTAGACGATGGTGTCAAGTAAAGTGGAAGGTTTGTTGTGGGAGATCCACACCGGCGATGCGCCGGGGTTCCTTGTGCGCAGAGGGATGATTGGGTATAGTCGCACCTTACTGAGTCATCGTACTGTAACTTTTTGTTCATGCGACGTTAACAATCCAATTCCGAATGGTGGGGCCATGCCCGGACTGCTTACCAAAATCCTGCCGTACGAGAAGACCTTTTTCACCATGTTCAATCATCAGGCGGAGAACATTCACGCCGGCGCGCAGGCGCTGGTGGAAATGCTGGAGCATTTCGAGACTCCGGCGGTGGGCGCGGAGAGGGTGGAGTCCTACGAGCACGTGGGGGACAACATCACGCACGCGATCATGACGCGGCTGAACCAGACTTTCATCACGCCCTTTGACCGCGAGGACATTCACGAGCTGGCCAGCAAAATTGACGACGTGCTGGACTTGGTGGACGCCGTGGCCACGCGGCTGGTGATGTACCGGGTGAAGACCATCCGGCCGGGAGTGGTGGAGCTGGCCAAGACGGTTGAGGAAGCCACCAAGCAGATTGTCGCCGCGGTGAAGGTGCTGGAAAAAGAAGTTCACATCCTGGATTACTGCATCGAGATCAACCGGCTGGAGAACCAGGCGGACCGGCTGTCGCGGGATTTGATCGCCGAGCTGTTCGACTCGGAGAAGGATCCAATCCAGATCATCAAGTGGAAAGAAATTATCGAGACGCTGGAATTTGCCACGGACAAATGCGAAGACGTGGCCAACGTGATTGAAGGCGTGACGCTGAAGAACGCTTAAGGCAGTTGCGGCAATCTCCGGCCGGCCCATGCAGAAACCAATCCAGAAATTCATTCTGCGAGTGAAGGCGTGACCAGTTTCCACCTGCTCGTCGTCATCGTGGTGATCACCCTGGCATTCGAGTTCACCAACGGGTGGCACGACGCGGCCAGTTCGATTGCAACCGTTGTGTCCACACGGGTGCTGCGGCCGCTGCAAGCGGTAGCCTGGGCGGCGTTCTGGAATTTCGTGGCGGCATTCGTGTTCGGAACGGCCGTGGCGAAAACCATGGGCAGCGGCCTGGTGGATCTGAAGCTGGTTGATCAGTACGTCCTGCTGGCGGGGTTGCTGGGCGCGATTGTGTGGAATTACACGACGATCCGGTTGGGATTGCCGGCAAGCTCCTCGCACGCGCTTATGGGCGGATACGGCGGGGCGGCGGTGGCGGCAGCGGGATTTCGCGCGATATTGATCCACGGTTGGACCAAGCCGGTGATATTTATTTTCATCGGGCCGTTTATCGGGATGGGAGCAGGGTTGTTTGTTACGGTGGTGACCAGCTGGATTGTAAGGAGGAAAGCACTGCGGAGCGTGGACAAGTGGTTCCGCCGATTGCAACTGGTGTCGGCGGGGGGATTCAGCCTTGGTCACGGAACGAACGATGCACAGAAAGGCATGGGCATCATAACGGCGGCGCTGGTGTCGAGCGGGACGCTGTCGAATTATGTGGTGCCCTACTGGGTGATCCTGTGCTGCCACCTGGCCATCGCCGGAGGTACAATGGCGGGAGGCTGGCGCGTGGTGAAAACCATGGGCCAGAAGATTACCAAGCTGCACCCATTCGGCGGATTTGCGGCGGAGACAGCCGCAGCCATCACGCTGATAGGAACTGCGTCGGCGGGAATTCCGGTGAGCACGACGCACGTGATTACCGGGGCGATTGCCGGAGTGGGAGCGTCGCGGCGGTTGACGGCGGTCCGCTGGGGTGTTACGCGGCGGATTCTGTGGGCGTGGATCTTGACGATTCCCGGCGCCGGACTGATGGGCGCGATATTCTATTTCATGTTTCTGAACTGGGTGAAGTGAGATGAACGAACGTAAAGCGCCATTTGTGAGCGTGGAAGAAGCGGTGGAGGAAATCCGCCAGGGCCACATGATCGTGCTGGTGGACGACGAGGACCGCGAGAACGAAGGTGATTTAACCATGGCAGCGGAGAAAGTGTCGCCCGAGGCCATCAACTTCATGGCCAAGTTCGGGCGCGGATTGATCTGCCTGGCGCTGACGGAGCAGCGATGCGACGCGCTGAGCCTGCTGCCAATCACGCCACGGAATACATCCATGTTCGGGACGCCATTCTGCGAACCGATTGACGCGCGGCGCGGGACCACCACGGGAACCAGCGCGGCCGACCGTGCCACAACGATTCTGACGGCAACGGATGCGAACACGCGTCCGGAGGATCTGGCACGACCGGGTCACGTGTACACGCTGCGGGCACGAAATGGCGGCGTGCTGGTGCGCGCGGGACAGACCGAGGCGTCGGTGGACCTGGCGCGGATTGCCGGCCTGGACCATTCCGGCGTGATCTGCGAAGTGATGAACGACGACGGGACCATGGCGCGCATCCCGCAACTGATTGAATTCTGCACGCTCCACGGGCTGAAGCTGTTGACCGTGGCGGACTTGATCCGCTACCGCATGCAACACGAGCGCTACGTCCGGCGGATTGCCGAATCCGTGCTACCCACAAACCACGGAAATTTCCGCATGATTGCCTATTCCAGCGACGTGGACCACGAGGTGCATGTGGCGCTGGTGCGCGGCGAATTGGTGGGAGACAAGCCGCCGCTGGTGCGCGTGCATTCGCACTGCCTGACCGGCGACGTATTCGGTTCGACGGCGTGCGATTGCCATTCGATTATCGAGCGTTCTCTGCGGGCGATCGCGGAGGCGGACCGCGGCGTGTTCGTGTACCTGCATCACACCGGACGCGGATTTCAACTCGATCCACGCGCAGAGGAGGACGCCGGGCTGCCGCAGATCCGCATTCACCGGCGCGAGGAGATCGAGCACGATCCCGGCCGCCAGCGGTTGGTGCAGCGCGAGAGCGGCATCGGCGCGCAGATATTGATTGATCTGGGTTTGCGGCGGATTCGCGTGCTGACCAATCATCCGCGCAAAGTGGTGGCGCTCGAAGGCTACGGGCTGGAGATTGCCGAGCAGGTGCCGCTGGCGATTGATTCGGGAAAAAAGAGCCACCAGACACTGTAGCGAGATTCCCTTTCTGCAGGCGCGTTTTTCCATGGCACGACTTTCTCTGTAACTCTGCCCAATCATTCCGGCCATATCGTGAAATCCCGGAAGGCCATGCGCACGATGTGGCCGTTCATTTTTTTCAAGGCATCATTCAGCTCGAGGAGTTGCGCACGGCCGAGGGCCAGTTCGTGCTCGTCGGGTTGATAGACGGTGCCGATGGGATAGTCCAAATAGGGTGTGTGCGTTTGTTCGATATGGTTGCCGAGAACGTGCGTGACAATTTTTCCCTGCGTGAAATCAACCAGGCGCTGAATGCTGAGTGTGAACGCAGTCGCGTCCTGCACGTACAATCGCCCCGGATACAAAGTGTCGCCGGTAAAAAGAATGCCGGTCTGGCGGTCGTACACAGCAACGGAGGAAGCCTCGTGGCCGGGAATGGGGATGATGTCGAGAATGCGGCCGCCCAGGTCATACGTCACCGGCTCGGTGGGCCAGTTGTGGAAATTGAAGAAGGACTGGACGGCGGCCGTCTTGGGCTCAATGACGGTTGTGTGCGGTGAGGATTTCAATTGTTGATCGCCGGAAATGTGGTCACTGTGCGAATGAGTATGAGCGACGATAAGCGAGGCAATTTGCTGATGGTTGCGTTGCAGCCAACGATCAATCTGCGAGTGAACGACCAGCGCAACGTCCATTGTGCCGGCGCCGGTATCGAGTAGCAGCGCCTTCTCCCTGCCGAAAAGAAGGTAGAGGAACGGCTTTTCGTAATTCGAGCAGCCGGACTCGCGAAGGATGTAGAGGTCGGGGTTGTACTCGTGCACCTGGAACTGCGGATTGGGGCCACATTGCGGGCCGCTCGGCTGCCAGGTGCGAGGCAGCGCGCCGGGCGTGACTCCGCCGCCGTTGGGTTGGAGAGCTTGCGCCTTCAACTGACCGATTGTGGCGAGAACGAAGATCGTGAGAAAGACGGCGCGGAGACATTGGGTTCGTTTCAGGGCGGCGGAATTATAATCTGGGACCGCGGCCGGACCTCGAAAGCCAACGATTTTGATCTGCGGAACAAAAAGCCAGATGACCACGTATACCCGTGCAGGGAGAAACGTGTGACCAATCCGGTTGAATCTGGCAGCACCAGTATCTTTCGGCGTGTGTTTTTCGGGCCCACGGAAGTGCGCGCAGGTTGGCGGCTGCTGGTGTTCATGGCCATGGTAACCGGGGCGATCAGCCTGGAGAACCTGATGGTTCGGCGGCTGCTGCCCGGGGCGGACGGCGCCACCAGGTTTCTGATCCGCGAGGTGGCGGACTTCGTGATTTTCCTGCTGGCTAGCTGGATCATGGGCCGGCTGGAAGGAAGGACCATCGCGGATTACGGTTTGCCGGGAAGCAAAATGTTCCGCGGGCAATTCTGGCAGGGCGCGGTGGCGGGCTTCGCGGCCATTACGGTATTGCTCGCGGCCATGCGCGCTGCCGGCGTATTCTACTTTGGAAGCATGGGGCTGCACGGCACGGCGGTGTGGATGTGGGCGGGAATTTATGCGCTGGTGTTCACCCTTGTGGCTTTGCGCGAAGAATTCCGGGCGCGTGGATACGCGCTGTATACGCTTGCGGCGGGAATCGGTTATTGGCCCGCGGCAATTATTTCGGCTGCCTATTTCGGATACTCGCACCACGGCAACACGGGAGAGGACTGGATCGGATTGTTCAACGCCGGCTTGTATGGATTGCTGGCGTGCCTCCTGCTGCGCCGGAGCGGCGATCTGTGGCTGCCCATCGGATTTCACATGGCCTTCGACTGGGGCGAGTCGTACTTTTATGGCGTGGCCGACAGCGGACAATCGGTGCCCGGTCATCTTCTGAATCCGAGCTCGGCCGGCCCGGCGTGGCTCTCCGGCGGTACGGTCGGCCCGGAAGGCAGCGTGCTGTGCACGCTGATGATTATTGTGGTGTGGCTGGTCTGCGCGCAGTGGCTCCGCGAAGTGAGATATCCCAAGCCTGCCGCAGTTTAGAGTCGAGGTGGCATGGACGATTCGCGCATCAATCGCGCGTGTGGATCGAAGGAATTTTCCCAATAATCCAGGCCTTCGGATTCGATCCCAGCGTCTAGCTGCTTTTCCAATTCGTGTATTAGAATGCCGGCAACTGGAGGTACGTTTCTCATGCGCCAGCGCTTGCTCGTGGTCGCGGTTGCAATTGTTTTGGCTGCGCCGCTCCTGGCGCAAAAACCTGCGAACCCAGATATTTCGGGGAAGTGGAAGCTCAACCTGGCGAAAAGCAAATTGGAAAAGGGCAGAAACGTGCAATCGGAAACACTGTTCATAAGTAGCACAGGCCCGAAAATCGAGATGACCTTTACGATCAATGGTACTGAGACGAAGTTTGAGTATGTCGCTGACGGAAAAGAACGTGTCGTTTTGGAGAAGGGATATCTTGTCCAATTCCGAAAGGCATATTGGAAGAAATCCGTGTTCGTGACCGAGTCCATCGGACGAATGAATGAGCCTGGAAAAGCAATCGATGGCACCGAAATATTTCGTATAAAGGACCGGTGGACACTCTCTCCCGACAGCCGGGTGCTTACTGATGTATCCGAAGGGCTCGAGGGCACCTTGAGCGTCTACGACAAGGAATGAATCCGCAAATCTTCTTCGAAAAAAATCTACTCCAAAAATCACGGTAGAAGCCATCACTCCGCGCGGAGAGCTTCCATCACATCAACGCGGGCGGCGCGTGCCGCGGGCAGGACGGAAGCAACCAACGCTGCTGCGAGGAGCACTGCTGCTGATCCCACCACCGGCGCCGCGTCCGGCATGCGCACATCGGCGAAGAGGCTTGCCGCCACTCGCGCCACGGCATATCCGCCGACAGCGCCCGCGAGGACTCCTGCGGCGGCCATGATGGCGCCTTCGCGAAGCACGCTGACCAAGAGGTGATGCGGTTGCGCTCCAATGGCGAGACGAATTCCGAATTCGCGCGTTCGTCCGCTGACAGAAAAGACCAGCACGCCGGCGACGCCGACGATGGCAATGGCCAGCGCGACACCAGCGAATCCACCAAACACGAGCGTGTTCAGCCGATTTGGCGCAAGCACTTCGGCGCGCACGTCTTCGAGTGTCGCGGCGTGCTCGACCGGTTGGTCGGCGGCTAAATTGCGGACGATGCGCGTGATCGGCGTGACCAGCGCGTAGGGATCGCCGCTCGAGTGAACGAACAGCCGCCCGCCGAGAATTTCCTGGTCCAGCGGGTGATACACGGTCATTGCCGGGCCGGGCACGACGTTTTCGTCGTCCACATCGGCGACCACGCCCACCACGCGGCGCGGGCCGGTGTCCACATCAATGAACTTCATCACCGGGTCGGTCCACATAAAGTGCTGGTTCACGGCGTCCTGAGTCGAAAACATGCGCTGCGCCAGGCTCTGGCTGATGATTACGACTTTTTCGGAGTCTTTGCGGTCGAGGTCGTTGAAATCCCGGCCTGCCAAAATGGGGATACCCAGCGCGGCGAAAAATCCGGGAGACACGGTGCGGAAACGCGCGCGCGGATCTTCTTCACCATTGGCCAGGACGTGGCCTTGTGCCGAGAACTGAAAGACCAAGCCGGAGAATTCGACGTCGCGCCAGGGCACCACGGTGCCGATGGCCACGCCGTCCACGCCCGGCAATTGGCCAATCTGACGAAGCATTTCCTTGTTGAAACCTTGCGTCTGGTCGGCGGTGCGCCCGTAGGTTACTGGCGGCACGTTGACGGCGAGCACGTGATGCAAGTCGAAGTGCGTGTCGGTGTGTTGCAGCTCGCGGAGCGTTTTCAGCAGCATCCCGGCGCCCGCCAGCAGCATGAACGACGCGGCAATTTGCGTCACCGCGAACAGGCGCAGGCGGCGGCTGGTGCCGCCGGTGATGCGCAGGCCGCCGCTCGCGAGCGCGAAGCCGTGCGAACCGCCCGTCGAGGGCAGGTCGGGGATGTAGGCGAGCAGCACCGAAGCGACTAAGGCCAGGCCCACGCCCACCCACAGCATGCTCGAATCCACGGTGAGGTCCAGCGCGCGGACGGAAAATCGCGAAGCGTAGCGCGCCAGGATGGCCACCATCGGCCGGGCGCACAGCACGCCGAGCGCGGCGCCCGCGCCGCAGAGCAGCAGGCTGTCGATCAGCAACATGCGCCGGAGCGCGCCAGAGCCAGCGCCCAGAGCGGCACGAATGGCAAGTTCACCTTCGCGCCGCACCGTGCGCGCCAGAATCAGGTTCGCTGCGTTCGACACGGCGATGATAAAGATCAGACCCGAGGCAGCGAGCAGGACCAGCAGCACGGTCCGCGCGTTGGAGGTGATTTGTTCGCGCAGCTTGATCGCGGTAATGTCGTAGTTTCCCTTCTTCGAATAGGCTTCCGGGTGCTGCTGAACCATCGAGCCGTAAACGGTGCGCAATTCAGCGAGCGCTGTGGGCAAATCCGCGCCAGGTGCCAGCCGGCCGAAAAGTTCGGTCATGCGATGCACGCGCCCTGTGACCATGGTGGCGGAGAGATGATGCGGGCTGGTCACGACATTGGCGATGATTTCCGTTTCCGCGGGATACGGCACGGAAGGCTCGAGTACGCCGACCACGGTTGCAGTTCGCTCGCCCAGCCGGATCTGCCTGCCAATGACCGTGGGATCGCTCTTGAGCACGGTGCTCCAGAAGCGATAGGTGAGCACGGCGGCGCCGGCGGCATTGGGGCCGTCGTCATGCGGGTCCAGCAGGCGCCCGGCCACGGGATGCAGTCCCATCACATGAAAATAGTTTCCGTCCACCACTCCGGCGCGAACTTCGCGCGGCTCGCCAAGACCAACGAGTGTGAAACCGATGGTGGAAAAGTCGCCGAACTCGCCGACGGACTTGACGCTTGATTCCAGGTCTTTGATTTCGGGGACGGAAAATGTGACGTCATCGTTGCCGATGCCCTTGGCGGTTTGGCGAATATAAATCAGGCGGTCTTCATCGCGGTTGACCAGCGGGCGCAGGAGCACGCCGCGCACCAGGCTGAAGATGGCTGCATTCGCGCCGATGCCCAGTGCCAGCGTGACGATGACGGTGATCGCCAGCCCCTTGGACTTCGCCAGTGATCGCAGGGCGATCTTCAACTCGTTAACCAGTGTTTCTGCATCGAAGCTCATCGCTCCCCCCTAGCCCCCGTGCCTGCCGTGTCGCGCGCTCGGCACGGCTTGATATCCTATTACGCGATTCTCGGCTCGTCTTTACTGGCCGCGCCATTCTAAAACAACCCGTCCTGGGCGTGGTGCCCAGAATAAAGCTCTGCCCGAAAGTTAGACGAACGAGAAGGCGAGTTTTCGACACGGCTGACCCAACATTTGGGGAGTGCGGCAGGGAAAAGGCGAAAGGGGGGAGGGGGTGGCTTTTTGTACCGAGTAGAAAAAATTAAGTGGCTGAAAGAAAAGGGCTTGCGCCGAATTCTACTTTTCAGCGTACCGGGTAAATGTGAGTTGACGGGGGCGAAAGGTGCTTTGAAGGCAAAGGAGATACGGGAAGCAGAGGAGGAAAAGGAGAAAACATGCACGTTCTCGCATGCCCGGCGAAAGATGCGGGTGCGCCGGTTAGGGAACGGTTGCGATAGTGAGGTGTGGGCGGTCATAAGAAAACAGTTCACGGTAGCAGATTTCAGAGAAGTCGTAAATTCGCAATGTTACGGAGCGTGCGACCGATCCTAAAGGCGGATCGGTGAAGAAAAACGTCGAAGCGCGAAAAGGTACTACGTAGAAGACGCAGAAGAGTCCCAGGCCGGGGCCTTGGGGGAAATTTCGGGACCGAATTCTATTTTTGGGATGGGGAGACGGTGATGTAGGGGCGGATTTTCTCGAAGCGGGCTTTGGAAATGCCGTGGATGGCGCGGAGGTCTTCGACGCGCTTGAAGGGGCCGCTTTTTTCGCGGAAGCGGATGATGGCCTTGGCGGTGTTGGGGCCGACGCCGGGGAGTTGCTGGAGCTGCTCGAGGGTGGCGGTGTTCAGGTCGAGCGGCTTGGCTGGCGGCTGCTTCTGCGCGTGAGCGGCGGCGGCCGGCAGCAAGATAAACAGGAGCAGAGCGAGAACCCGAAGGAGCCCGCTCGCGGGATCAGTTAGATTTTCCCTGGGCATCGTACTCCGTGACCGGGCCGAACAGAGCGGCCTGCTCGGCAATTTGCGCGCGGTCGCCGACGACCACGATTTGCGCGCCGGCGGAATCGAAGTGGCGGCGTGCGGCGGCAAGGACGTCCTCGCCCGTGAGCGCGCGGATTTTTTCGCGATAGGTTTCCAGGTAATCCTCGGGCAGGCGGTCCAAATAGACCGTGGAAAGCTGGCCGAGGAGGCCGTCCTGCGTGGCCACGCCGAGCGAGAAGACGCCGCTCATGTAGCTGCGGGCGCTCGAGAGTTCTTCGGCGGTGACGGGCAGGGCGCGCATGCGGTCCATTTCATAAAAAATTTCGGTGAGCGTGGCGGCGACGACTTCGTTGCGTACCGCGGCGTGCACGCTGAAGTAGCCGTGCTGGCGCAGCGCGTTGACGCCGCTGCGCGGGCTGTAGGTGTAGCCCTTCTGCTCGCGGATATTGATGACCAAGCGCGACGCGAAGGCGCCACCGTAGATGGAATTGGCCAACGCCAGGCGGTACCAATCGGGATCGCGGCGCGTGATGGCCAGATTGCCGAGCAGAATCTGCGTCTGCACGCTGCCGGGCAGATGCACCAGATGAACGTGGCGGCCGGTGTAGCGGGGCGGTGCGGGAACGAGTGCGGCAGCCGGTTGCGGGGCTTTCCATTCGCCGAAGGTTTTTTCCACTTGCGCGAACATTTTTTCGGATTCGAAATCACCGACGACAATCAGGAGCGCGTTGGCCGGCGCGTAGTAGGAGCGATAGTACCCGACGAGTTGGTCGCGCGTGTAGGCCAGCACCTGCTCTTCAGTGGGCGCGACTACGGCGTAGGGATGCTCGCCGAAGAGAATGCGGCGGAGGCGTTCGCCGGCGAGGAAGCCGGGCGTGGTGCGCTCGACGCGCAGAGCTTCGACTTTCTGGCGGCGCTCGCGCTCGAATTCATCGGCGGGAAACGAGGCGTTGCGCGCCAGATCGGCGATGAGTTCGAGCAGGCCGGAAGAAAATTCTGCCAGGCCCGAAGCATTGAGCGCCGTGGTGTCCGCTCCGGCATGAGAGCCGAGATCGGCGCCCATGCGGCGGAGATCCTCCTCGATGCGATTGATGGGGCGCGAGGCGGTGCCGGTGCGGACGACCGTGGCGGTCATGTCTGCGAGGCCGGGAGAAGTGCGCGCGACGGCGGCGTTGCCGCTGCGGAAATACAGGTGCGCGGCGATTTTCGGAAAGGTGTGTGATTCGGCGAGCACCACCTGCATGCCGTTTGCGAGCGCGCGGACGGTGCGGCGCGGCCAGGCGACGGGGCGTTCCGGGCCGAGAGCGGGCGGCGTCGACTGATTCGTGAGATTTGCTGCCGGCGAACTCGCAGTGGTCATTGCGCTGCTCCTTGGGAGGCCGCTGCTTTGGCGATGGGCTTGCGCACGACGATAGAGCGATTTTTCGGGACCAGATATTTTTTCGCCGCGGCCTGCACTTGCGCGGGTGTGACGGACTGGAATCCGTCGAGGATGGTGTTGACTCGGCCGGGATCGCCGTCGAAGAGCGTGAAGCAGGCCAGATAGTGCATCAGGCCGAAGCGCGGCATGTAGGCGCCCATGCCGCCTTCGAGCGAGGATAAATAGTCGGAGCGGAATTTCACTTTGACCGGTTCGAGTTCCCCGGCGGCAATTCCCTTCTCCTGAACTTCGCGGATCACTTCATCGAAAGGTGCGATGGTGGCATCGGCGGAAAATTCCGGGCGGTGAAAGACGCGCGTGACCATTTGCGTGGGGCCGTTGGTTTCGAAGGCGTCGAAGCTGCCGTCGAGATCGACGGCAATCTGTTTTTCGAGCACCAGCCGGCGATAGAATTTTCCGGTGCGCCCGCCATGGAGAACGCGGTCGAGCATGATGAAGGCGTGCCAATCGGACGTTTCGCGCCGAGGAGCGGTGTAGCCGATGGCGAAGGCAGGGAGAGTGCCGAAATTCTCAGGAACTTCGCCGCGTCGTTCTTCGCTCTGAGCGGGCTCGGAAACATCGGCGCGCGGCGGAGCCGGGCCGCGAGGGATTGGCTCGAAGTATTTCTTTGCCAGCGCGAAGGCTTCGGCGGGATCGAGGTCGCCGACCATTAGCAGCACGGCGTTATTGGGCGAATAGTAGGTGTGGAAAAAAGTGCGCACGTCTTCGAGCGTGGCGGCGTCGAGATCGGAAAAATCACCGTAGAAATTGTGGGCGTTGGGCCAGTTGCGGAAGGCGATGGGCGGCAGGTCGAGCCAGGGAAATCCGCCGTAGGGCTGGTTCATGACGTTGACGCGGACTTCTTCCTTCACCACGTCGCGCTGGTTGCGAAGATTTTCGTCGTCCACTTTCAGGGCGGCCATGCGGTCGGCTTCGAGCCACAGCACGCGTTCGAGAGCGTTCGAGGGCACGGATTCGAAATAGTTGGTGATGTCGTAGTTGGTGGTGCCGTTCAGAAGGCCGCCGGAGGAATTGATCAGGCGGATGTGTTCCATTTTGCCGGCGTGTTCGGAGCCTTGGAACATCATGTGCTCGAAGAGGTGCGCGAAGCCGCTGCGGCCGCGTGGTTCCAGGCGGAAGCCGATCTGGTAATAAACGCCGACGGTGGCGATGGGAGCGGAGCGATCGGGGGAGACGACCACGCGCAGGCCGTTCGCGAGCGTGGTGTGTTCGACGGGAATTTGAAGAGAGTTCAATGCGAGCCTCCGATGATGATGGTCATAATTTTATGCGATTCACCTTGATAACGAGCTGAACCTCAGCGGCTGAAGCCGCATTTCTCTTTCTGCGCTTTCGGCACGGCTCCCGATTTCATCGGGACAGGTTCCGGCGGCCCTGACGAAAATCGTTACGCCTTGCCCAGCGCGGCGGCAATTTTTCTGCGTGTCGCAGCGGGCTGGCTCGACAGCACCCGAGCCGACAACAACGCCAGCGCGCGATAGGCATCCGCGAATTCGCGCGGGTACCGGCGCAAGGCGCGGCCGTGCTTGCCGACCGTGGCGTAATCGCCGCGCGAAATCGGGCCGGTCCAGGCAGCCCGCGGACCCACCCGTTCATAATTATCGAGCATTTGGCGAATTAATGGGAGCAGAGCTTGGAGGGCGCGGCGGCGCGAGAAACCGAGTTTGGTCAGCGTGCGCGCGGCGGCTTCCACCAGAGCCAGACCGTGGCCGGCGACCAGAGCGCCGGCGGCGTGGTAGGCGGGCTTGCTCGCGCCGCGGATGACGACGGGAACGCCGCCGAGAGAGCGGGCGATTTGCCCGGCCGCGCGCAAGGCGGCGCGGTCGCCTTCGACCGCGAAGATGACGCCCTTCAGGTGCGGCGTGCCACGCCCGCTGAATGTTTGCATGGGATGAAGCGAGCCGGTGGAGGCGCCGCGGCGTGCCAGCGGGGCGAGGACGCCGGAATCGAGCGCGCCGCTGGTGTGCAGAATGATTTTGCCGCGATAATTTTCGCGCGGGAATTGGGCGAGGCGAGAAGCCACGCCGGCAAGCGCGGAATCGGGAGTAGTCACAAGGATTACACCGGCGTCGAGCGCCTGGGGCGTGAGATGGGCATGGGGCGTGCCGGCGCCGATGGCGCGGACGGCGACGCGCGATGTCTTTTGCGATTGCGTGACGACCGCGCCGATGCGCCAGCCGAGATTGCGCAGCCGATGAGCCAGGGTGCGGCCCACTCGTCCGGCGCCGACGATGGAAACAGTGCGGGACATCGAGCGTGATAGCATAGCGTGTTCGCACTTATCGCGGTGGAGGAAATTGTCCGTTGCAATACCTGTGGCTCGGCCTTTCGTTCGGCGCAGCTCTGTTCTGGGTCCTCAATACAATTGATTTCGCCACCGGCATTCCCCGCCTGAAGAGGCTGGAACAGGTGCGCCCTCTTGAGGACGCGGATTGCCCGAGTGTCTCGATTCTATTTGCCGCGCGCGATGAAGCCGAGAAACTGCCGGGCGCGCTGGAAACGCTGCTGGCGCTCGACTATCCGCGATACGAAGTGGTGGCGGTGAATGACCGGTCGCAGGACGCCACGCAGGAAATTCTGGAAGCCGCGGCGCGAAAAGATGCACGGCTGAAAGTCGTGAAAGTCACTTCGCTGCCCGAAGGCTGGCTGGGCAAGCCGCACGCGCTGCAACAAGGATACGAACAGTCGAGCGGCGAATGGCTGGTGTTCACGGACGCGGACGTGCATTTCGCGCCGGACTTGTTGCGGCGAACCATGCGCCTGGTCAAAGAGCAGCAGTGGGACCACTTGACGCTGCTGGGGCACGTGGAGATGCACAACCTAGGAGAAAAAATTGCCATGCCCTTTATCGCCATGGCCTTTCTGCTGGGCATCCGGCCGTGGCGAGTGAGCGACGCGAAGTCGCAATTTTATGCCGGCATCGGCGCGTTTCAGCAGGTGCGCCGGACGAGCTACGAAGCGATGGGCACGCACCGGCGGCTGGCCATGGCCGTGGTGGACGACATGAAGCTGGGCTGGCTGATGAAGAACGCAGGGTTTCGATCGGGCGTGGCCAATTCGGGCGGGTTGGTGAGCTTGCGATGGTATGAGGGCGTGGGCAATCTGGTGCGCGGGACGACCAAGAATCTTTTTGCCGCGTCGGGATTCCGGCTGTGGGCTAGTTTCGCGCAGGTGCTGTTCATCATGCTGCTGTTCCTGTATCCGTTGTTCGCTGTAATTTTTGCGGATGGATGGACGCGCGCGTTTGCGGCCATCGCGCTGGGGTTGGCTGTGCTGACACAGGCGGGCGTGCTGCATGAATTCAAGTTGCCGCCGGCGTACGGGTTGACGAGTCCCATCGGGGCGGCGATTTTCATTTGGATGATCGTGCGGTCAACTGTTGTTACGCTCTGGGAAGGCGGGGTTACCTGGCGCGGAACTTTTTATCCGCTGGAGGAGTTACGGCGCGGAGCAGCATGAGCTGGCTCAGCGGAAAAAGGAGTAGCCGAGGAAGACGACATGGCCGTCCATGCCGGGATTCAAGCTGGCGCGATTGGCGTTGGAAATATGGTCAAGCCGGTAGCCAAAAGTCCAGGCGCGGTCATGGGCGTGGTTGAACCACTGCACGCCGCCCTGAAAATCAAAAGTGAAATTAAATTTAGTGCCCTGGGGGACGTCCACAGGGACGGCGTTGAGGGAAGCGACAAAACCCGCCGTGGAAGCAAGGAACGGCTGCAAGCGGCGCTGGCGGAGAAAATTCATTCGCAAGCCGAGAGGATGGAGGCCGAAACCGTACACGTATTCGCGGTGGCCTTCGACGAAGATGGTTTGTGGAGGAGGCGGGATGACGCCGGTGATCTTGGGCTGCAGGACCATTTCGAGCGGGGCGACGTCAACGGTCCATTGGAGCGCGAACGCGTCGCGTTCCCATAGCGTGCGCCCGTAGTGCGCGGCGAGGACGATTAATTGGCGCTCGCTGGTGATGCCGATGAGGTGCGGTGAATCCGGCGAGTAGCCGGCCCAGACGCCGAATTCGTTTTTGAGCGTGAAATGTTCGCCCACCTGGGCGCGGGCGGCGGGAGCCGCGGCGACGGTGGCGGCGAAAAGCAGCGCGGCGACCGAGTAATTTCTCAGCAGAAAATTCCTGAACATTGAGATCACGTGCACCTCATCGGGCGCGCCTTTTTGCGGCACGCTTGGGGGTTTCGGCGGCAGCTGGAGAGTTTACCGGATTCGTGTGGTCCGCCGCAGCAGCTTCGACGGATTCAGACGCGGGCGGCGGCGCTGCGGTTGCAGCGGCCGGCGCGACGATTCCTGGACCGGCAGGTACCTCAGTTGAAGCGATGACGCCCAAATCGCGCTGCTTCAGTAAGCGCACTTTGTCGCGAAGTGCGGCGGCGCGCTCAAACTCGAAATTCTTAGCAGCTTCACGCATCTGATTCTCGAGCACAGTGATGACTTGCGCGAGTTGTGTTTCGCTGGTGATTTCGCCGATGGCGGCATCGTCCGCCGGGACGTTGACGTAATCGGCCTCGACAATTCTGGCCAGTTGCATATCCACGGATTTGACGATCGAGAGCGGGGTGATGTTGTGCTCGCGATTGTAAGCTTCCTGCTTGGCGCGGCGGCGGCTGGTTTCTCCGATGGCCTGGCGCATGGAATCGGTCATGCGGTCGGCGTAGAGGATGGCGCGAGCTTCCAGGTGTCGGGCGCAGCGGCCGATGGTTTGAATCAACGAAGTGGCGCTGCGGAGATAACCTTCCTTGTCCGCGTCGAGGATGGCCACGAGTGAAACTTCCGGCAGGTCCAGGCCTTCGCGCAACAGGTTGATGCCGATGAGCACATCGAACTCGCCGCGCCGCAGGTCGCGCAGGATGCGCACGCGCTCGAGCGTTTCGATTTCGGAGTGAAGGTAGCGGCAGCGCACCCCCACTTCGGAAAAATATTCCGCCAGGTCTTCGGACATGCGCTTGGTGAGCGTGGTGACCAGCACGCGTTCGTTGCGCGCGGCGCGGGCGCGAATTTCCTCGAGCAGATCGTCCACTTGTCCTTTTACCGGGCGGACTTCGACCTGCGGATCGACCAGGCCGGTGGGGCGAATCACCTGTTCGACGACGATGCCGCCGGATTTTGTCAGCTCGTAGGGGCCGGGAGTGGCGGAGACGTAGATCACTTGGTTGGTGCGATGCTCGAATTCTTCGAAGGTGAGCGGGCGATTGTCGAGCGCCGAAGGCATGCGGAAGCCGTAGTCCACCAGCGTCTGTTTTCGTGAGCGGTCACCGTGATACATGCCGCGGATCTGCGGGATGGTCTGGTGCGATTCGTCCACGAAGAGTAGGAAATCCGAAGGCACATAGTCGAGCAGCGTGGGCGGAGCTTCGCCAGGCAAGCGGCCGGAAAGATGGCGAGAATAATTTTCGATGCCGTGGCAATAGCCGATGGTGCGCATCATTTCGATGTCGAAGTGCGTGCGCTGGGAGACGCGCTGGGCCTCGACGATTTTTCCCTGGCGCTCCAGTTCCGGCTTCCACCAGTCCAGCTCTTCGTAAATGGTCTGGATAGCGCGCTCTTTTTGTTCCGCGGGAAGAACATAGTGCGTTTTCGGGTAAATGGGCTGGCGGACGATTTCGCCTTCGCGCGAGCGGATTTCACCGGTCAGCGGATCGATCTTGCGAATTGCTTCGATCTGGCTGCCCCACATTTCCACGCGCACGGCCAGATCGTCGTACGGGGGATAAATTTCGATCATGTCGCCGCGGACGCGAAAAGTGCCGCGGCGGAGATCTTCGCCGCGCTCGTATTGGATTTCCACCAGCTTGCGCAGGATGGCTTCGCGAGCGATGGACTGGCCCTTCTCCAGCATGAGCATCATCCCGTAATAGGCTTCCGGCGAGCCGATGCCGTAGATGCAGGAGACGGATGCGACGATGATGACGTCGCGGCGCTCAAACAGAGAGCGTGTGGCGCTCATGCGCAACTTGTCGAGCTCGTCGTTGATGGTGGATTCTTTTTCGATGTAGGTATCGGAGGCCGGGACATAGGCTTCCGGCTGGTAGTAGTCGTAGTAGCTAACGAAATATTCCACGGCGTTCTGCGGGAAGAACGAGCGGAATTCGTGGTACAGCTGCGCGGCCAGAGTTTTGTTGTGCGCCAGAACGATGGCCGGGCGGTTGGCATGCTCGATGACCTTGGCCACGGTGAAGGTTTTGCCCGAGCCGGTAACGCCGAGGAGGACTTGTTGGCGCTCGCCGTCGGAGACTCCTCGAGTGAGCTGAGCGATGGCCTCGGGCTGATCGCCGCGGGGTTCGTAGTCGCTGGCAAGTTTGAATTTCGTGGTCATGGCTTTCTGGTGCGCTCGTCGAGGCTAACTCAAAATTTCAATTATAGCGCGGATGGCAAGCGGGCCGCGGGCGCGAGGACAATCAGAACCATGGGGCTACGCCACCCACCTACCGGTCAGTGTTTATGGATGTTGGCCCAGCGCCCGGCCCCTTCGAAACCACTTCAATGCGAGTCCAAGAACAAGTGCCAAGGCTACGAGGAACACTCGTATCGTAATCCCCAAAACGCCAAACCTTAGCCACACGAAATGGCCACCGTCGGCCATCGCCCGGAGATATTCGGCCTTGTGGGCATATGCCAGGCTCCGATTGTGGAATGGATAGGCCCAACGTCCATTGATGCGGATGGCTTGGTCATAATCTTGGATTGCGCGATCGTAATCGCCCCTGCGCGCGTATTCCACACCACGGGCGTTGAAAGCTTGTATATGCGTCGGATTGAATTGGAGAGCCCGGTCATAGTCCTGGAGTGCAGCGTCATAATAATGCTTATGCCACAAGGCCGAGCCCCGTCCGTACAACGCGTCGGCATCGCTGGGATTGAGCCGCAGCGCTTCATCGTAATCTTGAATCGCACGCCCATAGTCTCCCTTGTACTCATACGCCCGTGCCCGGTCATAGAACGCCGCGGCAGAGTCGGGTTTCAACTGGATTGCCTGATCGAAGTCCTGAACTGCGCGGTCGTAATCTCCCTTCTGGGTATGTGCCAATCCTCGCATGACGAGCGCCTCGGCAGAGTTGGGATTCAGCCGCAACGCTTGATCGAAGTCCTGAATGGCAGGGTCGTAATTGCCTTTGTTCGCATAGACCCTACCCCGACCGTAGAACACATCCCAGAAATCTGGATTCAGCCGCAGCGCCTGATCATAGTCCTGAATTGCGTGGTCGGAATCGCCCTTCCGCCTGAAGGCGTTGCCCCGCTCGACGAGTGTATCCGCGTAGTTAGGATTGATCCGCAGCGCCTGATCATAGTCCTGGATTGCCCGGTCGTAATTACCCTTGTGCTCGTATGCCAAGCCCCGACCGTAGAACGCGTTTGCGAGTCTTGGGTTCAGTCGCAGCGCTTGATCGTAGTCCCCAATGGCATGGCCGTAATCACCCTTGTGCGCGTACGCCAAACCCCGGTCGTAGAGCGTGTTGGCAAGGTTTGGATTCAGACGCAGCGCCCCATCGTAGTCCTGAAAAGCGTGGTCGTAATCACCCTTGCGCGCGTACGCCGCGCCACGGCTGGAGTACGCATTGGCGAAGGTTGGACTCAACTTCAGCGTTTTATCGTAGTCCTGAATGGCACGGTCGTAATCACCCTTGTGCGCGTACGCCAAACCCCGGTCGTAGAATGCCGTAGCCAAGCTGATACCTATCTTCTGGCCAGACTGGATGAGCGCCGAGCACCCTTCGATGCTCCGCTCGGGATCGTCGCCCTTGCACTGCTTCCAATTCTCGTCTTGCGACTGTCCCAAGAGACCGAGAGGACCGCCCAGCACAACCATGAGTGCTATCGTCGCCAGTATGCGCATGGGGGCGAGCAGCGAGGCCTTCCGAATCGGTGATTTCCACGATTCCCGTCGCCGACGCGCCGATGATACCACCACGGCTGAGCTGGGCGATGGCTTCGGGCTGGTCGCCGCGGGGTTCGTAGTCGCTGGCAAGATTGAATTTCGTGGTCATGGCCATAGGGCGCGAAAAACGCGGCGCAATCAAAACTTTAATTATAGCGCATCTGTTGAAACGAGGAGTGGAGCGTCAAGGACCTGATACGCGTGCCTCAATTCCGCGGCCGGATCGGCGGGCATGGGCCTTTCTGACTGATACCTCGTTCAGATGGTGAGCGGAAAGACAGGTTGGGCGAGGGGGAGGACATGGCATCGGCTAAAGAATGTGTAGCGGGGCTTGGCTTCAGCAGGAAACGGCCGCAACAGGCTATCACTCTGGCTGATCAGGCATCGGCTCCATTAGCCAGTGGGATGCCCTGCCCTCGGCGGCCGTTCAGTTTGTACCAAAGGGTCAGGCGGACAGACTCGCCGGAATTGCGCAGGATGGTTCCATGTAGCCGAGCATGGCCTGCTTCAATTGCGAATCGACTTCGTCCGCGACGGTCATCACGTCCAGAAGAACGTTTTCGAAATCCACAGTTCCTAAATTGCTCTGCAGGGTGCTGAAGATGCAGACCTGCAGAATTCGCGACTCCTCCACCAACATGGCAACGGAGTAGCCTTGCGCGCGTCGCATAACTCCGTGCTTGCGTGCGGCTGTAGAAGTGGGAGCTTTGAGGTTGGGAGAAAGGCGCAGGCGGCGAACCAGGTCGGCCAGGAGCAGCGGGAGATGGCCCGTACGGTCGTTGTGGGTGAGTGAGACGGCGGTCAGTTCATCGTTCAACTCCACATGGGAGATCCAGTTCTGTATGGTTGGATTGGTGTCACGTTCCAGAATTGCGGCAACACTCTCTTTGCTCTTCGCTTCATGATCCGAAGGATTGGCAAGCTTTCTGCGGATGAGTTCAGCAACTTCATCCACGGCCACGGGTTTCACGATGACTTCGTCAGCTTGTAGGAGGATCGCCTTCATAGCGTCCTGCACCGCAGGGTAGCCACTGAGCACCAGCGTGATGGCGCTGGGATGCAAATGTCGCATGGCCGTGACAACCGTGAATCCGTCACCGGGACCCGGCATTTGGAGATCGGACAGCAGCACGTCGAACTTTTCGGCGGAAATCAGCCGCAGCGCCTCGTTGACAGTGGCGGCGGGCACTACTACGAACCCGCGCTTCTCCAAGCCTTCCTTGAATATGGTTCGGATATCTTCATTATCGTCCACAACTAGAACTCGATTTTGAACCATGGTTGTCAGGACCTCCTGGGGGATTGGATTTTGTGAGCCGGCCATTCCCGCGTAATTTGCAATTGGACTTCCACACCAATCAAATAATTCGCACTCGGCTCCTTGATCGCTGTGTTTTTGTCCAAGGGCGTGCGAGATGGGTGTTATGCCTGCAGGAAATGTATCAGCATGAAACTGTCTGGGCCGATGAGGTGAGCAACAACCCTAGCTCGTGGTTGCCCGCGGCCCGAAATCCAACTCCTGCACGGTGGTAAATTGCCTGTGTAGCGGCCGCCGTTCCCGTCTCTTTGTGGCCGGTCCCGCAGCTTTTTGCGGGAAGGCAGGCGCTTTTCTCCGGCTCTAGATTCCAACCGAAACCAGGAAACGGCGCCCACCTGCCCGATTGAACCCATCGCGCCCCCGATAGGAGGAATCGGAGGAAAGGTGGTCCCGACACGGAAGCCGGGACGCGAGAGGCGCGCCCCTACGTAACCTGCGTTGCCCTCTCCAAAAAATGTAACCTCCTTACTATTGCGTTCTGCGTTTCTCAAATGCAAAGTAACTCGGGGGAATTCTCGAATGGGGCAGTCAACCTTACTCGTGCGGGGGCGATCGCAAATCTTCCCGAGATGGAACGGGAGACAGGCATCTGATATTTCTAATCGCAACATCCCGAAATTAGAATCTGTTCTAACAGCCCAAATATCAATCACATGCAAATTTCTAATCGCAACACATTTGGCTTCCCGCGTCCAGCTGGTAGTCTCCAGCCTGCAGGTTTGCCTGGCCCACAGTCGAAGGGAGGCTAATCGTCACATCCCGGAATTAGAATTTCTGCTAAAACGCGCGGTTTCAATAATCTACAAAATTCTAATCGTCACGCATTGCAGAATTTTACGGCTTGGCCGGGGCCGCGGGCGGTGGTGCGGGCAGCGGAAAATCCGCGGTCGGAGCGGCGGAAGGACCGAGCAGCTTCACGTCCGTCTGGCTTTCCACTTTGCCTTTGTAGGTGAGGCGCGAACCGGAGCCGGCGCTGGTGATGGTGATGTCTATGTCCTGCGTGCTGGTTTGCGTGGAGCTGGCGACGATGCCGGTCGAGATCGAGATGGAGTCGAGGCTCTCACCGTGGCCGGTCCAGGTGCCGGAAGTGCGCAAGCCGTTGTGGCGATAGTCCTCGGGAGTGGCGTCGTCACGGGAACCGCGGCGGAGGATTTCAAAGCGGGTGACGATGACTGCGCAGGTGTCAGCGGACGCCGCGGAGTCAGCGGCGTCCGGCGCCGCAGAAGTCGAGCGGCAGGGCTCATTGCGGACATAGGTGGATTCCGTGCGCCAGAAGAGGCCGGCGAGCGGAGTGCTGGTGAGCGGCTGCTCGCTCGACCATTTCTGGCTGATGGAAATGCCGCCGGGCGGAAACGCGGAGCCGGAAGAGAGTCCGGTCATCCAGGCGCGGACGGACTGCGCGGTGGAAGGATTGGCGAGAATGTCTTCGAGGCCGGAGATGCCGGAAAGTCTTCCGTCGGGCTCGATGGTGAATTCGACGGAGCGTCCCTGGAGGTGATTGAACTGGTCGGAAATAGCCGCGGCCTGGGGATCGTAGGCGTCGGTTTCCGAGGAGGCTGCGGATTTTTCATAGGTGGCGCGCAGACGAATGCGTCCCGCGGGAGCGTTGACGCTGGATTGCGCGTCGAGAATGTCCACACGCACAGTCATGTTGGCGGAGAGTTTGAGCATGGTAGCGCCCTGGGGATTTTCGATGGGAGAAGTCATGGTGCCGGAAGTGGTCATGCGCGTGCCGATTTCGTAGCGGATGATTTGGCCGGAGGCAAATCTCGGGCGGAGATGGATGTGCTGCTCGGCACCGCGGGCGAGCAGTGCTGCGAGCGGCAGCCACAGGGAGAGGGCGAAGAAAATCAGGCGCGATCTCAAGGACGAGCCGCTGGCGCAGTGGCGCGGGTAATGTCGGGTTTAGCAAGCGGCCCGGTGAGATGGAACGCTTCCACGGGAGCGCCGGGCGGCTTCGGAATGTTCGCAGCGCCGGGCGCGGAGAAGACGCCGAGACGGAAATCGAGCGCGCGTGAGAATGTGACCGTGCCCGCACCGTTCAGCTCCGTGTTCGTACCGAGGAGCGAGAGCTCCTGGAATTGTATCTTCGAATCAGCACAGGTGAACGCCGCGGTAGCTTCCCGAAAAGGCGTGGCCTCGAAGCGCCGGCCGACGGCGCGCACCGGTTCCGGCAGCAGCAGGCTGCGCACCTCTGCGCTGGCGACGTGCGCGGCGCCCTGGCAAGCGAGCGACGCGAGAAGATCGGAGCGGGCCGAGCCAGCGGTAGTGAGCGAGATTTGTCCCGCTGCCGAGCCGGAGAAGAGATTCGCGAGCGGAGCCGAAGCGGCAGAGAAAGCGGCGAGATCCACATGCGCGTAATTGAGGACAACGTGATAGGCGGGCAGCGGATTCAATTGCGCTTCGAATGTGCCGGTGACGTCGCCGCCATAGAATTGCGACTTGGCGTTTATGAAGATGATGCGGCGGCCCTCGAGATTCAGGTCGCCTTGCAGGCGGTGCAGGACGAAAGGCGCGAGAGTGAATTGCTCCACGGAAATATTTCCGCGGGCGCGCAGATTTTCCGGCGCGATAGTCGAGGGCGCCGAAGAATTGAAGAACGGCAGCATGCGGGCGAGGAAACTCTGGTTGTTGCGCCAACGCGGATTGAGCCAGCGGTCGAGGTCGGCGGCGGCCAGATGGTCGGCGGTCAAATTGAATTGCCAGTCGCGATCGGGAACCACGTGCGCGACGTTGCCTTTCCAGTGCGCGCCGAAGGCCTCGGCGGAACGGATCTCGATGCCCTGGCCTCCAGGACGAACCGTGTAGAAAGCTCGAATGTGCTCGACGGGAAGATTAAGGAAAGGCGCAGCGAGCGAGCCGCCGAGCGCTTCCCCGCCCCATTCGATCATTCCGCGAGGCTCGGCGCGCCAGGGATAGAGGCTGCCCAGCCAGAGAAACTCGAACGCTGCCGACCCTCCCAAATCCCAACCGCGCGAGACATTCCAGCCGAGGGCGCCGGCGGTGGCGACGACATCACGAACTTGAGGGATGCGGCCGACGAAGCGAAGATTGGAGGCGCCCTTCATGGCCTGCTCGGAAGTTCCGCTATCGACAGTCACAGAGCCAGTGAACGGACCGGTTTCTACGCCGAAACGCAAAGCGATGGGAGTGAAGAAAATTCTGCGCTGGTCGTCGTAATGAAGGCGGGTGGCGCGCAGGCTGACCGGCACGCGCAGGTGCGGGCTGGACAATTCGGCATCGGACAATTCCAGAGTGGCATCGTCAATCTGGCAGGGCCAGCCGCGAACCTCGGCAGCCAGCTTTGCGGAACCGTGGAGGGTCAGGTCGTCAGCCACGCCGGAATGAAACGCGCGGAACCATGCCAGAAGATCGCTGAAATCCAATTCCGAGGAGCGAATTTCAAAGCGCAGCGGCGATATGCAATCCTTCGAATAGACGCGAGCGGGAGACCAGGAGACGACGCCGCGGGCGCGGGCGTTCGAATGCGGACCTTCGATGGAAACATCGTCGAACACCAGTGCGGAGATGGCGGGATTCCAATTCACGTTGCCGGAAAGATTTACGGCCGGATTGTCGGCACGCGAAGGCAGATCCCAGCGATGAAGTTGGCGAAGGCCGGTGCGCGCATTGATGATCCACGAATCGCCCTCGGGATGAGCGTTGAGCGTCACGCCCAACGAACCGCGAACGCCGTAATCATAGCCGCGGGCCAGGCGCAGCACATCGGAGATGGAGGCGTCAGCCCAGGAGAGATCGAGCGCCGCGGGGCGGAGGCGCGAAGAAGTGCCGCCTACGAGCCCGCTGAGATGCAGAGTGCCGGCTTGTTGCAAATTAACGGCGGCGCGCATGGGGACGGCTTCCAGGTCCAGGCGCCAGCGGCCGGTGCCGTCGGGTTCGACGTAGCCGGTGACTCCAGTGAAGGCGAAGGGAAGTTTTTCCGCGCCGCGTTTGAAATTGATGCGCCCGGCGTCCACTTGAATGCGTGTGAAGCGAAGCGGCGAGGACGGAGGCGCGGGCGGGCCGACCGGCGCGACCCCGGCCGGAGATTGAGGGGATACGGGACGCGGGAGCCACTCGGCCAGATTCCAGTCGCCTCCGGATTCACGGACCAGATTGAGGCTGGGGCGCTGGAGCGCGAGGGTGCCGAATTCCAGGCGGCCGCGAATGAGGCCTCGCCAGCGCAGGCGCATGGTGAGCGTGTCGGCACGGAGAAAATACTCGTAGCCGAAGCGCGGGTCTTCCGCGACGGTGACGGTCTGCGCCCGGAGCGTTGGCCAGCCCCACAGGCTGAAATCGTAGCTGGCGACTTCGACCGGGCGGCCGAAGGCGGATTGCAGGCGGCCAGTGATTTTGCGTTGCAGGCGAGTGTGACGGATGAGCAGCGAAATTCCCTGGTTGGCAATCCACACGAGCGCGAGGAGAAGGAGAATCCAGCCGGCGAACTGTTGCATGCCGGGACGTACACGGGCGCGAGCCGCGACTGGCTGCGTAGAGATGACAGAATCTGAAATGGCGTCAACCAAACTAAATTCCTGTTTCCGGGCGCCGAGCGCAAAAGCAAGAAGCGTCGGACCCAACGAGCGTAAGCATGGCCTATCAATTTCGCAAGGGTGTAATTCCGCGGCAAGAGCAACGCGCGCGCGAACCGGGCGCGGACTGCTCACGTATGGATGCGGCCCGCGTCTATTTTTTCAACGAGTGAGCCGGTGCGAGCGAGCGGTCCGTTACAGGAGAAAATCCATGCGAGTCAAGATCCTGGCTACGCTTCTGTTGGGTGCAAGTTCGAGTGCGTTTGCGCAGGCAGAACTGCCGAAACCTGCGTACGATTTTTCGCTGCCGCGGGAGGAGCGCATCAAGCTGGCGGAAAGCGCCGCGCCTCCGGAAATTTCCGGAAAGGCCACGGTGTACGTGCTCGAGCGCAGTGGCTACGTGAAAGTGCGAGACGGTTCGAATGGATTTTCCTGCTTCGTGGACCGGCAGACGCCGCTCAATCAGGAGCCGACTTGTTTTGACCCCGAGGGCAGCCAGACAACTCTGCGGACGCGAATTTTTGCCGAGGAAATGCGCGCGAAGGGAAAAGGCGAGGACGAGATCAACGCGGCCATCGGCGAGGGCTACCGTACGGGAAGTTTTCGCGCGCCGCAGAAGCCGGGAATCGCCTACATGATGTCGGACGCGGGATATCTGTATATCGCGTCGCAAAACAAGGTTGTGCGCATTCCCGGGCACCTGATGTTCTACGCGCCGTATGCCACGGACAAAGACCTCGGCTCACCGCCGCCCGCTGCGAATATGCCGCACTTGATCCGAGCCGGGCAGCCGGACGCGTACATTATTGTTGTTCCCGCGAAAAACGTGAGCCACTGATGCTATTTGCCACGGTGCAAGTCCCGCCCAAGCGCTTGCTGGGTGAGCGTCTGAAGGAATTCACCGCCGAGGCGCGGAGGACGCAGAGAAAACCGATTGCTGTGATGCTAGTGGACTTCGCGGAGCATGCGGCGCCAGCGCGTGCGCGTGGGGAGGTGCAGGAGCGTCTCGCCGATGCCGCGAAGGGTGCCGAGAAGGCCGCGGTTGGCGTAGTCGCCGGAGGTGGCTTGCACGGACCAGTAAATGATCATGGGGCGGCCCATGATGGCGTCGCGGTCAACGAAGCCCCAGTAGCGGCTGTCGAGGCTGCGGTCGCGATTGTCACCCATGACGAAGTAGTGGTTCTCGGGGACGACGAGTTCGCCATCGTGCACGCACTCCAGAATCGTTTCCGCCCATTCGGGGCGGACACCGATCTCCATGAAATATGGTTCGGTGGGAGGGAAATTATCGCCAAAGGAGTCGCGGCCGGCCGGGTCGTGGACGACATAGGGCTCCGCGAGCAGCGCGCCGTTGACATACACGTTCTGATTGACGATGCGGAGACGTTCGCCGGGAAGGCCGATGACACGTTTGACATAGTGGAGATGGTCGTCGAAGGGAAATTTGAAGACTATGATGTCGCCGCGATGGACGGGACGATAGGGGAGAAATTTCTCATACCATGCCCCGCGGCCTTCGAAAATGAATTTATTGACCAGCACGTGATCACCGACCAGTAGTGTCGGTTCCATGGATTGCGATGGGATTTTGAAAGCCTGCACGATGAAAGTGGTGCCGAAGAGCGCGAGAAGGATGGTGACCAGCAGAGATTCTATGAACTCGGCGAGGGAGGTGTGATGCGCGGCGTGGTGCTCGCGCTCGGATGGGGAAGCGGCGGCGGGTGCGGACATCTCGTAATTCACTGGAATACTGTACAGGATTTGCGGAGCGGAAATAAGAGGACACCGGCACCCCCAAGAAATGTGATCCACATTGACGATGCAAACATCGCTTCGTCGATCCCGTCAGTCGGCGGGTTGGGCGGCGGCGGCCGGAGGGTTGGCCTCGAGTCGTTCGAGGGCCAGGCGGGCGGCGGCCTGCTCGGCTTCTTTTTTGCTGCGACCCATAGAGGCAGCGAGTTTGCCGCGCGACAGCCAGACTTCGACTTCAAAAGTTTTCTGATGGTCGGGCCCGGTTTCCTTGTGCAGGCGATACTCGACGGTGCCGAGGCCGCGCTGCTGGAGCCATTCTTGGAGCGCGGATTTGTGATCAGAACGCTCGAGCCCCTCGGTGTGGCTGGAGAGTGCGGGAGCGAGAAGAGTGCGTTCGAGAAATGCCGCCGCCGCAGCGAGGCCGGCGTCCAGGTAGATGGCGCCGACGATGGCTTCATAGGCGTCGGCGAGGAGGCGTTTCTTCTCGCGGCCGCCGGTCTTTTCTTCGCCGGCGCCCAGGCGGAGATGGCTGCCCAGCGTCAAGCGCTTGGCGGCGGCATGAATGGAAGAGGCGCTGACGAGGCGGGCGAGGCCCTTGGAAAGTTTTCCCGAATCCCACTCGGGAAAGGTGCGCAGCAGTCGTTCGCTGGCCACCAGACCGAGGACACGGTCGCCAAGAAACTCCAGGCGCTCATTGTCCACGCCGCCCTGGGTCTGGCGGTGCGAGCGGTGAGTGAGAGCGCGCTCGAGCGCCTCGGCAGCTTCGAAATGATGGCCGAGAGTGGCCTCCAGTTCACCGCGCTCCTGCTCGGTCATGGGATACGAACCTCGACTACGGTTTTGCCGCGGCGGGTTGCGAGGCCGCCAGCTTCTTCACGTCGTCGGCGCGCTGCTTGCAAGTGGCCTGCACCCCGCTGGGAACCTGGGCGCACTTTGTATAGGCATCGGCAGAATCGGAGTAGCGCTTCAGGGCCTGGAGGTCGCGGCCGAGAACGAAGTAGTCCACCGGATCGGGCTTGGCGGAACCTTTGACGGCGAGAGCGAGTTCGGCGGCAGATTTTTCCACCTTCTGCTGGCGGAAATAAACCAGCCCGAGACCGCTGTGGGCCATGGCGGTATTTTCCGTCCGCACCTTGTTGAATTGGTCTTCGGTCATATTGTCCGGCTTGGTGAGCGAAGGCAGGAGCGCGATCGCGTGAGTGAGATAGCGTTCGGCTTTGTCGAGGCGGCGCTCAGCTTCGAGGTCGTTGGGATCATAGTTGTGAGGAATGACCCAGCCGACAAGGACGAGGACGTCCACGTTATCGGGGGAAAGAGAGAGGGTCTTGTCCGCAGCGGCATACATCTTGTCGTACTGCTCTTTGCCATAGTAGGCGTTGGTAAGACCGGCATAGACATGCTGGGTGTATTTGCTGGTGGGATACTTCTGCAGGAATGCCTCGCCGAGCTTGATGCGTTGATCGGCATTTTCGGTCTTAACGTCGTAGAAAGCTTTGTAAGCGGCCTCCTCTTCCGGGTCGGTCTTGGGTGCTTCGGTTTGCCCCGGGGCAGCCGCGGGCTTGGATTGATCTTGCTTGGCCGAGGGCGGGGCCTGTTGTGGCTGCGCGCCACCCATCTGGGCGCGCAAGGCGGGAGTCATGGCGAGGCCGCCCAAAAGCAATAAAGCCAGGAATCGAATGCCACTGCGAAGAAACGGAACGTTCATCTGCGTCACCTTTCTAGGTTGAAACTTCCCGGGCGCGCATCTGGGAGCGCCATCAGGGTTGCTGCGGTCCTTTCGAATTGGAATTCGCGTCAACGTCGTCACCTCGTGCGCGCGAACTGTACGGCTGCTGCACGCCTCGTTTTGCGGCTACGCGAGCGGCTTCGGGCGCGCCGTTCACAGCGAGCGCAGAATGATACTCCCCGAGAGCCGAATCGCGCTCACCTTCGAGATCGTCAATCCTCCCGAGATAGACGTGCGACCAGGCCAGTATCGCCGGGTCCTGAACCGCGGGCGCAGCGGGCGCGCCGGAATCGGCTGCATCCGGCACAGTGACCAATCTTTCAAACAATTCCCTGGCGCGGGCGGCTTGCCCGCTGAGCACCGAGGCGATAGCCAATCCGTACACAGCGCGGGGCTCGTCCGGATATTTTGCCAGAACACGATCGAAGGTCTTCGTCGAAGCAATGGCGTCCTGTTCCGCGATTTCACGGTTCCCTTGCGCCAGCAGCGCGTCGAGTTCAGAGCGCTGCTCGGCTTCCGCCGCACTTCCCTGTTGAGGCGCGGGCGTGGAAACAGCTGGGCCGAAGCTTACAGATTGCAGACGCTTTTGCTCAGCCGAGACGTCGATACCGGCAATGATCCCCGGGAAATAATACGACATCGCGGGCTCAGCCTTCTCGAATTTCTGCAACTGGGCGACGAACGGTCGGACCAGGATGAACCCGGACTGGTCCGCCTCGACCAGGGCCGATTCGAGCGCCGCAGCCTGAAGATGGCGAACGCGGAGTTCCACGGCCTTGATGAGGCATTCGTCGGCAAAGGCCAAAAAGTCATTCTGGAATTCGACGGGCAGGCGCGGCGCGCGTGCGGCGATATTCAGCAGCGCGCTTTTGGATTTCAGGTCGTCGCGGTAGCGCAGCGGCAGCGGATCGAGGAGGAAATGAAGGTAGGCGTGCTGGATGGCGTCAGCGGGAATCTGCGCGCCGGAGCCGACGACGATGGCGTAGTGATCGCCGATATTTCGGAAGTTGGTGCGACTGCCGACCAGCGGCTCAACGTACACGGTGAAGGATCGCTCATAAGTGGGCTTGAGCAATTCGCGGAGGTAAGCGTTGTCAACCGTGACGATGCGGCGGACGGGCGATTGGTAGCGGGCGACGATGCGCGCGTATTCCGCTTCGATTTGCCGCCAGCGGGACTGTAACTGCGCTTCGCTGTAAAAAGCAGGGAGAATCAATTGAAACCCGTCGAGAGCCAGCACGTCCGGCGGGAACAGCTCGCGCTTGATTTTCGATTTGAAATCCGGCGGCGGGCCGGCAACCAGCGCGAAGGCAATGTAGCGGGCCAGCGTTTCGCCGGGATCGGCGAGCAGATGATCGCGATAGAACTGGCGGACGGCTTCTGTGGCCGGTCCTTGCATTTTCAGGAGGTCTTCGCGCAGGGCCAGGCGCGACGGCATTTCCGCGAGAGTGCTTTCATCGGCGGCGAATCCGGCGGCGTCGAGGGCGCAGAGGGTGGCGAAAATCTGCTGGCTGGGTTCAATGTTTATGCCGGTGTAATTCGTGAGCGGCGGTTGCTGCGCCTGAGCAAGCAAAGTGCTGGGCGTGCCGAGGGAAATCGCGGCCATGAGAAATGCGAGGACAGATGAACGGCGCGCGATTTTCTGCGTGAGCGGATTTCTCAATGTCTTGCGGCTCGCTGAGTTCCTGAGGCCCACGGAAACACAGTCGTTGGGCGCGGAACGAAATTTCTGGCGCGATGCCCCGGCTGAATTTTCGCGCGGCTTGAAACTGTATCGGGCGAGCGGGGTGGAGTCAAGGCGAGGCGAAAAGTGAATCCCCGCGTAACAGCAGTTCTTCAGGGGCTGAAGCCCGACGAATTGACAGGGTCTCATGTCGGAGCTAAAGCTCCGACCCCCTAAAGACATGATGTCGACCACGAATCAGCCGCGGACGCGGACCTCGCTGAAGCTGAGCATCACGTGGCCGCCATCCATGGGCCGGCCAAAGCTGAATTGCGGCCGGAAGCGGGAGAACAGCAGGACCTGGTCGAGTTGGCGCTCGATGGCCGGGCTGGTGCCGCCGGATAGAATCCGGTAGGACACGACCTGGCCCTGGGCATTCAGCGTGGCTTCGATGAGCAGGATGCCTCCGTCCGAGTTCCCTCCCGGTTGAGCAATGGCGGTGACCGGGAACGGCGCGAGGCTTTCCAGGCGAGCAGGCTGAATAATGTTCAGCGGCAGATCGTTCGAGACCACGCCGCCGAGCGGCACGCCCACCAGAATATTCGAAACGACCAAAGCGAAGACGACGAGCGCGGTGAGAATCCCGCCCGTAGCGGGCACGGCCAAGGGCTCGAGAACATTTTCGAAAATGACCGCGGCGCGTTTCCACTGCAGCCGCACCGCGGCCCACGGCGATTGCGGTTGAGAAGCTTGGACGCGAATGCGCAGCGCGAGATCGGCGGGAGGTTCAACGGCCGAGACCTGCGCAAGATGTGCGGCCATGCGGTTGTAGCCATCGAGCTCGGCAGCGCAGTTCTGGCAAATGGAAAGATGTTGGCGAAGCCGCGCGTGGTGGCGCGAGCTGATGGCTCCGTCGAGATAACCGGGCAGGAGGCGCAGTGCTTCTCGGCAATTCATCGTCCACCTCCTTGTGCGCGAGAGGATTTGAAGCTCGTTGAGCGAGCCGCGAAAGCGGGACGGGGCACGGGACGGACGGCCGGGCGCTCCGTGTGCGCGACTTCGCGCGATGGCTGCGGCGCCGGTGATTCGTGCTGCGGCGCGTGCAGCAGCGGGTCCAGAATTTCCTTCAACATGCGACGGCCGCGCAGGATGCGCGATTTCACTGTGCCGACGGAGACGTCGAGAACTTCGGCGACCTCTTCATAGGAGAGGCCTTCGAGATCGCGGAGGATCACGGCGCTGCGGAAAATCGCAGGAATCTGGGCCAGCCCGCGATGCACAGCGGCTAGCGTTTCCTGCGTCTCGTACTGCTCGAGCGGCGTGGCTTCCGCGTTCTGCAAATGGAGCGTTGGATTGGCATTGTCGTTCGGGGCGTCGGTAGAAAACTGATTGCGATGGTGGCGCCAGAACCAGCGCCTGTGATTGAGGGCCTGGCGGACGGAGATGCGGTAGAGCCAGGTTTTCAGCGAGCTGCCGCGGCGGAATCCGCGAATGCCCCGGAAGGCGCGCAGGAAAACTTCCTGGGTGACATCAGCAGCGTCGGCGCGATCGTTGAGTATTCCGTACACGAGATTAAACACACCCGCGTGATAGTGAGTGATGAGCCAGTCGTAAGCCGCATCGCAGCCGGATTGCAGCTCGGTAACGAGTTCGGCTTCATCGCGGCCCCACGGCAATGATTGTGCCAGGTCGGACATGCCTCGCGCCGCTTCTCCTCCTCGGCCGGCCCTCGACTTACTTAGACACCGCTCCGCCGAGGTATGTTGCAAGGATAGCAGAATTTGGATTCCTGGGAATGAGCCGATGGTACTAGTCAGCGTGGAGGCTGGTCGCCAGTCTAAGTGTTCACGCCTCAATGACTTAGCCCCCATTGCCGCCAACAGCCCCCGGTCTGTTTGACGGCCTGTGATTCCGGATGTTATAAGACTAAAGACGTTCCGCACTTCCGTGGGGCCGTAGCGCAGTTGGGAGCGCGCATCGATGGCATCGATGAGGTCGCGGGTTCGAACCCCGCCGGCTCCACCACTCCCCTCCTTATGAATTCGATTCACTAGTCCATCCATGTAGCTCTCACTTTTCCGCCGGGTGAGATTTCAAGAAATCGGTGATGGCTTCAGGCTTGAAGCGGGCGATGCTGAAGGGATAAGGCAGCGCGTCTTCGAAAGTGGTCATGCGGTACTTCCCTTTGCCATCGGTGAGGATCAGGACGATGGGCTGCTTGCCGGCTTGGTGATTGAAGCTGGAAGCTTCAAATCCGTACTGGCGGTCGCGGTAATTCACCACCGGCCATTTGCCAGGCTCACCGGCGATAATGATGGCGCGCAGGAAGTAGTCGCGATCCGTGAAGGCCTCCTGCAGCAAACCTCCAATCGGATAGCGATAGTGAAAGGCAGCATCGTCGGCCGCGGCGATGCGATAGGTTTTTCCTGAATACGAGAGTCCGGCGGCGCCGGTGTGGCGGTCGGTGGTGAACAGCGTGACGCCGCCGCGACGGGCTTCCCACGCCATTTTCACAAGACCGGCAAGCTGGTCGGGTGTGAGGGGAATCTTGGCCGATTCGACTTCGGGGAAATTTGCCTCGCAGACGAGTTGCTCCATGAAGCGGTGGACGCGAACGGTATGGTCGGAAGCCTGTCCGCAGGCGATGAGGAGATGCTCGTAATCGGTGGAGGCGATTTGAAAATCGCGGCAATCGCCGCAACTGCCGCTGCCGCCGCAAGTCTTGGTGAAGAAAGCGACGAAGCGCACGGCGTGCTTGGTAGCGTCGGCGCCATACAGAGAGGTGACGTGATTGAGCAGCGCGGATTCGCCGTGAATGGCTTCGGGGATTTCGTATTCGGTGTTGCCGCCGAGGACGACGTGCTCCTGGCCGCCTATTTCAACCACGGTGGCGGCGCGCACCTGGAAATGGGAGATGGTGGGATTGGTGCCGGCGTGCTCAGCGGCGTCGAGCGCGCGGAAGATTTGGGAGCGCAGCTTGGGATCGGGGACAAGCGATTCGGAATCTTTGGTCATTGTCCAGTTCGAGGCAGGCGGCTCCGGATACAAGCGGTAACCGGCGGATGCCAAGCAAATAAGGGTTGCGGCCAGGAGCAGTGGCTTCATGGTGGATTCCCTTCCCTGCGGCGCATCGGCCGCCGCGATCGCGATGTGAATATACAGAAAACTCCCCGGAAGTGACCAGTTCTGAGTCCAGGGAGATGGCGAGCGTCGGAAGGCGTGGAGAAGGTCTTCGCCAGCGAAGAAAATGCGAATGAAAACATGGAGCTCAAAACTCGGGAAAAGTTGGCGATTGAAAAAATTCATATCGCTGATTCGATGGGAGTTCCGGCGATTTCTAATTTGCGGAGTTGGCGATTGAAAGCTGATAGCGAGAGGGGCGAAAGGCGGTGCCAAGGAGGACGTCACCGGGTTGGAGCGATCCATCATGCCGCGCCGATGTTATCATAGCGGTGACCAATATTCAATGTGTAACACTTACACAGTCGGGGTGATTCCCGAAATGGTGCCGCGAGCATCGCCAATCGAAACATGGGCAGCGCCTGGAATTGAAGTTGTCCGGTAAGCGCAGCGCTAATCAGAACTTATCTTATTTCTCATGATTCTTACCGTCGTTCCTTAAGCGGTCAGCAACCTCCAGCTGAGCACAGCACCGGTTGATAGGAGTTCGGCGGAAGTGCCCTGTCCCACATGCGCCGCCAACAACCGTGTGAAAAGATCTGGTTTGCTCTCAAGGGCGCGAATCACACGACTCCGAATGCGCGGGTTGCTGCCCAGGCACAGCATCAAATTGCCCATCAGCATCGGTCGTCTTGCCAGTTCTCTCGGATCAATCCCTATCCAACCAAATAACTCCAGGGAACTGTTCCTCCCCCTATGGCCCAGGCCCGCCCGCTCCCGGTGCTCGGTAATGTTCACTGTCGAGGTAGAATGGGGCTCTTGGCTGAGAATCCATATCCGGAAGCTCTTGTGCAGCCTTCGGCGGCCAACCCTCGAGCCAACGAGAAGTGCAAAATTATTGAACACTACGACGTCGTCAGCCGTTACTACTACTCCTTGTGGGGTGAGCATATACACCACGGCTACTGGGTCCGTGGCGATGAATCGAAAGAAACCGCGCAGATTCAGTTGATCGATCATCTCGCGCAGCTCGCAAACATAAAAACCGGCTCACGCATTCTGGACATCGGCTGCGGCTTTGGCGGCAGCAGTCTCTATCTCGCGAAAAAGTACGGCGCCAGAACCACAGGCATCACCATTTCTCCCGTGCAAGTGCAAATGGCCAAGGAAGCTGCGGCGAAAAGCAACCTGGACGCCAGCTTTTTCCTGATGGACGCAGAGGACATGCAGTTTTCGCAGCAGTTTGACCTGCTTTGGTCCGTCGAATCCATTTCTCACTATTATGATCCCCGGAAATTCTTCGCTTCGGCGGTGAAGTTCCTGAAACCCGGCGGCTGCTTTGCGCTCACGGACTGGTTTCAGAAGGAAAACCTTTCGCCCGCCGACAAAAAGAAATTCATCCAGCCGATCGAGAAGGGCATGATGGTCGAACTCCGCGGAATGAATGACTATAGCGACTTTCTGGTTTCTATTGGCCTGCACATCGTCCATCGGCAGGACCTCACGCTCAATTGCGCGAAATCCTGGGACCTGGGCCTGGACATCATCAAAGACAAAAAGTTCTGGACCCTGGCCGCGAAACATGGCGCCGCATTCGTCACCAACCTGAAAGCATTCCGTGCCATGCGTGCCGGCTTCGCGTCCGGCGATTTCGTCTATGGCCTCTTCGTGGCAAGACTACCGGAAAACGGCAGCAATCCCGCCTGATCTCTCTCGAACCGCAAGGTGTCGGATTACCGGATGTGTTCCGGCCTAGTACTGAACTTGTCCGGTCAGCGCTGCGAGTTCAACCGGCTGTTGCAACAGCATCCAATCAGATGATCCGAGAATATTTCTCCTAGTGAACCGATCTGTCGCGCTGTACCCAATCAGAACCTATTCAGGGGAGTGTTCCGTTTGATTTAGGGCTCGCGAGGGAATTTAGCTGATAAGACTGCTGCAGGTAGACTTTGAGCTTAGTGTTGCGTCGCCCATTGAACCCACATGACAATTCGGAGGCAATCTTATTTGGCGAATGGCGCGTCGTTCCCTACCCATAGGTGAGCAAGGGATCTCAGGTTGCCTTTATAGGTCCGTGATACGGTGTATTCCTTGCCCGCCTTGGTACGAAGCAGATATTCTCCCGTGGCCCAGGGCTAAATTTCTTGAACGCAGGAAGCGTTCACCAGCACGGAACGATGAATCCTTATAGAGCCGTAGGGTCGAAGCTTCTCCGCTAACGTTGAGACGGACGCTCGGAGCAAATAAGCGCCTGAAGGTCTCTGCGGCAAGACGTAATTGCCCTGGGCCTCTACGGCGACCACTTCCGCGGGATCAATGAAAAGAATCTTTCCATCTATCTTAATTGCGAGCTTCGAAGACTTCGATAAGAAGGCGTTCAACTGCGGCATTATTTCCATCAAACTCGCTGCGCGCTCACTCGCTGATCTGCGAATCGCAACATTCAGAGCTTCCTCTACCCGCTCGTTCGAGAAGGGTTTTAGGATGTAGTCTACGGCGCGTTTCTCGAAAGCCGTCACGGCATGCTGCTGATGCGCGGTGACGAATATGACTGCAGGCATTGCCTGATCCCGTTTCTTCAGGGAATCCAAACGAAGTTCGGCGCCTACGACACGGACGCAAAGCAAGACGACTCAGCGAGAAACAGCCACTTTTGGCGCGGCAGTGACAGTAAGTGCCGACTCTGGGAAGCCGATACGCGCGATCATGGCCTTGAACCTGGGATCCTCATGAAGAACATCGAACTCTGGGGCAGTCGCCAGGAGCAGCAACTCGGCGTCGTGCGCCTCCATGGATTTTGCCAGCATGGCCAGCGCTTGCTCCTTGTCTCCAAGGCCAATGTACACGTCGGCGAGGTCATAAGGCGCAACGTAAGCCTGTTTCGCGCCCGCTCTTATCTCTCCGAGGAGCTTTTTCGCTTCCTCGGTGTGGCCTGCGAAGCCCTCCGCCATGGCCAGCGAGGGGAGAATACTGCTTTCGTTTCCGGACAACACCAACGCCCTTCTGAATTCACCGACAGAGTCCGCGTAATGCCGAGTGTACATGTACATGTACCCCAGCCAAACATGCCCAGGCCAAAACTGCGGATCCAGTTCCAGGTCCTCTGTGCACTCCTGAATTCCCGCCTTATATTCACGGGCGCGGAGGTGCACGAAACAAATCATTGAATGTGTGAGCAGCGAGTACGGGTCCAACTCCTGCGCCCGGCGAACTTCCGCGAGAGCCTCTGGATACCGCCCCACATCCGTCAAATAATTGGAATACAAGGTGTGCCCCATGGCCGAACTGGGGTTGAGTTCCAGTCCCCGGATGTACTCTTGATCCGCTCCCGCCCAGTCCCAATCGTACACGTGTAGAACCTCGGCTTTCGCCAGGTGCGCGTCGGCCAGTGTGTTGTCGATCTCCAGCGCCTTTTGCGCGGCGGCCTTGGCGTTTGGATACGCTTCAGTCGGTCTCAAATAACCCCAGTCGGCTGACATATTGTAGGCATTGGCCAGGGCCGCGTAGGCGGGCGCGAACTGAGCATCCTTTCGAGACGCCAGCTCAAGGCTCGCAATACTCTTCTGAATGTCGTTACGTGACTGCACGTTCATCTCCAGCAGGCCCTTCAGATACGCATCATAGGCTTCCGGATTAACGGCATTTGCCGCCGTTGCGGTTCGCCCCGCGGAGCTCAACACCTCGAGCGATAGCGATTCCGCGATGCGGTCGGCAACTTCCCGTTGAATGGTGAGCAGGTCTTCTGCCTTGCGGTCGTAAGCTTTCGTCCAAATACTCCCGTGATCTTGCGCGCGGAAAAGTTCCGCGGTAATTCGGACGCGATCGCCTTGCCGCTGAAAACTACCCTCCAGCACATAATCCGCATGCGTTTCCCGCGCCATCTCCTCGATCGGCTTGTGTGCGCCTTTGTATTGCATGGCGGTGCTTCGAGCGATGGCGCTAAGCTGCCCCGGAGAAATTGCGCCCAGCCGGGTGATCATCTCCGCCGTCAACCCATCGCTCAAATATTGCTGGCTTGGATCTCCGCTTAGGTTTTCGAAGGGAGTCACCAGTATGGTGTCGCGATGCGGGCCGCCGCTTGCTTGGGCAGAATGCCTGAGCCACTGTTGGTAAGCGAATCCGCCCAGAGCCAGCATCACGACGAACGCCAGCGTCACTCCAACCCAGGGATGAGCAGGGAAAACTTGCGCCTGCCGCAAAGGCAGCTTTGCCGTTCCGTTGCCTCCGATGGAGGAAGCAGACGGTTCAAGCCGTACTGCGGACCCGCCGCCGCCGTTGTCGATCCAGGTGACGGGAGTGCAGAAGCGGTAGCCCTGGCGCGGAATGGTCTTGATGAATTTTTGCTCACTCGCGCAGTCGCCCAGGGCTCGGCGAAGCCGGTTGAGATTCGTGTTCAGGCTTTCTTCGAAATGGATGAACGGGTCCATAGGCCACAAGCGCTGTTTCAACTCTTCCCGGGTGACAATGTCTCCCGCGCGCTCCAGCAGCAGGCACAGAATCTGAAACGATTTCTCCTGCAACTTGATTCTGTGGCCATTCTGGCGGACCTCGGCGGCTCGAAGATCCACTTCAAAGTCCTCGAATCGGGCCTTTTCTGAAATGTTGGTTGTGTATTGGCGATTCATAGTTTGCCTTCTCGTGCCAGAGGCCGCAGTGTTGTCGCCCCCTGCTATTGATCGAATGAGGAGCCACGAAATCGACAGTGGCTGGAATTATTTTTCTGCTTTTGCTGGCTCCTTACACAGCCTCCGTACTGGGCCCACGGCCCGGCTCGTTCTCATGCTCGATTCGCATGGAAGTCTCTTTGCTTCGTTAGACGCCGAAACCCAAACTTAGGGTTGGAACCAGTCCAAAGATTCCTCACCCGCGCGTCCCGGACTGCAGTTGCCCTGATTTAGATGAAGAGATTGTTGCGAGCGCGATTTTGCATGCGATTAGCCGGCGTATTCCGAAACTCACAGTTTCCTTCAAGAAAATGGACGACCCGACGGAAACTCATGCGTTTGCAAAGCCCTGCGGGACAATCCCGCGCTTCTAACTCCTTGCGGCATTCTTGAGAAGCGACTTGCTGCGCTGCCCTTGTTGCGAAACGTCCCAGTTAGACCAATTTAGCTCGCTCCCGCACCGTTTGTGGGGACGCGTTTGCATTGACACCTCCGAGGCGTCCCTGACTTGCGAGCTTCCTTGTTTTTCTGGAACGCCCGCTCGAAGGCGCGTCGAGCGAAGTTGGGGCCTCCGAAAATCGAACGGGAGAGGTGTCTTTGATGAAAACAAAAAAGGCGTGGATAGTGGGAATACTATTCCTCGCCGTTTTGGTAGCCCTTGCGCCATGCGCGGTGGCACAAGAATCAGCAGCCAAGGGCTCACTGAACGGCACTGTAGTTGACTCTACCGGCGGCGCAATCGTTGGTGCGCAGACGACATTAACCGGTCAACAGGGTACGCAGTCCCAGGTGACGAACGGGCAAGGCACGTTTATCTATCAGGACCTGATACCTGGAACGTACAAAGTCAGAGTCGAGATGAAAGGGTTCCGGGCAGCCGAAGTACCCGACCTCACCATCAACGTCGGACGTGTCTCGGCCATCCGCATTCAGTTGGAACCCGGCAGCGTCACTTCAACAGTTGAAGTTGTGGCTTCGGCGGTATCCGTGGACACCACGTCCACTGCTGTTGCCACGAACCTCAACGACGACTTTTATCAGAAGCTTCCCGTCCAACGCGGCGTTGCTGGCCTGTTCTATCTGGCTCCTGGCGTGGTGAGCGGCGGCGGTACGGGTGCCTCAAACCCATCTATTGGCGGCGCCACAGGCCTTGAGAACTTGTACATCGCCGATGGCGTGAGCATCACGGACACGGCGTTCGGCGGATTGGGCCTCTATTCCCGCGTGTACGGCTCAGTCGGCACCGGTATCAACCTCACGTTCATCAAAGAAGTTCAAGTCAAGACTGGCAGCATTCAGCCGCAGTATGGCGGCGCAACGGGCGGGGTTGTCCAGATCGTAACCAAGTCCGGTGGCAACCAGTATCACGGCGCACTTGCCGGCTACGCCCAGCCGAACGGGTTTGAAGCCCAGCGGCTCAACGTCGATGACTTCAACTTGGCAAATCCCTTCGGCAAGGTGCTGCACATTGCCAACTTTGATGTTTCCGGCGAAATAGGCGGGCCTGTTCCGGTGTTGAAAGACAAACTTTTCTTTTTCGGTTCGTTTGATCCATCAAGAGTCGATACCCTGGCGATTTCTCCGCCTCTCGAAGGCAACCATGCGCTCGGTGCGCTGCAGGGGCGGCAGCTGAGCCTTAACTATGCTGCAAAGCTGACCTACAAGCTGAACGACAAGAACACGCTTGAAGGGTCAGTGTTCGGCGATCCCACGACTACCAACCAATTCCCCTGGAGGCGCTTGGTAGAAGGAATTACAGGTGTTCCGAACACCACTGCCTTCAGCAAGTTGAATTTCGGGAACCGCGACGTTGTGGCGCGCTACAATGCCACGCTGTCCCCGACTTGGATCCTCAACCTTGATACCACGTGGCAGCACAACAAGTTCACTGAGAGCGGCTACGATGGCAATGCTTCTGAGATTATTGATCTGACCCAGACCCTTGTTGGACCTCTAGGTGGCTCGGGGATTGCTCCTGGTGTCCAAGAAGGGCAGTTTGTTTCGGTGGGCAGGGGATTCGTGGAAAATACCGATGACGAAAGCTACGGCGCCCATATCAACACAACGAAGATCGTCAACTTCTGGGGCCAGCACGCTTTTGACATCGGCTATGGCTACAATCGTCCGTTTTACAAGGGCCAGCGAACCTTCTCAGGTCCGGCGATGCCACCTCCTGATCTCAACCAGGACGGCGGACTCAACAGCGTGCAATGCACCGGTATCGCGGTTCAGGGAATGGGTGGTTGCCCTTGGGACGGCACCTTCTCTAACTACGAGTGGAACCTAGCCATTGTGCCTGGTTGCCCGACCGGCGGAGCCACGCCGGTATGCGCTCTAATGACCGTTCCGGGTTTCGCCAGCCAACAGCCCGTGGCACTGGAGTTGGTCCGCGGGGAGTTCCACGTCGGTCCAGATGGGTTTAAGCAATTCTCCACGACCGGCAGAATCCACTCGGGCTACGTCAATGACAGCTGGACAATCAATAAGTATGTAACTCTCAACGCTGGCCTTCGCTGGCAACAGGAGCGCGTGATCGGTGAGCAGGCCAACTACACGTTCACCGACAACTGGTCTCCTGCTCTTGGTGTAACCGTGGATCCGTTCGGTGACCGCAAGAACAAGTTCTGGTTCAGCTTCGGACGGTACAACTACAACCTCCCTCTCGACCTTGCGGAGCGCAACTTGACGAACGAGACCGACTTGTTCAGCTTGGCACTGGTTCCTGATTTCCATGTGGATGGCGCCGGAAACCGAATCGCAAACATCAATTCATTCGGCACGGTGACTCCCATCATGGATGGTGCCCATACTTTGAACTTGGCGAATGGTTCGCCGTTCGGCACTGTGTTCGGCTCGCTTAACAGCACGGAATCCATTCACCACGGGACCAGGTTGACCTACGAGGACGAATACGTGATGGGTTTCGAGCATGAGTTCTCGCACGGCCTCGTCCTCACCGCGCGATACATGCACCGAAGCCTACGAAGGATCGTCGAGGACACGGGCGGTATCGCTCCGGAAGCCGCAAATGCCGGCATTCCCCAACAGTTCTCGATCACCAACCCGAACAAGAGCTCGGACATCTTCACAAATCCGCAGGAATTCGACTTCACCTCACCGGCACCCACCGTGGTGGGTGGTGTCAATACCTTCCCGGACGCGGCGGTCATCCCGGCGTCGTGCAAGAAAGCAGGGAGCCCGGCCGCGGGCCCGATACCTGCATCCGATGTGCCGTTCTCTAACTTCCCGACGAACAGCTTCGGTGCGCCAATCACCGACAGCGCGGGAAACAACGCTGCTTGCTTTGCAGCAAGCGGCCTTGGGGTCAACGGCACGACTGCTGGAAGTGTCGCTCCTGATGGCATTTCGGATGGCTTTGCCGACCCGATTCACAAGTACTGGTCGGTGGTGTTCGAGGTCAACAAATCGTTCTCGCACAACTGGCAGTTGCGTGCGAATTACACCATCTCGAAGGTATTTGGCAACTTCGAGGGCGCGTTCCGCAACGACAACGGCCAGTCCGACCCGGGCGTCAGCTCGCTGTTTGACTTCACCACCGGAAATTTCAACCAACTGGGCGGGCAATTTACGCCCGGCGTGCTGAACCAGGACCGCCAGCAAGTGGCGAACGGCTACTTCAGCTACGTGTTTGATCACGGGATGCTGAAGAACCTGACGCTGGGAACGGGAGTGACCATCGCAACCGGGACTCCAATCACCGAGCTGGCCGCACACCCTGTTTACCTCGACTCTGGTGAAATTCCAATCGGAGGTCGCGGTGCTCTTGGCCGCACACCTACGACCGGCTCCGTCAGCTTCCATGGAGACTACCTGTGGAGCATGACGGAACGGTTCAAGCTCCGCTTCGGCGCTGACCTCTTCAACGTAGCCAACACCAAGCGGATCCAGTACCTCAACCAAAATATCGACCTCACATTCGGAACGCCAAACTCGGATTTCCTGAAACCATCAACTATTGGCGCGACCACTTTTATTAGCTCGCTACCTTCCGGCATTCAGGCGCCGTTCAACGCACGCCTATTCGCCCGGATTGAGTTCTAACTAACTCCGTCAACCCGAAGGGGGAGCATCATCTGCTCCCCCTTCCTTACTTGAATGTTTGGCGTTGGTCGCCGTTTCATCGGATTCAAGGTCGCACCGTAAACCGCTTAAATTTATGTCTCGAGGAGAGAATCGATGAACCGAAAGATAGTCAACACGATCGCGGTGTGTGGCATCGCGCTGCTGATCGTGCTGAGTGCAACATGGCGCACTCATTCACAGGCCCCCAAGACACCATATCCGGCTATGGCGCCCATTGATGAGTACCTCATGGACCGCAGTGCCGAAATCGCATTGGCTCGAAGCGCGGCTCCGCCATCCATTTCCCAGGACGCCACAGTTATGGTCCTCGGAAGGCATGGCTATGAAACTGCGGTCGAAGGCAAGAATGGCTTTCTCTGCATCGTGGGGAGGTCGTGGGGGCAGGGCACGGATCAGCCGGAGTTCTGGAATCCGAAGATTCGTGCACCCCATTGCATCAACGCGCAAGCCACGAGGAGCTTTGCGCCCATCTATCTGATGAAGACCAGGGTTGTGCTGGCAGGAAAATCGAAGGCTGAAATCGCGCACGCAATCGCGACGGCACTGGACAAGAAGGAGCTGCCCGCGCTGGAGCCTGGCGCGATGGCTTACATGATGTCGAAGCAGCAGTACTTAAACGACCGGGATAAAAGCTGGCACTCGCATGCGATGTTTTATTCCCCCGGCGACATGACGAAGAGCTGGGCGGCCGATGATCCCAACTCACCTGTCCTGCTGGCGAATGACCCGGAGGAACGTGTGACGGTTCTGTTCGTTATCGCAGACAAGTGGTCTGATGGCTCCCCTGCACCGCGCGATTAAGGACTCACCGTGAGCACATGCGCGCCAGTCGCAATCAGGTCTAGGAAAACTAATGAACCGAAATAATTTCACCGTGCTTGCCTCTATGATCCTCGCGACGATCCGGAGTTTTGGAACCCCAGCGTGCGCTTTGCCGCTCAGAACCGGCGATCCACCACCTTTGCCTCGTGATTCAAAATGCGCGATTACATAATCAAACCAGGAGTCTAACCACCCATGAATTACTTGATGGAATCCCCCGAATTGCCGGCGCATCAAGAAAAAAGGCGAGTCCTGGAATGTTTCGCCAATGGCGCCGCCACACTTAGCTTTACCCTGCGCCGTTTTCCAAGAAAAATGTGGCTGTATAAGGCTTCGTCCGATCGGAGAAGCATTCACGAGTCGGTGTGGCACCTGGCCGACAGCGAGGTCGTCGAATACGTGCATTATCGCCGCTTTATCGCAGAGCCCGCCTCGCCCGCGCTTGGAATTGATCCCTCGACATGGTGCCGCAACCTCGGATACTTCTACCAGGACGTGAAAGAAGCATTGGGAATCATTCGTGTACTGCGCCAAGCCGTTTACCGTTCCCTCAGAACATTGCCCGAGATGGCGTGGACGCATGTCACGGAAGTTCCCATCCACGGCCGGCTGTCGCTGGACGAATGGTTGGTGATCCGAGAGCGTTACATGTCGGAACATATAAGGCAGATGGAAGCGATCTATTCCGAGTGGCTCGAAATCACATCGTTGCTTAGGACACCTGCATCCACGCGCAAGACGCCGCCCACGGAATTGCGTGTCTCCTGATATGGTTCTCTGAGGAACCTGTCGCAACGATTTCGCGGGGCAATCTGATCGCTCATTTTGCGCCAGACGATGTGAACGAGAATTCACGAGGAGACCTGGAACTGCGGCATCAGCGGGTTGTACCCGGATGTATACTAGCGCGCTTGAGTGAACCAACTGGGGACGGACATTGTCACGAGATAAACCCGAGGCTTGATCACTTTTCGCAACGGCTCGCTCCAAACGCTTCCGGAAGGATCCAGGAGAAATTAGATGCAATCTGTAGGTGTGATTCGGCAACTGGCGCGCTACCCCGTGAAATCCATGCAGGGTGAGGCGCTGCCTTCCGCTGCCCTGACGCTTCAGGGATTCGAAGAGGACCGGCGCTACGCGTTCGTGCAGGCGGCCTCGCGCGGTTCGTTTCCGTGGCTCACCGGGCGCGAGCTGCCGGAGCTGCTCTATTACCGGACGTCGGTCGAAAAGGCGGGCACGCCCGAGGTGGTCGTGACCGTGGCGACGCCCCACGGCGAGAATTGGGCCGTGGCGAGCGATGAACTCCGCATGGCGCTCGAAGCTCGATCGGGAAGGCCGCTGTTTCTGCTGCGCGACTATCGTGGCTTGTACGATGTCGCCCCAGTTTCTCTGATCAGCCAGCAGACAGTCGCGCGCGTCGCAGAAGAAAGTGGCACGAAGGAAGATGCCTGGCGATTTCGTCCCAATCTGCTGGTCGATTTGAAGGAAGCCGGGGCTTTCGACGAATTGAAATGGGTGGGCCGGATTCTTCGCGTTGGAGACACGGCGAGAATCGCGATCACGCAAGTTGATCAGCGTTGCGTGATGATCTCGCTCGACCCGGCCACCGGCGAGTCCAGCCCGGAAATTTTGAAGTGCGTGGTTCAGAACCACGGGAAGTGCGCGGGAGTTTACGCGACGGTCCTGGCGCCCGGCGAGGTGCGCACCGGCGACTCCATTTCGCTCGAAGCCTAGCGCAGCGGGGTTTGCATTTTCGGAAACTGCACGAGTGGTTTGAGGCTTGCTCTCAGACGCCGGTGGTCGCTTGAACGTGTAGCCGGATAAGCCCACAAATCCGATCATCAAATTCATCTGGAGTTGCCTGCCGCGAAGGTGGATGTCCGCAGAGATGCCATGTCTGGGTTCGGATCCGCGCATCATTAATTCACCGGAACGCCATTGCTCTGGTCGAGGGTGACCGAGTTCGGTCCGGATTTCAGATCCACTTTGAAGCCCCAGCGAAGGGTTTGATTGTTGAAGCGCGTGGCAATCATCAAGTAATACGTTCCGGGCGGCACGCCGGGAAATGTGCCTTTGCCGGTGCCGTCGGATATAGTGACCGCGGCGCGCTCTGCCTTCAGGGCGTCCCGGATTTTCTGGCAATCGGGCGTGTGATTGGCGCACGCGGTTCCCATGGTTGTCTCCGGAGACATGCCCGGCGGAATGGTGACGCCGGATTTTCGGATCACCGTAGCTACGTCCTGGCGCAGCAGGACCAAGGGAAGATTGGCGAGGGCGTTGGGAGTATTCGCCGGCGCGGGCAATCCGGTGAGAATTGTCAGCACAGCGTCGCCGCCGGGCGCCGTGGAAGCAGCGGTAGCGACGGCCGCAGTGGGCACCTGGCCCGGTGAGAGAATCGCCAGATTGCAGGTGGCATTGAGAGGCGCGAAAGTGAAGTCGTCGTTGCTGTTTTTTCCGGTGATCCTTCTTCCCTCCACCACGTAGGTCCCCGCACCCGGGTCGAGCATGTTGTTCGGCTTGACCGCGAGCGTCAGCGGATGATTGGGCGCGGCCACCTTGACGGCCACTTGCGTGCCGTCCGCCTGAACGACATAGGGATAGGCGCGCGCCACGTCCGGGCCGCAACCGAGGATGGCGGACTCGGGATAAAACTCGACGCTGAATCCTGAGGCCACCGCGTAGGTTCCAGTCATGCGCAGACCTGCGGGCGCGGGCGGACCGGTCTCACCGTCGGAGAGCATGCCGGTCAGGACGCTTTGCGCCTGGCTGACGGTTGTGGGCGCAACGCCTTTGGAAGTGAGATTCGGCTGGGCGCAGGTGCGCGTTACCGACCGGTAGAGGTACACCGTGGTCTTGGTGCCGTCGTAATTAGTGTCCTGGCGCGAGCCCGCGGGGATCGAGCCGTCCACTACGATGGGGGCCGGCGCGGTTAGCAGTCCTTCAGCGTTGAGCGAAAGGACGACCGGCTTGGGTGTGGATTGGATGGTGACGACGGCGCGGTTGTTTGTGAAGGCCAGACTGTAGGTGTGCTGTTCGGGGTGCATGTCCGCGCAGGTCATCAGAACCGAAGCCTCCACGAATTCCAGGCGCCAGTCGCCTTTTCCCTCGAAGGCGCCGGCCATCTCCGGACCGGTGGTTGGTTTGCCAACCGTGTCGGGAACCATGGCGCTGAGCATGGACGTGGCCATGCCCATCAGGTGGCCTCCCACGGCATTTCCCAGACATGTGGAGGGAGGCCGTCCGGCGGTGATGCAGCGATTCATCCTGCGGGTTTCCGGATCGTGCGAAGGTTGCGGCGCGCTGAAGGTTTGCACCGGCTGCGCCGGCGGCGGAGCCTTCTGTTGCTGTTCGGTGCCCTTCTGGGCGGCCGCCTGTTGATCCTGCACTTTCTTGTCGAAAGCCTGGGCGCGCTTGAGTTCGTCGGCGGAAGGCTGCTTGCAAGTGGGCAGAAGTTTTTTCAGGTCACCGCGGGTTTCGTAGGTGTACTTCATCAGCCCGTTGGAGAGTACCGTGTCGGGATGACCGACCATGCATTTGGAGGTATCGGAGGTATCGCGGATGTTGCAATTCTCAATGAACAGGCGCTCGCCGTTGCAAAGATAGGTGACATGCGTTTGCAGGTCTTGCGCCGAGGCGATCGCCGCGACAAATAAACTGAGCAAACCGGCCCACGCGATGGCCCACAGCCGTGAGTTCATGGGTGCGCCTCCGAAATGAACGAGATTGTACCGCAATAGGGAAGCTCCTCAGGGGCTTCCCGACAAACACCGTCGGGAGGCACAAACCGCGAGGGCCCAATGTTCCCGGAACGCCGGATGTCGCAGTTCCCTCGGCTGAGGACAAGCTCCACCGCGACCCACAAGACTCCCGTTCTCCTGCGCGGCGGGACGCCGACTCTCGCCGGGTCGAAAAACCCAAAAGTGGGTCCCTCGCTGCAGGGCGCTTCGGGAGAGCCATCCTTCGTCGGATGGCCACTTTCGCCGGAGAAGGAAAGGCGAATGAAATGTTGCAAGATAGTAACGGGGGGGAGGGGGGCTTTTTGTACCGATTAGAAAAAATTAAGTGGTTGAAGGGAGGGGGGTTAGGTCGAATTCTACTTTTCGGTGTACCGATTAGAATTTCCGGCGGCGGAGGGCGAAACCGATTAGCCAAGGAGTGCTTTGCCGGGTTGAAACGAGCCATCATGCCGCTCCGATCGTATCATGCCAGTTACTAGTTTGTCAAGATAAAGCCGGGGAGAAAAGCGGGGTACAATCTTTGCGTGACATCCATTGAAGATTTGCGATTCACGCCTGAGCTGCTGACCAAGCCGATTCCGCGAGGCCTGGCGGTTGAAACCACGCTGCAACATTTTGCCATCGTCACCTACTGGGTGGATCCCTGGAGGCTGCGACAACTGGTGCATTCCCGGTTCGAACCGGTGTGCCTGGCCGTCGGCGGCGGGCCGCGGCGGGCATTGGTATCAGTGGTGACGTTTCTCGATCGCGATTTCAGGTTCGCCGCGTTTTCCTACTTCAAGCGGAGCTTCGGGCAAACCAACTATCGCGCCTACGTGCAAGACACACAAACAGGCGAACAGGCAGCGTGGTTCTTTGGAACTTGCCTGGACTCGGTGTCCGTCGCTATTCCGCGGTATTTATGGCGGCTGCCCTGGCATCGCGGGCGGATGGAATTCGACTGCCGGTACGATGAAGCGGCGGCCAGGTATTCGACTTTCAAGGTCAGAACTCAGTCCGAGTGGGCGCCGGCGTGGCTCGAGATCGAAGACTCGGGGAAAGCGCCGGTGGAGTTGGCGGGCGTCTCGAATCTGGAGGCGGGGCTGGTATTGCTGACGCATCCCATGCGCGGTTATTTCTTCCGCAGGGATGGCGCCCTGGGGAGCTACAGCATTTGGCACGATCGCACGCAGCCGACGGTGGGGACTATGCAGGAGGCGTCCTACCCACTGCTGCAGCGGCTCGGGTTGGTGCAGGACAGCGATCTGAGAAATGTTCACAGTGTGCTGCTGGAGCGGTCCATCGAATTTACAATCTATCTGCCGCCATCGCGTGTCAAAGGTGAATCCGCCGGCTAACGCCGGCCTGCGCTCATTGCATTACTGGTCAGGATGGGTGAACCCGCCAAAGAAGTTAATGCCTGGGGAAAAACATTTGAATTCCCATGCGACTGGCGATTGAAAGCACGGCGCTATGCGAGCGTATGACAAAGTCTCAAGTCCGGATGATGCCCAGTTTCCCGCATACGATTTCCGGTGTGATGCTCCGCTCCCTGCAGAATTCCAGAAAGGCTTCGTAAGCGCCGTCCCATCGAGGTTCCGTTACTTGGTCGCAGTCGTCGACCACGATCACTCCGCCCTTCGCCATGTGCGGGATGATGCGTTTGAGCGACTCCTTCACGGGCCGGTATAAGTCAAGATCAACCAGGGCGAAGGCGATTTTGCCGAGCGCCTGGTAATCGAAGGTTGATGCGTCGGCCATGTGTACACTCACGTTGGAGTAGCCGAAGCGTCTTACAGACGCTTTGAGCCATCTCGGGTCGTTGATGACAAAATCTTCATCATAAGTGCCAACGGGCTTGCCACGCCATTTGTATTCAAAAGCCCGGTCTGGGGGCGTAAAGCCGGTGAACGTGTCAATGCAAACGTAATCGCGATTCACTCCCGCCTCTTTCAAGGCTTCAACCAGGAAGCAGGTTGTCCAACCCTGGTGGCAGCCCACCTCGACCGCAGCGCCCGGCACCTGGACGGATAGGAGTTGCCTTGCTAGCTCCATCATCTGCGAAGGCTGATGCATATAAGGATACTTCACAAACGGCTGGCGAGAGTAAATCGCAGGCGCAGCCAGGTGATAGGCGAGCCAGTAGGACAGGCGCAGCAGTTCGTTTTTGAACCTGTTTTTCACGGATAGCGGTGAGAACCTGGTGTTAAAGGACGACTGCCTGAAATTTGAGATCTCGTGAGGAATCGTCAATCCCCGAATCCGCAACGACCGAGAGCTTGGCTGTGCGAACTGGCGCGGTGACGCCACCCGATTTGCAGGAAAGTCGGGCATTCTCAGCTCCCATTCCTGATTAGCGCGATTACCGGACATTTGACCTCCGAGGACTCGGCTTCTCCGATAACGGCGCGAATCGGAAGTTGAACATCGAATTACGGGCCGTCTGCCATCGGTCCATCGAGTGCAAAGAAACAGGGATGATGGCCTGATCGGCGTTGCGGAGACGTGATAGGCAGCCAGGGAGAGTCTTCATCCCACCCTAACGCTCGAGCCTGCGGTATACATTGCTACCCGGAAGCGGTTGCTGCAGCCAGCGGCGTAAGCGAACTATGATTCCCTGCAAAGTCTTACCGGGACTCAAACGTTCCATTACTTTTCGCGTCTCGAAGTTGAGCTGACGCATAGGAGACAGACCGAGAAGGCGATGGTACTGAGTTTTCAAAGCTGTCGAAAGCGGCACAGCAAGGGGAGCCACTGTATTGCGCCCGTGACCATTTCCTCCAGCCTCTTCCGCAGACGGTTCGGCCTCCAACTCTGAAATCGAATTCGAACTCACTTCCTCCCGCTCCAAAATCAGATTACCGCCATTCATTTTCGGATTGAAAATCGCCCATTCCCCAGACGCACTATCAAAGACGGTGATTCGGGGGCAAAATCCCTCGAGCAAGGTGGTCCGGTCGCCGCCCGCGCGCATATCGAATGACAGTGCAGGTGAAGCCGCGGGCAGGGTGGAAGCCTGGACCGGATCAGTTGCAGCTTCCACCGAATCAGCTGATCCAGCAACACAAGGCACGGGGAGCAAAAAATCTTGCGGACTCTGCCGCCCTCCGACGGGCCTGAAGTCGTCGAATTGCAGGCGGCGGGCTGCTTCGTCAACCATATATGCCAGCACAGGTTGCTGTTTTGCTAAAGAGGACCCCGTTAGCGCATGCTCGCACAGCAGATTCATCACTCGCGGGATGCCATGGGAATAGCGATGAACTGCCTCGATTGCTTCCGGCAGGAATGCAATTTGATTTGTCTTACCCGCGATGCAAAGCCGTTTCTGGATGTATCCATCGGTTTCCGCGCGAGTGAAGGGCGTGGTGTGGCAGCGAAGGCTGATGCGCTGACGGAGCTGCCGCATGTCGGGACGCCTCAGCATTTCTTCGAACTCGGGCTGCGCAGAAAGCACGATCTGGAGAAGCTTCTCTCGAGGAGTCTCCTGATTGAGCAGCATGCGAATCTCTTCCAATACATGGACGGGCAGCCCTTGTGCTTCGTCGATGATCAGCACCGGGTTCATCCCCCGCTGGAAACCTTCCGCCAGCCATTGATTTAAACGCGCCAGCATGCCGCCTTTCGAGCGCGGATTTGATGGAATCCCGAAATCTGCCAACATCAAATCGAACAGATCGTTCACCTCCAGCCGAGGGTTGAAGATGAATGCCACCGGCATCTTTTGCATGCGCAACCATCGCATCAAGCGGTGTAGAAGCGTGGTCTTGCCGGTGCCGGGTTCGCCAGTGAGCAAGATCAATCCTTTTCTCGCCTGGATGGCGCACGCCATGTCGTCAAGAGCGGCTTGAGTCCTATGCGGCAAGAATAAATAGTCGGGGTCCAGGTTTGTGCTGAAAGGATTTTCTCGAAGTCCAAAATTGCTCAAGGATGTGACGTCCATCGGGACTCCCTTTCCTCGAGTACACCAGGCGGAAAATTCTCCGTCTTACTATGCCAGGCGACGAAATATGCGCCCCTAATGTTGCCAACTGCGATGCCTCCGAGAAGTCCACTCCTCGATGCATCTTGGCCGCCCCCAGGGTGGCGTCTGATTGGGAGAAGCATGGGCGACGGACTCAGGGAGGCACCACCTGGGGGCGACTCCAGCCCATACTGGAAGGATAGCTAATCGCTTCTCAGCAACAAGCGGGTGAATGCCTGAAAAATGAGTCGGGGAAAAACCTGAAAATGGCTGAGAGGTAGCTTTGGCGCGTTTTGGCCTAGGGTCGATAGCTCCCCGACGGACCGCGTTGGACCGGTGCCATTCCTTCCAATTCACCCACTAGCCTGCGTGGCAGTAGGGAGAATATTCAAAAAAACTCCCCCCATTGCGGGGGGATGCGTGCGCCCGCAACAAGGGGAGCGGTGAAGCGAAACGTCCGACGGCAATACCACACAGACTGAAATCTGTCCTACCGTGCGTCGCGTTCGAACGACGCTCGAAGTGGCGCTCTCAATCGTCGTGACGAATCAAGCTGAACATCGGCTTCACGTTGGTGGTGTCGCAGGTGAACCCCAGGCAGCCCAGGTGGAAAATGTCCTGGATGGTCGCCAGCATGGAAATGTGGTTGAAAGGCGTGTCGGATGTGCGCGGAGATGGGAGCGAGTTGGAGACCACCAAGCCGACGACGTGTCCGCCGCCCGGATTCGCGTCGCAGCAGCCGCTGGTGTCGCCGAAGCCGAAGGGACCGGAGCCGGTGAAATCGCTTTCATCCCAGACGATGAAGATGATGGATTTTTCGCGCCACGCGTGCGAGGCCATGATGGCACCGACGGCGTTGGCGAGGAACGAATCGCCGGCAGCGATGAGCGATTGAACCTGTGAGAAATCACACGGGTCGGTGGCGCCACCGCCGCCGCGGCCGTGCATGTCGTTGCATTGATCGGGGCTGATAAAGGAATAATTCGGCACCGTGTCGTTGGCCAGGTCGGTGGCGAGTTGCGAGTAGTCCACGATATTGGCCAGGCGAGCGGGGCTGGACTGGACATCTTTATAGCTGACGAAGGGGTTGTGCTTGCGCTCGTAGAGCTGGTTGCCGCAGGCATGATCCAGCGGAGTGGCGCACAGCGAGAACGACTGCATGTAGCCCTTCCAGGATTTGTTATGGGCTTCGAGTTGGTCCACGATGTTGGGGACGTCGATGGTTATGTCGTTGTCGTTGGGAACGCCGTTAGTGGAGCCGGATGTGGCGGCGATGTAGTTGGGCTGGCTGGGATGGGCGACGCCGAAATAGTTCGTGGCGGAACCCGAGGTGGTGGCCAAGAAGTTGGTGAAGGGTGCGTGCGGATTGCCGATCAGGGCGTCGAACCCGGTGTTTTCCATCATGATGACGAAGACGTGGCGGAATTCCCGGCCGTCATCGCCGGCGTCCCTATTTTTCGCCTGCACACCGAGAGGAGTTGCCTGAAGCGCGAGAGCAAACACGACCGACCACATGGCGCCCACGCGAAGCCAGTGGCGCAGGTATTTTCTGGTGCGATTTCCGAACATTCATGCCTCCTTTTGTTTAAATTCCTCCATCGAAAATTGCCGAATCCGGCGCGATCGGCGCCGGGACACGTGCGGCAGGAAACGCTGGGAAGTCTTTTAGCCAGCGGCGAATGTGAAGTCAAGGTGATAGTGGCAGAAGCTGAGGAAAATTCTGGGGAGAAACGGCTGAACGAAATATTGACCGTGTCTTTTGGCCTAGTACGGCTAGTCCAGCCACTTGAAGTCGCCCTTGGCGCTCGCGGTGGCGGCGGGATTACTTTGTCTTGTACCAGTTGTAGCCGATGGTGAAGGTGAAGAAGGCGTTGTAGCCGGGGTTGTGATTGCCGAGGCTAGCGCTGGAGAGATGGCCGAACGCGGCTTCGAGCTGAATGGCGCGGCTCTGGCGCGTGAAGATGTGCGCGCCGAAGACGCCCTGCGAGGTGAAATTCACGTCCGAGGTATCTCCCGGGGGAATATTGCTGCGGGTGAATACCACGCCGCCGTGGACCGCCACGTACGGGGAGAATTTTTTGCCGCCGGTGAAATTCCATTGCCAGATGACGGGCTTGAAGCTGCCTCCATAAACGCCGCTCTGCGGCGGAAAGACCACATACACGGGCATGACGTCTATGGCCCATTCGAAATTTCCGCGCGCCCAGCCGGACAGATGTTCGCCTGTGAAAATGCGGCCTACGCGACCGCCGGCAATAAAGAATTGCGTGTCGTCGGATTTGCCCAGGCCCACGCCGCCGCCCGCGAAGGCGCCCAGATCCCATGTGCCCTTCGTAAGAGACGCGGATGGCAAATCCTGCGCGGAGGCGGCGGAAGCGAGAAGCAGGAGTGCGGCGGCAAGGATGCTGATTTTCATTCGTGCACCTGTCGGCAAAGCGTGAGTGCAAAACGAAGGCGAGAGCGTAAGACAGACCGGGGCGGCGGTCAAGAGATGTGAGTGCGGGCGGTGGGTCAATTCCCAATGATACGACTCATCTCCTGTTGGGGCAGCGCGACCATACCAATGAATCCTTGCTCAAGGGGCGAGACGCGAACTCAACTCTTCTCCAGGTACTTGCTTTGGGAACCCACTCGGCCTCGAACCGCGCGGACGATCAGATAGGCGATGATTCCTAACAGGAAGGAACTTAGCCACGGCAGCGTCAGCGCAAGAATGTGAAGAAAGACCTGCGTGGCTTGGTTCGGGAAATATGGCACATAACCGTACCGCGCCCCCAAAGCTCGACCAATATGCTGAACTAATGCATCGAAGACGCTCTCGATTCTATCTAGGACCGCATTCAATGGACAATGGCTTGAACGACCGCACGCCAGGAAGTCCAAAAGTCCCACTGCCGCTAAGAAAGCCATCCCCATGATTCCAAACCAGAACCATCCGAGCGTGCTTTGTGTCGCTTGATTGCGGTCAAAACTCATTGTTGGGGTTTTTCCGAGGATGCCTTCTCTAATCGCCAGAACTGTAGCACTAGAACGTCCGTCTTTGCCTGACAAACGAACTGACCGGGAACTGACTCACCAGCGAATGGAAATGTGAATGAAAACAAGAATGGTGTATGACGCGGAGAAAACACCAAGAAACGATAGAGGAATATTTGCGAGTTCGATTTAGAATATGCGTCCTATGGCGAAAATCACATTTCTGGGAGCGGCAGGAACGGTCACGGGTTCGAAGTATCTGGTGGAGGCGGGCGGCAGGCGGTTGCTGGTGGATTGCGGGTTGTTCCAGGGCTCGAATGAACTGGAGCAGCGGAACTGGGACAAGCTGCCGATTGATCCGGCGACGATTGATTGGGTGGTGCTGACGCACGCGCACATTGATCACACCGGGTATATTCCGCGCATCGTTCGCAACGGATTTCGCGGGCCGTTTTATGCCGACGGCGCGACTATCGAGCTGTGCCAACTGCTGCTGCCGGATTCGGCGCACTTGCAGGAAGAAGAAGCGCAGTACATCGCGAAAAAAGGCTACAGCCAGCACAAGCCTCCCCTGCCCCTCTACACTGTGGCGGAGTCGCAGACGGCGCTGAAGCAATTCAAGGAAATTCCGCGGGCGGCGGCGTTCACCATCAGCCCGCAATTTTCCGTGCGGCCGCATGATGCCGGGCACATCCTGGGCTCGTCGTGGCTGGAGCTGACCATCTCGGAAAACGGCAAACAGACGCTGGTGGTTTTTTCCGGAGACCTGGGGCGCTACAACCAGCCGATCCTGAACGATCCGGAGCCGCCGACGCGCGCCGATTATCTTCTGTGCGAATCCACGTATGGGGATCGCGACCATCCGGCGGGATCGGTGGCCGATGCGCTGGCCGATGTGATCGGACGCACGGCGAAACGCGGAGGCGTGGTGGTGATTCCGGCGTTTGCCGTGGACCGCACTCAGACGATGATGTACTACCTGAACCAACTGGAGGACCAGCAGCGCATTCCGCAGCTGCCCGTGTATGTGGACAGCCCCATGGCCATCAGCGTGGCGGATCTTTACGCCCGGCATCATGAGGATCACAAGAAGACGTTTACGGCGGAGGAAAAAGGCGGCGTGGGCGACCCGCTGAACATGAAGGGAGTTCATTTCACGCGGGCGGTGGAAGATTCGAAGAAGATTAACGATGTTACGACGCCGTGCATCATCGTGTCGGCCAGCGGAATGGCCAACGGCGGGCGCGTGCTGCATCACCTGGCGCAGCGGTTGCCGGATTCGCGCAACACCGTGCTGCTGGTGGGCTATCAGGGCGAAGGGACGCGCGGGCGGATGTTGCAGGATGGCGCGAAATCGGTGCGCATCTTCGGGCAGCCGGTGCCGGTGCAGGCGGAGGTGGCGACCATCGGGCAGCTTTCGGCGCACGCCGGAAAAAGCGAGTTGCTGCGGTGGCTATCGGGATTTCAGGCAGCGCCGAAGATGACGTTCCTGGTGCACGGCGAGCCGTCGGGCCTCAATGGCTTGAAGGATGCGGTGACGCAGCAGTTTCATTGGCCGGTGACGATTGCCGAATACTTGAAGACTGTGGATTTGTAAGCTGGGCCCGCCTAAAAATTAAGTTGCTTTAACACAGAGATCCCAGAGAAAACCCTGAGAGACCACAGAGAAAACTGACTGAGGAAAATCTAGCTTGCGGCTGTTTGCTGCGCGAACGCGGGAACTTCCGTGATGTGGAAGCCCAGGACAAACACCGGATGCGGGGCCACGCGGCCCCAGCGGGCCAGTTCCCAGCGGGCGCGCAGGAAGCGGACGTTGGGAAGGTGCGAGAGATCGAGAACTTGGCGCGTTTCACCGCGGTAGAAGCGCTGCGGCATTTTCAAGAGCGGAAGTTTTCCCCAGTCCTGCCCGTCGGCGGAACCCCAAATGGAAAGGTCCACGGATTCCTGCTCGAGCTGTTCGCTGATGAGCATGGAGCAGAGGAAGGTGCGCGTCTGGCTCGCGCCCATGTCGTGCGGCTGGCCTTCTCCGTTGGCGGTGAGGCGCGTGCCAGCGGGAATTAGATCGAAGCTCATGGCCATCAGAATTTCTCCCCAGTCATGAAATCGGCGCGATTCTAGCACACGAACGCCGAATTATTTGCGGCGCTTGGCGCAACCGCTCTGAAGTTTCGAAAGGCGCTCGGCGGCGGCCTGGAACGTCTGTTCGGTTTTGCAGAAGGTGAAGCGCAGGTGGGTGCGGCCGTTGACGGGATCGCGATAGAAGCTCGAGCCGGGGACGGCGGCGACGCCGATTTCGGTGACCAGGAATTTGGCGAAGGCGATGTCGTCGGGAAAACCGAAGGCGGAAATGTCGGTCATGATGTAGTAGGCGCCGTAAGGCTTGAAGCAGTGGAAGCCCGCGCCGGTGAGAATGCCGAGGAGGCGGTTGCGGCGGGCGAGATATTCGGCGGCGAGAGTGTCGTAGTAGCTGTGCGGAAATTTCAGCGCCAAGGCGCCGGCTTCCTGGAGAGGAGCCGCGGCGCCAACGGTAAGGAAATCGTGGACCTTGCGGATGGCTGAGGTCACTTCAGAAGAGGCGATGGCCCAGCCGACGCGCCAGCCGGTAACGCTGTAGGTCTTCGAGAGCGCGTTGATGGTGATGGTGCGGTCGCGCATGCCGTCGAGCGTGGCCATGGAAATGTGCCGGGCGCCGTCGTAAAGCATGTGCTCGTAGATTTCGTCGGTGATGGCGCAGGCGTTCCAGCGGATGCACAGGTCGCGGATGGATTCGAGCTCGGCGCGGGTGAAGACTTTTCCCGTGGGATTGTTGGGCGTGTTGAGAATGATGGCTTTGGTCGCGGGGCCGAACGCCGCGGCGAGCTCGTCGGGATCAAAAGTCCAATCCGGAGCGCGGAGCCGGACGAAGCGCGGCGTGGCGCCGGAGAGAATCGCGTCGGGGCCGTAATTTTCGTAGAAAGGCTCAAAGACCACAACCTCATCGCCGGGATTGATGATGGCCAGCATGGCGGACATCATGGCTTCGGTGGAGCCGCAGCAGACGGTGATTTCGCGCTCGGGGTCGATGGAAATTTTCTGCCAGCGCTCGAATTTTTCGGCGATGGCATTGCGCAGCGATTTCGCGCCCCAGGTGATGGCGTACTGATTGATGTCCGCGGCGATGGCTTCCTGGGCGGCGCGCTTGATTTCGGCGGGCGCGGGAAAATCCGGAAAACCCTGGGAGAGGTTGATGGCGCTGTATTGCAGGGCCAGGCGTGTCATCTCGCGGATGACGGATTCGGTGAACTGCCCGGCCTTCGAGGAAATTCTGGGCTCAGCGGCCGGGGCTGGGTGGGGCTTGGCGGGGTTCACTCGGCGCTCCGTAAAGTTTGCGGTAGATTTCCGCGTTGCGCGTCACGATCTGCACGTAATCGCGAGTCTCGGTGAACGGGATGGAGTCCACAAATTCAGCCGTCTCGCGAAAGGTCTGGCCGGCGGTCCACTGGCCGACGCGGTCTTCTCCGGCATTGTACGCGGCCAGCGCGGATTCTACATTGCCAAAAGATTTTTTGAGCCCGGCAAGGTAGATGGTGCCGAGGTGGACGTTGTAGCTGGGATCGGCAAGCTGGAAACGGGAGTAGCCGATTCTGGCTTGCTTGGCGAGCAACCGCGCGGTGCTCGGCAGCAATTGCATCAGGCCCACGGCGTTTGCGGGAGAGCGAGCCTCCGGCTCGAATGCGGATTCCTGGCGGATTAGGCCCGCGGTGAGCATGGCGTCCACTCCGGCGTGAGTGGACCACTGGCGGATGGGACCTTCGAATGGAAGCGGGTAGGCGGCCAGCCAGGCTTCCCGTGGAACTTCGGCGAAGGGGCGCGATTCAAGCTGCGGGTAAATCTGGCGGACGGTTCCGATTGCCGCACCTACATGACTGGCTTTCACCGCGGCTTGCGCGGCTTCGAGCAGCAGGCGCGGCTCGCCGGTTGCGGCGAAGGCGGCGCGCAATTCAAGTTCCGCGGAGGCGTCGAAGGCGATGGTGCGCAGGGCGTCGGCGCGCGCCTGGCGTTCCGCTGCGGCCGCAGGAATCGAGTCGCCCATTTGCGCCGCAGGCGGGACGGGCGGAATCATGGACAGGACGTCGGGATCCGCGACTGCGCCGGAGCCAAGCGCGTTCAAGCGTGCCGAGCCGAGCGTTTCAAAATAATTTTGCGGGTAACGCTGACTCAATTTGCTGTAGTAGGCGCGGGCGAGCGCGGCGTTTCCGGAATCTTCGGCAAGCCGTCCGAGCCAGTAGAGCGCATCGGGAGTAAAACTTGAGCCCGGAAAACGGCGCAGGTGGGCGGTAAGGATTTGCGCAGCTTCGGGCTGGCGCTTGAGCACCGCAGACCAAGCGACGCGCCAGTGCGCGGGGATAGCGTCCGGAGACGCGGGGAAAAACTCAGCCACACGGAGGTAAAAGCCGGTGGCTTTATCGCGGTCCAGTTGGACCCAATAATAATTTCCAGCTAGAAAGAGTGTGGCTTCGGCCCAGCGGCTGGAAGGCGCGCGTCCCACGGCAGCATCAACAGCGGCAATCATGGGAGCTTCCTGCGGCGGATAGCGGTAGAACTGGGCAATCGAATAAAGGCGCTCGGCGTCCACGTCGGCGTCGTCCACTTTGAGCGCAGCGAGCGCGGCAGGGCCGGCGCCGAGAGCGACGCCAGCCTCGAGAATTCGGAGAGAAGCGCGCTCGCGGTCAGAATTTGCGAGCTGCGGAAGGAGTTGGGCGTATTCGGCGCGGGCTTCGCTCCACTGTTTGGCAGTGAAGAGCGCGGCGGCACGCGCCAGGCGCTGCTCGAGAGGCAGGGGCGGCAACTGGTCGCCAAGGCTGCTGCGAAGATAGTCGAGCTTCATGCCCGCTTCGCGCGAGGGGTCGCTGAGCGGAAAGCGGAGATAGACGGAACGATAGTCCGCGGCGGCATCGAGTTTTTCGCCGGTCTGTTCGCGGGCCTCGGCGCGCAGGAAGAGCAGCGCGGGGCGGTCCGTGGTGGCGGGATAGGAGTTGAGCGCGGTGATTGCTTCCGCGGGTTTCGACAAGGCGAGAGCGGCGGTGCCGATGGATTGCAGCGCTTGTTCGGTGAGCACGGAGTCGGGGTAGTCGGCGCGGAGGCGCTTAAGTTGCGTGAGGGCATCGGCATTGCGGCGGAGGGCGATATTGGTTTCCGCGAGCCAATACAACGTGTAGTCGCGGAGCAAGGGATCGGCCATGGCGCGCTCGAACCATTTGGCAGCCGAGGCGTAATTGCCCTTGTTGTAGTCGTAGTAGCCGAGAGCCAGAGCGGCGCGAATGCCGAGGACGCCGGAAGATTTCTGCGTTGCGAGAGTGCTGAGCTTGGCGATTGCGGCGGTGGGATTTCGTTGTTTCAAGGCGCGCGAGGATTGCTCGAGCTGTTTTTCGATGTCCGCCGTTTGAGCAACAGGCGCGGCCGGTGGGACGTGGCGCTTCTTGCGTTGCTGCCCCGAATGCGCGGGGGCACAGAAAATCAACAAAACTCCGCCAGCGCAGAAGAACCGGCGGGCGAATTTCATCGGATTGATTCTAGTGGCGCAGGACGGGGGAGGGATAGGGGTACTCTCCGAGGGCTGCGCTGTCGCCATCGGCGAGTATTTCCACCATCCAGTGACGGAAATAATCCACAGGATGATCCGAAATCGCGCGGAAGCGGCGGTCGTATTCTTTGCGGGCTTTGTCCAGGTCGTTGCGAAGGCGCTGGCAGATGTCCTTGTTTTCGCGCGCGGCCTTCACATCCTTGGGGTGCAGGAGCTTGATGTCCTGCATAGCAACTTTTGCTACGCGATTGGCGCGGCGGTGCAGGTCCTGAATTTCGGTGGGCAGGCTGGCGAGATCGAAAGCTTCGGCTTTGCCTTCGGCAACTTCTTGGGCCACGACTTCTTCGACTTCGGCCTGCGCTTCGGCCGGGGTTTCCTGCACGGGCGGCGCGGCATGCTTTGCAGCCGGGGCTTCAACCTCGGGTTCGGTTTCGGCTTCTTCGACGCCGACGCCTTCGCCGTCATCCGCCATGGGATGTTCGCGCGGATTCAGCGCGACGGCGACGAAATTTGAGAGCACGGAAAGGCCAGCGGCCAGCGACGAGGCGGCAGTCTGCGCGCGGAGCATCGCCGGCAAGGCGTTGCTGGGGCGGCTGGAGGAGCAGGAAGCGACGAGATCGGCGTAAGCCTGATGCAGCTCGTCGGCAGTGCGCTGGAGCGGCGCGAGATTGTCGCGCAAGGCGCGCGAAACCGCCTCCTCCAGGGCCCGTTCAAGGGATTTTGGGCGCTCTTTCAAATGATTGCCGGCCTCATTTCGATTATGAAAACGGGGATGCGGGGTGTCAACTGGCATTCCGCGGGCGCGTTCCTGATGTGTAGGCCATGCAAAGTCGGCTTGTTCTGACGCAAATGTTTAGGGGTCCCGTGGCGGGCCTACCCGGTTGACTCCGTGAGGGGCCGAACTTACCATCATGGGGAAGACCTGCGGTGGGCCCCGGCAGTGCCTCTCTCCATACCCTTGCGTGAGCGGTTCGCGTGACCTACAAGGAGGACGCGGGGACCATGAAACCACCACCTGCCAATTGCATTCTCGCGACGATTTGCATCGCTGCATTCCTTGGCATGGCGCCCGGTCGAGCGGCGACTGGGTGGACCACGCACAACGATCCCTCAGGATTTTCCGTTGAGACGCCGGAGGATTGGCGAGTGGCACGGGATGGGGCCAGCGGAAAAATCGTGATTCAAGGGCAGCACGGGGAACGCACGGTGATCTGGCCCATGTATCTGGAGCGGCAGCAACTGGACTCGCGGGGAGCTGGAGCTTTGCTACAGAAGCTGGCCAGTGGCGTTGACAGCCAACTGCCCTGGGGCGCGCCCGAGTCAGGTTCCAACATTGTTCGAGTCATCGCCAAGACCGCGCAACGCAACGCAGCGGCATTGCTTAGCTGGGCCGTGGGCGCGGAAGGCACGTCGGTGTTTCTCTACTGCGTGGAGGCTCCGCCGGACGTGTATCGCAATTCGGCGGATGCATTTGTGCGCGTGCTGCGAAGTTTTCACATTGTGCAGGACCCCTCGATGAACAATGCGGGGGCTGCAGCAAATGCCTTCGGTGCGGCCGCGCTTAATTTTGTCGCCTGGAACGATCCACATGAAGGAGCATTCACGGTAGGCGTGCCGCGAGGCTGGCAGGTGGTTGGAGGCGCTTATCGCCTTACTGCGACGGACGTGCGCTATGGCCTGAACATGGTGTCGCCTGATGGCCAGGTGCGCGTTCGAGTGAGCGACCCGAACATTCCCATCTACACGCAGCCGACGCAGATGCTGGCAATGGCGGGTCTGCGCGAAGGCGGAATGTACATGGTCGGCGACGGGACAAAAATGGAGATTCGCCGCTACATCCCCGGCCAGCAGTACGCATACTCCTACGTTGACGCGGTGGTGCGTCCGCTGTGCAGCGAGCTGCGGATTACTGCCAACAACGCACGGCCGGACCTGGCCTCGAAATTCACGCAGATGGCTCGCAACGAAGGCGCCAGCGGCGCGCAGCTGACCGGCGGCGACGCGGTGTTCACCTGCACAATCAACGGCGAGGTGATGCAGGGGAAATGCATCGCCGTCACGGCTCTGCTGGCTCCCGGGCAGAATCCCCTATGGGCCGTCTATCGGTTGTACGGGTACATCGCGGCGCCTGGACGTGTAGACGACGCCGTCAAAGTGGTCACTGAAGCGGTCACTTCGTGGAAATTCAATCCGCAGTGGGAAGCGCAGCAGCGCAGCATGGCGAATGCGGCGGTGCAACAAGACAACGCGCGGTCGCAGCAGATTCGCAGCCGCGCCCTGGCGGCGATTGCCGAGGATCAGCGGCAAACCTCGGAGACCATCACGAAAGGCTGGGAGCAGCGGCAGAAGGTGTACGACGAGATTTCGCGCAAGCGATCGAATGCCATCCTTGGGACTCTCGACGTGGTCGACCCTGAGAGCGGGCGCAGCTACAAGGTGAGCAACTACGGCGATTATCATTACATGAGCAACGACAATTACATCCTCAGCACGAATTCCGCGAATTCGCCTGGTCCGGGGTTCCGCGAGTTGATTACGCTGCCATGAGTGCAGGGTTCGCCGTGCTCACGAGAGTTCCTGCCCAGCATTCAGGCCGCTAAAGTTGCGGAGAAAAGCCACGGGTGGCGATCAAGCGTCGGCGCTTAGGGTCGCCGGAACTTGCATGGGGACAAGAAAGTGGCTGGCGAGAAGATAGGCGAAGAGGTGTCCGAGTGGTGGCGCGCGACGCAGTTGGGAGGCAGAAACCAATCCATTCGTCTCACTCCATTCCCAACCGCCAGCAGAAAGACCCTTCAGCGTTTCCCGCAACTCCGTAGCGGTCATCGGATAAGCGTAGATGCGGACGTTCTGCGCGAAGAGACGTGCAAGGGCTTCCAGAAGTCTCCCTTCTAGATTGCCGTAAATGTCTTCAAACGCTCGAATCAGCAGAGAAAGACCCACAGCGAAGCGCACAGGCGCCTGCGTATAGCGGTTTACGAGAGCGGTCATATTGTAGAGCTCGGCTTGGCGAAAAAGGAGCACATCGCCGCCGGCGGCGAGAAGAGCATCGATACGACGAAGCAGGTCGGGGATCTGCGGTGGCGGATCGGCCGGCCTGAGCGCAGCAGCCGTCAGGCAAAAAAAGCCAGCGGGCGGCGCTTTTGTTTCGCCCAACTCCTTCTGAAGCTCCTGAATACCCGAAGCCAACAATCGTGCGTGAACTTGCGAGTGAGCGGAATCAGCGTGGCCAAAGTATCCTGGCGCAAGCACTATGGGTTTCTTGTAGAGAGCCTCGGTTGGGGGAACGGTAGGACCCTTGGATGGGAAAAATGCTGCCTCGGCGAATCCTCCACTAACCAGATGGGCTAGCAGGGTACGGCGATCCCAAAGCTCGAATGCCGGCCCGCGAAGATCCACGTAGTCGAGCTCAATTCGATCTTTGACGACGTCCTGTGCCAGGCCCGCCAGAAATGATTCCTCGGTTTGCAATTCATAGAACGCGGCGTAAATGAGATTGACGCCCAGAATACCGACGGCTTCCTGCTGGAGGACATTCGCCGGATCGCGCATATTGACGTGCAGCAGGACGTCGTTGGGAGGGCCGCCGGGCTGCAATTGAAAGCGGAGGCCGACCCAGCCATGCGGGTCGTTCGTTCCGGCGAAGTTACGCGCGGAGACGGTATCTACAAAGGAGAAGAAGCGCGTTTGCGGCCCGCGGGTTTTGCTTAACTGCTCGAGAAGCTGGGCCCATTCCGTGTCCAGCATGGCCTCGAGCCGTTGCTTGGAAACGTAGCGCGATCCGGAGCCGTAGAGATCGTCGCTGACTTCCTTGTCGTAGGCAGAAATCGTTTTGGCAACCGTGCCGGACGCACCTCCTACTAAAAGGAACCAGTGCGCGACTTCCTGTCCGGCGCCGATTTCGGCGAAAGAACCGAAGGTGGATGGATCGAGATTCAGCGTCAGCGCTTTCCGGTGAGTATCGAGTTTTTGAGCGGATGGCAGTGCCAATCTCCCGTCGAGCAAAACTCATCGCCATGCGAAATTCATCATTTCACAGGACATGAATTCGTACAGCCACAAGTGCGTTCACCCGGCCATTCTGCCTGTCAAAGGCTCACTCCCTACTGCTGCCAGCCGCCGCCGAGTGCCTTGTAAAGCTGCACGAGACTCTGATACTCGCTCCCCTGTGCTTGCGCCAAAGTGAGTTCGGCAGCGAAGAGGGAGCGCTGGCCGTCCAGGACTTCGAGGTACGTGGTGGTGCCTCCCTTATAGCGCATATTGGACAGGCGCACAGACTCCCGCAAGTCGGCGACGCTGTCCTCCTGGCGGACGCGGACCTGATGGAATTTCTCATAGCCGATGAGCGCATTGGATACATCCCCGAAGGCCTGTTGAATGGATTGTCTGTAGGCGATCAATGCCTGCTGGTATTCCGACTTGGTAAGACGCAGATTCCCGGTGAGTGCGCCTCCGGTAAAAACGGGTTGGCTCACCTGCGCGCCGTAAGCCCAGGTAGCCAGCTGCGTGGTCTGCAGACTTGAGAACGCGCTGCTTCGTCCGATCACCCCGCCGGCCGATCCGGTCAGCGAGATTTGTGGAAAAAACTGGGCCTTGGCCACGCCGATTTCGGCATTCGCTGCAACCAAGAATTGCTCGGCCTGGCGAATATCGGGGCGCCGCTCGATTAACGAAGAAGGCAAACCGGGCGGTACTTCAGGAGGAAGCGGCTGCTGCACCAGCGGCAATCCCCGCGGCACGGCCTGGGGGTAATTGCCGAGGAGAATGCTGATGGCATTTTCTTCCTGCGCGATCTGCCGCTCCAAGTCAGGGACCTGGGCATTTGCGGTGTCGAGGACCTGTTGCGCCTGCAAGACGTCGAGCTTTGTGGCCACGCCGTGATCCACGCGAAGGTTGGTGAGCTTTACCGAGTCTTGCTGTGTTTGGACGGTGTTGCGCGTGATTTGGAGTTGCAGGTCCAGTTGCAGGAGGGCGAAGTAGTCGCTGGCCACGTCACTGACGAGCGTCAAAATGACGGTCTGCCGCGCGTCTTCGGTAGCCAGGAGCTGCGCGCGGGCAGCCTCCGTGGCGCGGCGCAGCTTCCCGAATAAATCCAGCTGGAAGGCGGCGTCGCCCGCCAGTGTTAAAAAGTTGGATCTGGTTTGGAAATTGCCTTCTTTTCCGCCGCTGAAATTGCCGCTCCCCTGGACTTGCGGGAATAAACTGGAACGTGTCACAGCAACCGCCGCCCGCGCCGCATTAATTCGCTCGGTCGCGAGTTGCAAATCGTAGTTTTGCTTCAGCGCGGTGCGGATTAACTCCTGCAACTGCGGGTCCTTGAAAACCTGCCACCAGGGGAGATCTGCGAAAGATGCCGTTTGAGCCTGGACCTCTGGAGTTTCGGCGAAGTCGCGGTAGGCAGATGGAGTTTGAGTTACCGGGCGGTGGTAGTTCGGGCCGACCTTACATCCAAGGACTAGAGCTGCGGCTATGACAACCACAATGAATGGCGCTCGATTCTTCATGGCCTCCCCCACTCTGCTTTCTGCGCGCAGTTCTCGCAGTGGTTCATGTCAGTCTCCCGGCGCCGGTGTGGGTGTTGCCGGCAACTTTCCGGAAGCGGGCACGCCGCCGGCCCACCTCTCCACCAAAGTGAAAAGCGCCGGAACGAGGAGAATGTCAACGGAACTGGCCAGCAACATGCCGCCGATTACTGTGGTGCCCATGATTTGGCGCGCCACCGAACCGGCGCCCGAGGCGGTCCACAGCGGCACGCAGCCGAGAATGAACGCAAACGATGTCATCATGACGGGACGCAGGCGAAGCCTGGCCCCTGCGAGCACCGCATCTATCAGAGGCTTCCCCGTATCGACCTGTTCTTTGGCAAATTCGACAATCAGAATCGCGTTTTTGGCGGCCAGACCGATGAGCATCACCAATCCGATCTGCGTGTACACATCGGTCTCGATTTGCACCATGTAAGCCGGATAGATGGCGCTGAGCACCGTCCGGCGCAGCCACAAGACTCCGAAAGCCCCGCATACCGCCCCCGACGTTCCCAGGAGCACGCTGAACGGCAACGACCAGCTCTCATACAGCGCGGCCAGGATCAGGAAGACGAAGAGCAACGAGAGTCCGAAGATCACCGCAGGGGGCACACCTTGCCGCGCTTTTTGCTCTTGAAACGACATGCCGGAATAGTCGAAACCCATCTCTCGCGGCATGGTCTGTTTAAAGACCTCCTCAAGTGCTGCGGTGGCCTGGTCCGCGCTGTAACCGGGGGCAGCGCTGCCATTGAGTTGGGCGGCGCGGTACTCGTTGAAACGAAGTGTAAATTCCGGGCCGACACGTGACTGGATAGTGGCAAGCGTGGACAAAGGGACATTCTCTCCCTTGTTGTTGCGGACATAGAATCGCCCAACGTTTTCCGCATTGGCGCGGTCTTCGCCTTCGGCCTCGATGTACACCTGCCACTGGCGGCCGAAGCGGTTGAAATAGTTGATGAAATAGCCGCCCATGAAGGCCTGGATGGTTTTGTACACGTCGGGAAGAGCCACGCCTTGCTTGAGCACTTTGTCGCGGTCCACTTGGATAAATTTCTGCGGCACACTGGGGAGAAAGGTGGTGCTCAAACCGGCGATTTCGGGGCGCTTGCGTGCGGCATCGAGGAAAATGCCCAAGTTTTTGGCGAGGAACTGAACATCGCCACCGGAGCGGTCCTCGAGGTTAAAAGTGAAACCTCCGGAAGTGCCCACGCCGGGAATAGCCGGTGGCGAAAAGCTGAACGCAAAGGCGGCAGGTAGCCCGCTCAAGGCCCCGTTGATGCGGGCCTTGATGGCTTGATATTGCTCGGCGCGGGACTTGCGCTCGTCCCAGGGCTTGAGAGTGACAAAAAAGAAGGCGTTGTAGCTGGTGCGCACGTAGCTGAGCAGGCTGAATCCGATGACGCTGGTCGTGTATCGGACGCCAGGCATATTGGCGAGGATCTGCTCAACCTGACCGGCCACGGCGCTGGTGCGCTCCAGGGAAGCCGCATTCGGAAGTTGCATATTGATGAAGGCATAGCCCTGGTCCTCATCGGGCAGGAAGCTGGAGGGCAGACGGCTGCTAAAGAAGGCTGCGCCAACGGCGAAGGCCGCAATCACCACCAAGGCCAGCGCGCCCTTACGAAGAACCCCAGCGCAGATTTTGACGTAGATCTCAGTGCCGCGCCCGAACATACGATTGAAGCCTTCAAAGAACCTGCTGAGCAGCCCGCGGCTCTCCTGCTTTGGCCGCAGCAGCAGCGCGGAAAGCGCGGGGCTGAGCGTGAGCGCGTTGAAGGCGGAGAGGATCACGGAGATGGCGATGGTGAGGGCAAATTGCTGATACAGCCTTCCGGTGATGCCGGGGATGAAGGCCGTCGGAACAAACACTGCGGAGAGAACCAGGGCAATGGCCACGACTGGACCGGAGAGTTCTTCCATGGCTTTCACTGCCGCAGCCTTGGGAGTCATGCCCTCCTCGATGTGGCGCTCGACGCCTTCAACGACCACGATGGCGTCGTCCACGACCAAGCCAATGGCCAGCACCAGACCAAACAGAGAAAGAGTGTTAACGGAAAAACCGAACACGGGGAAAAGGGCGAAGGTGCCCACCAGCGAAACAGGCACAGCCAACAACGGAATCAAGGTGGCGCGCCACCCCTGGAGGAAGACGTAGACGACGAAGATCACCAGCGCCAGGGCGATCACCAGAGTAACAATAATTTCCTTGATGCCTTCCGAGACGGCGAGAGTGGTGTCGAGCCCAACAGCATAGTCCATGTCTTCCGGGAAGCGCTGCTTCGCCTCGGCCATCAGCTTTCTGACGCCCGCGGCGGCTGCCACGGCGTTGGAACCGGGCAATTGGTAGACAGAAACTACGGCGCTCGGTTTGCCGTTGAAGCGCCCTTTCCAACTGTAGTCCTGGGCCCCCAGCTCAATGCGGGCCAAGTCGCGGACACGAACGATGCCGCCGTCGGGCGTCTCACGCACCACGATCTCTCCGAATTGTTCCGGGGAGATGAGGCGGCCTTGAGCGGTGACAGTGTAAGTAAACTCCTGGCCCGGGGGCGCGGGCTCGCTCCCTGCCCTGCCGGCGGGATTGATTGTGTTCTGGGCCTGAATGGCGCTGATGATTTCCGGGACGGTGATTCCGAGCTTTGACAACCGGTCGGGTTTTACCCACATGCGCATGGCATATTGGCCGGTACCGAATACCTGGACGTTGCCGATGCCCGGCGCGCGGAGGAGGGGATCAACGAGGTTGATGTAGGCATAGTTCCCCAGAAAGGTGGCATCGTAGGTTCCATGCGGCGAGTACAGGGGAAATAGCATGAGCGGGGCGGATACCGACTTGCGCACGGTAATGCCGTAATTGGTGACGTCCGCTGGGAGTTGTGAGGCGGCCTGGGTCTCGCGAGATTGGGTGAGAATGAAATCGGTGTTCGGGTCCGTTTTCAGGTCGTAGTTCACAATCAGGGTGGTGGTGGAGTTGGCGGTGGCATTCAGCGAGTACATGTAGTTCATATTGTCCACGCCGCTCATCTGCTGCTCGATGGGAGTGGCCACCGCTTGCTCCAGGGTCTGGGCGTCCGCGCCGACGTAGGTGGCCAGGATCTGAATTTCCGGCGGAGCGATGCTGGGAAACTGCGCGACGGGCAGATTCAGGATGGTGATGGCCCCGACGAGCACCATGAGGATAGCGATGACCATCGCGACGATGGGGCGATTGATGAAAAATTTTGACATAGGATTACCTATCCTTTGTTTGTGCGGCAAAGGGCTTGGGGTTTACTCGTGCGCCCGCGCGTATTTTCTGAACGCCTTCGGCGACGACTCTTTCGCCTGCCTTCAGGCCATCCGCGATGACCCACAGGGAGCCGACGCGATCGCCGACCGTGACGGTCCGAATGCTAACTTTGTCGTCGCCGCCCACAACGGCAACCTGGTAAGAGCCCTGGAGCTCCGTCACGGCGCGCTGCGGCACCAGCAGCGCATCGTTCTGCACCCTCACTGTCGCCCGCACGCGCCCATAGCCCCCCGGCCTCAGAATGTTTCCCGGATTCGTAAACAGCGCGGCGATACGAATCGCGCCCGTCGTCGGATCCATCTGCCGGTCCGTGAAATAAAACGTCCCCTCCTGCGGATACGTTGTCCCATCGGCCAGGAGCAATTGCAGGTGCAAATTCTTCCGCGCCGCCTCCAACGTGTTCTCTGTCGGATACCTCTTGTGAAAACTTAGGTACTCCGGCTCGCTTACCGTGAAATACACCTTGATCGGGTCTACCGTGGAAACGGAGGTCACTGGCCCGCTCGCTGGGCTGGCCAATGCGCCCACCTGTAGCAGCGCCTGGCCCGCAATGCCTTCGATGGGTGCCACCAGCCGTGTGAAATCCAGGTTGATCCTTGCCGTCTCGACCGCAGCTTCAGCCGACCTAATCTGAGCTTGGGCTGTGGCCACCGTGGCCTTTGCCGCCAGGTTGTTCTGGACGGCGTTATCCAGATCCTGCTGGCTGGCCGCCTGCTCTCTTGCCAGCGGAGTGTAGCGATTCACGTCCAGTTCGGTCCTTCCTTGCACTGCCTGGGCGTTGGCGAGTGTGGCCCTGGCCTGCGCCAGCTGCCCCTCGGCTTGGTCGAGCGTTGCCTGAAAGGGCCGCGGGTCAATCTCGAAAAGTAGCTGGCCTTTTTTGACGACCGCGCCTTCCTGGTAGCCCTGTCGCAGAAGGTAGCCGGTGACCTGCGCCCTGACATCGGCGTTTGTGAGACCGTCGAGCGTGCCGATCCACTCGCCATAAATCGGAACATCCTTTTGCAGGACCTCCACGACCTCAACATCAAGTACTGGCGGAGCCGCGGCCTGTTTGCTCTGGCACCCGCCACACAACAGGAGCGCGGCAGCCACCGCCAACAGATGAAGGTCATAGAGCCCGAGCTTGCGCCAAGCCGATGCACACCGAGCCGAGGGATTTGACGGGCAGCTATGACGTAGCTCAAGATCCGCCGGGGGTGCGATTGGAGCAGACATTGAATTTCTCCTTCGGGATTCCAAACTCTGGCCAATGATAGGTAGAGACATAGGCACGTCCTGGGGATGGAGATGTTAGAGCGTGCATGCTTCCAAGTCAACGACTGGGTTGAGGGCGGAATTGGCTGTCAGACGAGTGCGGTTGTATACTAGAACCACCAACGGGGGCGAAACGGTTTCGACGGAAGCTGTCGCGGCCCGAAGGCATGCCGGGCGCCACCTGCCCGCAATCGGGTGGAACATTACAACTGCCAATACGCAGTTGGCTCTCGCTGCCTAAACAAAATTAGGTAGCGCGTCTCCCCAAGCGTCGCCTGCGCGCTTGGGATGAGGCGTCACACAGTAGGCTGGCCCGCGCGTTTCGGTCCGTAACGCGCGGGCGAGATCATCGGACTAGCCGCCGGCGCGTCTTGCCCGTTCTGAGCGCTGACGGCGAAACAATCGGAACGGGATAAGCATGTAGTCTTCGAGCAGCAAGGCTTTTCGGACGGGGGTTCAACTCCCCCCGCCTCCAAGGTTTTAACTGCATTGTAATCAGTAATTTACGAAGAAATCGGCGTGTCTGTGTTCCAACTGCGTACGGCACAGCCCCTCCGCGCTAGTGATTAGCTGTTTGGCGTCGTCGACGAGGGCGTCCGCCTGCTGAGCGCTGCTTTGGCCCAAGCTTCACTCTCTTCTTTCGATTTTCAAGGTTATCGAGAAATTTCGGAATCTGGTTATGGCTCGAAAACCAACCTGCATGAAATGATCGAATTCTGGCACAGGTCAGCATCTGCTTTGTAAGTCGCCAAGAATTCTCTAATCACTCTGTGGCTTCCTTCCATTTTCATTTGTTTGCAACAACCTGGGGCATCCGCCTTGCGCCCGAAAGCTAACCGCAACGGCCAAAACAGATCAGCTTTTGACACAGTTCTGCCACAACTAGGAGCACATACTTGGGGGAAGTGAGCACAGGCACGTCCATCGGTGTTGTCCAACGTGTGCCGGATGAAATCTTTCTCACTTCGGGTGTTCCGTGCAGATGTTGGACCTAAATGCACCTTTCGTTTCATGAATGCGCTAACTATTTGAGGAGCCAAATTCCTAATGCGCTCTCATCCGAGCCATTGAGGATTTTGGTAGGTACCATCGAAGGTGTGCGTGGTCTTGTACAGCTCGTTTCTTCCGGACTGAGCTGCCTGAACGGTCTTTGCCAGTAGCGCTGCAATCTCAGTTGAGTTCATTGGCCGGAAGCTCCGCGCTGCGCTCAGCGCCTGCTTGAGAATTTGCATCGAGTCACATCCAGTGATCACGACGCTGGTTGGCAGATTCATCGCGTAGTGCAGGCATTCAACCGGCGTCACGGTCTTGCTTTCCAGTATGATGTGGTCACCCATCGGCTTCATCCCGAGCACGCCGATATTGTCCTTCACAAGCGCCGGCAATACTTTCATTTCGAAGCTTTCGTAGTGCGCGTCCATCACGTTCAGCGGCATCTGAACGGCGTCGAAACGGAACTGATGGTTTGCGGCCGTATTGAGCATCTTCAAATGAATTTCGGGGCTCTTATGCCCAGTGAAGCCGATGAAGCGGATTTTCCCCGCTTTCTTCGCCCCGAGTGCCGCTTCCATTGCTCCGCCCGCCGCAAAAACGCGGTCTGGATCGTCCATGCGAATAATTTCGTGAAATTGCAGGAGATCAATGTGGTTGGTTTGCAGTCTCCGGAGCGATTCTTCGATCTGGCGCGCGGCCGATTTCTGGTCGCGCCCGTCGATTTTGGTCATCAGGAACGCTCGCTCGCGATAGCCATTGCGGAGCGCCTTACCCATGCGAATTTCGCTCTCACCGCCGTTGTAGTCCCAGCAGTTATCGAGAAAATTGATTCCTTCATCGAGACCCGTACGAATGATGCGGATACTTTCCGACTCCCGAAGTTCAGGTTTGCCGAGATGAAATCCTCCGAGCCCTATCGTCGAGATTTTTTCTCCCGTGCGGCCAAGCGTGCGGCGGGGCACCTCTCCCTTGGCTTCTGCCGAAGCCGTGTACGAAGAGACACTGGCAACGATAGCGGCTCCGGCGGCAGTCTCTATGAATTGCCTGCGAGTGACCGGTGAGCCGTGACCGCCGTCGGTTTTGTCCATTTTCAGGTGCCCGGCGCTTCCCCTAACCGCGCTTTCATCGCTGTTCATGTGGAGGTTCTCCATCCCGGTGCTAGGGTCGGGATTCGACGTTCGCAAACTGCAAATTTCACGCTGCGGCGGCAGCGGTCTGGATCCGCTCTAAGATATTTACCTCGAAGGGCTCCTGGACCAATTCCCCAAGAGTTCGCTCCAAGTGCTTAAAGTGAGGACTAGCCGCGTGTTGATCGAGCGCAGCTTGACTTTCCCATATTTCGTAGAAATAAAAACGCCCCTTCCTGTCTGACTCGTAGAGTTCATATAATTTACATCCCGATTCGGCGCGGGTAGGGGCCAGCATGCCCTGCAGGAGCTCTCTGAGTTGCTTTTCCTTACCTCTCCTGGCCACGGATCTTGCAATCACACGCACTTCAGCCATGGTTGCTCAACCTCCTCCATTCATAGTTGCCATGCAATGGCGGCGCATTGCGATGCTACTTCAAAGATGGGTCAATCAAGGTCAGATCCGTTGCCGGATCTAACCGCTCTTGCATGGTTACTGGATCGACTGTAACCATCACTTCCAGCGTCGGCGATACATACGCCTCGAGAACATGACCGCCGTGCGTTGTTCCGTCTGGACTCCCCACCAGCATGTGAGTATGGACGACGGGCTTTTCCTGATAGAGCGCGATATCGCCGCTCATCCCAATCACTTCGTGCTGACCGGTGATGTGGACCTTTTTATACATTTTGCGCCGGGGATCGAACCAACCCAACGTGGCTCCATCTAGCGCTCCAATCGCGATGAAATGCGCACTCGTAACTTGATACTTCTCCGCAAATTCCAGCAGTCCGGAAAAAGCCTCGTCACCCTGGTAGAAGATGACCGCATATTGTTTCGTCGGTTCACCGGGGTTCAGCAATTGAACCTGCATCTTGGGTGCTTTGCCCTTCGGAGCGGCTTCCGACGGGGAGACAAATTCGCTTCCCTTCTCCTGTGAATACCCCATCAAGCCGGCGGTCCCAATCAATACCAGTACGCAACCCAGCAGTTTTACTCTGACCATATCGTTGCTCTCCTATGTTCGAGAATCTTTGTAAATGGCCTCCCTCGCTCAGCCTCGCCGCGGCCCTCGCGCCCTTCTGAGCTTTTGATCCGAAACAACACAAGTGCAAACGGTGCGCCAAAGAGTGAGGCTGGCCCGCAGAAACGACATACAACTGTAACTCATTGAATTCGGAGCGCGGTCCGGACGAAGTGCGGCCATGAAAGCTAAAGACTGGTTTGTCCCCACTGTCGAAGGGCTTCGACAGATGTCGAGGAGGCGTCCAACCGTCCGACATTCCATGATCCCATCGCGAACTCTACATCCCCGCTGAACTTTCCCGGAATCAATTGTTTGACGCAATTTGGAGCGCTCACCGCGATTGGCAACTAGCATGCCTTCGCATAGGTGCATTCTCTAAAGGTATGGAAGAAGAGGGCGAGCGAACAAATAAGGGGAGGGAAACATGGAATTCGTAAGCATCTTGGGCACAAACCTGAAGGCATCCCGCATTGGCGTCGGCACGTGGGCGATGGGCGGCTGGATGTGGGGCGGGAGCGATGAAGAGGAGTCAATTCGCACGATTCGGGCCGCGCTCGACAAGGGAATCAACCTTATCGACACCGCCCCGGTTTACGGCTTCGGCCACTCGGAAGAAATTGTTGGACGGGCGATCGAGGAATCAGGAAAACGCGAGCAGGTGATCCTGGCCACGAAAGTGGGTCTCGAATGGCGGGACGGGAACGTGTTCCGAAATTCCTCACGCGAGCGCATACTCAGTGAAATAGAGGATTCGTTGCGACGTCTCCGGACAAGTTACATCGACATCTATCAAGTGCACTGGCCTGATCCGCTCGTCCCCATCGAAGAAACCGCTGAAACAATGTCGCTGCTGTATCGGCAAGGCAAGATTCGAGCCATTGGCGTGAGCAATTACTCGCCGCAGCAGATGGAACAGTTTCGCGCAGCAGCGCCACTGCACTCCGATCAGCCGCCCTACAACCTGTTCGAGCGCCAGATCGAACAAGACGTCCTGCCGTTCGCTTTGCAGAATCGCATCAGCACGCTGACCTACGGCTCTCTTTGTCGCGGATTGCTGAGCGGCAGGATGAAGCCGGACACCCAGTTTGATGGCGACGATCTGCGTAAAGTAGACCCGAAATTCCAGCCGCCTCGCTACGCGCAGTATCTGCTAGCCGTGGCGCGTCTAGATCATTTTGCGCAGGAAAATTACGGCAAGCGCGTGCTTGATTTGGCGATCCATTGGACGCTGGACCAGCCGGGCGTCAGTGTGGCCCTGTGGGGTGCGCGTCGCCCCGAGCAGTTGGCACCCGTCGACAGAGCCGTTGGGTGGAAGTTGAGCGCGGATGCTCTACGAATGATCGACCAGATCGTTCGCGAGGCGGTGACTGACCCCGTTGGGCCGGAGTTCATGGCCCCGCCTGCGCGGCCCGATGGTGCTCGTCAAGCTGCCTGAGCGGCCGCGGCTCAACTGGTGAAAGCGCTGTACGAGAACTCAAGCGTTACGACTCAAACGAGAAAGATTCTCTGGGACCTGGAACCAAACGCCCCGAGAAATAACTTTCTTGCAAAATGCCTGCGCAACGGCCCAGAATCGTCACCGTTCGCTCAAATAATTGTGGTAGCGACACCACAATTGCCGGAGCAGAGGTATGTTCAAATCCAATCCCCTTCTGTGGCGCCAGCCGCGTGCGATTTGGGGTTATGGGATTGCCGTTCTGTCGGTTGCTGCAGCGCTGATCATTTCAAGGTGGCCGGCGTTACATTTGCAAACGGCCCCATCGTCCCTGTTTCTTTGCGCCGTTCTACTTAGCGCATGGTTCGGTGGAGTGGGACCGGGAATGCTCGCAACGGCTCTCTGTGCCCTGGCTTTTTATTATTGTTTCCTTACGCCGACATATTCGATGATTGCAAAACCCGGGGAGATACCGCGATTCGCTATTTTTGTGGTGGCGGCCGTGGCCGTCGGGGCGCTGAGTGCAGCACAAAGGAGCGCCACGGAGTCGCTCCGGCGCGCGCGTGATTACCTGGCAGAAACAGTAAAAGAGCTCCAGAGAACCAACGAGGCGCTGCAAGCAGAGAGCCGTGAACGCGAGTCTGCCGAAGAGGCGCTGCATCAGGCGCGAGCAGACCTCGCGCACGTAAACCGGGTAACTGCGATGGGAGAGTTGACTGCCTCCCTGGCGCACGAAGTGAATCAGCCGATCGCCGCCGCCGTCACCAACGCGAATACCTGCCTGCGCTGGCTTACGCGTGATCACCCCGATGTGGATGAGGCCCGCGCGGCTGCTATGAGAATCGTGAACGACGGACGGCGTGCGGCGGAAATCATCAGCCGGATCCGCCTGCTCTTCAAGAAGGGAACTCCGGAACGGCAACTGGTTGATGCAAATGAGGTTATTCGAGAGATGATCGTCCTCCTAGGTGGTGAAGCAGCGCGATATCTCATATCAGTCCGGACGGAGTTGGCGACAGACCTTCCTCAGGTCATGGGAGATCGCGTGCAATTGCAGCAGGTGATGCTGAACCTGATCATGAACAGCATCGATGCGATGAGGAACGTGGATGGGACACGGGAACTGGCCATAATTTGCCGGCTGGCGGAAAACGAGGAAATTCTCGTTTCCGTCACCGATAGTGGCATAGGCCTGCCCCCCCAGCAAGCGGACCAGATCTTCAATGCGTTCTTTACCACCAAGCTTAATGGCACCGGTATGGGACTGCGGATCAGCCGCTCGATCGTTGAGTCGCATGGCGGCCGCTTGTGGGCTGACGGCAACTCCTCACGCGGCGCGAGTTTTCACTTCACTCTGCCAACCAAAGTCGGGGCACATGAATGACGCCCGCAGCTGCTGCCACCGTGTTCGTGGTTGATGACGATGCAGGGGTGCGTGCGTCCATCCAAGACGTGCTGAAATCGGCAGCTTGTGGGTGAGTAGGACGGGGCAAGTGCCAAGAGTGATAAGCAAACACCTGAAACCGGATCAGTGGAATTCCGTCGGGGTGATTACTGCGATCGACCGATACGTTGAAGCCCGAGAAGAAGTGTGGGTCCGATCGTTCGAGCCAGGGGGAAGTTGCGTTGGTGCTAGGCGGACGGTTGATCTCTGATTGAGGCGCAGCGTGGCTGTTCCGCGTGGCAACCAGACGAAGGCGCGTCGCTGCCATGAACTTGATTGGCTCCTATAATTACGCACTCGTGGCGCTCTCGGTGTTGATCGCCATTGTTGCGTCGTACGCTGCTCTGGATATTGCAGGCCGTGTAACGGCCGCGGGCGGTTGGACTCGCGCGGTTTGGCTGCTGGGCGGGGCCGGTGCGATGGGGACTGGCATTTGGTCCATGCACTACATCGGGATGCTGGCGTTTATCCTGCCGATTCCCGTGGCCTACCATTGGCCGACCGTTCTGCTGTCACTGCTTGCGGCCATTCTCGCATCGGTCGTTGCCTTGGGCGTGGTGAGCCGACAGAAAATGGGTGCGTTCAGAGCGCTCGCCGGAAGTGTCCTGATGGGGGCGGGCATTTCGAGCATGCATTACATCGGCATGGCCGCCATGCGTTTACCTGCCGTATGCCAGTTCAATTCTTTTCTCGTCGTCCTGTCCGTCGTGTTCGCGATTCTGATTTCTCTCGCCGCGCTTTGGATTAGCTTTCACTTCCGAGATGAGAAAAAGGAGATCGGCTGGGAAAAGTTAGCCGGAGCCGTCGTAATGGGTGCCGCGATCCCCGTCATGCATTACACTGGCATGGCCGCTGCCAGTTTCACGCCCTCCGGCATGCCGGCGGACCTGTCTCACGCCGTAAGCATCTCCACACTTGGCACCGCCGGAATTGTTGCCGTGACCTTTATCATCCTCGGGCTGGCTCTGCTGATGTCCTGGATGGACAAACGAGTCGCTACCCAGACCTTGGAACTGCAGGAGGAGAAGCTGCAGCAAAGCGAGGCCTATTTATCCGAAGCGCAGAGATTAAGCCACACCGGGAGTTTCGGCTGGAGGCCCTCCACTGGCGAGATCATCTGGTCAGAGGAAACCTTTCGAATCTTTCAATACGAGCGAATGACGATACCGACCGTGGAACTCATTCTCCAACGGATTCATCCGGAAGATGCGCCCTTAGTGAAACAGAAATTCGGGCGCGCATCGCAGGATGGTAAGGATTTTGATCATGAATATCGCTTGGTGATGCCGGACAATTCCGTCAAATATGTCCATGTTGTGGCTCATGCCATAAGCGACGAATCGGGAGGCATCGAGTTTGTTGGAGCGGTGATGGACGTCACCGAACGAATGCGTGCCGAAGAGGCGCTGCATCAGGCGCGAGCAGACCTCGCACATGCAAACCGGGTGACCACCATGGGTGAGCTGACAGCCTCCCTGGCGCATGAAGTGAATCAACCGATTGGCGCCGCCGTCACCAACGCCAACACCTGCATGCGCTGGCTGGCGGGCAACTCCCCAAACCTCGAAGAAGCGCGCGCGGCTGCCATGAGAGTGGTCACCGACGGAAAGCGTGCGGCGGAAATCATCACCCGGATACGTCAGCTTTTCAAGAAGGATACTCCAGAACGCGAATTGGTTGATGTAAACGAGGTCGTTCGAGAGATGACCGTCCTCCTGCGAGGCGAGACAGCGCGACACAACATATCGGTCCGGACGGAGCTGGCGGGAGATGTTTCCCCCGTTGTGGGAGATCGCGTGCAATTGCAACAGGTCATGATGAACCTCATGATCAACGGCATCGATGCGATGAAGGATGTAGATGGGACGCGGCAGCTCACCATCAAATCGCAGCGAGCGGAAAACGAGCAACTACTAGTATCCGTCAGTGATACCGGCGTGGGCCTGCCCCCGCAGCAGGCAGACCAGATCTTCAATGCGTTCTTTACCACCAAGCTTAATGGCACCGGTATGGGGCTTCGGATCAGTCATTCGATCGTTGAATCGCATGGCGGCCGCTTGTGGGCCGACGGTAACTTTTCACGCGGCGCAAGTTTTTACTTCACGCTACCAACCAGAGTCGAGGCACGTGAATGAAGTCCGCAGGTGCTCCCACCGTGTTCGTCATCGACGACGATGCCGGTATACGTGCGTCCATTCAAGCCCTGCTGAGATCGGCGGGTTTGCGGTCTGAGTCCTTCAGTACCGCGGAAGACTTCCTTCGCAGCGAGAGGCCGGACGTGCCAAGTTGCCTTGTACTTGACGTGAGTCTTCCCGGAGTCAACGGGCTGGACTTTCAACACGAATTGGCTGATGTGGGTGTCCAGATTCCCATTGTCTTCGTCACCGGTCATGGAGATATTCCGATGACGGTGAAGGCTATGAAATCCGGTGCGGTGGAATTCTTGACGAAACCCTTCCAGGACGAAGATTTACTGGATGCGATCCATCAGGCATTGGACCGGGACCGCATACGGCGCCAACAGCAGAGTGGGCTTGCCGAGTTGCGAATGCGTTATGAAGCGCTAACCAGACGCGAGCGCGAGGTGATGAGTCTGGTGGTTTCGGGCATGTTGAACAAACAAATAGCGGCTGACCTCGGAACCAGCGAAATCACCGTGAAGATACAACGCGGCCACGCGATGCGAAAGATGAAGGCTGACTCACTGGCAGAGCTGGTCAGAATGGCGGCAAAGCTTGAGCTTCCGCCCGGAAGGAAGTAGCCGAATGCCCTGCCTGTTACACAAGACAGTCTGCCGGATCGCGGACCTTCGGGTTAACTACCGCCGCGTCAGCTGCGGTCTAAGAGAAACGTAGCTGCTTCCCGGGTCGGGGCAACATTCGAACTCCTCATACGAACGTATAATTGCGGCGTTTTAGGAGACTTGCTAGATTTCCACCATGGCCAAACAGAACAACACGAAACCAGTCGCAATTGTCGATGATGATGAATTGATGCGGAGCGCATTGGGGGGCCTGCTGAAAGCCGTTGGGCTGCCGGCGCGAGAGTTCGCGTCGGCGGAGGAATTCCTGAACTCCGGCCAACAGCACCAGATTGGATGCCTGATCGCGGACATTCGTATGCCGGGAATCTCTGGTCTCGAACTTCAGGCTAAGCTGAACGCTGAACATTGCAGGATTCCGATCATCTTCATCACCGCCCATGGCGACGAAAAAATGCGAATGCAGGCGTTGAGAGCCGGCGCCGTAGAGTTTCTGGCAAAACCATTCGACGACGAAGCCCTGCTCGTGAGTGTCCGAGCCGCTCTGGAACGGTAAGCGCGCTAACAAAGTGTCCGCGCGTGCACTAGGAGGTCCTCTGTGGGAGCTGTTGCGAAATTCAGGACCATTGACCAGGACCGTAATCCGCGCAGATTCGAGCAGCTTGTAGGTAATAGCCCCGCACTGGAATCAGTGCTGGAACAGGTCGAACGGGTGGCGCCAACGGATTCCACCGTTCTTCTCCAGGGAGAAACCGGCACCGGCAAGGAATTGATCGCACGCGCGATTCACAACATCAGCTCGCGCTGCGGACGTCCGTATATTAAGTTGAATTGTGCTGCGATTCCGTTCGATCTGCTGGAAAGCGAGTTTTTTGGCCATGAGCGGGGCGCTTTCACAGGCGCAATCGCGCAAAAAGTCGGCCGTTTTGAAATGGCTGACAAAGGGACGCTCTTCCTTGATGAGGTCGGCGATATTCCACTGGGACTGCAGTCCAAACTTCTGCGCGTCCTGCAGGAACAAGAGTTCGAGCGCTTGGGCAGCACTCGGACTCACCAGGTGGATGTTCGGCTCGTTGCCGCGACCAACCGAAATCTCGCGGACATGGTGAAGCGCAACGAATTTCGCAGCGACCTGTACTACCGGTTGAACGTCTTTCCGATTGCGCTGCCACCGTTGCGGGCACGCCGGGAAGACATTCCGGCCCTGGTGACGCATTTTGTCGAGCTTTATGGGCGGCGGATGGGGAAGCAAATCGAACACATTCCTCCGGAAACGGTGTCTGCTTTTAGCTCGTACGGGTGGCCGGGGAACATTCGGGAGCTGCAGAATTTCGTCGAGCGGAGCGTCATCTTGAGTGACGGGACCGTTCTACTTTCTCCTCTGGCAGAACTAAAATCACCCCCTGAAGTTGAATCGCCGGGAGCTACCACACTGGAAGAAGCCGAGCGAGATCATATCCTCAAGACGCTTGAGATCACCAGATGGGTAGTGGGCGGCCCTTCTGGCGCTGCCGCGCGTCTTGGAATTCCACGATCTACCCTCTACTTCCGGATGCAAAAGCTTGGCATCTCACGGTCCAATAGGCACTCTCTACCTGCGTAACGGAATTTGAGGACGCGGGCCTCTCTGGCCAGGGGTGGAATCCGAAACAGGCACGATGTAGGAGCTGAGGAGTTGCACTTGCCTGCCTGTTCGAACCACAATCAAACACGTAACCGCGCTCAGATTGTCAGCATCGGGACATCGTGTCTAGCGGGCTGGCATCCTCGTAACCTAATCGAATAGGGCAGTCCTCTACTTTCATCCACTTACGGACTCAACATGTTTGGCAGCCCTGTTGCCTATTCCCAGATGTGTCGGTTGAAACAGCGAAACTGTACATGCCGATACAAAGGAGAAATCGCCATGAAAAACACTGTCAACGAAAATGAACATCCGGACCATCTCGAGCTAAAGGAATTGCTGGAACAGGCGAAGCCACTCATGCTCCCGATGTTTCCTGACCAGCAAAAGATATGGGTCGCGGAGAGCCCGCTTGGCCAGGAGATCAAGTCGATTCTCGCGGAGCACCCTGAGTATTACCCCGAGATCCGTGCTGTCGTGGGCGAAGCTTTCACTGAACCAAAACCTTAAAAGCTACCCAAGAGAATCACCTGAACCGAATTGGCTGAGATTTCTTACCGGAGGTTCAAAAAAGGAGGAAGTATGAAACTGCAAAGGCTCGTGCTCGTTTTAATCGGAATCGTGTTTTTGTTCGCAGGAAAGTTGTCGGCCCAAGAGGTGAAGACCGACTACGATCGCAACGCAAACTTCGCGCAATACAAGACCTACTCTTGGGAACAGGTTAAGACGAAAGACCCACTGTATGTCGATCGAATCAAGACTTCCGTGAACGCCGCATTGAAAGCAAAAGGATGGACCCAAGTCGACTCAGGCGGCGATGTTTCGATCATCGCTATCCAGACGACACAAGATCGGCAATCCCTGAATACATTTTACGACGGCTTTGGGGGAGGCTGGGGTTGGCGGCGATTTGGAGGAGGAGGTTTTGGAGAGGCAACCACTACAACAGAAACTTACAAGGTAGGGACGTTAGTCGTCGACCTGTTCGACACGAAGACGAAGACGCTCCTGTGGAGGGGCGCATCGAGTGACACGCTCTCCAACAACTCCGACAAGAACATCAAGAACCTGGACAAGGGCGTGGAGAAAATGTTCAAGAAATTCCCGCCCGAATCTAAGAAGTCATAGCGGCGGAGGCCAAACGAAGGGAAAGGTCTCAATTTAATATTGGAGAATTTTCCATGAACGCGAAAATGTTAAAGCAAGTGTTGATCGTACTTCTCTGCTGCGTGCTAGTGGAATCCACTGCGCATGCCGAGTCGTACAGCCCCACTGGTCAAGCCAACGATCAGTCACCGGCTCCGCCCGTGCGACTGTCCCCTCAAGAGCTGCAGCAACTGGTCGCGCCGATCGCCTTGTACCCAGACGGGCTCGTCGCTCAGGTGCTCGCAGCTTCCACTTATCCAACTGAGATTGTCGAGGCAGACCGCTGGATGCAGGACCATTCAGACCTCAAGGGTGAAAAGCTAGCCGACGAAGTCAATAAACAATCCTGGGACCCGAGCGTAAAGGCCCTCACGCAGTTTCCCTCGGTCCTTGAAAACATGGACAAGAACCTCTCTTGGACTTCGTCTCTTGGCGATGCCTATGTCAACCAGTCGCAGGATGTGACGGGTGCCGTGCAGATCATGCGCCAGAAAGCTCGGAACACGGGACACCTGAACAACAACGAACAGCAGAAAGTGACCACTCAAGGCAACGCGATCATCATTCAACCGGCTAACCCGGAAGTAGTGTATGTACCCGCGTATGATCCCTGGTTGGTTTACGGAGCGCCTATCATTGCATATCCGGGTTGGTATCCTGTGCCCGGAATCTTTTTTGCCGGCCCCACGATCTACTTCGGTGCCGGACTCGGAATCGGCTTCTTCGGAGGATTTGGCTGGGGTTGGAATCACTGGGGATGCGACTGGCATGGCCACCGGGTGATCTACAACCACAACACTTACATCTCCCATAGCCGAACGATCGTCAATCGCAACAATTTCAACCACGCCAGCTTTAATCACGGCGACTCCAGTCATGGCAATGCGTTCCACGGAAGCCGGTCCAGGGGCGGAAATTCGGTGCCCCATGGGTTTTCCGCTTCCCACGCTCAGCGAGGAACACGCTCAGGCGCGTTCAGCGGGTTTGACCACGGCGGGATTGCCCGAGGCTTTTCCTCGCGTGGGCGGTCGAGCTTTGGTGGCGGATTCCATGGTGGTGGGTTCCACGGCGGTAGTCATGGCGGACGCAGGTAATCGCGCGTATGCAGTGAGGAACTGCTCGAAAGTTCATAATCGGAGGAAAATACCATGCGGCAGGAAAATTCGATGTTTGCTCGACTTGAATGGAAAAGCTTTGTTCGAACTGGTGCGTCCACTCTAGTCGGATTCTTCTTGTGGTGTTCAGTTGTGCCGGCGTTTGCCCAGCAGCCGGGCCAGCGGACTTTTGCCTCCGCCGAAGATGCCGGGCATGCTCTTTTTGTCGCAATGCAGACACCGGGCGATCAATCTCCCTTGAGCATTCTCGGATCAGCCGGCAAGGAAGTGCTGTCGTCCGGCGACCCAGTGGAAGACCTGGATGCTCGCTCCGGCTTCGTCGTCAAATACCAGGAGATGCACCGCTTGGTGACCGAGCCGAACGGAACTGTAAGCCTGGTTGTGGGGGCCGAAAACTGGCCGTTCCCGATTCCCTTGGTGGAAAAAAGCGGCTCATGGTATTTCGACACGCCCGCAGGCAGAGACGAGATCCTGTTCCGGCGAATGGGCCGAAATGAGATTGCCGCCATGGATGCGTGCCGCGAGTTGGACGAAGCACAAAAAGAATACTTTGCGCATCCGTGGGGTGACCTCCCAAAGCAATTCGCGCAGAAACTGGTCAGCGACGAAGGCCGGCACAATGGAATTTACTGGCAGGGAGCGGACAACGAGCTCGAGAGCCCGATCAATGCGCTCATCGCCATGGCAGGCGGGAAAGGTCCAAATGAAAGAGTGGGCGATGCGGTCCCGTTCAATGGCTATTTTTTCCGGATCCTCATGAGCCAGGGACGTCACGCACAAGGCGGAGCAAAGAACTACGTTGTCGACGGGAATTTGACAGCCGGATTCGCATTCGTCGCTTATCCTGCGGAGTACCGCTCCTCTGGTGTGATGACTTTTATTGTCAACGACTCAGGCACTGTTTACGAAAAAGATCTGGGTCCCGACACGACAAACATTGCAGAAGCGATGACCGCCTATGACCCGGATACCACCTGGCATAAGGCGGAATGAACGTTGACGAGAGGAGAGATGAGACCATGCGTGGTCGCAAGTTCATCGCATCGCTATTCGGGCTTTTCGCTCTCGGCGCGCTTTTAGGCTCATCGGCCGGTAAACCGCAGGTTGTCCCGAAGATTTCCTCAGACGAAAGGTCTGCGACTAACCTGGGCGGCCGAATGCCTCCGTCATTCGACCAGGATGTGGCCAAAGTGGTTGCCGAAACCGATCGCATTGAAGCGGACACTCTCAGTCAGATTGGGCGCACCACACTCGATCGCCAAGGCCAAGTCCACACCCTGGGCAAGCTAATGCTCTTTGACAAGCATCTCTCGGTCAATCAGAACGAAGCGTGCAGCTTCTGCCACACACCGGAGACGGGATTCACCGGGCCGATTCAATCTTTGAATGAGACTACCGTGTCGTATCCCGGTTCGGTTAGAACGCGATTCAGCAACCGAAAACCGCAGAGCTACATGTACGCTCCTTTCGCACCAGTGCTCCACTACAATGAACTTCAGGGCGACTTTGTCGGTGGAAATTTCTGGGATATGCGCGCGAGCGGCTACCGCTTGCAAAACCCAAGCGCCGAGCAGGCGCAGGGACCTCCGACGAATCCCGTAGAAATGGGTCTTCCCGATTCCGCCTGTGTTGCGTACCGGCTTTCGCAGGCTCCCTATCGCAAACTTTTTGAATCAGTGTGGGGAGTGGACTCGTTCACTATTCGATGGCCGGCGGACGCGGAAAACGTTTGCACGACTCCAGGTCCGCCACCCGCGAATGACCCGTATCCGGTTCACTTGAGTCCATCAGACCGGGCTCGCGCCGACCACGTATATGACGAATTTGGTCTGGTGATTTCCGCGTACGAATTCTCGCCAGAGGTGAGTCCTTTCACTTCTAAGTACGACTTCGTGCAAGCAGGAAAAGACCAATTCACGCAGGAGGAAAAGTTGGGTTATGAGCTGTTCCGCGGCAAGGCGCGATGCAACGAGTGTCATCGCGATGGCGGGCCCGGAGAAGAACCGCTGTTTACGGACTTTACCGCCAGTAATCTCGGCGTGCCAAGAAACCCCGGATTGCAATTCTACTACGAGGGCCAAGCCGACAAATTCGGCTACAGTCCCAACCCTGCCGGAGCTGTGTACATTGATACGGGGGTCGGCGGCTTCCTGCGCACGCTGCAGAGCGATAGCGGTCAACTGGATCCTGATTCTGAGTGGATCAAACTCGAGCCGAAGTTCGATGGGAAAATCCAAGTACCCACTTTGCGCAATGTCGATATGCGTCCCACGCCAAGCTTTGTGAAAGCCTATATGCACAACGGCTACTTCAAAAGCCTGAAAGAGGTGATGCATTTTTACAATACGCGCGACGTCCTGCCCGAGTGCAAGGCAGGCGATCCCGGCGAAAAGGTCACTTGCTGGCCGGCGCCCGAGGATCCAACGAACCTCAATAAGAGGCAACTCGGCAACCTGAAACTGACGGACCAGGAAGAAGACGCTCTCGTCGCCTTCCTGAAGACCCTCACCGACGGCTACGTGGCGCCGGCAGCCCGGGCGCCGAAGTAAGCTTGCTCTCAGAACTTGGCTTCACGTGTATCAGCTTTTGAGACGTATCGAAAATGAGTACCACCACTCGATCTTTGATGCCGGCTAAATTGCGCGAGATTCGCGACAGGCTTCCATTGCCCTCACCTTTGCGGAAAGATGTAGCATTAAATGGGCCAACGTGGTTGCCGCTAGTATTGGTCTTAGGGGCGATTGCCGCCGTCGCGTACGCAGACCATCTCGTTGTCTCGATTTCGCTCGCCTACCTTTACATCCTCCCTCTTGGCGTCGGAGCGATTTTTCTGCGCAGGGAAATCAGTTATTTCCTGATCGTGGTTTGTGTTTTGTTGCACGACTTTGATTCTCCCCGGAAAATCCACCACCCGGGAGTTCGGATAGTCGACAATCTAGCAACGGCGTTGTGCTTCGCGTTTGTTGTCTACTTCATTCAGCGTTACATCGAGCAGCGGGAAGCGCTGGCCAGAACCGTGCAGCAGCAGCGCGACCGCATGCAGCAGGATCTTGAACTGGCCGCGCAAGTCCAGCGCTTGTTTCTTCCTGTCGGCAAGCCAGCCATTGCCGGACTCGAAATCGCCAGCATGATGCAACCCGCGCGCAGCGTGAGCGGCGATTACTACGACTACATACCCATCGATGCGCATACCATCGAAATCGTAATTGCCGATGTCGCCGGAAAAGGCGTTCCCGCAGCGCTCTTGATGTCCGCGACGGCGGCAGTCATGCAGCTTGAAGCCAACCGCGACCGAAACATGCTAGAGCTTGTGGGACGGTTGGACAGGGAAATCAGCTCGGTGTCGGACGGCGAACGCTATGTGACGTTATTGGTTGCCGAAATCGATGCACGCAAGCGCAAAGTCCGTTACGTCAACTGCGGCCACAATCCTGCGCTTCTGTTTCGGGCAAAGACGGGCATGGTCACATCCATGGATTCGTCGTGCCCGCCCGTCGGAATGTTTTCGGAAAGACCGTGCGAACTGGCCTCGGAAGACCTAAGTGCCGGCGACGTAATGGTTTTTTACACCGATGGGGTTACCGAGGCGGAGAATCCGCTTGGGGAAGAATTCGGAATAGATCGTCTTTCCGCCGTGGTACGGCGCGGTGCATCACTGTCCGCAGAGAGCCTCATGAACGAGATATTTAGCCACGCAGCAGATTTCTGCAGCGAGGGCGGTTTCCATGATGATGTGACCATTCTCGTGGTCAAATGCGATTTCAACGGCCCTTCAACTCCGTCTTCATGACTCATTCCACACGCAGAAGGTCATAGGTTCAGCGGGTCCGAATGCGGCGGAGCCGCGTCCCGTCCAGCTTCATTGCCTCTTTCTCGCCAAGTTGATTTCCGCGCTGAAGAGCAAGGTGTCGACGTACCGACAGTCATCCAATCCGCCGGACACTTCCAGAGTCAGCCCAACGCCGATAGTTTCACGTCTGCAACCTTAAGCCCCTCTATTTTCAACCGCTTGCCGAGTACCCCGAGCGCGCTCCGGTCTGGCATCCGGGCTGCATCGTGTGGGTCTGACGCAAGAAAAATCGACAGAAGTTGACGAGGCATGGTCCTGCGGGACAAGAAGATTGAGGACGTGAATCATGTGGATCGTTCGACTAGCATTGCGGCGCCCCTATACCTTCGTGGTCGTCTCCATACTCATCGTGATTATGGGGGCGCTCGCAATCGTACGCACACCGACCGATATTTTTCCGAACATCAACATTCCGGTTGTCAGCATCATCTGGAACTACAACGGCCTAGTTCCCGAGGACATGAGTGACCGCATCGTCAGCGTCACGGAGCGAGCGCTGACCACTACTGTTGATAACATCGAGCACGTCGAGTCCCAGTCGCTGTACGGAATAGCTGTTGTCAAAGTGTTCTTGCAGCCGACCGCAAATATTCAACGTGGTATCGCACAGATTACAGCGGTTTCTCAGACCCAACTCAAGCAGCTGCCTGCCGGATCGACGCCGCCACTTATTCTGGCCTACAGCGCATCGAGCGTGCCCGTCCTGCAGTTGGCACTTTCGGGCCAAAATATGTCCGAACAGGATCTCAATGACTATGGCCTGAATTTCATTCGCACGCAGTTGATTACCGTGCCGGGCGCCTCCGTTCCCTATCCCTACGGGGGTAAGCAACGCCAGGTGCAAGTGGACCTGAATCCGACAGCCTTGCAGTCGAAGGGCCTGTCTGCGCTGGACGTAGTGAATGCACTCAGCGTCCAGAATCTAATTCTGCCCACCGGAACGTCCAAGATCGGTTCCAAGGAATATGATGTTTCCATCCCTAATGCGGCGCCGCAAACGATTGCGGACCTGAATCGCATTCCAATCAAGACAATCGGCAGCACGACCATTTACATCAAGGATGTCGCCTGGGTACGCGATGGCTTTCCCCCGCAGACCAATATCGTGAAGGTGAACGGGCAGCGGTCGGTATTGCTGACCATTCAAAAGGCGGGAGATGCGTCGACGCTGAGCGTGATTTCAGGGATCAAGGCTCTTCTTCCTCAAATTCGGACCACGGTCCCAGCCCAACTGCAAATACAACCGCTAGCCGATCAGTCGATTTTCGTTAGTGGCGCGATCAGCGGCGTGGTCAGGGAAACCTTGATTGCGGCCTGTTTGACCGCTTTCATGATTCTCACATTTCTGGGCAGTTGGCGAAGCACTCTTATCATCGCCACCTCAATCCCTCTGGCGATCCTGACCTCTATCATCGTGTTCAGCGCGCTTGGAGAAACGATCAATATCATGACGCTCGGAGGCCTCGCGCTAGCGGTCGGCATTCTGGTGGACGACGCCACTGTCGAAGTCGAGAACATCAATCGAAACCGCGAAGCGGAGCCCGACAAGGACATGGACGAAGTTGTCCTCGAAAGTGCCTCGCAAATAGCAACACCCGCCTTCGTGTCAACGCTTTCGATTTGCATCGTGTTTGCTCCGATGTTTTTACTGTCCGGCGTGGCGCGGTATCTATTTGTCCCACTCGCCGAAGCCGTGGTTTTCGCCATGTTGGCGTCCTACTTTCTTTCTAGGACGATTGTCCCAACCATGGCTAAGTATCTGCTGCGCGGAGAAAAAAATGAGGCAGGAGATACAGCCAGCCGCAATCCACTGGTGCGAATTCAGAAGCGCTTTGAAGCGGCCTTCGAGGGCTTCCGCGGGAGCTATCGTGGATTGCTGGAAAGTTGTCTGCATCACCGCCGGGCTTTCCTGATTGCATTCTTCGCGTTCTGCCTTGGCTCACTGGCAATTCTGATTCCCTGGCTGGGCCAGGATTTCTTCCCCAGCGTGGACAGCGGGACTTTCAAACTTCATCTTCGAGCTCCAACCGGCATGCGGATTGAAGAGACGGCCAATCTGTGCGATCTGGTGGAGCAGTCGATTCGACGGCAGATTCCAGCCGCCGAAGTCCTGAGCGTCATCGACAACATCGGCTTGCCCTACAGCGGCATCAATCTCTCCTACAGCAATTCGGCGCCGATTGGAACATCAGATGCCGACATTCTTGTGAATCTGTCCGCCAACCACCATCCGACGGACGAATACATTCACCAGCTTCGCTTGACGCTCCCTAAACAGTTCCCGGGTGTAAGTTTTGCTTTTTTGCCAGCTGACATGGTCGGCCAGATTCTGAATTTCGGACTGCCGGCGCCCATTGATGTTCAAGTAGTGGGAAATGATCTGGAGGGAAACCGCCGCTACGCAAATGGCTTGCTCGCGAAGATGAGAGACATATCAGGGACAGCGGATCTACGAATCCAACAGCCCTTCGATCAGCCCTATCTTTATCTCAGAGTGGAACGCACGAAAGCAGAGCAACTTGGATTTACCGCGCACGATATTGCCCAGAACCTCTTGGTTTCACTGAGCGGCAGTTTCCAAACTTCTCCGACGTTCTGGGTTGACCCAAAAAATCGCGTTAGCTATCAAATCGCGACTCAGACGCCGCAATATCGCACAGACACGTTGCAAGATCTTGAGAACATTCCAATCACGGGCACAGACCCAACGGCCCCCCCGTCGCTCATGGCCAGCCTGGTCGCCACCAAACGGGGAACAGGCATGGCGGTGGTTTCCCATTACAACGTCGCGCCGGTGATTGACATCTTTGGCGCTGCCGCGGGGCGTGACTTGGGTGCCGTGGCCGGCGACATCAACAAGATCGTTGACGCTACACGCCAGCAATTGCCGCGCGGCTCTCACGTCGTAGTTCGCGGGCAAGTCCAGACCATGCGATCCTCCTACATCGGCCTTCTGAGCGGTTTGGCGTTCTCCATCGTGCTCATATATCTGCTGATCGTGGTCAACTTCCAATCTTGGCTCGACCCATTCATCATGATTTCCGCTCTGCCCGCAGCGCTCGCCGGGATTGCTTGGTTATTGTTCATAACGCATACGACTCTCAGTGTGCCCGCGCTCATGGGGGCCATCATGTGCATGGGCGTCGCAACCTCAAACAGCATTTTAGTTGTGAGCTTTGCTTCTGAAAAAACGCTGGAAGGAAAAGATTCCGTTAGCGCCGCATTGGAGGCGGGCTTCACCCGCTTTCGTCCGGTGCTGATGACCGCTCTGGCGATGATCATCGGCATGGTGCCAATGGCTCTCGGACTTGGGGATGGCGGTGAGCAAAACGCTCCTCTCGGCCGCGCGGTAATTGGTGGACTGCTTTTCGCGACAGTTTCAACGCTGCTCTTTGTACCGGCATTTTTCAGCGTTCTGCAGAGTTCACGCCAGCATTCGGCCCAAACTGGAACTCAGCAATAGATAGGAATTTGTGTGGAGTCACTATGTCACCTCAAATTGAAAATGGAAGACAGATCGCGGGACATTCCGGCCCGTCAAAACACGTTGCGGTAGGAACGACGCGGCGCAGGCAGTGGCTGTACTTGGCGATTGCGCTGGTCGTAGTGGTCACTCTCCTTGCGTCAGGAATTTGGTCACGCGTGAAGGCTCGCACGTCATTGCGTGTGGAGACTGCACAAGTGGCGCTAACCGCAGTGTCGGTTGTATCGCCAAAGCAAGCTGCCCCCGCACAAGAGATCATCCTCCCGGGAAACGTTCAACCATTCATCACCGCCCCGATTTACTCTCGCACGAACGGTTATCTAAAGAAGTGGTATTTCGATATTGGGGCGCACGTTAAGCAGGGGCAATTACTTGCTGTTATCGAGACACCAGAAGTCGATCAGCAACTCCAACAGGCTCGCAGCAACCTCATGACGGCGCAGGCAAACCTCGAGCTGGCGGCCATCACGAAAGACCGATATCAGGGACTCTTGAAGAGTAACGCTGTATCTCAACAGGACGCAGACAATGCAGTCGGTGCCTATAACGCAAACAAAGCAATCGTTGAAGCGGACAAGGCAGCCGTAGAGCAGTATTCGGCGCTGGTATCGTTTGAAAAGATCTATGCTCCGTTCGACGGCGTAATTACCGCTCGAAACACTGATATCGGCGACCTGATCAATTCCGGCAGCAACGGCGGGGTGAAATCTGATCTCTTTCACATCGCTCAACCGGGAACGTTGCGCGTTTACGTCAACGTCCCAGAGGAATACTCGCGCGGGATCAAAGTGGGCATGACGGCGGATCTCAATCTCGCCGAGTTTCCCGGACAAAAGTTTCAGGGAAAGTTGGTGCGCACGGCCGACGCCATCAATGTAACTACCCGCACTCTGCTGATCGAGATTGATGTGGACAACCCCGCGGGGACGCTGCTCACCGGCTCCTATGCGGAGGTCCACCTGCAAGTCTCGTCCCAGGCCTCCACGTATTTAATTCCGGTCAATACCTTGCTATTCCGCTCGGAGGGTTTACATGTCGGAGTCGTACGGGATGGGAAGGTCGTTCTAGCTGCCGTCACTCCCGGGCACGATTTCGGCAATCAGATAGAGATTGTCGCCGGCCTCAAGGCAGATGATCAGGTCATCGTCAACCCTCCCGACTCAATCATCTCCGGGCAGGAAGTGCAAATTGTTCAGGCAACCTTGCCGGGAGACGTCAAGTGAAACGCTTTCAAAAGATCATTCTTGCCACGGCCTCGCGTCGAACACTTGGGTTAGAAGTTCTGCTTGCCGTAACTGTCCTCCAGTTCAGCGGATGCACGGTTGGACCTAACTACCACACGCCTGTGACGGAAACTCCTCAAGCCTATAAGGAGCTAGGGAACTGGAAGCCCGCTCAACCGAATGACCAGAACCTTGGCGGTACATGGTGGACGATATTTCAAGATTCGCAACTCGATGCGCTTGAAGCCCAAGTCAATGTCTCGAATCAGAATCTAATGGCTGCGGAGGCGCAGTACCGGCAAGCGCGAGCGGCTCTGCGCTACGCCCGGGCGGACTACTACCCGACTGTTACCGCCGGGCCGTCCGCTACTCGGACGCGGACGTCTGCTAATCGTCCGCCCCCGAGTTCGACCTTTAATGGCATCACTGAGAATGACTTCGTGTTGCCGTTCAACGTCTCCTACCAGGTGGACGTATGGGGACGAGTGCGGCGCATAGTGGAGTCTAATCGGGACCTAGCACAAGCGAGCGCCGCAGACCTAGCTACAGTCAATTTGAGCATGCACGCGGATCTGGCCATTGATTACTTTCAAGCCCGAAGCCTGGACGCCCAGGGGCAGCTCCTCAATTCCACCGTCAAGCAATACGAGCAGGCCTTGGAATTGACCTTGAATCGTTTCCACGGAGGGGTCGCATCGGAAGTAGAAGTGGAGCAGGCGAAAACTCAACTCGAAACGGTCCGTGCGCAGGCCATTGACGTAGGCGTGCTACGCGCGCAATTCGAGCATGCGGTTGCAATTCTTATCGGCAAGCCTCCTGCGGAATTCACTCTTCCTCCGCTGCCTCTCACGACGCCGCCTCCGCACATCCCGCTCAGCGTACCCTCGGAACTCCTTGAAAGGCGCCCCGACATCGCAGCCGCCGAGAGGCGCGTGGCGGCCGCCAACGCCCAGATCGGAGTCGCAAAATCGGCCTACTATCCGCAGATCAATTTGGGCGCTTCGGGAGGATTTGAGAGCACCAGCATCACAACCTTGCTACAGGGGCCGAGCGGCTTATGGGCATTTGGATTGTCCTCTGTCGTCACCGTCTTCGACGTGGGGCGTCGCCGCGCCCTCACAGACGAAGCGCGCGCCGCTTACGACTTTCAAGTCGCCGCCTACCGGCAGAGCGTCCTGAACGGATTTCAACAGGTGGAAGATAATTTGGCGGCGGTGAGAATTCTGGAGCACGAGGCCAAGGTCCAGGATGAAGCAGTGCAGGCGGCCCAACGGTCGCTCAATCTTTCCATCACTCGCTACAAAGGCGGCGTCACAAGCTATTTGGAAGTGACCATCGCGCAAAGCGCGGCCCTTTCCGATCAGGTAACTGCGGTCAATATCTTGGGACGGCGCATGGCGAATACGGTGTTGCTGATTCAGGCTCTCGGCGGCGGCTGGGATCGCTCCTCACTCCCCGAACGGCCTGAATGCTGCGGCAAACTGTCGGCCAATGCAAGGTAATGCCGCTGAGAGGTGCTGAGATGAAGGTTGGAATTGTCGGCGCGGGCCAAGTGGGATCTGCTTGCCTGCTGTCGTTGGTGATGCGCGGTTGCGCCGGCGAAATCGTACTGATTAACAGAGATCAAAAGAAGGCGCGTGGCGTGGTGACGGACGTACGATACGGTGCGGCGCTTCTGCCTCGCGTTGACGTGCGCGACGGCGACTATGCGGACCTGGCCGGTGCGGCCATGGTGATGATTACCGCGGGGGTGAATGAGAAAACCGGTGGCGCGACGGACCGCAGCGATCCATTCGGAAGACTTCGATTGCTCCAGGCCAACACGGCCGTCTTCCAGGAAATCGTGCCGAAAATCCGCAAGGCTGCTCCGGAAACGCTGATTTTGGTGGTAACCGACCCGCCGGACGCCCTGGCGGACGTGGTGCGAATGCTGGGACATGCCCGAGTGCTGAGCACGGGAACTTCACTCGACACATTGCGATTCCGCTACCACCTGGGGCAGCACCTGAACGTCCGCGGGACGGATGTAGATGCGCTGGTGCTGGGTGAGCACGGCACGTCGTCGGTGTTCTTGTGGTCTTCCGCGCGCGTCGGCGGACGGAAGGTGCTGGATCTGCTGGGCGAAAATTCTGCTGATACCGCAAAGATTCGCGAGGACGTAGAGCGAGAGGTGCGCTACGCCAACATCACGATTATTGAAGGAATCGGCGCCAGCCAGTACGGCATCGGAATGGTTTGCGCGTGGCTGACAGAGATGATCCTGCGAGATGAGCGGGCGGTTATTCCCATCGGCTGCTACAACGCGAAATTCGGCGTGACACTTTCGCTGCCGAGCGCCCTCGGCTGGCATGGCGTCGAACGAATCATCGAGCCGGAGATGTCCGACTCGGAACAACAGGTTTTGCAGCACAGCGCGGAAGCGATCCGAGCGGCGCTCACTCCGCTAAATCTTTCAGGCAACAGGGCAAGAGCGTAAGTTCACTGCGGGTTTTTTTATGCTTGGGAACGGCGGAGTTTGCTCTCCCGTCGAATTAATTCCATGCAAGGAGCGGCAGCGGTTTCGAGGCTGGAACATCTGATCACGGGGCAGGTGCTGCCACCACGGATTCTGATCCGAAATCCTTCCTAAGTTTCCTTTAATTCCATACAGTACGCCCGCTTCACAAATTCGCGAGAAGAAGTGCGATATTGGTCACAAAATTGGCTAGTTGGCTAAAAAACCCGCGTTCCAGATACGTTCCAGTTAGACGCAATTTCTGCGTTTTTCGGTTTTTGCGCGTGTTAATATTTCAATAACTTACGTGTTTTCGACACGCGTGAATGTTTCAACTCCCCCGCCTCCAAGATTCTAACTACTTTGTAATCAATGGATTACGCACAATAATAGGTGTACAAGTTCCATTTGCGTCCGACGCGAGCGAACCTGAGAATACTTACCGGCAGCTCGGCCACCTGCGTCAGAAACTCTCTCAGAATCCTCGCGATGAACGCTCAGAAAAACTGCTCGTTAGGGAATCGCAGCCACACGCCTGCCTTGGGCGCACGGCACTCGACTCCAACAACTCCATCCATTACTTCTAACTGCGAACGTTTCCAACAAATCGGGGAATCTGCTTCTCGCTCAAAGATAACTCGTACTGAATGAGAACGTTGGATTCGTGCACGGTTCGTGCACACTGTGTCTTATGCTTGGGGGGTTCACTCCTCGACTGGTTCTTTTCGCAAGATTGGCTTGCCTTATCGAGTTGGCGTTATAGCCAGGGACGGATAATTCCAAGCTTCTTCATTCGGAATTGAAGCGTCGAGCGGTTCATTCCCAGCCGCATTGCTGCACCTCTGGGGCCCGACACAACCCACCTCGTCTCTTTCAGAATCGAGCAAATGTGTTCGCGTTCAACATCTGCCAGAGTTTGCAATCCTTCCCTGTCGTGCCCGGCTGTAATGCGGGACTGCAGATCTGTCAGAGGGACGTGCAAGACCGATCTGGGGGACAAGATCACCGCACGCTCAACCACATTCTCCAGCTCGCGGATATTTCCTGGCCACTGGTATTGCATCAGGGCCTCCATCGTTTCCGGCGGAATCGTATCAATCGTCTTACGCATTCGTCTTGTGGCTTGTTGCACAAAATGTTGCACCAACAGCGGAATATCCTCCGGACGTTCCCGCAGGGGAGGAACATGGATGGGAAAAACATTCACTCGGTAGTAGAGGTCGCTGCGAAATTGCTTCTCCAGGATCATTCCTTCCAGGTCACGATGAGACGCGGCCACAATGCGCACTTCGACTTTTTGCGTCCGCGTGCTTCCCAGGCGCTCAAATTCCCGTTCCTGCAGGACACGAAGAAGCTTCGGCTGGAGCTCGAGAGGAATGTCGCCAATTTCATCAAGGAACAGCGAACCTTGGTGTGCAAGCTCGAGCCGGCCGATCTTCTGTGCGATCGCGCCGGTGAACGATCCCCGCTCATGCCCGAACAGTTCGCTTTCGAGCAGACCTGTAGGGATGGCGGCACAGTTGAGCTTAACTAATGGTCGATCTCTGCGAGGACTGTGACTGTGAATGGCGCGCGCAATGAGCTCTTTGCCTGTTCCGGTTTCGCCCAGCAAGAGCACAGTCGAATCTCCCCAGGCCACGGTTTCGACCATCTGTAGCACGCGGCGAAGACCCGAACTTCTTCCAATGATCCCTTCGAAAGAAGTCTCCGAATTCGCTGGTTTGTCGATTCGGTCGAGATCAATCGTGATCTCCGGATCGGTCGTAGCGCTTAGGTGCTCGTACTGCAATGGATAGGTGAGACTATTCAAGCCCATTGTATTGCTCCCTTATTCGCAGTTTGTTCGTGCGAGCGTTCATTGTTTTTTCCGCCTCGGCCGCCCACTATCTCGCCCAATCCATTTACGGACGTAAGGCGGACAATTTTCGAGCGTGATGCTATCCGCCTCGCAGCGAGCAAGAAATTTAACGGCATCTTGGTTGACGAGCGTCACGTCCCTCAAATTCAAAACCAACTGTTTCCCAGATGCCTCCGAGGCGAGCAGTTGTTGCAGATGTTTGATGTCTTCTACCTCAATTCGTCCACTAAGCGTGAAGAGGATTCGACCGTTCGATGTTCTGTCAATTTTGAGCATGCAGGCTTCCTACGCTTGAAGCGAATTTCGCGAGGCGTCGCAGCTTGGGCTCCAGGCTTAATCCATCGTTTGCAGAGCAAAATGACATGCGGCAGACTCCTGTCGTGCTTCGCTTTACTCTCAGCCTGACCGCCCATCTTAGGAAATCGCCTGCCTCGCTACACCCGTGAACAAAAAGCAAGCCTTATACCATTCGTAATGTCATGGAGAGAAAGGAGAAAGGAAGGCCGCCGCTGCGTCGATCCCGCGAATTACGCGAATTCCGCGAATCCCGCGAGTCCCGCAGTTATGACTACCCTTGCGGCGCTGTCAGCGGAATCTGAATTTGCCCTTGTTGATTTCCAAGGCTTTGATTCGGGTTTCCAGGGTTGATGGCGGGATTCTGAGCTTAGCGGCTGCCCCCGACGGTCCGGAAACCCGGCCTCTGGTCTCGGCCAGTGCAGCCTCGATGATCTCTCGCTCGCTGCGCGGCTCAACCTCAACCTGGAAGGCTCCCGATTGTATAGTGCGAAATGTCGGCGGAAGAATATCCTTGGACAGCCAGCTTTCATCCACCGAAAAATTCTCGGTTTCACACACGATAATCGATCGTTCGATGACGTTCTGTAATTCGCGTATGTTTCCGGGCCAAGGGTAGGCCTCCAGTAATCGGAGAGTCTTCTTGTCGACGGTGGTAATTTTCTTACCGGCTTTCCGCGCATAGCGATCGATAAAGTATTCGACCAGCAAGGAAATGTCCTGTTTTCGTTCTCGTAGAGGAGGAATCTCAATTGGGAAAACATTCAGGCGGTAATACAAATCATTTCGGAAGGCCCCAGCGCTGATGGCGGCCTGCAAGTCACGATTGGTGGCTGCGATCACCCGAACGTCAGCGCGTAGCGGGCGTGTCCCGCCGACACGATCAAATTCATGCTCCTGCAAAACACGCAGGAGGGCAACTTGAGTCTCAGCTGGAAGTTCTCCGACTTCGTCGAGGAAGATCGTGCCGCCATTTGCTAATTCAAACCGGCCCAAGCGCTGCTGCGTCGCGCCCGTAAAAGCTCCTTTTTCGTGACCGAATAGTTCCGAGGCAACCAGTTCACGCGGTATCGCTGCACAGTTCACGCTGACGAATGGGCGCGGGGCACGAGGTGATCGCCTGTGAATCGCGCGTGCAACGAGCTCTTTGCCTGTTCCTGTTTCACCCGTGATGAGGACCGTAGAATTACTCGGTGCAACTTTGGAGATGCGCGAGAGCACGGCTTGCAAAGCTGGAGAGGCTCCGACAATCTCTTCAAACATCGAGGCTTTGTCGATTTCTTCACGCAGAGCGACGTTTTCGCTCCGAAGCCTGTCTTCCTCCCGCTTGCGGTCTTCGATGTCCGTCAAGGCAACATACCAACGCGTAATCTTTCCCTGATCGTCGCGCAATGGGTTAAAACGAATCAAGAACCAGCGATAAGTTCCATCGCTCTTGCGCAGCCGGAACTCCAACTCGTAGGCCGATCCCGCAGAGAGAGCACGATCTAAATAATCCCGATCCCGCGCTCGGTCATCAGGATGAATAAGCGACCGGGACGAAAAAAATTTCCCGGGTGTTTGCCGCCACTCTTCAAGACTAAGGCCGACGTAATCGAGCCCAATGCGGTTGGCATAAAGACGTTCGCCACCGGGTCCGAATACCGCAACCTGTTGAGGCGAGAGGTCGACTATCTGACGGAGCTCTGCTTCTTGTTCCCGGATCTTTTCCTCGGCGCGCTTTTGTTCGCTCAAGTCGAGGACGAAGGAGACGCCCTCGCTCGAATCTTGAAACAGCGCGCCTCCTAGAAGCACGGGGAAGCGGCTGCCATCTTTCCGGAAAAACTGCTTCTCGTATGGCTGGAAAAACCCGGTTGCCAGTGCCTCCGTCACGGCAAGTTGGTCGCGTTCGCGTAGTTCGGCCGGCGTCATATCCTCCCAGCGCAATCGGCCCGCGAGGAGATCCTGACGGTCGTATTGAAACATTTGCAGAAACGCGCGGTTGGCCTCGACAATTTCACCCTCGAGGTTCGCGATGAAGATCCCCAGAATGCCGGCGTCGACCAGGCGCTGGATCTTATCTTCGGTGGTCTTGCGTTCGGTGATGTCGCTCACGGCCCCGACAAACTCGCGGTCGCCAGATGCATTCTCTACCGCGTGAGCGATCGCGTGGACGTGCTTGACTCGTCCGTCAGGCCGCAGCAAACGATAGGTATGCTCGAAATCTGTCGCCCCCTGAGACGCACCATCGATGACCTTCTGAAAGTCGGCCAGGTCCTGCGGATGGACGCGCTGCATCACTGAATCTATTGTTGGCTTGACAGAGCGGCCGTACTCGAAAATGCGATAGGTTTCATCTGACCAGACAATCTCTCCGGTATCAGGTCTCCACCCAAAGCTGCCGGTGTGACTCAATTTCTGCGCTTCGGCCAAGTATGCTTCGCTGCGTTGCAGATCCTGTTCCGCCTGCTTTGTAGCAGTGACATCCGTCACCGCACCAATAAACTCGATGTTCCCTGATTCATCTTTTGAGGCATGAGCCTCAATACGGACGTGCTTGACCGAATCGTGGGGCAACAAAAGGCGACACTCCACATGACAATCTTTTCCATCGCGGTTCGCCTGATCGATGTGTTCCTGAAATAAAGCCCGGTCCTCCGGGTGAACCCGTTGGAGAACGCGTTCCACCGCGGGTTTGGTGGAGCGGTCGTATCCATAGATTCGGAAGGTTTCTTCCGACCAGAACATCTCGCCTGTGGAGAGGTTGCAGCCGAAGCTGCCCGTGTGACTGAGCTTTTGAGCTCCCGTCAGGTACGCTTCGCTCCGTCGCAGGGCCTGCTCTGCACGATCACGTTCAATCGCAATCCTGACAAGGTGCGTCGCTGACTCGATCAGCTCCAGGTCCTGCGCCTCTGGACTCCGCGGTTCGCGATAGTACATGCAGAAGGTCCCCAGGACTTTTCCATTCGAAGAGAGTACCGGACTTGACCACGAGGCTCGCAGCCCATGCTTCAGTGCTGAAGCGCGGTGCTCCGGCACCTCCCACAGCGGGTCAGTCGCGATGTCGGAGACGATGACCGGCGATCTCGTATATGCCGCGGTGCCGCACGAGCCTGCACACGGCCCAATTGGCAGCCTTTCCATCTGCTGCTTCCACTCGTTAGGTACACTCGGTCCTGCAGCGGAGCACAGGTGAACGCCATCGGGAGTTAGCAACAATACTGAAGCAAGCGTGCTCCTCCGCTGCTCTTCGATAAACAGACACAAGGCATTTAGGATCCCTTCCAGCGCCACGCCAGTGGCAATCATCTCGAGGAGCCGTTTTTCTGCGGAAAGCAAGGCTTCTGCCCGCTTGCGGTCCTCAATGTCGAGACTCGATCCATACCACTTGACGATGTTGCCGTTCGCATCGCGAAGTGGCACTTTCCGATGGAACATCCAGCGGTATTCTCCATTCGCGCTGCGGACGCGAGTTTCGTATTCGAAGACTTCTCCAGTCGCGAGGCAGGCTCGCCATTTGGCCACAATTCCATCAACGTCTTCAGGGTGAATGACAGCGGTCCAATTCCAGCCAGCCACTTTATCCAATGTGACGCCAAAGAACTCCAGCCAACGTTTATTGAAATAATCGAGGTAGCCGTCAGGCCTGCCTGTGTGAATCAGCGCAGGGATCGAATCGACGAGAAGCTGAATATTCAACGAATCGGGTTGCTGTTCTGCCGGGGCCATGGGGGAATGATACACCCGGAGAATCCGCGCGGCGCATTATGCGGTCGTTTCAAACGGAAGGCGCCCCAGAGCCCAATCGTAGTCCTCGAAAGCCCGCTTGACGCCGCCAGCAGATTGTCAGCAGCTGTGCAATTGCGAGCATCTTGACAGCGATTTTTTGAGCACAGACTGCGCCGCGTAGATAAGCCACTTCTTTTGAGCAGCCTGAGTGAGTGGCCATTTGGCCGGTGGAATGCACTTAGCCGTGTTGTGAGTCACAGGGACGCGGAGTGGTGAGGGTCGGGTTAGCCCGAGCGGGAGAGTTCTGCATTTGCTGGGACGACGCAACAAGCAGCAAATCTTAAGTTCGGAGAGTGTTTCATGGCGAGCCCAACGAAAGATTTGAGCGCAGCAAAAGCCCCCCCGAAGCCACTCCCAGCACCCAACAGTGATTTCTATGAACTCGCCGAGACACTTCCAGCGGCGGACCTGGCGAGTATCAAACAGCTGCGCGCATTCATGGAGACGAAAGTCGCTCCGATCATCACGAAATACTGGGTCGAAGATTCCTTTCCGTTCGAAATATTGCCTGCGATGAAGGAACTCAACCTCGGTGGCGTTGGCTTGGAAGGCTACGGCTGCAGAGGCGGTGGCGGGTTGCTAGCCGGCTTGGTGGCGATGGAGATGGGACGCATCGACGCGTCTATTTCGACGTTCTTCGGCGTCCACAGCGGTCTGGCAATGTCTTCCATCTACTTCGGTGGATCGGAAGAGCAAAAACAGAAGTGGCTTCCGCCGATGGCTCGCATGGAGAAAATTGGATGCTTCGGTCTGACCGAGCCGCTGGTGGGTTCGGGAGCGGGAGGCGGTCTATTGACGACCGCCAAGCGCGAGGGCGACACCTGGATTATCAACGGCCAGAAAAAATGGATTGGTAACGCCCCGTGGTGCGACATCTCGATCATCTGGGCGCGCGACCTTGCTGACAATCAGGTCAAGGGATTCATCGTGGAAAACAAGACCACGCCTGGCTTTAAGGTCGAAAAAATTCAGAACAAGATTGCACTCAAGGTGGTTCAGAACGGCCTGATCACCATGGAGAGCTGCAGGATCCCGGAGGAGAACCGTCTTCAAGAAGACAAATCGTTCCGCGACACGGCCAAGGTCTTGCGCGGGACGCGCTACTTCGTGGGCTGGGAAGCGACGGGATGCGCCATGGGCGCTTACGAGAATGCTCTCAAGTACGCCCAGGAACGCTTGCAGTTTGGAAAGCCGATCGGCTCGTTTCAGCTCATCCAGGACCTCCTCTCCAGGATGCTTGCCAATATTACTGCCGCGCAGTGTCTGCTGGTTCGCCTGGCTCAACTGGAGTCCGAAGGAAAAATGACCGACGCGCACGCGGCGCTTTCGAAAGCGTTTTGCACCTCCAAATGCCGCGAGACGGTGGCCTGGGCCCGGGAGCTCTTGGGCGGAAACGGCATAGTCGCAGACTACAACGTAGGGCGCTTCTTCGCCGATGCCGAAGCGCTCTACACCTACGAAGGCACGTTTCAAATGCAAAACCTGATTGTGGGCAAAGCCATCACCGGTTTGAGCGCGTTCGTATAACGCATTTCGAAGGGCGAATCTTTTCGGAGGTTCGCGCTGAGCTGTTGCTTTTAAAAATCGATCTCAGAAAAGGAGCAAGTGAATTCAATGTCTTCCAGTGCTGCGAAATCAAAGTCCTCCAAAGTAACAACAAAAGTAGCTTCGGGACGCCTGTTCGTCTTGGACCTTAGTGACGGCCGCGTGCTCTCCTGCAAGCCAGACGGCTCTGACTTGAAGACGATTGTCAGTGAGGGTCGAAGGCTTCCGGATGGCATCGTCGTTGATGTCGAAGCCGGCCACATCTACTGGACTAACATGGGTAATCCAGTGGCAAACGACGGCTCCATCGCGCGCGCCGATCTCGATGGGAAAAATCTCAAACACATTGTTGCTCCTGGTGGCACCTTCACTCCCAAGCAGCTCCAACTGGACAAGAAGAACGGCAAACTCTACTGGTGCGATCGCGAGGGCATGCGAGTGATGCGATGCAATCTCGACGGCTCCAAAATTGAAACCCTTGTTGACAGCAGCCAGGGCGACCAGCGCCCCGGCAAGGACCTGACGAAATGGTGCGTGGGTATAGCTCTCGACATTGTCGGCGGAAAGCTTTACTGGACTCAGAAAGGCCCAGATAAGGCCGGCCAGGGCCGGATCTTCCGCGCCAATGTGGAAATTCCGAAGGGTCAGACGCCGGCGGACCGCAACGATATTGAAGTGCTCTATGAAAATCTGCCTGAACCTATAGACCTCGACCTCGACGTTGCCAACCGAGTGCTGTACTGGACCGATCGCGGCGATCCGCCGCGCGGCAATACCGTGAATCGCGCGCCGATGGACGCCACCAATGGCAATCGACCGGAGCCGGAAATCGTTCTTACCCACCTGATGGAAGGAATCGGTCTGGCGTTGGATCTCGACAATGGGCGCATGTTTGTGACCGACCTGGCCGGATCTGTCTACAGCGCCAATCTGGACGGATCGAATAAGAAACCTGTGCTCTTTGCTCAAGGAAATCTGACAGGCATCGCGTACGCCGAAGTTCCCGCACGTTCTTAAAGAATGTCGAAGCGGGCTTCGCAGTCTGAAAGGAGAGAGTAATGAGTTCGCCAGCATCTGCTTTGAAGCTCGAAAGTGTTTTGTACGAGAAGAAAGGCCCAATCGCCTATGTAACGCTCAATCGCCCAAAGGTGCTCAACGCACTGAGCCAGGCAGTCTTCTCGGAATTGAAAGCAGCCTTCGAGGACGCCCGCGATGATGCCAGTGTGCGGAGCGTCATTCTGACCGGAAGTGGCGACAAAGCATTCGCCGCGGGCGCGGACATCGCAGAATTGTCCAGTTATACCGCTGCCCAAGGTGAAGAAGCGACGCGGCGTGCGCAGGGCGTTACTGAGCTGATCGAAAATCTTGGCAAACCGGTGATTGCTGCTGTCAACGGTTTCGCCCTCGGCGGTGGTTGTGAGCTGGCCATGTCTTGCACTTTCCGAATTGCTTCCGAAACTGCCAAATTTGGCCAACCCGAGGTCAAGATCGGAATCATGCCCGGTGCGGGCGGAACGCAGCGTCTTCCACGATTGATTGGTAAGGGAAGGGCGCTACAACTGATTCTCTCCGGAGAAATAATTGGCGCTCAAGATGCATATCGGACCGGCTTGGTGAATGAGGTAGTGCCGGCTACCGGTCTGATCTCGCGAGCGGAAGCCATCCTCAATCAGATCAATTCCAATGCTCCGCTCGGCGTGAAGTTCTCGATCGATGCTGTGAACAAAGGACTGGATGCAGGCGTTTCGGAAGGCTTGCTGATCGAGGCGTCGCTATTTGGAATCTGCGCAGGGTCAGAAGACAAGAAGGAAGGTACGTCAGCGTTCCTGGGAAAGCGCGCGCCGAAATTCCAGGGACGGTAGCGCGCCCGAGACGGTGCAATCGGGTTTCGACCGTAAATTACGCTCTGGCTGGATTACAGGACAAGGAGATGTTATGGCAGAGGCGAACATTTTTTCGGGCTTGAAGGTCGTAGAGCTGGCCAGCTTTATCGCCGGGCCCGGAGCGGCAACGATCCTCTCCGACTTCGGCGCGGATGTCATCAAAGTGGAGCCGCCCAACGGAGAGCTGTGGAGAAGCGGACAGAAGATCCCGCCGCAGCCGCGTTCGGAAGAGCCTTATCCCTTCCAATTGGCTAATCGAAATAAGCGTGGCGTTGCGCTCGATCTGAAAGCTGCGAGCGCGCAGCAGGTTCTCGAGCGGCTAGCCAAGTGGGCGGACGTGTTCATCGTTAACACACCGCACCCCGCGCGCAAGAAATTGAAGCTCGAATACGACGATGTCGCGCAGTGGAATCCGCGCCTGATCTACGCCGATCTGACCGGCTTCGGCGAGAAAGGTCCGGACGCCGCTCTCCCGGGATTCGATCTCACGGCGTACTGGGCGCGAAGCGGCTTGCTATTCATGACGCGCGATGCTGGAGAGCCGCCGACCTGGCCGGTCGCAGGTAGCGGCGACAATGCGACTGCGGTCTGCATTTATGCTGCGATTGTGACCGCTCTGTATCGTCGCGAACGCACTGATAAAGGATCCTACGTCACGACTTCGCTCCTCGCTTCAGGTGTCTGGTCGGCCAGCGTTTTTGTCCAGGCCGCTCTATGCGGCGCGAATTTCTATGGGCTGCACGATCGAACAAATCCCGCGAATGCAGCTTTGAACACGTATCGCTCTTCTGACGGCACCTGGTTCGTTTTGGTAGCTACTCCGGACAAGGTACCCGCGGTTCTAAAAGCACTTGGCCGTGAGGATATCCTGACGGATCCGAGATTCTCCGATCCCGCTAAGCTGGCGCAGAACCGGCCGCAACTGACGGCCATGCTCGATGAGATTTTTGGTTCGCAGCCAATGTCGCATTGGTATGAGGTCTTCAACGGCGTTCACGTCCCCTTCGGCGCCGTGCGTGATCCGCAGGAAGTCATTAATGATCCGCAATTGCGAGCGAATGACATCATCGTTCCGCTCGAAGGCGCCGGCGAGAAGCTGACCTCGACCGTCAGCAGTCCTATCCAAGTGCACGGTGTCGCTAAAGTACCTGCCAGGCGCGCGCCGCGAATCGGAGAGCATAACGACGAGGTGCTGAAAGAGCTTGGTTTCACGACTAACGATATCGACGGTTTTCGTGCGAGCGGCACCATCCCGCACGCTTCGAATTTGGAATCCGCCGCTAGCGGAGGTGGAAGATGAGCGACATTGTTACAGAACGCTCCGGGAGTATCTTGCGGGTCCAGCTCAATCGGCCGGCGAAAAAGAATGCCATGACTTCAGCGATGTACGACACCATCGCGGACTTGCTCAACGCCGCCGCGAAGGACGACGACATACGTGTCGTGCTCTGGCATGGTGCAGGAGACTCCTTCTGCGCGGGCAACGACCTGGAGGATTTTCTCAAGAATCCAATGGGAGCGGACGACAGTCCGCAATCCCACCTGATCGAAGCGCTAATCAATTTCGATAGGCCCATTGTGGCCGCCGTGCACGGCTTTGCCATCGGTGGCGGAACCACCATGTTGACGCACTGCGACTTTGTCTACGCGGGTGAGAGCGCGAAGTTCCAGATGCCGTTTATCAATCTGGCCTTGGTGCCGGAATTCGGAACAAGTTTCTCGATCCCAGCGCGCATCGGGTATCTCCGAGCGGCCGAGTTGATTCAGTTGGGACAGCCATTCGATGCCCACCGCGCAGAGGAACTCGGGCTAGTTACTCGTGTCGTGCCGGACGAAAAACTGCTGGCAACGGCAACAGAGACGACGCAAAAGCTGGCTGAGAAGGCCGCCGGTGCGCTCCAAGCCTGCAAGAGACTTATGAGGCAGTCTGTCCGTGCTCAGCTTGAGCAAGCAGCAAAATTGGAGATTGAGGAGTTCTCCGTGCGGGTGCGCTCGGCCGATGCGAAGGAGGCGTTCACGGCGTTCATAGAAAAGCGCCGGCCGGATTTCACGCGGACAAAAAACTCGGCAACTGCCGCCTAGTCACTGTGCGGCGTCGGCAAAACCAATGAGAGGAGCGAGTCATGGCGAAACAGGCTGGAGTTGGAAACGCGGTTTACAAGGTCGTGGAGGTCATCGGAACGAGTACGCAGTCCTGGGAAGACGCGGCGAGGAATGCGGTGGAGACCGCCGGACGCAAGCTGCGAGATTTGCGCGTCGCAGAGGTTGTGAAGACAGACATGACGGTGAAGGACGGGAAGGTGCAGGCGTACCGCGCGCGCGTGTCGCTGTCTTTCAAATATGGAAGCTGAGAGTCCGCCTTACCGGCAGCTCTCGTTCCAATCAGCGGAATCGAATCGAGGAAGAGATGGCGCAACCAAGTATTGTCATTGTCGGCGCGGGGTTTGGCGGATTGGCCGCCGCCAAAGCTCTGAAGAACACGCCCGCCGAAATTACTTTGATCGATCGCACAAACCATCACCTGTTTCAGCCTCTCCTCTACCAGGTGGCAACTGCAGTGCTGACGCCTAGCCAGATTGCGACTCCCGTCCGCGGAATACTCCGTAAGCAAGAGAACGCCACCGTGATTCTGGGTGAGGTCACGGGAGTAGACAAAGACCAGAAGCGCGTCTTTGTGAGTGACGCCGACCGGCAGAACGTTCCGATTTCGTATGATTATCTGATTTTGGCAACCGGCTCCACGCACAGTTACTTTGGCCACAACGAATTTGAACAGTTCGCACCCGGTTTGAAGAGCCTCGCGGATGCCGAGGCAGCCCGAAACAAGATCTTGCAGGCTTTCGAACTAGCAGAGGCTGAAGATGATCCGGCACGCCACCGCGATCTACTGACTTTCGTTCTGGTTGGAGCCGGTCCTACCGGTGTCGAGATGGCCGGCGCTTTGGCCGTGCTCGTTCGGATCAGCCTGAAATCGGAGTTCCGCCGCATTGACCCGGCTTCAGCCCGCATTGTGCTGGTCGATATGGCACCTCGAGTTCTCGGCCCCTTTTCTGAAAACCTCTCCAAAGCCGCTAAGACACGCCTCGAAAAATTAGGCGTTGAGGTCCGCCTTGGCCACGGCGTCGACCAAATCGACGCAGACGGCATCATGGTCGCGGGCGAGCGGATCGCCAGCAAGACCGTGATTTGGACCGCAGGTGTGGCGCCATCGCCGGCCGGCAAGTGGCTGAAGGTGGAGACAGACCGGGCCGGAAGGGTGCGCGTCCAGAACGATGTGAGTGTTCCGGGACACCCCGAGATCTTTGTCATAGGCGATACCGCGTCATTCGAGGAAAGCGGAAAGCCACTCCCAGGTGTTGCTCAAGTAGCGATGCAGCAAGGGCGCTATGCGGGAAAAGTAATTCACAACCGCATTGCCGGCAGACCCGCACCAGGCCCGTTTAGCTATTTTGACAAAGGCAGTATGGCGGTGGTGGGCAAGGGCTTTGCGGTGCTGCAAAGCGGCAAAGTCCAGATAAGCGGACTCGGCGCCTGGCTCACGTGGGCCGTCGTCCATCTGCAGTTCCTGGCGACATCGAGTCTCCGCTTAACTGTCTTCCTGCAATGGGTGTGGACTTACCTCACCGGCCAACGAGGTTCCCGGTTGATCGTGATTCACCACGGGTCGGAATCTGGGACGCAAGCCACCGATGGCGCCACCAAAGCGGCGGTCGCGAGCAAATAAGAGTTTCGGGAACAATATTTAATCAGAACGAAGCACGACTAAAGGAGAACGATATGGCAAAGAACAAGGAGATTCGCAATATAGCGATCGTGGGTACGGGCGTGATTGGCGCGAGTTGGGCTGCATTGTACTTGGCACGTGGTTTGAACGTCACCGCGACAGACCCGGCGCCAAACGCGGAAGAAAATCTGCGCAAGTTCATTGATGCCGCATGGAAAGACCTCGCAGTCATCGGGTTTTCGCCGAACGCATCGCGCGACCATCTGCAGTTCACAACCGATATGAAGAAGGCGCTCGCTGACGCCGACCTCGTTCAGGAGAACGGACCTGAACGCCAGGACTTTAAGATAAAGCTGTTCGCGGATATGGACGCTGCGACCCCGGAAGATTCAATCATCGCATCGAGTTCATCCGGGTTGACCATGAGTGTGATGCAGTCTGCCTGCAAGCATCCCGAGCGCTGCGTGACCGGCCACCCTTTTAATCCTCCCCACGTCATTCCCCTGGTCGAGGTCGTTGCCGGCGCTAAAACATCACCGCAAACGGTCGAGCGAGCGATCTCGTTCTACACCTCGATCGGCAAGAAACCGATCCATGTCCGCAAAGAGGTTGTGGGCCACGTCGCGAATCGCCTTCAGGCCGCGCTGTATCGTGAAATCGTGTATCTCATTGAGCAAGGTGTGTTGGATGTTGCAGATTCAGATGCTGCGGTGTGCTGGGGACCAGGGCTGCGCTGGGGAGTCATGGGGCCCAATCTTCTGTTTCATTTGGGTGGCGGTCAAGGCGGGATTCAGCACTTCATGGGTCAATTCACTGGCCCGTTAGCGACGTGGTGGAAAGATCTCGGAAAAATCACCGACTTTAGTCCCGAGGTCAAGCAAACCATCATCGATGGCGTGTTGAAGGAGGCCAACGGGCGCACGATCGAAGAACTCGAACGAGAGCGCGACACGGTGTTACTGGAATTACTTGCCGCGCGAGCGAAGGGCCAAACGGCATCTCAGGGGGCGGAAGCCGCCGTCGCAAGTGGCTCAAAACAGGCCCGCGGCGCATGAACCGCAACGAGGGT